>Ga0164304_10000026_pt1 | contig 44913 bp, 30 predicted proteins | sample Whisoiple_217_MG_FD_110216 | JGI IMG/M metagenome (GOLD analysis project Ga0164304, IMG submission 110216) | Soil microbial communities amended with pyrogenic organic matter from upstate New York, USA - Whitman soil sample_217_MG | ecosystem: Environmental > Terrestrial > Soil > Agricultural...
AGGTGGTCACGGCGTTGCCGGGGGCCAGGCTCACGGCCACGATTTTCGTGTTCGTGGGCGCGGCCGCCGTGCTCGTGCGCGTGTCGGCCACCAGCAGCCGGTTGTTGGCCAAGTCCACCACGAACGGACCCGGCGAGGCAGCAAAGTTGTCCTTAACCAGCTGGTCGCCGGAACCGTTCAGCCCGATGCTGCGCAGCTGGTCACCGCTGGAAGTTGCACCGGCGTCGACCAGCGTGTAGTACAGCTGAGCCTGGCTTTGCCTTGCCAAGCCCAGCAGCAGCCATAGCATCGTTAGGCAGGAAAGCACCGACTGCCAATGCTTTCTTCGGTAAGAATGATTCATAACAAAGGAGAATTAAATGAGAGGTGAAGGGCGGGCCATTCGGCCGAAACGCCCGTGCGCCACCATCCGCCAGTCGCTTCGACCGGCAGATGCTGAGGCCAGCTAGTCAGCCGCATTTAGCTGCGGCTCGGGTAAATGCCCTGCAGAGCAATCTGAAAATTCAGCGCCAGATAAGGGTTCATCACGCTGTGGGGCTGGCTGCCACCCGCCACGCCAATGGCCGCAGGGTTGGCCGTACCGTTGGCCGGAGTGCCGAAAGAATTGATAGCCACTGACTCTTCCGTACCGGCTGTAATTCCGTTGGGCATTGCGATAAAGCCTCCCACGGGCGAAGCAGCAGTAGCCGCTGCACTCGAAACGTTCATGGAATGTGTATGCGCCGGCATCTGCGTGCTCAGCAAAGTCACATTCTCCGTTCCGCTCATTTCGCCCAGAGAGCGCGGCGAAAGGCCCGCCCCGGTGCCGTAGTGCATAGGAAAGCGGCCCATCAGGTTGGGCAGGGCGAAGGTCGTCTGTCCGTTGCCGCCGTAAGTAGTGCCCAGGATAGAGAACAAAGCCGTGTTCTGGGCGATGGACAGCAGCTGCCCGTTACACATGGCCCAACCATTGATGGCGAAGTTGCCGGCGAAAATCATGATTTCGCCAATGTAGGGGTCGGCACCCATGATGGAGCGGGTACCCTGCGGGGCGGCTAGTGCCGGCCCGCCCAGCATGCCCAGTCCAATGGCAGCTCCGAGGCGTTTCAACCAGCTGCGGCGCTCCTGGTCGGCAGCGGCGCCCGCGGCCGGCACATGCAGGTTTTCAATTCCGTTTTGCGTTGCTAGTAGTCTCATAGTGAAGAGAAGGGAAAAAGTGAGAAAAAGGGTTAAGGGTTGAGAGCGAGGGAAAGCTTGCAGCCAGAGCGCAGCAAGCGCAGAAAAGCGAAAGCGAGAAAAGCCGGGGCTTTTCTCGCTTTGCCAGGGTTAATCACGGGAAGGGAAAATGCCTTCCAGGCAGATGATGTAGTTGATGCTCAGGTAAGGCTGCATAACGGGAAAGGGCTGGCTTCCCCCCGCTGCAGACACCGCCCCGGCATTGGCAGCCGTGTTAGCCGATTCGGCGTAGGCATTCACGGCCACCGCTTCTTCCGTGTTGCTGGTGAGCCCGTTGGGCTGGGCCAGGAAGTTGTTTTGCAGGGTGCTGGTAGTGGCCGCCGCGCTGGAGCCCAGCAGCTGATGGGTGTGAGCCGGCATCTGGCTGGTGGTGAGCGTTACGTTTTCGGTGCCACCGGCTTGCCCTTCTTCATAAGGGCTAAGGCCGGGCCCCTGCCCCACCCCGAGCACCACCCGGCCGCGCAGGTCAGGCAGCGCAAAGGTTGTTTGGCCGTTGCCACCGTAGGTGGTGCCCAGGATGGAAAACAAGGCCGTGTTCTGGGAGATGGACAGCAGCTGTCCGTTGCAGATGGCCCAACCGCGCGGCGCAAAATTGCCCGCGAATACTTTGATGATTCCTATAAACTCATCCATGAGTTTGTTTGGTTTTAAAATGGTGGGTAGAGCCTGTGCTTTGTGCACAGGCCATCAAAAACCAATTGGATGCGGCCAGGGGAAAGCCCAGTAGCAGCCAATTCAACAGAAAATCATGCGGCCCCTAAGCAGGGGCAATGACTGGGAGGCGGTCCTCAGGCCGGGCGGGGGCACCGGCGCATGGGTTGAGGCAGGCCTGGTAGAAAGAAGGACGGCTTAATAAGGGTGCCGAAAGTCGGCAGGCTTATTAGCGGCGTAGCGCACAACGTGGCAATGGGGGACCACGCAGAGGCTAAGTAGGCAGAAGCAACTATTATATGCTATAATGCGGAAGTGCCTCAAATGTCGCAAATCAAATTGAAATGCCGGTTATCAGACGTTGAATTTTTTTAACAAAAAATTACAATAGCCTGGGCTTCCTACTATCACTGCCCGTAACTTACAGCTGAACCGTAGAGCTGCATGCCGGACAGCACGGTGAACATCAACAATAAAGCCCCGGCTCCTGCAGGAACCGGGGCTTTGTACAAGGCAGCAAGAAAAGCTAGGCCTGGGCTTCCAGGGCCGTCACGCCGGGCAACTCCTTGCCTTCCATGAATTCGAGCAGGGCGCCGCCGCCGGTGCTGATGTAGCTCACCTGCTCGCCGAAGCCCAGCTGCTGTACGGCCGCGGCCGAGTCGCCGCCGCCGATGAGGCTGTAGGCGCCTTTGGCGGTGGCATCGGCAATGGCCTGGGCCACGCCGGTGGTGCCGGCGGCAAAGTTGCTCATCTCAAACACGCCCATGGGGCCATTCCAGAGGATGGTTTTGCTGTCGCGGATGATGGCGGCAAAGCGCGCTTGGCTTTCGGGGCCCAGGTCCAGCCCCATCCAGCCGTCGGGGATGCTGAGGTTATCGGCCACGCCGGTCTCGGCGTCGTTGGCAAACTTGTTGGCAATAACCGAGTCGGTGGGCAGCACCAGGTTCACGCCTTTGGCCTGGGCTTTGGCGATAAGCTCCTTGGCCAGTGCCACTTTGTCGGCCTCGAGTAGCGAGCTGCCCACCGAGCCGCCTTCGGCTACCGCGAAGGTATAGGCCATGCCCCCGCCGATGAGCAGGTTGTCGACTTTGTCGAGCAGCTTTTCGATGATGAGGATTTTGTCGGAAATCTTGGCCCCGCCCATAATGGCCGTGAAGGGCCGCTCGGCGTGGTCGAGCACCTTGCGGGCATTGTCAAGCTCGCCCTGCAGCAGGTAGCCGCCCACGCGGTCGGCTACGCTGAACGAGTTGGCCATCACGGCTGTGGAGGCGTGGGCGCGGTGTGCCGTGCCGAAGGCATCGTTCACGTAGACATCGCCGAGACGGGCCAGCTTGGCGGCAAAGGCCGCGTCGCCGCCTTCTTCTTCCTTATAAAAACGCACGTTTTCGCAGAGTAGTACCTGGCCGGGCCGCAGGGCCTGGGCCATAGCCACGGCTTCATCACCAATAACGTCGTCGGCAAACTGCACTTCGCGGCCGTACTCCTGGCTGAGACGCTGCACAAGGCTGCGCAGCGAATACTTGGCTTCGGGCCCACCCTTGGGCCGGCCCAGGTGCGAGAGCAGCACCACGGAGCCACCGTCGTTGAGGATTTTCATCACCGTGGGCGTAGCCATGCGGATGCGCGTATCGTCGGTAATCTGCAGGTCTTTGTCGAGGGGCACGTTGAAGTCGACGCGAACCACGGCGCGCTTGCCGGCGAAATTGTAAGTGTTCAGGGTGTTCATGAACGGTGAAATGGTGAGGTGGTGAAACGGTGAGTTGGTCCGACAAAGGTAGAACGAGGCGCCGGCCTCCCTTCCATGCCTAGCACGAGCGAGGCAAATACTCAGCGTTTGCCTTCCTGTTCTCTCCCCATCATAGCACCTCACCATCTCACCTTCGCCTGCCCTTACCTTTGCGAAATGATGAAAATCGGAATTTTCTTCGGTGGCACTTCCCGGGAGCGGGAAATTTCTTTCGCCGGCGGCCGTACGGTGTTTGACAACCTGGACAAGGGCCTGTTTCAGCCCGTGCCCATCTTCGTCGACAGCCTCGGCCAATTCATTCTCCTCGATTGGCAGTTTATATATAAAGGCACCATTCGCGACTTCTACCCGCCAGTGACTTCGCAGCCGCCCTCGCTGCACCACCTGCAGGTGTACATCGAGAGCCTGGGCGAGCTCAGCCACGAGCAGCGCTTCCACGCCATTGCCAAGGTAGGGCGTGAGGTGAAAGCAGAGGAGCTGCCCCTGCTCATGGACTTTGCCTTCCTGGCCCTGCACGGACCGGGCGGCGAAGACGGTGCCATTCAGGGCGTGCTGGAGTGGCTGGGCATCCCCTACTCGGGCTCCGGCATCTTGCCTTCGGCCTTTGGCATCGATAAGATTGCGCAGAAAAACCTGCTGCACGCCCTGGGCCGTCCCACCCCCGCCTACCGCGTGATTACAGCCGCTGAGTGGGACAGCACCAACCACGGCGCTACGCTGAGCTACCTGGTGAAGGAGCTGGGCCTGCCGCTGGTGCTGAAGTCGCCCCGCCAGGGCTCCAGCATTGGCGTGAGCATCCTCAAGACTGACGACCTGGCCCGGTTTGAAGCGGCCATTGAGCGCAGCCTGTTCCGCAAAATCGTGACCAAGGAGGAATGGCAGCGCCTGGGCGAGCAAGACAAGCTGGCCTGGGTGCAGCACCTGACCGACATCCGCGAAGGCATTGGCCTGCCCGTGGTGCTGGACCAGGAGACCACGCCCGTTTACCATCCCGAAACACTGCTCTTTACTCTGAATGAGCGCCTGGCCGAAGCCGAGCAGGTGCTGCTCACCAACGTGGACGGCGAAACCCAGGTGCTGGTGGAAAGCTTCGTGGCCGGCCGCGAGTTCAGCTGCATTGTGGTGGAGGATGAGAACGGCCAGCCCCTGGCCCTGCCGCCGACGGAGATTGTGAAGGGCAGCGAGGTATTCGACTACCGCTCAAAGTACCTGCCCGGGCTGGCCCGCAAGGTGACGCCCATCGACCTGCCCGAAGCTGAAATCCAGCGCATCCGCGAAGCCTGCCAGGAGATGTTCCGCACCTTCGGCTTCCAGGTGTACGCCCGCCTCGACGGCTTTGTAGTGCCGCAGTTGTCAGACAGTTCTGATAAGGCTGATGCCAGCACCCTGACAACGGACAACGAACAACTGACAACTAAACTCTACCTCAACGACCCCAACACCACGTCGGGCATGCTGCCGGCGTCGTTCTTCTTCCACCAGGCCGCCGAAATAGGGCTAAATCCCTCGCAGTTTCTCACTTACCTGATTCGCACTTCGCTGGCGGCGCGGCGCCGCGCCGGCCTGCGCCCGGTGAAGCTGGCCCAGCTGCTGACCACGCTTGATGACGCCATTGCCTCGCGGCAGCACGAAACCAGCGAGCGGATTCGCGTGGCCGTGATTATGGGCGGCTACTCTTCGGAGCGCCACATCTCGGTGGAAAGCGGGCGCAACATCTACGAAAAGCTCAGCTCGTCGGTGAAGTACGCGCCGGTGCCGGTGTTCCTCACCGGCTCGGCCCAGGAGCACAAGCTGTACGTGCTGCCCATCAACGTGATGCTGAAGGACAACGCCGATGACATCCGCGAGAAGATTGAGCAGGCCGAGGCCGGGCACAGCACCCACCCCGTGCTGGAGCGCATCCGGCGCGAAGCCAGCGGCATCACCCGCACCTACGCCGGGCAACCGGTGGCGCAGCCGCGCCGCATCTCCTTCGAAGAGCTGGCCCAGCTAGCCGACGAGGTGTTCATCGCCCTGCACGGCCGCCCCGGCGAAGACGGCGCCCTGCAGCAGGAGCTGGAGAAGTTTGGCCTGCCCTACAACGGCTCGGGCGTGGCCAGCAGCAGCGTCACCATCAACAAGTTCGAAACCAACAAGCGCCTGCGTGAAGCAGGCTTGCGCGTAGCCGACCACCGCATGGCCAGCAAGCTGGAGTGGCAGGCCGACGCCGAGGGCTTCTACCGGACGCTCGAAACGCAGTTCCCCTACCCCTTCATTGCCAAGCCGGCCGACGACGGCTGCTCCTCGGCGGTGAAGAAAATTAAGAACCGGGCGGAGCTGGAGGCCTTCAGCCAACTCATCTTCCGCAGCGAAGAAGACCTGCTGCCCGGCCCGGCCGAGGTGCTGAGTCTGGGCTTCAAGGAGGAATTTCCGCGCAAGGACGCCTTCCTGGTCGAGACCCTCATTAGCCGCGACGGCGCGGCTCACTTCCTGGAAATTACCGGCGGCCTGCTCACCAGCTACGACGAAGACGGGCAGCTGGTGATTGAGGTATTCGAGGCCAGCGAGGCCCTGGCCACTGGCGAGGTGCTGAGCCTGGAAGAGAAGTTCCTGGCCGGTGAAGGCCAGAACATTACCCCTGCCCGCTACGCTCCCGACCCCGTGGAGCGGCAGCGCATCTCCAACGAGGTGAAAGCCGTGCTGCGCCGCGTGGCCGAAGTCCTCGACATACAGGGCTACGCCCGTATCGACGCCTTTGTGCGGGTGCGGCAGGAAGGCGAAGTGGAGGTGCTCATCATCGAGGTAAACTCGCTGCCGGGCATGACGCCCGCCACCTGCATCTTCCACCAGACGGCCATTGCCGGGTACACGCCCTACCAGTTTGTGGACAAGATTCTGGAGTTCGGCAAAGCCCGCCAGGAGAAGCTAGGAGCTGGGAGCTAGGAGCTAGCAGCTAGAATACTCCTGACTCCTAACTCCTAACTTCTGACTCCTAGCTTCTGACTCCTTGCTCCTAGCTCCTTCAACAATGTCCTTTTTTAAAGCCGATACTCCCGCCGACCTTATCAAGCACCTGCTCATCATTACAGGGGTGGCGCTGCTGCTCGTGCTGGGCTTTTTCTACGTGTACCTGCCCATCACCACCCACCACGGCGAAACCATTACGGTGCCCAAAGTGACGGGCATGAAGCTGGCCGACCTGGAAGACTACCTCGACGAGCGCAACCTCGCCTACTTCGTGGACGACTCCAGCTACAATCCCAGCGTAGCCCCGTTTACGGTGCTCACCCAGGACCCCGCGCCGGGCGAGAAGGTGAAAGAAGGGCGCAAAATCTACCTGCAGGTGGCCATGAAAAACCCGCCGGTGATAAAGATGCCCAAGCTCACCGGCGGCTCGGTAAAGAATGCCCAGCTTATTCTGAAAAGCTACGACCTGGTGGTGGGCCAGATTCAGCTGGTGCCAAGTGTAGAGCAGAACGCTGTGCTTAAGCAACTTATGGGCGGCAAGGAAATAACACCAGGCGCCCCCATTACCAAGGGCACCCGCGTCGACCTGGTAGTGGGCGACGGCTTGGGCAACCAGGAGTTTGCCGTGCCCAACCTCGTCAATATGCCGCAGGACGAAGCCACTACCCTGCTGGTGGGCCAGGGCCTGCAGGTGGGTGAAGTATTCGAACAGGCGGCTGAAGAAGGGCAGACACCCGGCACGGTGGTGCGGCAACGGCCCGTGGCGGCCCCGAATGCCACCATCCGCATGGGCCAGCTGGTGGATTTGTGGGTAGCGAAGTAAGCTCCCGGTAAATATTGGCGCGGCCGCGGAGGCGAAAGCACTTTTTTCACCCAGCCCAGCGTTAGGCTTGCACAGGCTTCTGACTATGACTTCACTATTCCGCATTGGGTGCCGCGTGGTACTGCCAGCTTTGCTGCTGGCCCCGGGTTTTGTTTCTGCTCAGCAGGTGGTGGGCCCCCTCGGGGCCGACCCGGCCCGGGCCGCCCTGGTTCGGCCAACTGCAAAGGAGCAAGCCCGCACGACCGTGGTGGCGCTGCCATTTTTCGACGACTTCACGACGCCGCTGGAGGGCGCTCCGGACGTCCAGCGCTGGCTGCCGGGCGGCGGCACTTTGGTTAGCAACCGACTGGCCGTGAACCCGCCCACCCGCGGGGCCGTAACGTTTGACGGCCTGCGGGCTAACGGGCGCAGCTACAGCAACCAGGTAGTTAACATCTACACCAACATCGACTCGCTGACTTCGCAGCCCATCAACTTGGCGGGCCTGACGCCCGGCGACTCGGTGTACCTGAGCTTTGCCTGGCAAACGGGCAGCGTCATCGGCGGGGCTGCGGGCAGCGGCAGCAGCACTCCGGTCAACCTGAACCTGCAGTTTCGCGACAACACCGGACGCTGGGCCACCGCGCCGGGCTGGCTCAGCGCGCCCAACTTCCTGGGCCGCAGCACCGGCGTGCCGACCACGCCCTTCCGTCAGGTCATTATTCCAGTCGACCAGGTCCGCTACCTGTACGGGGCCTTCCAGTTCCGCTTTCTGGCCACCGGCAACTCCTCGTATGCCGCCGATACCTGGAGCGTGGATTATGTGCTGCTGGACCGCGGGCGCGGGCGCCACGCCAGCTCGCCCCAGGCCGACACCACTTTCGCCGACGTAGCCACCAGCGCCGGCCTGCAGGGCGGGCCGGGAGCTTCGGGCGGGCTGCGCAGCCCCCTGAAGCGCTACACGGCCATGCCCGTGTGGCAGTTTAACGCGGCCAGCAGCCAGGCCAGTGAGCTCAACGACCAGCTCGGCGTGAACCTGACCAACCTCAACGCCGGCGTGATTCCGCTGCCGGTGAACCTGCTGGGCACCGTGAAGGACCTGGGCACCGGCAGCACGCTAGGCACCTGGCTGAACCGCCGCGTGAACCTGACCACCATGCCGCGGGTGAACCCCATCCAGGACGATGCCTCTCAGGTGACGGTGCCCCCTTCGCCCCAGCCCAAGCGCCTGCGCTACACCCTGGCCATCGAAAGCCTGGAACGCTCGCCCCGCACCCTGCCCAACGACACCATCTTCCGCGACGTGGACCTGAGCTCTTACTACGCCTACGACGACGGCTCGGCCGAGGCCCTGACTTTGCTCTACAGCCGCAGCTCGGGTCCACCCTCCACCCTGGCCTACCGCTTCGACCTGAACCAGCCCGACCGGGTGCGGGGCCTGCGCCTCTACCCCATCTTCGTGGCCGGCGACCTCACGCCCCGCACTGTGACCGTGCAGGTATGGGGCGACGACAATGGCCACCCCAGCGCCATGCCGCTCGGCAGCAAGACCGTCACCATTCCCAACCCCCTGCCTAATGGCTGGGGCTATTACGAGGTTTCTTTTGATACGCCGGTGGCTGTATCGGGCGTTTTCTACGCCGGCTTCAGCCAGCCTTCCACGGGGCGCGACGTGCACTACGGCTTCGACCTGAACAGCACCGTGCCGCTCAACTACTCCTGGGACAACACCACCGGTGCCTGGACGCCCACCCCCGCCACCGTGCGCACCCGCGGCACCCTGATGATGCGCCCGGTGATGAACAACAACATCGCCACGGCCACCGCCACGGCCCGCGACGCGCAGGCCTTTGCCCTCTACCCCAACCCGGCCCGCTCCGTGGTTAGCGTGGAAGGCCCGGCATTCGCCAGCGCCAGCGTGCTCGATGCCCTGGGCCGCGTGGTATGGCAGCAGCCCAGCGCCCAGGCGGGCCAGCGCCAGCTCTCACTCGGCGGCCTGGCGCCCGGGGTGTACATCGTGCGCCTGACCTTGCCGGATGGCAACGTAGCCACCCGCCGGCTGGTGATGGAATAGATATATCATTAACATAAAAAGGCCCGCCGGAGTGTCCAGCGGGCCTTTTTTATTAGCATTGCTTGGCAGCTTACTTGGCAGCCGGCATCAGCACGTTATCTACTACGTGGGTAACGCCGTTGCTCGACACTACGTTGGGAATGGTGACGCGGGCCATGCCGCCTTTGGCGTCCTTTAGCACCACAACGTCGCCTTCGCGCATCACCGTCAGCGTTTCGCCTTCCACGGTCTTCAGCGTTTGGCCGGACTTAAGGTCAGCGGCCATGATGCTGCCGGGCACGACGTGGTAAGTCAGAATTTTGGTGAGCATGGGCTTCATATCAGGCTGCATCAACGTGTTGACGGCACCACCAGGCAGCTTATCAAACGCTGCGTTGTTGGGCGCAAACACGGTGAAAGGACCTTTGCCCTTCAATGTCTCTACCAGACCGGCCTGTTTCACAACTGCCACCAGTGTGGTGTGCTCGCTGGATTTCATGGCATTATCCACAATGTCGCGGTCGGGCGTCATCATGGCGCCGCCCACCATCACCCCACCCTGGCCGGTAGCTTCGCTGCCCGCGGGTGTGGCCGAGATGCTGGCATCGGCCGGAGCTGGTGATATGGTGCCCATGGCTTCTTTGGTGGGCTTGGTTTTGGCTTTCATCTTGTCGCCAGCGTCCGACTTGCCTTTAACCTTCATCTTGCCGTCGTCCTCGGCCATCTTGGTTTTGACGGTCATGCCGTCGGCAGTGGTTTTGGTTTTCTCGCTGTCGCTCTTGGTTTTTACCTGCGCAAAAGCGGGGCTGGCTAGGGCCAGGCCCACGACCAGGGCGGCAATAAAAGGTTTGGTGTTCATGGAAAGAATGGAAATAGAGTGAAAAAGTGTGTACTCGCGGGCTATACGGTGGAGCCAAGCGGCAGGATATACGTTTTTTGCTAGACAGCTAGGCTTGCGCGTCGCCCATCTTGTCGAATACCCAGCTGTCGCCTTCCAGGCGGAAGCACACCACATCGAGGGCTGCCCCCGCCGCTGCGGGCGGCAGCGTGACGCACACGTAGTCCTCATCCGTCACCATATCAGCCAGCTGACGAGCGGCTTGCTCAATCAGCTCGCGCTGCCGGCGGGCAGGCACCGCACTATCGGCCACCCAGCTCAGGCGGCCATCTATTTCAACGAAAGGCATAGGAAATTCACGAAGTAAAAAATCAGAAAAAGTACTTAGCGCGCCTCGGCCGGGCGAACGTGGCCGCGCAGGCCGTACCAAAGAATGTAGGCGTAGCAGAGCACCGGCAGCACAAACGCCCAGCGCAGGGCGTGTACGCCCCCGCTGCCCAGCTGGCTGTCGGCCATAAGCCCGAACAGCGGCGGAATGATGGCGCCGCCCACAATGGCCGCTGAGAGCAGGCCCGAAGCTTCTTCGGTGTGACGGCCCAGCCCGGCCACGGCCAGGGTGAAGATGGTGGGGAACATGATGGAGTTCATCAGCCCCACCGCCAGCAGGCTCCACATGGCCAGCGGCCCGCTGCTGCTAATGGAAATCAGCACCAGCACTACGGCGCCGATTGCATTGAAGGCCAGCACCCGGCCGGGACGGAACATGCGCAGGATGCCCACACCGGCGAAGCGGCCTATCATGGCGCCGCCCCAGTAGTAACCTACCTTATTGCCTGCCGCTTCCAGGGTCATGCCCATAACTTCGGATTGGGTCAGGTAGCTGACGATGTGCGAGCCAATGGCCACTTCGGCGCCAACATAGGCGAATATGCCAACCAAGCCCAGCAGCAAGTGGCGGAAGTGCCAGGCCCGTTGCGTATCGCCGGTAGCGGCTGGAGCGTGAGCAATGTGGGGGAGCTTAACGAAGGTGAGCACCAAACTAATAAGGAGCAGTACGCCGCCAATGCCCAGGTAGAGCTGCTGCACCGGCGACACGTCGATGGCCGCAGCCTGCGCCGGGCTGAGCTGTTTCAGGTTGGGCAGGTGCGAAAGGATTAGCAGCGAGCCCAGCGGGGGCGCAATGGCCGTAGCCAGCGAGTTAAAGGCCTGGGTGAGCGTGAGGCGCGACGACGCCGTTTCGGGCGGGCCCAGGATGGACACGTAGGGGTTGCCGGCTACCTGCAGCGTCACAATTCCAGTGGCCAGCACAAACAAGGCCCCCAGAAACAACCCGAATGTGCGGCTGGCGGCTGCCGGGTAAAACAGAAAGCAGCCCAGCGCCGCCACCATAAACCCGATGAGCATACCACGCTTGTAGCCAAAGCGCTTCACCACTACGCCCGCCGGTACGCCCATCACCAGGTAAGCTCCGAAAAAGCAGAAGTTCACCAGGTTAACCATGGTGTAGCTCAGCGTGAATAGCCCTTTGAGGTAGGGAATGAGAATGTCGTTCAGGCAGGTGATAAAGCCCATCATGAAAAACAGAACCGTGAGCGAAGCCAGCGCCGAGGTGTAGCGCGGCTGCTCCCCTACGGGCGGGGCAGCGGCAGCCGAAGCAGCGGGAGAAACCAAAGCCATATACAAAGAGGAGTTAAATCAACAGGAAAAAGCCTCGGGCAGCGTGGCCTAGCGCGCTACCCGGGTCAGGCGAAGGTAGTCGAGCATGGCCTGGTTTACGGCGCCGTTCATGTTTTCATTGGCCGGCTCGAAGGCCAGGGTCAGCAGCTGCGTGCCTGGCTCCAGCCGCACCAGCACGGCGTTGCTGTAGCCCCAATTCGACCATTCACCCACCCCGCGCTGGGGAAACACGATGGTACCCAGCAGCTTGCCGCGGCTGCGCAGCGTGCGAATGGCGCACTTGTTCTCGGTGTTGACGGGCCCGTTGCCGTTGGCGTAGCGGAAATCGATGGCGTACAAGCCCGCCACCGACACGGTGATGGGAATGGTCAACACCGGGTTGCGGGTTTTGCTGATTTCCACGAAGCCCGCCCCGCTAAAGCCCTGGTACGGCAGCTGAGCCTGCGCCGCTACCGCCTCCAGCTGGAAAAGCTGTCCTTGCGCGCCGGGCCCGAGCCGCAGCGGCTCGCTGGCAAACGACTCCAGGGCCGGCGCACCCGCAGCGGCTCCTTCCTGCGACATTGCTACTACCTGGTAATCAGCATCGATATTGGCCTGCACAGGGTACTCGTGCTGCGAGGTGATGTCGAGTTGCTGGCCGTTTTTCAGCACCAGGTAGGTGTTTGCATCCTTTAGCCCATCCTGCGGAACGTAGGCCTGCCCGGCCGGGCCCCACAGCAGGCGGCCGTTGGCGAAGGTTAGGGTGGGCGTGTGGGGCGCAAAGGCATTAGCCACCCTGTTCACCCTGGCTGGCGCCGGGGCTTCGCTGCTCAGCTCGATGCGGATGGCGTGGCGACCGGTGAGGGTGGCCGGCACGGCGGCCCCAGCCAGGGGCTTTCCATCCAGCGAAATAGCTTTGATTTTGTTGCCGAAGCCGCTCATCTCCACGTCCAGCACCGCACCCCTATACTTCACATTCTTGAGTGAGCGCGCTCCGGCAAACGCCTTGGGAACAAAAGGCTTGAATATCAGCCGGTCGGGCTCGTATTGCAGGCCAAACAGGACTTTGTGTACCAGCGCCAGACTGCCCGACAAGCTCCAGAGCATGTTGCTGGAGTTGATTTGGGTGCCGGCAAAGTCGCCGTTCTGGGCCACAAAGTTTTCCTTGTTGGTCAGGAACAGTGCCGCCGGCCGGTAGATGGCGGCCATACTCTCGGTTACCGAGGCGTCGTTGCCGGCCTTGGCGCCCGCCAGCGCCCAGAAGCTCTGCACGAAGGGCCACACGGCGTTGTTGTGGTAGGGCGGGATGCCCGGAATCTGCGGGTAGATGCAGGAAATGCCGTAGGGCGTGGTCGGCGTTTTCTCAACCACGGTGCGGGCCCGCTCATCATCGGTCACGCCAAACAGCACGCTCAGCGCCTCGCCCAGCGCCTCGGCCCGCGGCGACACCAGCTTGTGGATGCGGCCGTAGCGGAACTGCCCGTAGTAGCCCCGGTCGTCCAGCCACAGCTGCCCGTTCATGCCAGCCCGAATGCTCTTGGCCAGCTGCTCGTGGCGGGCGGCCACGGCGGGCTCCTGCAGCTGCCGGGCCATCTGGGCCAGTACCACGTTGGCCTGGTAGTGCACGGCGTTGGTGCCCAGGTTTTGCGACTCGTAGATGTCGGCCGGCTGCATCCAGCGCGGGTAGGTCTGCTCGCGCCAGTCCAGAAACGACGACTCGCCCCGTACCAGGCCGGTGCCGGGGTCGTAGGCGTTCTGCACGTCGTCTTCAATCGACTTCTTAATAATAGGATACACCCGCCGCAGCCAGGCTTCGTCGCCGGTCACCTTGTAGATTTCCCAGGCGGCCACCGCCCAAATCATGCGGTCCGTGGAGCAAGGATAAGCCCCGCCGGTGCCGGTATCTTGAATGATGCGGCCCTCGGGGGTGACCTTGCGCAGCAGGCTGTTCATGGCCACCCGCGGCTGCAGCGCGGCCTGGGCCAGGATGATGCTGTAGCTGATGTCGCGCGTCCACACCCCGGCCCACTCCTTGCCGGTGCGGAAGGTGCTGTCGGGCTCCACGGCGCGGTGGGCTTCTTCCAGCGCCAAGTTGTAGAGGGCATCGGCCAGCGGGTAGTCCGACTTATACTGCGGGAAATCAGCCGTGGTGATGCTCTGCTTCCAGCTGCTGGCCGTGGTTTTGGCAGCCTGGGGCTGGTTGAGCGTCAGCGTCACCTCGTAGATGCCGTCGCCGTCGGGGTCTTTCAGCTCCAGCTCGGGCTTATTTACCAGGTTGTCGAAGTCCCAGCTCAGGGGCGCCGTGCCGCCGGCCACAAACACGTGCTTAAAGTCCTCTCTGAAGATTTTCTCTCCTTTATAAGTAGTGAAGTAGCCCTGCTTCTTGAAATCGGCCAGCACCGGCCGCAGGTCGAGGCGAATTTTCACCTTGGTATTGGCGGCCAGGTAGGTATCGGCCGGCACCGGCCGGGTATCCACGTAGCGCTGCCCAAAGGTGATGAGCGGCGTTTCCACCGCCGTCCCACCGGCTGGTGGCAGGGCCAGCAGCTTATGGTCCTGGCCCGGCGCCATCTCATTGTCCTTGCCGTTGAGACTGAACTTAAAAATGACTTCCGGGCTTTGGAACTCGTTGGCCGGGCTGTGGTAGTTGGACGTCAGCTCCGTGGCCGATACGGCGCGGGCCACGTGCTTGCCCTGCTCCACCCGGTCGCGGTACAGGGTGTAAGCATCCGACTGCCATACCACATCGGCAGCCTTGGCATTGTGTTCGTCGGGCGATGAATTACAGGCACTCAACAGGGTACAGGCTGTTAGCAAAGAGACTGGAACGAGGTACTGCTTCATTATTAGGGAGAAAACCTTGCGGAGCTGCTGCCGGCTCCTGCACATCTATCCCGCAAATAAAGCAGTAGTTCACCCGTACTGGCGCAGCCGCTGCCCTACTAGCCGAAAAGGTGCTCCCGCGGCAGTGCCGCCCTAATACTCGCTGGGCTTTTTGCCGAAACGCTTGCTATAGAGCTGGGTGAAGTGGCTGGGATTGAGGAAGCCCGCGGCGTAGGCAACTTCCGCCACCGTGGGCAGGGCGTGGGCTTCCAGCAGCTGGCGGGCCCGGTCGAGGCGCACCTCGCGCAGCCAGTTGGCGGGGGTCAGCCCGGTCAGCTCCTTGAGCCGGCGGTACAGCGTGCGCTCACTCATGTACATGGCTTCGGCGAGCAGTTGCGGCGTGTACTCGGGGTTATCCAGCACCTCAGGAATCAGCCTCTGCAAGGTGCGTAGCAGGGCGGCAGCGTGCTCGTCCTCACTCACCAGCTCGGGGGGAGCCAGCATGGTGGCGGTAGCAGCCAAGTGGTCGGGCGACTGGTGTGCCTCTACTTCGGGCCCGGCCGCGTTGGGCCCCGGCGCTTCCGGCTCCGGCAGTTGGCTGGGCTCTTCGTCCGGGGCGGCCAGCCAGCGCTGCCGTTCCTGGTAGTTGGCCAGTAGGTTGGCCACCCGTACCAGCAGCTCGTGGGCCAGGAAGGGCTTGGGCAGGTAGTCGTCGATGCCCAATTCCAGCGCGCTCAGGCGGTGTTCGGCGCTGGCGCGGGCGGTGAGCATCAGAAACGGCAGGCGCCGCCACTGCGGGTGGGCTTTCACCTGCTGGAGCAGCTCAAGGCCATTCAGCTCGGGCATCATTGCATCCGATGAAATCAGGTCGACGGGCTCACGGGCCAGCAGCTCCAGGGCCACGCGGCCGTTTTCGGCCTCAAGCACTTCGTAGCGCGGCTGCAAAATCTGCCGCAGGTAAGTGCGCAGGTCGGCGTGGTCTTCCACAATCAGCACGCGCGGGCGTGGGCTGGCCGCGTCCGGCACATCGGCTTCCAGGGCATCGTCCAGCGCGGGTGCATCGCCGGGGGTAGCCATGCCCGGTTCGGGCAGCGGGTAGGGCGCCCTCACAGCAGTGGCCGGCATTGCCCGGAACGTGAAGCGGAAGGTGCTGCCTTCGCCTTCGCGGCTGTGCAGGGTGAGCTGGCCACCCAGCAGGCCAGCCAGCTCGCGCGACAGCGCCAGGCCAATGCCTGTTCCGCCCTGGCCCTGGTGGGCCGGGCTTTGGTAGAACCGCTCAAAGATGCGCCCCTGTTCGGCTGGCGCGATGCCCGGACCGGTGTCAGTCACCGTCAGCTGGTAGCCATCAGGCCGGGCGGGGTCGGGGGCCACGCTAAGCGCCACTTTCCCGCCACGTGGCGTGAATTTCAGCGCATTGCTCAGCAGGTTGCTTACTACTTTTTCCACCATGTCGGCGTCGAAGAGCAGGGTCAGCTCATCGGGCAGGGCTACGGTGGCTTGCAGCGTCACGCCCCGCTCCTGGGCCAGGCCCTCGAAAAGGCGGGGCAGGTGCCGAAAAAAGTCGGCTGCCTGCACGGCCATGGGGTGCACCACCAGCTTGCCGGCGTCGAGCTTGGAGAAGTCGAGCAGGCCATTGACCAGCCCCTGCAGTCGCTGGCCGTTGCGCAGAGCCAGAGCCAGGCGTTCCTGCAGCAGGCCCGGCTCCCAGCTGGCTGCCCCCTGCCGCAGCAGCTGCTCGATGGGGCTGACGACAAGCGTGAGGGGCGTGCGCAGCTCGTGGGAAACGTTGGCGAAGAAGGTAGTCTTGGCGCGGTCCAGCTCGGTTAGCTGCTCGGCCTGGGTGGCCAGCAGCTTCCGCTGCTGCTCCAGGTCGCGGTTGAGGCGGCGCGTGCGGCGCAGCACCCAGACGGCACCACCTAGCAGCAGGCCCAGCAGGGCCGCGCCGGACCAGGCCAGCCGCTTCTGCAGCTGCTCCTGGGTGCTGCGCTCCTGCAGCTGCCGTATCTGGCCTTCCTTGGCCTGGGTGCGGTAGCGCGTTTCCACATCGGCCAGGGCCGCGTACTGCTGGGCCGCGCGGAGCGTGTCGGTAAGCTGGCTGAGCTGGTCTTTGGCGCGGTAGGCCTGCTGCCAGCGGCCCAGTGCCGCAAAAGCCTTGGCTTCCAGTCCGTACGTATCGCGCAGCTTCAGACGGTTGCGGGCCTCGCGGTAGCTGGCTTCTACAGCAGGCAATAAAGCCGCTGCCGGCGCCGGCTCACCCGCCTGCAGCAGGAAGTCGGCCAGCTTCAGTCGCAGCGCGGTGCGGGCGGCCGGCGAGTCGAGCGAGTCAGCATAAGCCAGGGCGCGGGGCACCCAAGCCGGGTTGGGCTGCTGCCCCCGGGACCGCGCCAGCCAGGCTTGCAGCACCAGCTCTTCGGCCCGGCCGGCGTAAAAGCCGAAGTAGCGCCGCAGCGGGGGAGTTCGGGCCCGGCGGCCCACCTCAGCCAGACCGGCCTCAGCATAGCGCAGGGCCGCTTCAGCGCCGGGCTGGCTCGTGCGCAGGCTCACTTCCGTCACCCGCAGCTGCAGGCTGGCTTCGATGCCAGCCAGTCGCCAGTAGGCCGTGTCGCGCTGCCGGGCCTGGCGGGCATCGCTGATGCCCAGGGCCAAAAGGCGCAACAGCTCGGGCGCGCGGTGCTGGCGCAGCAGCAGCGCGTGGGTGTAGCCCAGGGCTTCGGCCAGGTTCACGGCCGCCATGGTGGGCTCGGTGGCCCGCACGGCCCGGGCTACGCGGCGGGCCTGGGCGTAGTACTGCGCGGCACGCTCGTCGTTGCCCTGTTCCTCGTAGGCTTCGCCGAGCAGCTCGGTGAGCCACACCAGGCCAGGCTGGTGGTGGAGGCGCTGGTAGTAGTGCAGCCCGCGGGCATAGGCACGCACGGCCCCGGGGTAATTGCCATTGCGACGCAGGGCCAGGCCCACATTGGCGTGGGCCCCGGCCAGGGCAATGCCTACGCAAAGGCTGTCGCCAATGACCAGCGGCAGCTGCTGCAGCGTGTCGGTGCGGTAGCCCGAAGCTACCAGTGCCCGTATCTCGCGCCGGTGGCAGGCCAGGGCGCTGTCGTGCGCCTGCTGGCTCCAGTAGTAATTGCTTAGCCGACGGTCCAGCTCCGATGCTTCGAGCGGGTAACCCGGAACCCGCCGGTTGGCGGCCAGCGCCCGGCGCAGGTACGCCACCCCGCTGTCGGGCAGCTGCTGACCGGCGGCATCCACGGCCAGGCGCGTCCACACCACAAACGCCAGCGGCTCATTCACCCACTCCTGCCGCCGCGCCCACAGGCGCTGCTGCTCCTGGCGGAACGCGGCCACTGTGGCAGACCGGGCGCGGAGCTTGGTCACCTTCGCGGTGAGCGGCGTCACCCAGATGGCCGACTCGTCGAGGGTTGGAGGACCCAGCAGGGCCTGAACCCGCGCCCAGCTGGCACGATGCGCGGGCTGCACCGCCTGGGCCCGGGCACAGGGGACGCTCACGCCCCAGGCCAGCGCCAGCACCAAGCACCAGCAGACCAGGCCGAAGCTTGGCCTGCGTTTTATGAAAGTCAATTCAAAGGCAAACATATAATCACGCCCATAGGCCAGCTACAAAGGTTCACCCGAAACGCGAAACCTGCACAGCAGTAAGGCAATGAGCAGCCCGGTTAGCTGCAGCCCAGGAGGGAATAGCGAATTGCCATCCAATAATAATACATTAAAAACCAACACATTGCCACCTGTCAAATGGGCGTGGCAAGGATAGAACAGCAATTGGCAGGCATATGACAGCCTTCCTGAGCCGATAGGCCAAGCTTTGTAACACCGCAGCGGCGCGAGCAAAAATCCGCCGTTCGTGGCTGTCCTCACTCCTACCATCAATGTTGCCTACCACCCGTCAGCCCCTGCGGCTCGACCAGGCGCTGCCAACCGGCGGCCCACCTCCTGATGCAGCGCTGCTGGCCCGGCTTCGTGCCTTGGCCGAAGCGCACCTGTCCGAACCCGAGCTGTGCCCCCTGCGGCTGGCTACGGCCGCCAACCTTAGCGAGCGTACCCTCTACCGCCGCCTGCGGGAGCTCACTGGCTATACCCCGGCGGGCTTCGTGCGCGAGCTACGCCTGCTGCGCGCGCAGCAGTTGTTGCGCGAAGGGGCACTGCCCACCGTGGCATCCGTGGCCCACGCCGTTGGCTTCGTCAACGCCGCTCACTTTGGCCGTTCCTACCTGCGGCGCTTTGGCCACCCGCCCAGCCGGAGGCGGTAAGGCTCCGGACAGGCCCTGCCACAAATACCCTTGGCTGGAATACAACAAAGATTGGCAGGCAGAGAACAGACCAACATTTTACAGCCCGCTACCTTTGTAGAATCCAAACTATGCGCGCATAGCTAAAGATTAATTAAATACCAAATAACAGGCTTCCGATTCGACTGATAAGTATTCATGGGCGCAAAATTAGGACTTTACCCATAACGCCTTATACCTGACCTATTTCTTGTTCTTGCTATTCTTCAATTTCTCACCCTTCTTTTTAAGCAAAAAGTACCCCCCCCGGGAACGTGCCGCCTTTGGCACGTTCCCGAAACGTATGGGCCGGCCGGTCTGCTCCGCGCGGGCTCTCCCACTAACAACACTCGATTCTTTTTCCCGCTTTACATCATCTTTTTTTCTATGCAATACCCTTTACAAGCTGGGCTCATCTGGTTGAGCAGGCGCATTCGCAGCTTTGGCGTCCGGGCTCAGAAGCTGAGCAAGGCTTTGCCGGCCCCCGGGCTGGCAGGTACCCGGCTCCGGACTGCCTTGCTGGTGAGCGGCTTGCTGTGGCTGGCTTCTGCTGCCCAGGCCGCTACAATCACCTGGACCAACGCGGCCGGCACCGGCGACTGGAACACCCCTGGCAACTGGAGCAGCAACACCGTGCCCGGCACTACCGATGATGTCGTGTTCAGCGCTACCTCGGCGGCCAACGCGTCGCTTTCGGCCAACACCGCCATCAAAAGCCTGAACATATCCAGTGCTTATACAGGCGTCGTTTCATTTAACACTTATAACGTCAGCATCGGAGGCAGCCTAGCCGTTGCCGCAACCGGCGCCCTGAATGCCGGGACCAGCACGGTCACGATTACGGCCGCCTCGACGGTGAACTGCGCCGCGCCGCTGTATAACCTGACTATCAATGCCCCCGGAAGCAACATTGCGTTCGGGGCCGACCTGCAGGTAAACCAGAATTTCACGCTCACGGCTGTCAACAACCTGGAGTCAACCAGCTTCTCGACTACCCGCACTTTGCGCGTAAGCAACAGCTCCAACGGCAGCGTGGTGGTGAACAGCAGCTGGACGCGGGGCAGCAACCCGGCCGTGGTACTCACGATTGACGGCAGCGCGACTTTCACGGGCACCGGCAACGTGACGGCGCTGGCCGTCAACTCGGGCTCGACCTTATCGCTGCTGAGCGACCTGAAGCTGGCCGGCTTCCTCTCGGGCGCGGGCAACATCCGGGGCACCAGCAACAAGGTGCGGGTGGTAGGCGCCTCCACGCTAAGCCTGTCCGGCGCTATCGACAACCTGGAAATTGCAGCTGGCGCCACCAACGTCTCCCTCGGCTCCGACCTGCAGGTAGACCAGGATTTCACCCTCACCTCCGTGAACGTGCTGGAATCATCGAGCTTCTCAACGGGTCGCTCGCTCCGGGTAAAGGGCTCGGTGGTCGTAAATAGCACCTGGGCCGGCGGCAGCAACTCGGCCGCGGTGCTCACCTTTAATGGCAGCACCGACCAGACCTTCGCCGGCACTGCCAACGTGACGGCGCTGGCCGTGAGCAAAACCGGCGGCGACGTGCTGCTGAACAACGACCTGAAGCTGGCTGGCTCGCTGGCCGGCGCGGGCCTGCTCAAAAGCGTCTCTGGCACCCAGGTGCGGGTGCTGGGCGCTTCCACCCTGACCTTCACTGGCACCGTCGACAACCTGGAAATTGCGGCCGGCACCAGCGGTATTTCGCTCGGGGCCGACCTGCAAGTGAACCAGAACTTCACTCTTACTTCGGTGAACGTACTGCAGTCGGCCAACTTCTCCTCCACCCGCTCGTTGCGCGTGGGTGGCGCTATGACTGTCAACAGCACCTGGGCCGGCGGCAGCAACCCGGCCGTGGTGCTCACCTTCAACGGCGGTGCTGACCAAACCTTTACAGGCACGGCCAACGTGACGGCGCTGGCCGTGAGCAAAACCGGCGGCGACGTGCTGCTGAACAACGACCTGAAGCTAGCCGGCTCCCTTTCCGGCGCGGGCCTGCTCAAAAGCGTTTCCGGCACCCAGGTACGGGTCGTGGGCGCTTCCCAGCTCACCTTTACCGGCACCATCGACAACCTGGAAATTGCCGCTGGCACCGCCAACGTCGTCCTCGGGGCCGACCTGCAGGTGAACCAAAACTTTACCCTCACGTCCGTAAACGTATTCCAGTCGGGCAACTTCTCCTCTACCCGCACGCTGCGGGTGGGTGGCAACACAACCATTAACAGCACCTGGGCCGGGGGCAGCAACCCGGCCATGCAGTTGGCGCTCAGCGGCAGCTCCGACCAGACGCTGGCGGCAACCGTTACCCTGCCGAACCTGACCATTGCCAAAACGGCGGGCCGCACCAACGTAAGCAGCGGCCCCTTGACCGTCACAACTTTCCGGGTGACGGGCTACTGGAACGTGAGCGGCGCCACGCTGACCACGGCCAGCATTCCCGTGCAAAGCGGGGCTACCCTCACGGGCGCCGGCACTCTCAACGGCAACCTGACGCTCAACTCCGGCTCGACCTTCAACGTGGACATCGACGCCGCTGCCACGCCGCTGCTAACCGTGAACGGCACCGTGAGCATTAGCGGGGCTACCCTGACGGGCAGCGTCGTGACCAACCTGAGCGACACCCAGGTTATCCTGGAAAACGACCTGGCCGACGCCATTGCCGGCACCCGGTTTACCGGCGCCACCACCAACGGGGCGCTGGTGACTCTGGGCGGCTTCCAGTACCTGCTGTCCTACATCGGCGGCACGGGCAATGACCTGACTCTGATGCCGGTGCTGCCAACGGTTACTTCTTTTACGCCCACGCGGGGCCCCTGGGGCACCAGCGTCGTAATCACCGGCACCAACCTCACCGGGGCTACCGCCGTCAGCTTCGGCGGCACGGTGGCAACGGCATTTACCGTAAACTCGGCGACGCAGATTACGGCCACTGTACCCGTGGGTGCCGCTACGGGCATTGTAAGCGTGACGACGCCGGCCGGCACGGGCAGCAGCGCCGCAAGCTTTGTGGTGGATGTGGCACCGACGGCGCTGGCCCTCTCCAGCACCAGACTCGCAGAAAACGTAGCTGCGGCTACTGCAGTAGGTACGTTCTCGACCACCGATGCCAATGCCGGCGACACCTTCACTTACATGCTGGTGAGTGGCACGGGCTCGACCGACAACGCGGCTTTCACCATCACGGGCAATTCGCTGTTCATCAATACTTCACCTAACTTCGAAGGACAGAACAGCTACAGCATCCGCGTGCGTACCACCGACCAGACGGGCCTCTCTTTTGAGCAGACCTTTACTATCTCGGTGACGGACGTGAACGAAGCCCCGACGGCCCTGGCCCTGAGCAGCAACAGCCTGGCTGAAAATGTAGCGGCCGGCACAACGGTGGGCGCCTTCAGCATTACCGACCCGGATGCAGCTAACACCTTCACTTACGCGCTGGTGAGCGGCACGGGCTCTACTGACAATGCGGCCTTCACCCTTACGGGCAACACGCTTGCTATCAATGCTTCGCCTGACTTCGAAGCACAGAGCAGCTACAGCATCCGCGTGCGTACCACCGACCAAGGCGGTCTGTCCTTCATTCAGGTCTTTACTGTTACCATTACTAATGAGAATGAGCTGGTGCTCAGCGGCAATCAAACCAATGCCAACTGCGGCATCAGCAACGGCTCGGCCAGCGTGTCGGCTTCCGGTGAGGCCGGGCCTTATACGTACAGCTGGTCGCCGGCCGGCCTGAACGGTGGCAGCACGGCCACTGTTACCGGCCTGGGTGCTGGCACCTACTCGGTGCTGGTTACCTCGACGCCCACGGGCTTTACGGCTACCCGCTCGTTTACCATCACCAGCACTCCCGATGCGACCCTCCCGGTGGTGCTGACGCGCAACGCCACCCTGGCGCTCAACGCTAACGGCCGCGCCACGCTGACGGCTGCGGCGGTCGACAACGGCAGCTCGGATAACTGCAGCATCGCCAGCATGAGCGTGAGCCCGAGCAGCTTCACCTGCGCCAACGTGGGCACGCCCGTAACCGTGACGCTGACCGTAACCGACGCCTCGGGCAACCAGAGCACCGGCACGGCCACCGTAACAGTGGTCGACAATACGGCCCCCACGGTGTATTGCCAGCCCATCACCCGGCAGCTGAATGCCAGCGGACAAGTAAGCATCACGGCCGCCGACCTGGTAGCCCCGCCCGTGGTAGGGCTGGCCGCCGGCGTAGGCAGCCTGGGTCAGGGCGTGGCCAACGACGTGGTAGCCGGTGACCTCGACGGTGACGGCGACAAGGACGTGGTGTACGCCATGAACGGGCAGAGCGCCGTGTACCTCAACGACGGCACGGGCACCTTCGCCCCCCATCCCACCACGCCCCTGCTGGGCAACAGCAGCGACAACCACCACGGCGTAGCCCTAGGCGACATCGACGGAGACGGCGACCTGGACCTGGTGTTTGCCGTATTCGGCGGCAACGAAACCGTGTACGTTAACAACGGCAGCGGCAGCTTCACCCTGCTGAACTCCTTCGCGGGCCTGGTCGACACGTACGACGTGGCCCTGGCCGACATCGACGGCGACGGCGACCTGGATGCCGCCGTGAACAACATCTCCAACATCCAGCTCTGGCGCAACAACGGCAGCGGCGTGTTCACCTTCACCGGCAACACGCTGGCCGGTGGCGGCCACCTCTGGCAGGTGCAGTTTGCCCGCCTCGACGCTGATGCCCGCCCCGACCTGCTGGTCAGCGGCGAGGACGGCCGGGCCGAGTGGGTGTTCCTCAACAACGGCACTGGCACCTTTGCCCTGCACCCCACCACCCCTTCTTTCGGCGGTGGCTCGTTTAACCTCACCGACGCCGTGGGCGACGTCGATGGCGACGGCGACCTCGACGTGGCCTACACCAATGGCAGCACCGTGGTGGTGTGGTACAACGCCAATAACACCGGCGCCTTCACCACCAGCCAGACCTTCCCGATGGCGCAGGCCTCGAACGATATCCTGCTGGTCGATATGGAGAACGACGGCGACCTGGACATCGTGGCTGGCTCCGGCCCGCTGCAGGTGCTGCTCAACAACGGCAGCGGCAGCTTCACGGCCCAGGCCAACACCGCCAACGCCGGCCAGGCCACTGTGTATGTAATGGTTGCGGCCGACTTCAACGGCGACGGCCTACCGGACGTGGTAACCGGCCGGTGGTTGGCTAACACGGCAGTTAACTACTTCCGCAACAACACGACCCGCACCGCCGACGTGTGCAGCGGCCTGACCTTGACGGCCTCCCAGCTGAACTTCACCTGCGCCAACCGGGGTAACAACACGGTGACGCTCACAGCTACCGACGCCAGCGGCAACAGCAGCAGCTGCCAGGCCGTGGTGACCATTCAGGATGCTATGGCTCCCACGGCCGTGGCCCAAAACGTGACGGTAAGCCTTGGGGCCAACGGCTCGGCTACCCTGTTGGCCGCCGCCGTGAACAACGGCAGCAGCGACAACTGCACACCCGCCAACCTGACGCTGAGCGTGTCGCCCTCAAGCTTCACCTGCGCCAACCTGGGTGCCAACCCGGTGACACTGACCGTAACGGATGCCAGCGGCAACGCCAGCACGGCCACGGCCACGGTAACGGTAGTCGACAACACCGCCCCGGTGGTCATTACCCGCAACACCACCCTCACTTTGAGCGCCCTCGGCCGGGCTACGCTGACGGCTGCGGCGGTGAACAACGGCAGCAGCGACAACTGCACCGCGGCCAGCAGCCTGACCCTGAGCGTGTCGCCCCGCAACTTCACCTGCGCCAACGTGGGCCCGAACACGGTAACCCTGACCGTGACAGATGCCAACGGCAACCAGGCGACGGCCACGGCCATTGTGACGGTGGTCGACAACACGGCCCCCAGCCTGTTTTGCCAGCCCATTACCCGTCAGCTGGACGCCAATGGCCAGGTGACCATCACGCCGGCTGAGCTGGTGGCCCCGACAGTGCCGGGCTTCAGAACCGCCACTGGCAGCTTTGGCACGGCCGTGGCCAACGACCTGGCCGTGGGCGACCTGGACGGCGACGGCGATGCTGATGTGGTGTACGCCAACAACGGCCAGAGCGCTGTGTACCTCAACAATGGCAGCGGCACCTTCACCCTGCACCCGACCACGCCCCTGCTCGGCGCCACCACCGACACGCACCGCGGCGTAGCCCTGGGCGACGTGGACGGCGACGGCGACCTGGACCTGGTGTTTGCCGTAGTCGGTGGCAATGAAACCGTGTACGCCAACGACGGCAGCGGCAACTTCGCCCTGCTGAGCTCCTTTGCGGGCCTGGCCGGCACCTACGATGTGGCCCTGGCCGACATCGACGGCGACGGCGACCTGGATGCCGCGGTGAACAACATCGACAACATTCAGCTCTGGCGCAACAACGGCAGCGGCGTGTTCACCTTCACCGGCAACACGCTGGCCGGCGGCGGCCACCTCTGGCAGGTGCAGTTTGCCCGCCTCAATGCCGACGCCCGTCCCGACTTGCTGGTCAGCGGCGAAGACGGCCGGGCCGAGTGGGTGTTCCTCAACAACGGCACTGGCACCTTTGCCCTGCACCCCACCACGCCGGCCTTCGGCGGCGGCTCGTTTAACCTCACCGACGCCGTGGGCGACGTCGACGGTGACGGCGACCTCGACGTGGCTTACCCTAACGGCAACTCCGTGGTGGTGTGGTACAACGCCAATAACACTGGCGCCTTCACCACCAGCCAGACCTTCTCCACGGCACAGGCATCGAACGATATCGTGATGCTTGACATGGAGAACGACGGTGACCTCGACATCGTGGTGGGCACCGGCCCGCTGCAGATTCTGATTAACAACGGCGCAGGCTCGTTTACCGCTTTGTCGAACCTTGGCAACACCGCAGTGGGCGTCATGGTGATGGGAGCTGCTGACTTCGACGGCGATGGCTACACGGATGTGGTTACCGGCCGTTGGGCCGCCAACATCCCGGCCAACTTCTCGCACAACAGCACCACCCGCAGCTTCGACCAGTGCAGCGGCATGACGCTGAGCGCCTCCAAGCTGACGTTCGACTGCTCGAACCGGGGCAACAACACGGTGACGCTGACGGCTACCGATGCCAGCGGCAACGCCGCCACCTGCCAGGCCGTGGTAACGATTCAGGACGCCATGGCCCCCACGGCCGTGGCCCAGAACGTGACCGTGACCCTCGGGGCCAACGGCACGGCCACGCTGACGGCAGCTCAGGTCGACAACGGCAGCAGCGACAACTGCGGTATCGTTTCGCGCAGCATCTCGCCCTCTACTTTCACCTGCGCCAACGTAGGCCCGGGCGGTACGCTGACCAGCAGTGGCACCCTGCGCCTGAGCGCCTCGGCCAGCCAGTACGTGCTGAGCGACGCCAGCGCCGGCATCAGCGGCAACACTACGGGCACGTTTGAAACCTGGATTAGAACCACGGCCAACAACCCCATGTACGGCGCCATCATTGCCACCAGCACGGCCGCCGACGGCGGCAGCGGCAGCTACATGACCCTGCGCTGGAACGGCGGCGGCCGCGTAGCCTGCGAAGGCCTATGGTCGGTAGCCCAGACCGGCACTTCGCCGGCCCTCAACGATGGCCAATGGCACCACGTGGCCGCCGTGGGCGATGGCAGCACCTGCAAGCTCTACATCGACGGTGTGCTCGACGCCACGGGCAGCGTGGGCGCGGGCCAGACCTACTTCCGCCGCATCATGCTCGGCGCCGAGCGCTCGCGCACGCCGGGCTACTTCACCACCGTGGAGCTCGACAACAGCCGCGTGTGGAGCGTGGCTCGCAGCGCCGCGCAGGTGCTCGACGGCAAGGACAACACCACGCCGGCCGATGTAACCGGCCTGCTGCTGGCCTACACCTACGAGCAAGGCAGTGGCAGCACTCTGACCGATGCCTCGGGCAACAACCGCCCCGCGACTCTCTACTCCGGCACCACCCAGATGCCCACGTGGGATGCCAGTGGCCGCGTAACCTCTACCACGCCGGACAAGCTGGTTATCCTGACCGTGACCGACGCTGCCGGCAACACCCGGACTGCGGCGGCCTCCGTAACGGTGCTGGCGCCCAGCGTGGCCAGTGTCCCCACCCTGACCTGGACTGGCGCGGCCAATACCAACTGGAGCGACTGCGGCAACTGGAGCTATGGCCTGATGCCCGCCGCCAGCCAGAACGTGAGCATTCCGGCCGGCCTGAGCCGCTACCCGGTGCTGAACGCCGGCACGGCTACCGTGAACAACCTGACCATTGCTACCGGCGCCAGCTTCACGCTGAGCAGCGGGGCCACCCTGGAAGTGAGCGGCAACCTGGCCAACAGCGGCCCGGCCCTGGCCGGCACCGTGCGCCTCGTAGGCACGGGCGCACAGTCCCTGGCCAGCACCTTCGGAACTCTAGTAGTTGACAAGCCCAGCGGCAGCGCCGCGCTGGCCGCAAACGTGAGCGTGAACACCGCGCTGACGCTGACCAACGGTGGCCTGAGCACAAGCACCTACACGCTGACGCTGGCCCCGGCTGCTACCATCACCGAGTCGGCCACGAGCTACGTTACCGGCACGGTGCAAACCACCCGCCCCGTGAGCACGGCTGGCACCGCCCAAAGCTTCGGCGGCCTGGGCCTGACGCTGCTGCCGGATGCGGCCAGCACCGCCCTGCCCGGTAATACCCTGGTGAAGCGCGTTACGGGCAGCCCCGTGACGGGGGTAAGCGGCCGCCAGGGCATTGCCCGCTACTTCGACATTCAGCCGGCTGTGAATTCCGGCCTGAACGTAACGCTGACCCTGAGCTACCTCGAAGCCGAGCTGAACGGCATCGAAGAAGCTAACCTGGCCCTGTTCAAGAGCGAAACCGGCGCCGCCAACACCTGGGGCCGCCAGCGCTACGTGACCCTGAACACGACGGCCAACACGGCCAGCGTGGGCGGCGTGCGCAACTTCTCCATCTGGACGCTAGGCGACGCCAACAACCCGCTGCCGGTGCAGCTGGCCGCCTTCACGGTTCAGGCCGAAGGCAGCGCCGCCCGCCTCAAGTGGACGACGGCCTCCGAGAAGAACAACGCCTACTTCGACGTAGAGCGCAGCTTCGACGGCCAGGAGTTTGCAGCCATCGGCCAGGTGCAGGGCCGCGGCACTTCTTCGGCACCCACGGACTATACTTTCCGCGACGGCCAGCTACCCGCCGCCGGCACCGTGTACTACCGCCTGCGGCAGGTTGACACCGATGGCAGCTTCAGCTTCTCGCCGGTGCGTTCGCTCACGCTGGCTGCTCCCCTGGCCACGGCCCTGGTGGTTTACCCCACCGAAGCACTGCCGGGTCAGCCACAGCAGTTCGCCTACACCGGCCCTGCTCTGCCCGCCAACACTCAGCTGGAAGTGTACGATGCTACCGGCCGCCTGCTGCGCCAGCAGCTGGCTGGCGATGCCAACGGCTTGGTACCGGTGAATGGCCTGCAGGCCGGCTGGTACTGGGTGCGCCTCCACACGGCTACTGGCGTGCTGCAGGCGCGGTTCTACCGACCGTAAAGCAGGCCGAGTAGCTTGTGGTCCCAGCCCATTAGCTGGTTGTTAAGCCCAAAAAGGCCGCTTGCATCTGCAAGCGGCCTTTTTGCTTTTTGCCCGCGCCTTGCTGGTGTTTGGCTGATGCAATGGGATTAGCCTCACTAGCCCAACCGTTAAGTCTGGCCCTTCCAAATTTGCCAGTAGAGCGAAAGGCAAGAAAAAAGCCCCTCTGCTGCTTGCAAAGGGGCTTTTGAGTGGCCACGTTAGGAATCGAACCTAAATCAAGAGCTTCGGAAACTCTCATACTATCCGTTGTACGACGTGGCCAGGTCTGGTCGAATAGGCTGCAAAAGTAGCCACAAAAGCCAGCGCTGCCAAATGCGGCCCCATATTTCTGCCGAACGCTGCTGTTGCCAAAACCCAGGCTGCCCAAAACCAGTTAAGTCCAGCATCTACTCACTTCCTGTTTTAATCGTTTCCAACCACACCCCATGAAAAACACCTTGTATACGGCCGAAGCCCAGGCCACCGGCGGCCGCGCCGGCCATGTTCGCTCCTCCGACGGCGTCATCGACATGGCCATGTCAGTTCCCGAAGGTCTGGGTGGCAAGAAAGGCGCCACCAACCCCGAGCAGCTCTTTGCCGCCGGCTACGCATCCTGCTTCCAGCAGGCCCTGATGGTTATCAGCCAGAAGCAGGGCGAAAAGCTCGACCCGGCCAGCACCGTGCAGTGCTCGGTGTCGCTTTTCAAAGACGGCGAGGCCTATGGTCTGAGCGCCATTCTCGACGTTGACCTCAAGGGCGTCGACCCGTCCAAAGCGGCCGACATCGTGCATCAGGCCCACCAGATTTGCCCCTACTCTGTAGGCACCCGCGGAAACATGGAAGTTGAGCTGCGCCTCAACGGCCAGCCCGCTCCTGTGAAGCAGGAAGAAAACGCCGACGTAGCCGAGAAGAAATAAGATAAAAGAACGTCATGCTGAGCTTGTCGAAGCATCTTGCCCGCAGCAGTAATTCCAATCAATTGGGTTTACTCTCGTGAGCAAGATGCTTCGGCTTTGCTCAGCATGTCGTGCCTACTCTAGCTCTGCTCATTGCTATTGCACCGTTAAAAGTTAAAAAGGCCCGTCTGGACATCCAAACGGGCCTTTTTAACTTTTAACTGAAAACTTTTAACTGAAAGCTTAGGCGTTGGCCAGCACTTCTTTCACGCGCTGGGCGGCATCTTTCAGCAACACGGCCGACGACACTTTCAGGCCGCTTTCGTCGATGATGCGGGCGCCTTCTTCGGCGTTGGTGCCCTGCAGGCGCACGATGATGGGCACGCGGATGTCGCCAATGGCCTTGTAGGCTTCTACCACGCCGTTGGCCACCCGGTCGCAGCGTACGATGCCACCGAAGATGTTAATCAGGATGGCCTTCACGTTGGGGTCCTTCAGGATGATGCGGAAGCCAGCCTCTACGGTCTGGGCGTTGGCTCCACCCCCTACGTCGAGGAAGTTGGCCGGCTCGCCGCCGCTGAGCTTGATGATGTCCATGGTAGCCATGGCCAAGCCGGCGCCGTTCACCATGCATCCCACGTTGCCGTCGAGCTTCACATAGTTCAGGTTGTTGTTTGAGGCTTCCACTTCCAGCGGGTCTTCCTCGTTGAGGTCGCGCAGGGCAGCGAAGTCCTTGTGGCGGTACAGGGCGTTGTCGTCCAGCGTCACCTTGGCGTCAACGGCCAGGATTTTGTTGTCCGACGTTTTCAGCACGGGGTTGATTTCGAACATCGCGCTGTCGGTGTCATCGTAAGCCTTGTAGAGGGCCGTCACGAACTTAACCATCTCCTTCTGCGCCTCGCCTTCCAGGCCGAGGTTGAAGGCAATTTTGCGGGCCTGGAAGCCCTGCAGGCCCACGGCGGGGTCTACGTGCTCGCGGTGGATTTTCTCGGGGTGGGCTTCGGCCACTTCCTCGATGTCCATGCCACCCTCGGTAGTGTAGATGATGACGTTCTTACCGGTAGCGCGGTCGAGCAGCACGCTCATGTAGTATTCCTTGGGCTCCGAAGGACCAGGGTAGTACACGTCCTGGGCTACCAGCACCTTGTGCACCTTGCGGCCTTCGGCACCGGTTTGCTTGGTCACGAGCTGCATGCCGATGATGTTGCCGGCAATTTCTTTCACCTGCTCCAGGTTTTTGGCGAGCTTCACCCCGCCCCCTTTGCCGCGGCCGCCGGCGTGAATCTGCGCCTTGATAACGTGCCAGCCAGTGCCGGTTTGCTCGGTCAGCTTCTTGGCGGCTTCAACGGCTTCTTCGGCGGTGTCGGCCGTGATGCCTTCCTGCACGCGGACGCCGTACTTTTTCAGGATTTCCTTGCCCTGGTATTCGTGAATGTTCATGGTGAGATGAAGAGGGTGGGTTTGCTCGCAGTCCTTGCGGTTTGCGGAGGCGAAAGTACGGCTTCCGCACGTCATTGGCTAACCTTTGCGCGCATTACTGCTTGCAGCGGCTGGGGCGGGGCCTAAATTTGCCGGGGCACGGCGCTGGCGCGGCGCGCCGCCAAACATTTCCCGGCTCAACTTGTCTACGCCCCGGCCCGCCCTGCGTATAGGGCCTGGAAAGGCTGGGCCGCTCGTGCGTAGCTTTGCCCGGGTTGCCCGTTCACGCTCATCGTTGCCCCTCCGTTGCTGCAAGCCATTAACATTCGCAAGAGCTATAACTCACTGGAAGTGCTGAAAGGCATTGACCTGACCATTGAACGGTCGGAGATTGTGAGCATTGTGGGCTCTTCGGGTGCGGGCAAAAGCACCTTGCTGCACATCCTGGGCACGCTCGACAACCCCGACACGGGCGAAGTGCTGTTCGATGGCGAGTCGGTGAGCAGCCTCGGCCGCAACGACCTGGCCCGCTTCCGCAACCGCCACATTGGCTTCATCTTCCAGTTTCACAACCTGCTGCCCGAGTTCACGGCCCTCGAAAACGTGTGCCTGCCCGCCTATCTGGCCGGCCGCTCCGAAAAAGAAGTGCGCGTACGGGCCCGCGAGCTGCTGGGCATGATGAACATGGAGCACCGCGCCGAGCACAAGCCGAGTGAGATGAGCGGCGGCGAGCAGCAGCGCGTATCCGTGGCCCGCTCGCTCATCAACTCGCCCGAAATCATCTTCGCCGACGAGCCCAGCGGCAACCTCGACACCAAGAATGCCCAGGAACTGCACCAGATTTTCTTCCTGCTGCGCAAAGAGCTGGGCCAGACCTTCGTGATTGTGACCCACAACGACCAGCTAGCCGAGATGGCCGACCGCAAGATTGTGATGCGCGACGGCCACATTCTGGAGGCATAATCGCACGGATTGGTTGGCCATCCATGCCTGACCATTTACCGCCGTACTGGCCAAAAAAGCGCCTAACTGTACGTCTTCCTGCTTAAAGCAACCCTGTACCTTGCGGTGCAGGAAAGCGAAGCCTTTATATCCGGTAAGCGCGGCCCACATAATTCTATCGCAGAATTACCAGTACCGGCAGTATGGTGTCTCCTTACGTCTGCGGCACGCTAGGCGTCTGCTTTCTAAACCGTATTCTGCACTTTCCAACAGGCCTCCTGGTCCACAACACTTCCCATGAACCTAGACACCATTCGGCAGGATACCGCCGGCCTGGCCAACGGCCTTTTCCTCAATAGCGCAGGCGCTTCCCTTATGCCCCGGCCGGTGGTGGCGGCCATGCGCGACTACCTGGCTCAGGAAGAGCAGCTGGGCGGCTACGCCGTGGAAAAGCAGCGCACAGCCGACTTTGAAGCCCTATACTCCGAGCTGGCCACGCTGCTCAATGCCCAGCCCCGCAACATTGCCTTCGCCTGGAACGCCACCGATGCCTACAGCCGGGCCCTGGCGGCCATTCCCTTCCGGGCGGGCGACGTCATCCTGACCACCGACGATGACTACATCTCCAACCATATTGCGTTTCTCTCGCTGGAGAAACGGCTGGGCGTGCGCGTGCAGCGGGCCCTCAACCTGCCCAACGGCGACCTGGACCTGGCCAGCTTCGAGCGGCAGCTGCAGCAGCTGCGGCCGGTGCTGGTAGCTGTTACCCACGTGCCCACCAATTCGGGCCTGGTGCAGCCCGTGGAGGCCATCGGCCAGCTGTGCCGGCAGCTCGACACCTGGTACTTGGTCGATGCCTCGCAGACTGTGGGCCAGCTGGTGGTCGACGTGCAGCGCATTGGCTGCGACTTCCTTAATGCACCGGGCCGCAAGTTCCTGCGCGGGCCCCGGGGAACGGGCTTCCTGTACGTGTCGGACCGCGCCCTGGCCGCGGGCCTGGAGCCCCTGTTCATCGACCGGCGCGGGGCCGAGTGGACGGCAGCCGACGCCTACCTCCCCCACCCCGACGCGCGCCGCTTCGAGCAGCAGGAGTTCGGCGGCACGGTGCTGGGCCTGGCCGCGGCCGTGCGTTATGCCAACGGCATTGGCATCGAGCAAATAGCCGCCCGCAACCACGAGCTGAGCACCTACCTGCGGCAGCTGCTGGCCGAACAACCCCACCTGCGCCTGCTCGACCGGGGCTCGTCGCCGTGCAGCCTGGTCACCTTCGACGCCCCCGACTACGCGCTGGAGGAGCTGACCCGGCTGCTGGATGCCCAGCAGGTGAAGTACACCGTGAGCCGGCGCAGCTTTGCCATTCTGGACTTTAGCCGCAAGGGCGTGGATTGGGCCATTCGCTTCTCGCCCCACTACTTCAACACTTCTGCCGAGCTGGAGCAAGCCGTTGCCCTGCTGGCCCCGCTCAAACGCTAGACTGCTGCCCTTGATTTCTGCAAGTATGCTTACCACCTTAACAACCTTGTTCAACCGGGACTTGCGCAAGCTGCGCAGCGAGTTGGAGCTCTACCAGGACGAAAGCCGGCTATGGCTTATGGCACCGGGTATCGCCAATTCGGCCGGCAACCTGGCCCTGCACCTGGTGGGCAACCTGCGAACCTACATTGGGGCCACCCTAGGCGGAGTGGCTTACGTCCGCAACCGTGAGCTGGAGTTCTCCTCGCCGGGCATTCCGCGTACCGAGCTGCTGCATGCCATCGAAGAAACCCGGGAAATAGTGGAGCGCACCCTGGCGGCGGTAGCAGAGGAAAAGCTGACGACAACCTATCCACTGGTTGTTTTCGAAGAGCCGATGAGCACCGAGTTTTTCTTGGTTCACCTGGCTTCGCATCTGGCCTACCATCTGGGGCAGGTGAACTACCACCGCAGGCTGCTGGACCGGCCCTGAGGCACTAATTGGTAGGCATTGGCTGAGGCGGTACCCCATCAATATTAATGGTTCTGCGGGCACTTTTTGGCTGCCAAAAAGGTTAGATAACCATACCCAAACGGGGTGGTTTCCGGGTCAATTATTGCCTGGATTTTGCCAGTGTAGCCAGACCTTTTGGGCTTTGCTATTCGACTGAGAACAACAAATCTTTCTCAGCCTCAACAATTCATTAACAAAGCCTTGATTAACAGACAAAAAATTTACTAAAATTTTTGTCATTTTTGGCACCATTCTTCTTACCTTTGGGTTATTACTCCAGAACACTTTAAACGTACTACAGAACGAAAATGCCAACTGCCATGAACGAGGTAACCAAAACCACCAAGGAAGCTACCAAAAAAGCTAAAGTCGAGAGCTACGACATCAGCCGCTCGGATGAAACCCTGGACCTGGCGAAGGACCTCGCCAAGTTCATCAAGGACAACAAGCTCAGCACCACCGTGCAGGGCAAAGAGTTTGTGAACGTGGAAGGCTGGCAATACGCTGGCTCGCGCCTGGGCATCGTGCCCATCGTCGACCATGTCATCAACGTTTCGACCGAACAAGAGCTGAAGTACCAGGCCAAGGTGACCCTGTTTGACATCCGTCACCAGGTAACCGTAGGCGCCGGCTTCGCCGTGTGCTCCAATAAGGAGAGCGGCAAAAAATTCTACCAGGAGTTTGCCATCATGAGCATGGCTCAGACCCGGGCCATCGGCAAAGCCTACCGCAACATCTTGGCCTGGATTATCCGCGCCGCCGGCTACGAGCCTACCCCGGCCGAGGAAATGGACTACAACACCAACACCCCGGCCGCCGTGGCCCCGGCTCCGGCTGCTGCAGTAGCTACGGCCGTGCCGGCCATGCAGGTAGTGCCCGCTGAGGTGCCGTCGGTGGCGGCCGAGGTACACGTGCAGTACGCCACGGCTTCGCAGAAGGAGGAAATCATCCGCCTGCTCAACCACCCGGTCATCACCCGTCAGGAGAAGACCAAGATGCTGCTCAACATCAACCGCCTCGACGAGGAGCGCGCCGTGCAGGCTATCGCCAAGCTGCGCAAAGCCATCGACGAGCGCGAGAACGGCGAGCAAGCTGCCGCTGCTTAAGCTTCCGGCTTACATAGAAGAGCCCGGTACCGTGAGGTGCCGGGCTTTTTTGTTGGAAGCTGATGGCTTGTAAAGCCGCAATGCCCTCTGCGAATTCAACTGCCAGCTACCCTGCACTACTTGCTATTCTTGCCTCTTGCTAAACGAATGACAGTATATCAGGACGTAGTTCGGCTAACGTGCAAATAATACACCGGCTGTTAGGGTAAAGCCATAGCTGCGGGCGTTGTAAGCCGTGCCCGCGTAGCTGCGTTGGTAAAAGTCGGAGAGGTCTTGTGTAAAGCGTGCATTAAACGTGTATATCCGTTTATCGCGTGCCAATGCCAGTTCCGCACCGTACGCCTGCGCCCATAAAAAGTACGGGTTATTATACTTATTTCCAGGGGCAGTGGCCCTAGCGTCTGCCTTCACGCCGTTGACGACCACCATAAAGGCCAAACCTCCTTGCATATGCAATGAAGGGCCGTTAACCCCGCCCAGACGCAAGTCCAGCAGCAGTGGTACCTGGAGACAGTCTACGGTGTAGTTGGTTTTGCCGGGGAATACTTGGCGGGTAAAGTCACCGCCTTGGCGCACATAGAATAGCTCACCTTGGCCAGAGATTTCCTTGTAAAGGCGATGGCGAACCACGGCACGGGCACGAGTTGGTCGCCCCCGCTTTGGGTACGCAGGTCGACTTCAGTACCAGCCATGGTGTAGTTGCTGTATCCAGCGCGGAAGCCGATGAACAAGGCCGAGTCAGGGTTGGCGGCGGGCACGGCCTCAGTTGGGTTTTGGCCATGCGCCCACGTCGAGGCTAGCAGCAGAGTAACAACAACTAAGGCAGAGGGGCGAAGCATGGATATGAGCTAGCAGCAAATTAGGCATCCAAGATAAGGCGGGCATAGGTTATGGGGCACTGCAAATACCCCGGGGCGGCAGAGGCACCCAGTGTGGAATCCGCCTTTCGAGGTAATCCACTCTTGTTGTCAGAAAGTGCGCCAATCTTCGGAAAAGTACCAGTCCGTTTTTCAGCTGCTGTATCTTCGCTTCATGTCCTTGCCTTCTACCGAAACCCTGTCCCTGTCTTTGCTGCGCGAGCACTGGGGCCACACTGCTTTCCGACCTGGGCAGGAAGCCATTATTAACTCGGTGCTGAGCGGGCAGGATACGCTGGCGCTGCTGCCCACGGGCGGCGGCAAGAGCATTTGCTTTCAGGTGCCGGCGCTGGCCCGGCCGGGCATCTGCCTGGTAGTGTCGCCGCTGATTGCGCTGATGAAGGACCAGGTGGAAAACCTGCGCCGCCGGGGCCTTAAAGCCGAGGCTATTTACGCGGGCATGAGCCACCAGGAAATTGACCACGCCCTCGACAACTGCGTGTACGGCAAGGCGGTGAAATTTCTGTACGTGTCGCCGGAGCGCCTGCTTACTGAGCTGTTTCAGGTGCGGGTGCAGAAGATGAACGTGGGCCTGATAGCCGTAGACGAGGCCCACTGCCTGTCGCAGTGGGGCTACGATTTCCGCCCGCCCTACCTGCGCATTGCCGAGCTGCGGGCGCTGCTGCCGGCCGGTACGCCGGTTATTGCCCTCACGGCCACTGCCACAGCCCAGGTACAGGCCGACATTGTGGAGAAGCTGCAGTTCCGGCCCGGCTTCCAGGTATTCCGGCAAAGCTTCGCCCGCCCCAAGCTTTCCTACTCGGTATTGCCCACCGAAGACAAGCTGCGGCGCCTGTTGGAGGTGGTGCGCGGCGTGGGCCCCGGCAAAACGGGCATCGTGTACGCCCGCACCCGCCGGCAGACTGAGGACACGGCAGCTTTTCTGCAACAGCACAAGTTCCCGGCCGCGGCCTACCATGCCGGGCTGCCGCCCGAAAAGCGCAGCCAGGTGCAGCAGGACTGGGTGGCCGACAAAACCCGTCTCATCGTGGCCACCAACGCCTTTGGCATGGGCATCGACAAGCCCGACGTGCGCCTGGTGGTGCACCTCGATGCCCCCGACACGCTGGAGGCCTACTACCAGGAAGCTGGCCGGGCCGGGCGCGACGGGCAGTTTGCCTTCGCCGTGGTGCTGGCCGGCCCCAACGACGGCGACGAGCTGCGGCGCCGCACCGCGCAGTCCTTCCCCCCGCTCGATACCGTGCGGCGCGTGTACCAGGCCCTGGCCAACTACTCGCGCACGGCCGTGGGTGGCGGCGAGCTGGCCGCCTTCGACTTCGACATCCAGCAGTTTGCCGAAACCTACCGCATCAAGGCCGTCGATGCCCACAACTCGCTGCGCATTCTGGAGCGCGAAGGCTTTGTGCAGGTGAATGAGGCGGTGTACAACCCGGCCCGCGTGCACCTGATAATGAACCACCAGGACCTGTATGCCTTCCAGGTGGCCAATGCCCAGCACGACCTGCTGATAAAAGCCTTGCTGCGTCAGCACGGCGGCGAGCTGTTTGCCGGCTTCCAGACCATTTCCGAAAACGCGGTGGCCACCAGCCTACGCCGCAGCGTGCAGGAAGTACGGCAACAGCTGCGCTACCTGCACACGGCCGGCATTCTGCACTACCAGCCCCGGCAGGAGTCGCCGCAGGCCATGTTCACCACGCCGCGCTTCGACGCGCCCAAGCTGCCCCTTGACCAGCCGCGCCTGACGGCGGCCCGCGACCTGGCCCAGCAAAAAACCAACGCCGTGGCGCAGTACCTGGCCGGCCACCGCTGCCGCCAACAATTGCTGCTAGAGTACTTCGACGAAGCTGACCCGCCCCGCTGCGGGGTGTGCGACAATTGCCTGGCCGAGAAAAAAGCCCAGCAAGCAGCTTCCGACCTCACTGCCTGGCAGCCGCGCCTGCTGCAAGCCCTGCAGGCCACACCCCAAACGCCCCGCGAGCTGCTGGCGGCCTTTCCACCCCAAGATGCCGATGCCGTGAAAGCCTCCCTGCGCGAGCTGGTTGACTTGGGCAGGCTGGTATATGGAAATGATGGGAGGTTGGTAGTGAGCAGTGAGCAGTGAGCAGTGAGCAGTGAGCAAAAGCTACGCGACTCGCGAAAAAGACGTGTCATTGCGAGGGCGCAGCCCGTGGCAATCCGTCCTCTCTGTGCGACTAACCAGGTAATGTGAAAAGCCCCAACGTTTGAGTAGACGTTGGGGCTTTTTTTAGGTGTCACATTTCGACGTGACTGAGTGCTAGAGGACGGATTGCCGCGTTCCGCTGCGCTTCACTCGCAATGACAGAGGCCGGATGCGCAGCACATTAACACATCAGCACATCAAACAATCAGCTACTCCGCTTGCTGGTAGGCCTGCATGCCGCCTTCGAGGTTGCGGACGTTGCTGAAGCCTTGCTGGGTGAGGAACATCTTGGCTTTGGACGAGCGGCCGCCGCCTTTGCAGTGCACAATGATTTCCTGGTCTTTCAGGTCTTCGAGGTCGGCGAGCTTGTCGGGCAGCGAGCCCAGGGGAATGTTTTGGTTGCCGGGGATGCTGGCTTCCTCGTTTTCCCAGGTTTCGCGCACGTCGATAATGACGGGAGTTTCGCCGGCTTGCAGGCGCTTTTTCAGTTCGGAGGCGGTGATGTCGGCCATAGGTGAGAAGGTGAAATAGTGAGGTGGTGAGGGTTGAACCGCTGCAAAGGTGGCGGCTGCGGAATTATTTCCTCGAATATCAGAGTTGGAGGGGAAAATCGGTAGTTGTAATGGTGAACTCGCCGCTTCATGATTTCACCATCTCAACGGTTGTATCTTTGCTGCTTCCCTCCCATTACTTTTTTACATGAAACACATTTTCGCTTCGCTATGGCTGGTGTTCAGCCTGGCCTGTGCCACGGTATCGGCGCAAACTGCTCCTCCTGTTCCGCCGGCACCGCCGGCTGGCCTGCAAGGCCCGGCCCTGCGCACCTGGCTGCTGCAAAACTGGTACGATGGCAAGCGCGTCGAGCTGAGCTACAATACGGCCCGGGGCAAGATGTACAACTTCGTCGACAACTACAACAACCAGGTGGAGTGCGTGTACTCGGGCTACACGGCGCCGCTGCCTTACAGCACCACGGCCACTGGCACTACGGTAGGGCAAATTAATTGCGAGCACAGCGTGCCGCAGTCGTGGTTCAACCAGGTGGTGCGGATGCGTTCCGACATTCACCACCTGTTTCCCACCTACGACTCCTGGAACAACCTGCGCGGCTCGGACCCCTTCGGAGAGATTCCCGACGCCACTACCCAAACCTGGATGCGCGGTATTGTAAGCCAGGCCACCATCCCTACTGCCAACATCGACGAGTGGAGCGAAGACACCAACTCGATGTTTGAGCCCCGCGAAGAGCACAAGGGCAACCTGGCCCGGGCCATTTTCTACTTCTATACCATGCACGGCGGCCAGTCGGCCCTCGCCGCCACCGGCCACTCCGACATCAACACGGTAGCCAGCATCACCACGCTGTACCAGTGGCACCTGGCCGACCCGGTAGATGCCCACGAAATTGAGCGCAACCGCCGCGCAGCTATCAGCCAGGGCAACTATAACCCCTTCATCAACTATCCTAACCTGGTGGCTGAGGCCTGGGGCCTGAACCTTTCCGGCCCGGCTATCAGCTTCTCGGCCGCCACCGGCAGCATTGCCGAGGGCAACAGCGGCACCAGCACCTACACAATCACGCTCACGGCCAACCCCGCTCCTACGGCGCCAGCCACCGTACAGCTGGTGCTGAGCTCGGCCAACTCGACGGCCACCAATGGCAGCGACTTCGTCTTTACCTCGCCCACCACAGTGAGCTTTGCCGCCGGTCAGACCAGCGCCACGACCACCATCACCATCAACGGCGACACCCGTCCAGAGGCCGATGAAACAGTGACGCTCAACATGACCAGCCCCAGCACCGGTATCAACATCGGCAGCATCAGCACCCACACCCTGACCATCACCAACGACGACGGCGCCGCTCCTTCGGTAGCGTTTGACAACGCAGCCGGCAGCGCCGTAGAGGGCAACAGCGGCACCACCACCTACACGGTAAACGTGACGCTGAGCAACCCCGGCACCATTGGCGCCTTCACCGTACCCGTTTCCGTGGATGCCGGCAGCACCGCCAACACGGCCGACTACGTGCTGAACACCACCAGCCTGTCCTTTGGCACGGGTGCTCCCACGGTTGTGAGCATCACCGTGAGTGGCGACACCCAGCCCGAGCCCAACGAAACCGTGGTGCTGCGCCTGGGTAACCCCTCCAACAGCACCGTGCTACTGGGCACCAACAGCACCCACACCCTGACCATCACCAACGACGATATGCCCCCGGCTGGCATGGGCTGCACCAAGCTGTTTTTCACGCAGTACATCGAGGGTTCGGCCTCCAACACCAAGGCCCTGGAAATCTACAACCCCAGCAACGTAACGGTTGACCTGACGGGCAAGCGCGTGGAGCTGTTTGCCAACGGTGCCGCTACCACCCCCACCTCCACGCAGGCCCTGACGGGCAACCTGGCCCCCGGCGCCGTGTACGTCATTGCCAACACCGGCGTGGTTGACGCCGGCGTGGCCGCCGCTGCCAACATCCAGAGCAGCGTGGCCTTCTTTAATGGCGACGACGCCGTGGTGCTGTTTGATGGTACCGATACACTTGACATCATCGGCGTTGTAGGTCAGCGGCCCACCAGCTGGACCACGGGAGGAAGTGGCTCTACCCTGAACAATACCCTGGTGCGCCTGCCCACAACCACCCAGGGCGGCCGCTGGAATGGCCCCAATGGCAGCGCCACCTGGACCGGTGCCGGCACCGACAGCTACACCGGCCTGGGCTCCTACACCAGCACGGCCTGCATTATCTCGGGCACCCGCCCTCAGATTGTGATGCACGACGGTCTCGAAATCTACCCCAACCCGGCTTCCGAAACCGTGCGCCTGCGTTTGGTAGGCGTGCAGGCAGCCCGCAATGCTACCATCGAAGTGCTGGATATGCTGGGCCGCCCCGTGCGCCAGCGCACCGCCGTGCTCAGCGCCGTTGATGCTGCCGTGGTAGACCTGCGCGGCCTCAGCGCGGGTCTCTACGCCGTGCGCGTAACGACCGGCAACGTACAGTACACCGGCCGTGTGCAAGTGAAATAAGCTGCACCGCTAGCCGGATTTCAAACAAAAAGCCGCTCGATGAGCGGCTTTTTGTTTTTTAGACCTCTGCATCGCCTACGCGAGAATATCGGCAAATTCGTCGTGGTGGCGCTTGACAAAGCCGGCCATGAACTTGCAGCTGGTTTTGACTTTCAGCTGCTTTTCGCGGGCGAAAGCCAGGCCAGCCCGCGCCAGCTCCTCGCCTACGCCCTGGCCACGCAGGTTTTCGTCGACGTAGGTGTGGGTGAAGTCGATGACGCCGTCGGCGGGGTAAGAATACGCCAGCTCAGCTTCGTAGCCCTGGCGGGTGGTGGTAAACTCCTGGTCGGTGGTGTTGTGGCGAATGGACATGGGAAGGCAGTGAGCAGTGAGCAGTGAGCAGTGAGCAGTGAGCAGTGAGCAGTGAGCAGTGAGCAGTGAGCAGTGAGCAGTGAGCAGTGAGCAGTGAGCAAAAGGTACGTGACTCTGCTGAAATACGTGTCATTGCGAGGCGCAGCCGAAGCAATCCGTCCTCTCCGAGCGACCAGCCAGGTATTGCGAAATACCCCCACACCAGAACCGGCGTTGGGGCTTTTTCATGTGTTACATTTCGACGTGACTGAATGCTAGAGGAAGGATTGCCGCGCTCCACTGCGTTCCGCTCGCAATGACACGGTTTACGTGCGCACTGCTCACTGATAACTGCTCACTGATAACTGTTAACTGATAACTGGCGTAAGAAGCTTATCCGGGCGCGGCCCGGACATCCTTCCTTTCCTTCTTTCTCCTTTCCATATGGACACGCAATCAGGCAACACGCCCTCGAATACCGAACGGCCGGCCGGCTCCTCAGCCGACCAGCGGCCCCTAGACCAGCAGGCCCGGGCAGCTCAGGCCCAGCCCCGCAGCACCGGCGAGCCCCAGACCCAGCCCATCTCGCCCAACTACGGGGAGTTTGGCGGGGTAGCTAGCGCCCCCGCTACCGGCGGCGTTACGCAATACCCCACCAATGCTGCGCGCGCCAACGACGGCAGCAACGACAACCCCGACGAGTTCAGCGAGTTTCGCAAGCCTAACCGCAGTGGCAGCGAGGACTACAGCGCCGAAGCAGCCCAGGTAAACCCGGCCCGCCAGCCCGGCCACGTCGAGCAAAACCAGGACCCGGCCGCCGTGCGCGCCGCTCACGGCAAAGAAGAAGACATTCAGCGCACGGCCTGGGCCGACGACGACCCGCGCTACGGCAGCGGCCAGCGCACCAGCTGGCCCAGCAACGAGCCCAACAACATCGACGACAACCCCGCCGAGGACGGCCAACGCTAACCCCTTAACACTTTCTGCCATGGCCAAGAACACCGCCCAGGGCGCCGACCCGCAGCCCGAAAACCCCGCCGAGCCGAACAACGAAGTCGACGGGGCTTCCACCCAGATGCTCAACAACGCCACCTACGGCCAGACCCTCGACCCCGAGCGTGACGGCCAGCGCGACGAAGACCAGCAGGACGACTCCATGCGCTCGGAAATGCCCTCCGTGGGCCCCGCCCGGGCCAGCGACGAAAACCTGCCCCGCGAGCTGACCAACCCCAGCGACAACAACTTCACCCTACCCGAAATGCGGGAGGAATAGCACTAAGCTGCTTAAGGCAAAAAGGCCCCCTGCGAAATCGCAGGGGGCCTTTTTGCTGAATAAAAGCGTGACTTAGAACTTCAGCGACAGACCGGCTTTCAGGAAGGTTTGGTCGTAGCCAGCTTCGGCAAATACCCCGAGGGCGCTGGCGAAGTAGTAGCGGATGCCGGCAAAGGCTGCTACGCCGCTGCTTCCGCTCACGCTATAGTCGAAAGCGTAGGGACCGGAGTACGTGCTGGAGTAACCCAGGTGACGGTAGCCTACTCCCAGGCCGCCGTAAGCGTCTACTTTCTCCGACAGCGAGTAGTGCAGCGCACCACGCACGTTGATGATGATGTCGGTGAAGGTGTCTTTGTAGCCGCTGCCTTCCCAGGTAGCCGACTGGTAGCCGCCGAAGCCGCCGATGGCCAGCACGAAGGGGCCCAGGTCCATGATGCCGTGCTCAAAATACACGCTCAGGGCCGGCGAAACGCTCGTGTTCGAGCCAATGCCGTAGCTATAGCGGTTGCCGAAGCCAATGCCGAGGTTGATGGCATTGTCGCCTTTGCTGAACGAAGCGTCCGATGCCTTTACGCTCTTGGGAGCAGCAACGCCAAGTTTAACGCCTTCGCTGCCGAAACCGGAAGCCTGCGAAGCGAGGGGGGCTGCAGCCAGCATGGCCAGCGACAGCAGGGAGGTGAAAACGTGTTTCATGATGAGAATTGGTGGAGAAAAAAGGTTAAAAGAAAACTTAAATTAAAAAAAAGAATCAGACAATTTTGACGAGGCAAATATAGGAGGCTCTTGTCAAAATGCAACGTGACAAAGGTATTTGTGCTGGTTTTGCTAGTACAATCCGGGCTAGCCCTGATTTTTCGCATCCGGGCCAGCCCGGATGCGCTTCCACTTAGTTGCCGGGAGCAATATGCAACAAGCGGCCGCGCAACGCAAGTATAGAAAAAACGTTTGGCAAACCTATGCCTGCGCCTGAATCCCGCCGTTCCTTTTTATGCCAACTAGGCGCTGGCGCTGTGCTGGCCGCCGTCGGCCTTACTTATGCTCATTCCCATCCTCTTCCTGCTATGAATCAATCTACCTCCAAAAAGCTAGGCTTCGCCATCGTGGGCCTGGGCAAATTTGCCACCGAGCAAATCATGCCCAACTTCAAGGACTGCCAACATGCGCGCCTGACAGCCCTGGTGAGCGGCAGCCCGGCCAAAGCCAAAAAGCTGGCCGCCGAGTACGGCATCAGCGAAAAAAACATCTACAGCTACGACACCTTCGACTCCATCAAGGACAACCCCGAGGTGGACGTGGTGTACATCATCCTGCCCAACTCCCTGCACGCCGAGTACACCGTACGCGCCGCGCAGGCTGGCAAGCACGTGCTCTGCGAAAAGCCCATGGCTACCTCGCTGGCCGATGCCGAGAAGATGATTGCCGCCTGCCAAAAGGCCGACCGCCGGCTTATGATAGCCTACCGCTGCCAGTACGAGCCCTTCAACCTCAATGCAGTCGAGCGCATCCGCAAGGGCGAGCTGGGCAAGCTGCGCGCCATCACGGCCGACCACGGCCGCCCGGTGAAGCCCACCGAAGACAAAGCCGACACCTGGCGCGTGGACAAGAAACTGGCCGGCGGCGGCTCGCTCATGGACATCGGCATTTATTCGCTCAACGCCTGCCGCTACCTCACCGGCGAAGAGCCGGTGGAAGTGACAGCCATGGAATCCAGCGACCGCAGCGACCCACGCTTCAAGGAAGTGGAGGACAACATTCACTTCACGCTACGCTTTCCCAGCGGGGTGCTGGCTTCCTGCACCAGCTCCTACAGCTACGAAAGCGTGAAGCGCGGCCGGGCATTCGGCGACAAAGCCTGGCTCGACCTCGACCCGCTCTCGGACTACGATAAGCACACCCTGACCCTGGGCAATGCCAAGGGCGAACAGGAGCCGAAAATCAAGGAGGGCAACCAGTTTGCGGCCGAGGTCGACCACATGGCCGAGTGCGTGCTTGCCGGCAAAACGCCCCGCACCCCCGGCGAGGAAGGCCTGCGCGACCTGCGCATCATCATGGCCATCTACGAAGCGGCCCGCACGGGCAAGGCAGTGAAGGTCTGAACCGCAGATGGTAAAGATTTTATGATTCCCTAAGATTGATTAACAAAGTATACGCTGAACAGCCGTACTTCTTCAAATGGGGCAGTGGTGTACACCTCAGACAATCGAAATCTTAGTTAACCCAAGTTGCGGAGTAGTAAGGGCATAAAAAAAGTCTGTTCGGCAAGAACAGGCTAGGTTTGAAGTATCTGACCCCTTCAATCCTGCTTTTACCATGCGCGAACAGACCGTTGCA
>Ga0164304_10000027_pt1 | contig 44486 bp, 34 predicted proteins | sample Whisoiple_217_MG_FD_110216 | JGI IMG/M metagenome (GOLD analysis project Ga0164304, IMG submission 110216) | Soil microbial communities amended with pyrogenic organic matter from upstate New York, USA - Whitman soil sample_217_MG | ecosystem: Environmental > Terrestrial > Soil > Agricultural...
GCTCCTAGCTCCTAGCTCCTAGCTCCTAGCTCCTAGCTCCTAGCTCCTAGCTCCTAGCTCCTAGCTCCTAGCTCCTAGCTCCTAGCTCCTAGCTCCTAGCTCCTAGCTCCTAGCTCCTAGCTCAGCGCAATGGTAGCCTTTTGCACTACGTGCCAGGTGTCGTCGCGCTTTTCCAGCTTGCCAGGGCTCAGGTTTTTGATGGTGGTGAACTGCTCAGTGGGCGGCAGGTCGAAGGCAAAAAACTCCTTAAGTTCCCGCACGCCGTTGCCGATGATGCGCGACTGGTCGGCCTGGCTACTGAAGGAAAACTCGGCGCGGGTAGCCTCGGGGTGGCTGAGCTGAATGAAAATCGGCATTTGCGGCAGCGGGTTGGGGCTGAGCTTGCGGTGCTCGATGCTGGGCACGTCGGGCGCCGGCGCGTAAAACTGCACGGGCCCGGCCGGGGCCACCGGGGCCGGCGTGTCTGCGGCTGGGGTCGCCGCCGTTGTGGTGCCAGCGTCAATCAGCTCGTCGATGGTAGCCGGTTGCGGGGCCGGATTAGTAGAAGCCGACGCGGTGTCGGGGGCGGAGCTATTTGACATAGAGCGGGATGCTTTGGCGGATTTGGGTGGCGGGGTTTTGGCTGGGCTAGCCGGCGCAGATGCCGACGCGGCCGGCGGGCTTGCGGACGGTGGCTTTTTTTCTAAGACCGGCCGCATGGGTCCTTGCAGAAATTCCTGGTTCAGGCTCTTGCTCATCTTTTTCTCTTCGCGACTAGCCGGGTTGTCGCCTTGTCCACGCTGGTGGCGGCCCCGGCGGGCGGTGGCGTCCCGGTCTTCCATAGCGACGGGGGCAGCCTGGGGCTTGGCTCCCAGCAAACGCGCCAGCAAAAAGCCCAAAATCAGGCCAATGCAGGTGCCAAGCACCCACTTCCAGGTGTTGCTTTTCTCCTTGGCAGCCACCGGAGGGGTGGGCGTATCCAACGTAACCTGGGTTCGCGACGGCGGGCCGGCGGGGGCCTGCAGCTCGGCCCGGTTGGCTAGCTCCATGGCCTGCTCGGGCGACATGGCTTTGGCTTGCCGGGTTGTATCCACGGGGGCCGTTACATGCACCGGCTCGGGCTGCACTGCGGGCATCGTCGACGCGCCCTGGGCTGGCTGGGCAGCCATCTGCGCCGCCGGGCCAAGCAGCAGCCCGGCCAGTGCAGCGAGCAGCAGGCGGCTAGGCCAGCGGCTGCGTTTCGACCAGCACTTTGGACAGCTCATACAAGGCATTTTTAAAGGGCAGGAAAAACAGCGTTTCGGGGATGGCGTCGCCATCGCGCAGGGTGTCGGCGTACTGCTGCCGGTAGAGGTTGAACGAGTCGGCCAGGTGGCGCTCCAGGGTTTCCATCACCACGCCAGGGTTGTTTTTCACGCCCAGGTCGGCCTGCAGGCGCACCACTTCGCGGTCTTCGAGCAGCAGCTTGAGGCAGGCGCGCACGTTGGCCAGCACGGCCTGCTTGGTTTCATCGGTCACTTCAGCAGGGTGCAGGAAATGCTCGCCCTGGTCGGTTTCGGTGCCAGTGCCCACGGGCCGCACCATGGGCGGGTCCTGGGGCATCTGGCCGGTGGCCAGCACACCGCCGTTGGCGGTGGTTTGCTTGGGGTCGTCGGCCAGCTTGATGCGGAAGTCAGCGGGCACGGTCTGCCCGGTGGCTTTTTCCATAATCAGCCGGGCCAGGCGCTCGACGGGCTGCAGGTTGGTGCCGGCAGCCAGCAGGCGCACGTAGAGGCTGCCGCGGCCGGTGAAGCACAGGTAGCGCGGCAGCTGCTGCCCGTTGGCCGTCACCACCTGGGCCACGTGGTAAATCAGGGCGCCGAAGTGCAGGTAGAACAGCACCCGCAGGTGCTCGGCCCGCAGCAGCCGCTCGCTGTAGCCCAGCAGCTGGTCGTAGCTAAAGAGGAAGCTGGCCACGTCTTCCGACCCGAAGTTCTCGGTGCCCTCGGCCACCAGCACGTACTCGCGGGCGCGGCGGGCGGCGGGGCTCAGCACGGCGCTTTGCACGCCGGCCACGCCGAAGCGCACCAGGCCGTTGTCTTTGGCGCCGCGCACCTCGGCCCCGCCGTCGCCCCACAGGTCGTTGCCGGCAAAGCGGAAAGAGGTGCTCAGCACCGGCTTGCGGTCGGCGTAGAGCAACACATCAGTAGTGCCGCCGCCGATGTCGATGAAGGCCGCATTCTCGCCCGGGCCCAGCGTCACGATGTTGCGGCGGGTGAGGAAGTAGTACGGGGCCGTGCTTTCCACCATGCAGGGCATGGAGTTGCTGGTGTGGAACACCTGGTGGAACAAGCTGTCCCACTCGCGCTGGTAGAGGTTGCGCTGGTAGGTGCTGAAGCTCAGCGGGGCAAACCAGGTGATTTGCGTGGCCGCGATGTTGCCGCCGTTCAGGGCCACCTTGGCCCGGCACAGCAGCAGCAGCTCCTGGAAGAAGGCCCGCACACGGTTGCTGTTGGCCTGATTAAGCGAATTGTCCCACTTCAGGTTGGTGCGGTAGTTGGGCCGGCGCTGCTCTTCAGTGATGATGCCGAAGGCAATGTTGATGTTGCCAAGCACGCTCAGCTCCTGGGTGGCGTAGTTCGTCGCCTCGTAAGTAGCCGTGCGGGCCGGGAAGCCGAAGGGCGAGGTGTCGGCCCCGAGCAGCGGCGGCACAAACTCGCGCTCCTGGTACTGCTGCCAGCGCTTAATCTGCACGAAGTTGGCCGGGTCGTCGTCGATGCCGCGGTACAGCCGCTCGTAGGGCGTACGGTCGGGCTCGTCGGTGCTTTTCTTGAGCAAAGCCACCGGCGTGTCCTGCAGCCCGAAGCTGAAGGGGCGCGGCTCCTGCCCGGCGTCGGCCTGCATGGCCACGTGGGTGTTGGTGGTGCCGAAGTCGATGGCGAAGCGGAAGTCCTTGGTGCCCTGCCGCACCTCGGGCCACTTCGGAATGACGAGGGCGCGGCCGGCGGCCGGGGCGGGGTTCAGCACTTCGAGGTAGTCGAAGTGGGTGCCGCGCACTTCGTAGTAGGCGCTGCCCTCGTCCTGGCTGGTTTTGGCGTTGCGCTCGTAGCGGGTGGCGGCCTGGTCGGTGCCGGTGTCGCTGAGGGGCCGGCCATCCACCCAGAAGCGGAGGTCTACCTTCTTGGTCACCATGCTGGGGTCGATGTTGTTGGCGTCCACCAGCATCACCTTGTAGAAGTCGTTGTACTGGGGCGCGTCGGCCACCTTCACGAAGGGGAAGATGGACAAGGCCAGGTTCGTGACGCGCAGCTTGCCCAGGGTGTCGCTCTGCGGGTTGGGGTAGTAGGCCCGCTCGTAGTCGACGTAGTCGCCCCCGCTCACCGGAATGCGCAGCCGCACCCGTACGCAGGCCGGGTCCAGCTCCACGCTCAGGTGCTCCAGCAGGTCCTGGGGCGTGAAGTAGTCGAAGTAAGTGGGCCGTAGCGGCAGCAGGGGCCAGTTGCTGGGCTTGTAGCCGGGCGCCACCTTCACCTGCCCGCAGTAGAAGCGGCTTTCGTCTACTTCGTAGGGCACCACCAGCAGGGTATCTTCCAGCAGGTCGTTTACGGTCAGGTACGGGTAGGGCAGCTCGGGGCCGGGCAGGGTCCGCTCCTTGAGCGGGCGCGGGTCGGAGGCCGGCACGATGGCGCCGCTGTCGGCAAACAGGGTTTCGTTGTAGTACTTCTTGCCTACGGCCTTGAGGCCCGGGCGCAGCACGATGGGCAGCGGCCCGGCCACCCCGCTGCGGCTGGGGCGCAGAAACAGGTCGGAGCCGCGCACGGTGGCCTCGTCGGGGCGCACGCGCAGCAGCACACCGGCCACGTCAATCTGGTTGTTGTGGGCGTCGGTCAGCACCGGGTAGCTGCTCAGGCTGTTGGTGCCGTCCATGGCCCACTTCTGCAGCAGGCCGCGGTCCAGCACGTCGCGCACCACCGGCGCCAGGGCCGACAGCGCCGGGTCGGCCGTGAACTGCTGGTAAACGAAGTCGCGGAAGGCGGCCTCGCGGCTGGCCAGCGGCACGTACTGGTTGTCGAAGTAGTAGCCGCCGCCCTGGGGCCGCTGCACCGGCAGGGGCCGCTGAATGGGCGCCGGGAAAAACAGCGTGAGCGGCGAGGTGCCGCCGATGAGTTGAGGCACGCCGTCGGGCCCGGGGAAGTAGAGCAAGTGCAGTTCGCGCAGGTTAGCGAAGCGGCCGTCCATGTACAGGCTCAGCACATCGGCCAGCGGGCGGGTGGCGGGGTTGTTGCGCAGCTTGGCCAGCTCCTCGTCGCGGCGCCAGGTGCGGATTTGCAGGCGCTGGCTGGCCAGCTTGCGCTGGTGGTAGTCGAACACCAGCTCCCACACGTCCCAGAAGTGGCTTACCAACTGGTGGTACACCGAGTCCTGACTGGTACCCGACTGCCCCACGAAGCGCAGGGCCGTTTCTACCAGGTGCATCCGGGCGAAGGGCGAAGGAATGGAAACCGCCACCTTGGCGGCGCGCCCACCCTGGGGGTCGAGCAGGCGCTCTACCTCGTGCGGGCCGATTTTGCCCGTCGGCCCCCACCCTTCGTGGGTGCTGGAGCCGGTGTCGTGCAAACGCAGGATTTTAGCCATGTATATTTTGTCAGTTCAGCCAAGGTGTTAGTGAACGGGAAAAGACGTGTCATTGCGAGGGCGCAGCCCGTGGCAATCCGTCCTCTAGCATTCAGTCACCAGGTAATGTGATTAATGTTTTTTGTTCTGCCTGGGTCTGTTTCTCACATCCTTAGGCGAGTCGCTGAGAGAGGAAGGATTGCCGCGCTTCACTGCGTTCCGCTCGCAATGACACGCTCCGGCGGCTCCCTCTTTCCACCTTACGTGTACTGCAGCTTCTTATCCAGCAGCTCGCCAGTGGCTTCTTCAAAAGCCTTCACCACCCAGCGCAGGGCTTCATTTTCCGTCGGGTTTTTGAGGGTGGCCTTGCCCACGGCCTTGGTCAGCTCGTCGCGTATCAGGCCGGGGGTGATGCCTTTACTGAAGATGCCGGTTTCGATGGTTTTGTCGGCCACCATCTTGTTGAAGTCCATTTCCTCGGCCCGGATGGCGGTGTAGCGGCGCTGGTTCACGCCCAGCTCGCGCAGCCACTCGTTGTACTCGCCGAAGAAGTCGTTCAGCTCGCGCAGGGCGCGGTTGTTGCGCAGCTGGGCGGCCAGGTCGCCGGCCTCGTAGTACGGGGCCTTGGCATCCTCCGGCGTGTGCTTGAGGAAGTAGCGGGCAAAGTAGTGCAGCTGAATCAGCGGGCGGGCCACTTCCTGGCGTAGCTCGGTGGGCAGCTGGCCGAAGTCGACGTCCGTCGTGTCCGACTTGAGCCCGAATTCGTGATACAGCGGCTGGTTGCCGTCGAGCTGGTTGTCGGGCACGTCCATGAAGTGGGGCACGGCCAGGGCGCCGAGCAGCTCCAGCAGGTGGGCCTGGTTGCGCTGCTCGGCCCGGCCGGGGTGGTTGGCCAGGGGCTGCCCGGGCTGGTCGCCGAGGTAGTACATGGCTTCCAGCCCTTTCAGGTTGTCGGCGTAGTAGCTCAGCGCCGTCTTGGTTTTCGTGACGAAGGTGTTGGAGTCGATGAAGTCCTGGCCGGCGGCCTTTTCATCGGCCGAGGGCTCCTGCAGCTTGAAGTAGGGCAGCATCACCAGGGCCCCGGCCTTCAGGCGGCGGCGCACTTCGGGGTGGGCCAGCGGGGAGTTGGCGTCGCGCAGGTTTTTCACCAGCAGGGGGAAGCCGGCCGCGCCGGTGCCGCCGAAGATGGAGCTGATGAAAAAGGCCCGGTCGCCCTCGTGCAGGCTCTGGGCAAGGTAGCGCATCTCCTTGCTTTGCACCACGGCATTCAGCACCACCGAGCCCACGTTGGGCGAGCCGCGGAAGCCCACGTCGAGGTTGGCCGCCAGGCTGTCGGGGGTAAACAACAAATCCACCAGGCCCTGCGACTCTACCGACAGGTCGTTGTATTTCAGGTACTCCCGGAAGGGCTGGCTGATGCCGCCGAAGTCGTACACGAACGAGTCGCGCAGCTCTTCCGAGCCGCCGGTGTTGAGGTGGGCCAGGGTGCTGAGCGGCTGGCTGAAGAAGCCGGTTTTCTCCTTCTGCCCGTCGCCATAAATGGCCTCGTGAATGCGGGCGTAGCGCTTGAGCAAAGCCACGGTGCGCGTCACGTCGCCGTTTTGGGTGTCGGGGTCAATTAGCACGGGCACCACCAGCTCGCAGTTGGGGATGCGCACGCCGGAAGCCAGCAGCATGGTGAGGGAGCGCAGCACGCGGGCCCCGGTGCCGCCCACGGCGAAGATGAATAGTTTAGCCATTATTCAGTTAAAAGTTGAGAGTTAAAAGTTAAAAGGAGCAGTCAGGAAGCGCAGGCGTAGGCTTTTAACTCTCAACTTTTAACTTTTAACTGGTTTAGAAGGGCCCCACAAACGGCGTAGTCCGCGCGTAGGTGCTCCAGCGCTTGAGCAGCACGGAGAATAACAGGAACCACAGCGCCCCCACGATGGCATTCACCACCATGAAGTAGCCGAGGTAGCTGCTGCTTTCGGCGCCGTGGCCGCTGCTCAGATTATACGCCAGGAAGGTGCCCAGGCCGGCGGCCAGCGCCAGCGTCAGCGCCCAGTGCACGGTGCGGAACATGCCAGTGCGCAGGATGGAGTTGAACAGGTAGTAGAACGCCAGCACCAGCAGCAGGCTCACGCCCAGCGTGCTCCAGCCTACCAGCGGGAACAGCTCGGTTTTGTAGAGGCCATAGTCCGCGGGACGCTGCCCCTGGAAGATGGAAATGAGGGCCGAATACAGGCTTGTGAACATGGGTTTTTAATTGTCAGTTGTTCGTTGTCAGGATATTCTGAGGCTGGGAGTTGTCAGTTGTTCGTTGTCCGTTGTCAGGATTATTCTGAAGTCAACTCTATCAGAACAGTCTGACAACGGACAACGAACAACTGACAACTAAATCCTAATCCCTCTTCAATGGCAGCTGGGCCGTGAATACGGCTGGCAGCGGCGTAGGATACGACAGGCGCACGCCGGCCAGGATTTGGTCGAGCCCAAACGTGCGCGGGGCGGGCATATTGTCGTTGGTAGTCGACCAGCTTTTCACCCAGTCCGGCGTTTCCGGGGCAGGCAGGGCCAGGCTCAGGGTGGCGGTGGGCGCCGCTAGCTTGCTCACCCGCAGCCGCAGCACGTGGGTGTAGGGCGCGAGCGGGGGCTGGGCGGTTTGCTCGTCCTCGCTCAGCTGCCGCACGGAGTTGGTCACGAGGCTGGCTTGGCCGTTGGGCAGGCGCACTTGCAGATGTTGGGCCAAAAATGTGGGCTGCTGCATTACGGACGGCAAGTTGGCCAGGTTGAGGCCGGCCGTAAACTCGGCCGGGTCATCGGATACGTTCATCGTCACGCCCCCGTCTTCGCTGTAGAGGCTGCCGCTGGGCTTGAGCTTGGGGTCGGTGAGCTTGGTGAGCAGCGGGGCGAAGGCCGGCGTAGGCAGCTTCAGGCCATAGTAAGCCTGCTGCGCGGGCGGGCTCTTAAAGACCTCCGCCACAAAGCGGGCCACCTGGGCAGGCGGGCCAATCACCCACACGTAGTACGGCACCTTTTCACCATTGAGCGTGCGCTTCACTACCGGCGTTTTCACGGCCGGGTGGTAGGTGCCATAAAACTTGGAGGCCTCGCCGAACACAGCCACGGCCAGCTGCTGCTGGCTGACGGGTGCAATGGAGGTGCGAATCAGGTTGGGCAGCTGGGAGAAGTCGGACTTGCGGGCCGGCCCGTATATGAAGTCGGAAATCACCACGCTCACTTCCTGCGTGGCACCGGGCCGCGCCAGAATACCCTCCAGCATCTGGGGCAGCTCGGTGCCGAGGGCGGCCTGGCTTACCTCGCCCTGCACCACGTCGCGCAGCTCATTGAACTTCACCGGGCGCGGCGCGGCATTCTCGCAGAGAAAATACTTGCGCCCGGCCACGGCCCCGCTCACCTGGGTCTCGGTGATGAGGGCACCCACGCGCTGTTGAAACTCAGTAGGTGGCGTGTCGGCGCCGCCACGGGGCACGAATCCTTTCATACCGCCGGAGTATTCCAGGTACACACTCACCTGCAGCGGGGCTGGAGCGGTTGAGGCGGATTCGGCTGCGGCCGGCTTGGCAGTTTTGCCGGGCTTAGCCGACTTGGTTTCGGTGGCATTATTGCCGCCGCAACTGCCCAGGAGCAGCGCAAGGCCAAGCAGGGCGCCCAGCAGGCCGGTGCGGGGGGGCGTGAGGGACGCGGGCCGCCCCGCGCAAAAGGAAGTGGGCATAGGGTAAAACAGAAAGCAGGTTTTCGGGGCGAAGTATAGCCATTACGCAGCCAACTCGTCAATGGCCGAACTTGGGCTGAGCCTAACGGACGGCCGGACCGGTTTGGTACCGTGCGCTGTAATGAAAGAACCCCATCAGCGATTCAAGGGGTTGCCTGCTACTTTTACCCTAATGAAATTTTTCTGCTACCTGCTGGCTTTGCTGCCCGTACTGGGCCATGCCCAGGAATCTGGCCCGACCCCGAAGGCCGACACCGTAAGCGCCGCTGCCGCTTCTCCCCTCTCCTTCTTTGGCTACGCCGAGGCGTATTACAGCTACGACCTGGCCAACCCCGACGACCACCGTCGGCCGCCTTTCACCTATTCCCACAACCGCCACAACGAGTTCAACATCAATCTAGCCCTGCTGGGGGTGCGCTACCAGGACGAGCGGGTGCGCGGCGCCCTCACGCTGCAGGCCGGCACCTACCCCGAGGCTAACTATGCCAACGAGCCCGCCGCCCTGCGCCACCTCAACGAAGCTTACGCCGGCGTGCGCATCCGGCGCGGGCTGTGGCTTGATGCGGGCATCTTCGCCTCCCACATCGGCATGGAAAGTGCCCGCAGCACCGATAACCTCACGCTGAGCCGCTCGCTGATGGCCGACAACTCACCCTACTACGAAACCGGCGCCAAGCTCACCTTCGAGCCCACAACGCGCTGGACCTTTGTCGGGCTGGTGCTCAACGGCTGGCAGAACATCACCGACCGCAACCAGAACAAGGCCTTCGGCACTCAAATTCAGTTCAAGCCCGGCGCCAGGCTGCTACTTAATTACAGCACCTTCGTTGGTGAGGGCGCCAACCGCCCCGAGCCCGACACCCGCTGGCGGCACTTTCACGACGTGTACCTGACCTGGCAGGCCACTCCGGCGCTGAAGCTGGCCGCCGGCCTCGACGTTGGGTGGGAGCAGAAAGCGCACCGCGCCGGGCACTACGCCAGCTGGCAGGCCGGGCAGCTCATCGCCCGCTTCCAGACCACGCCGACCACCGCCGCCGTGTTTCGGGCCGAGTACTTCCACGACCCCCACGGCGTGCAGGTCGAAACCGTGTCGGACAATAACCTGCGGGCTCTGGGCCTTTCCGCCGGCTTCGACTACGCCCCGACGGAACGGGCCCTGCTGCGCCTCGAAGCCAAGCAGTACCAGGCCCGCGACGCCATTTTCCCCACTCAAGGCGAGCTGTGGCTGTCAAACACGGCCCTCACGGCGCTGCTGGGCGTCTCGTTCTAACCGGCGGCCGGCAACTTGCCGGGCAGCTGCGCCGTTGAAAACCAGCCGACAGCCTTCATATTTCCCCGTCGGCATCCGAGTATGCGCCTTATTGCTTTTCGTCCCGAATACCAGTTGACTGTAGACCCCACCCGCAACCGGATATTTTACAAGCACTACCACGAGTTGGGTGATGCCACCGAGCTCCCCGACTATCTCAGCGACTGGCAGTTGGCTCTGGGGGCCGTGCACTCGGGCTTCACCATCCTCACCGACGTCACCAACCTGCCGGCTACGTCCGAGCACCTCACCAAGCTGTTTGTGCAGGCCCAGCAGCTGTGCGTCAGCCACGGGGTGCGGCAGGTAGCCGAGGTGCACAGCCCCGATGCCGACACCTACAAGGCCAGCCGCCTGGCCCGGGAGCAGTCGTCGCTGCCCGTGCGCACTTTCAGCGACATGTGGGAAGCCGATAAGTACCTCGACGACCTGACCAGCGAAGCCGAAGTGCTGGAATCCGGGCACCAACCCAACGATTACCCCGGCTTTCTTGTTGAGGAATAAGTTGTCATTGGCCGCCCCGCCTGCGGGCCGTACCTTTGCATTTTGAGGCCTTAGGGCTTAGGTTTTAGAGCGTAGCCATTGGGCACCCGACTTATACCTAAGCCATAAGACCTAAGAACCTAAGTCCTTTACATGCCCAACCCTATTTCCACTGATATCTGCATTATCGGGGCCGGCCCCGTTGGTTTATTTGCCGTATTCGAAGCCGGTCTGCTCAAGCTCCGCTGCCACGTAGTGGACGCCCTGCCCCAGCCGGGCGGCCAGCTCTCGGAAATCTACCCTAAAAAGCCTATTTACGACATTCCGGGCTTCCCTGAAATTCTGGCCGGCGACCTGGTCGATAACCTCATGCGCCAGATTGAGCCCTTCCACCCCACCTTCACGCTGGGCGAGCGGGTGGAGCGCTTCGCCAAGCTCGACGACGGCTCCTTCCAGCTCTTCACCACCGACGGCACCGAGATTCTGTGCAAAGCCGTGGCCATTGCCGGCGGCCTCGGCTCCTTCGAGCCCCGCAAGCCGGCCGTCGAAAACCTGGAGCAGTTTGAGGGCGGCAAAGGCGTGCACTACATGGTGCGCGACCCCGAGTATTTCCGCGGCAAGAAGCTGGTCATCGCCGGCGGCGGCGACTCGGCCCTGGACTGGACCAACTTCCTGGCCAACGTGGCCAGCGAGGTGACGCTGGTACACCGCGGCACCACCTTCCGCGGCGCCGCCGACTCGGCTGAGAAAGTAAAAACCCTGGCCGAGCAAGGCAAAATCAAGCTCGTGCTGTCGTCCAACGTGACGCACCTGCACGGCAACGGCCACCTCGAAAAAGTCACCATCACCGCCAACAGCGGCGAAGCCCAGACCGTCGACCTCGACCACTTCATCCCGCTGTTCGGCCTCACGCCCAAGCTGGGGCCCATCGGCGAGTGGGGCCTGGAGCTCGAAGACGACGCCGTGAAGGTGAACACCCTCGACTACAGCACCAGCATGCCCGGCGTGTACGCCATCGGCGACATCAACACCTACCCCGGCAAGCTCAAGCTCATTCTCTGTGGCTTCCACGAGGCGGCCCTCATGTGCCAGGGTGCCTTCAAGTACATCTTCCCCGATAAGAAATACACCCTCAAGTACACCACGGTGAACGGGGTACCCTCCATGTAAGGGTATGAGGGAACGGGGGTAGGAGGGTAGGAGGGCCGCCTTTATAGCCAGCTCCTCTTCCTTAAAAACTCTTACCCTCCTACCCTCCTACCCTCCTACCCTAACTTTATGGAAAACGACATCCGCATTTACGTAGAAGAAGCTCCGGGGCAGCGCACCGAGCTGGTGGCGCCCACCGACATGGGCCTGAGTTTGATGGAGCTGCTCAAGGCCAGCGGCTACAACATCATGGCTACCTGCGGGGGCATGGCCCTGTGCGCCACCTGCCACGTGGAAGTGCTGGCCGGCCCGGCCCTGCCCGAGCCCGGCGACGACGAGCTGGACATGCTCGAGACCCTGCCCATGGTGCACGAAGGGAGCCGACTCAGCTGCCAGATTCGCCTTACACCCCGCACCGATGGCCTGGTGGTGCGCCTGGCGACTTAGCGCGCAATATGCCCACACGAAAAAGGACCGGCAGCCAGGCTGCCGGTCCTTTTTTTATGCTGAATTACGGTCTACAACGCTTCGGCCAACTCCGGGCTCCGGCGGCGCGGGGCGGACACGGGCCGGCGCATGGTGTTGCGCTCGGGGCTCAGGGCTACGTGGCGGGCCAGCTGCGCCAGCAGGGTTGTTTGCCGGGCAATGCGCTGGCAGTGACGGCAGTGCTGCAGGTGCGCCCACAGTCCCGCCCGCTGGGCCGATGACAAGGCATGGTCGTGGCGCTTTTCGGCCAGCAGGGCGGCTTGCTGGCAAGTGATGAGACGTACCATGGCAGGGAACTGATTAGAGGTGGAGCAAAAAGATTGGCCACTCTGGCCACGGCCCTTCGGCCCGCATACGAGGCCGGGCAGTGGCGCAACGGGGGACTGCTATACGGAAAAGCGACGCGACAGGTTGGGAGGCAAGCTTGCGCTGGCCCCTTAAGCCGGCGCCGCACGCAAAAGCGCATCATCAGGCAATACATCGCCTATTTTTCAGCGCTTTAGAGCCAGCAGAAGCGTTGATTTCAAAGCTGGCAATTTTCTGGCTCGGCCCGCGGATTTTGAGAGGCATTCGCCTACATTTGAAGCCTCTGAATCAACTCTTATACCCATGAAACAAAACTACGCTTTTGCATCAGCCGCCGGGAGGCTGCCGGGTGCAGCAACGCTGCGGGCAGTTTGGCGCCGGGCAGCCGAACTGGCGAGAGGCACGGCCCTGAGCGGGGCCGTGCTGCTGGCAATCTCACAGGCCCCGGACGCGCAAGCCCAGCAGCGGCAGGCGCCGGTTTTGTTTCAGGAAGATGGGGCGGCCCGCACGGCGGCGGCAGTCTCGCCGCTAGCCGGGGCCCTGCGGCAGTACCGGCCCCTCTCGCTGGACGTTGCGGCCATGCAATCCGCCCTGGCGGCGGCCCCGCTGGCGGGCCGGGCCGGTGCTCAGCCGGTGCTGCTGACGCTACCGCTGCCGAACGGCACCAGTGGGCGCTTTCGGGTAGTGGAATACCCGCTGCTCTCGCCCCAGGCGGCCGACATCAAAACTTACAGTGGCGTGGGCGTGGACGACCCTTCGGCCACCGTGCAGCTCGACCTGACGCCGCGTGGCTTTCACGCCCAGATTTTGTCGGACCAAAACGGCACCGTGTACATCGACCCCGTCACGCATACTGACACCCAGCACTACCTGAGCTTTGCCCGCAGTTCCATGCCCGCGGCGCAGCTGAACTGCGGTGTAACGGAGCACGTGAGCACGGCCGCGCGGCGCAGCCTGGGCAGCGGCACGGGCAACACCGCCCAGCGCACATCGGGCACCACCCTGCGCACCTACCGCCTGGCCGTGGCTGCTACCGGCGAGTACACTACTTTCCACGGCGGCACAGTTGCTTTGGCCCAGGCGGCCATTACCACTACCATCAACCGGGTGCGGGGCGTGTATGAAAAAGACCTGGCGGTGTCGTTTACGCTAGTCAACAACACCTCCATTATATATACCAACGCCGGCTCGGACCCCTACACCAATACCAGCAGCGACTTGGCAGCTAACCAAACGACCATCACCAACGCCGTGGGTTCGGCCAACTACGATGTGGGCCACCTGATGGGCACGGGCGGTGGGGGCGTAGCCGGCCTGGGCGTGGTGTGTATCTCAACCCAGAAAGCCAGGGGCCTGACTGGTTCGCCCTCCCCGGTCGGCGACTCGTTTGATATCGACTACGTGGCCCACGAGCTGGGGCACCAGTTTGGTGCCGACCACACCTTCAACGCCGATGGCAACGGCAGCGGCTCCTGCAACGGCAACCGCAACGCCAGCACGGCGTACGAGCCCGGCTCCGGCACCACCATCATGGCCTATGCCGGCATCTGCACCTCGGCCAACAACACCCAGAATAACTCCAACGCTTATTTCCACGTGGCGAGCTACGAGGAAATAATGGACTACCTGAGCACGACCAGCTGCGGCACCAGCACGGCCAGCGGCAACACGCCGCCCAGCGTGACGGTACCCGCCAGCGGTAAGGTGCTGCCCATTGGCACCCCATTCAAACTAACGGCGGTCGGCAGCGACGCCAACGGCGATGCGCTGGCCTACTGCTGGGAAGAATACGACCTTGGCTCGGCGGGTTCGCCCACGGCTACGCAGGTGGCCAACGACGACGTGCCTCTGTTCCGCTCGTTTTCGCCGACCAGCAGCCCGACCCGCTATTTCCCGCAGCTTACTTACACCATTTCGGGCGCAGCCCCGCCGCTGGGTGAGCGACTGCCGACGGTGACGCGCGACCTGAACTTCCGGGTGACGGTGCGTGACCACTACACCACCAACAACACCGGCACAGGCGTCACGGGCGGCGTGAACAGCAGCCCCGTGGTGGCGCTGAGCAGCACCAGCGCGGCCGGCCCCTTCCTGGTGACGGCCCCCAACACTGCTGTAACCTGGACTGGAGGCAACACCCAGACTGTGACCTGGAGCGTGGCCGGCACCACGGCCAACGGCGTGAACTGCGCCACGGTGAACATCCTGCTCTCGACGGACGGCGGCCTGACGTACCCGACCGTACTGCTGGCCGGCACGGCCAACGACGGCTCGGCCACCGTGACGGCGCCGAGCATCAACACCAGCCAGGCCCGTATCATGGTGGAGGCCGCCGACAACTACTTCTTTGACATCTCCAACGCCAACTTCACCATCAACTCAGCGGCGGTCTGCGCGGCGCCGACCAACCTGAGCGTGGGCAGCATCACGGCTACCTCGGCCAGCGTGAGCTTTACGGCCAGCGGCTCGGCGACGGGCTACACCGTGACGACCACCCCGGCCACCACCACCCAGACGGTGAGTGGCTCGCCCGTGAGCCTGACCGGCCTTGTTGGTGGCACCTCCTACACGGTTAATATCGTCAGCAATTGCGCGGGCGGCACTACTTCGACAGCGGCTACTACCAGCTTTACCACCTCGGCTCCGCCGGTGTGCAATGCAGTGACCAACGTAGCCGTGGGCAGCATCACCGGAACCTCGGCCAGCGTAAGCTTTACGGCCAGCGCGGGCGCTACCAACTACGTGGTGACCACCTCGCCGGCCACTACCACGCAGACCGTAACGGCCTCGCCGGTGAGCCTGACGGGTCTCACAGCGGGCACCTCATACACGGTCAACATCCAAACCAACTGCTCGAACGGCGGCACGGCCACCGCCACTGCCGACTTCGGCACCCTGCCCGGCAACGACGAGTGCGCCGGGGCCATCAACCTGATTTCGGCTACCAGCTGCAACCCCACTGCCGGCACCGTAACGGGCGCGACGCAGTCGCAGGCTCCATCGACCTGCAACGGAGCTGCCAGCGCCACGGCGCAGGACGTATGGTACAGCTTTGTGGCTTCGGGCACTTCGCACACGGTGCAGATGACCAGCACCTTTGATGGAGTAGTTCAGGCATTCAGCGGCAGCTGCGGCTCGCTCACCAGCCTGGGCTGCCGCGACCTGGGCTTTGCCGGCGACACCGAAACCCTCGCTCTCAACGGGCTGACAGTGAATACGCGCTATTTCATTCGCGTCTATCCATTCACATCGAACACCGCTGCGGTTACCGGCACTTTCACCGTCTGCGTGACGGGTACGGTAACTCCCACCTGCGCTGCCCCCACCAACTTGTCGGCCGGCAGCGTAACCTCCACCTCAGCCAGCGTGAGCTTTACGGCCAACGCCCTGGGCACCTCTTACACAGTAACGACTTCGCCGGCCACTACCACGCAAACCGTGACGGCCTCGCCCGTGAGCCTGAGCGGCCTGACGCCTGGCACCAACTACACGGTTAGCATCCAGACCACCTGCACGAACGGCGTAACGTCGACGGCAGCCACCACTTCCTTTACCACCAGCAGCGCTTGCGCGGCGCCGACCAGCCTGAGCGTGGGCAGCATCACCAGCAGCTCGGCCAGCGTGAGCTTCACGGCCAGCGGCTCGGCCACGAATTACACGGTTACGACTTCGCCAGCTACCACCACCCAGACCGTAACCGGCTCCCCGGTGAGCCTGAGCGGGCTGGCGGCCAGCACGGCTTACACCGTTAGCATCGTCAGCAACTGCACGGGCGGGGCTACTTCGACGGCGGCCACGGCCAACTTTACTACCACGGCCGCCCCGGTAGTGTCGACGGTTCTTACTAACACCAACCTCACCTACCCTCTAGGTGCCACCATCTCTGTCACGGTGCGCTTCAGCCAGAACGTGGTGGTGACGGGCCTGCCCTCGCTGGCCCTCACCATTGGCTCGACTACTCGCCAGGCCACGTACTCGGCCGCTAACAGCAGCGGCACCGACGTGCGCTTCGACTACGTGGTGCAGGCCGGCGACCTCGACACCAACGGCATTACCGTCGGCGCTATCAGCCTCAACGGCGGCACCATCCGCAATGCAGCCAGCACCAACGCCAACCTCACCCTCAATGGCACGCCCAACACCAGCACGGTGCTGGTAGACGGCGTAGTGCCCACCGTGAGCAGCATCACCCGCCAGACGCCGGCCACCGCGCTGACCAATGGCAGCAGCGTCACCTTCGCCGTGACGTTCAGCGAAAACGTGACCGGCGTGGATATAGCTGACTTTGCGCTGACAACTACCGGCACCGCAGCCGGCACCGTTTTCAGCGTTAGCGGCAGCAACAGCACCCGCACCGTGGTGGTAAACAGCCTGAGCGGCGACGGCACCCTGCGCCTGGACCTGGTAGCACCCGGCAGCAGCATTATTGACGCCGCCACCAATCCCATAGCCGCCAGCTTCACCAGCGGCCAGACCTTCACCCTGGACCACACCGCACCCACGACCACCATCGACAGCAACCCGCCGGTTACGACCACCAGCACCAGCGCCACCTTCACCTTCTCGGGTAATGACGGCAGCGGTAGCGGCGTGGCCAGCTTCGCAGGCAGCCTCGATGGCGCCGCCTTCACCACGGTAGTTAGCCCGCTCACCTTTACCGGCCTGGCCACGGGCCAGCACACCTTCCAGGTGCGCGCCACCGACCAGGCCGGCAACGTGGACGCTACGCCGGCTTCTTATACCTGGACGGTAGTGGCCATTACGCCCGCTCCCACCATCAGCGGCTTCACGCCGACTTCAGGGCCCGTTGGCACTGTGGTTACCATTACTGGTACCAACTTCACCGGCGCGACGGCGGTTAGCTTCAACGGCACGGCAGCGGCCAGCTTCACGGTGAACTCGGCCACCCAGATTTCCGCCACCGTCGCTGCAGGCACCAGCACCGGCACCATCAGCGTGACCACGGGCGGCGGCACGGCCAGCAGCAGCAGCAACTTCACCGTGACGACTCGCCCGGTAGTTACGACCTTGTCGCCGACGCGCAACCTGCGCAATGCGGCCAGCAGCAGCAACGTGACGGTTACGTTCGACCAGGCGATGGCGCCCGCCTCGACTGCGGCCCTGCGCCTGTTCAGCCAGCAGCGCGGCGGCCTGCTGAATGTGAACGGCGGCGGTACCAGCAGCGTCAGCGGCTCGGCCATCTCCTTCGACCCGACCAACAACTTTAAGCCTGGCGAGACGGTGATGGCTACCATCACCACGGCAGCGCAAAGCAGCACGGGCAACAACCTCGCCGCCGGTCAGGTGTATCAGTTTACGGCTGCTGCCGGCGCGGGCCCAGGCACCTTCTTTGCCGGCTCGAACGTGCCCGTGGGCAGCGCCCCGGAAGAAGTGGCTACCGGCGACCTTGACGGCGACGGCGACCTGGACTTTGTGGTTACCAATTTCAACGACAACACCGTCAGCGTAGCCCTCAACAACAGCAGCGGCGTGTTCACCGTGTCGGCCACGCTGACCGTGGGCAACGACCCGCAGGGCGTAGCGCTGGGCGATGTAAACGGCGACGGGCGCCTCGACATCCTCACGGCCAACGTGACGGCCAGCACGGTGAGCGTGCTGCTCAACACCGGCAGCGCGGCCTTTGCTGCCCCCACCACCGTGTCGGTGGGCACCAACCCCTACGACATTGCCTTGGGTGACGTCGACGCTGACGGCGACCTGGACTTTGTGACCGTTAGCAACAACGCCAGCGGCACCGCCAGCGTGCGCCTCAACAACGGCAGTGGCGGGTTCAGCGCAGGCGCTACGGTGGCCGTAGCCACCAGCCCGCGCCGGGTGGCGCTGGCCGATGTAAACAACGACGGCACACTTGACATTCTGGCCGCCAGCAACAGCATCCCCGGCGCCGTGAGCGTCCGCCTGGGCGATGGCGCCGGCGCATTCAGCGGCAGCACCGAAGTAGCCGTGGGCGACAACCCCTGGGGCTTGGCCGTAGGCGATGTGAACAACGACGGCAACCTGGACCTGCTCACCGCCAGCTCGTCGCTTAACTCGGTGAGTGTGCGCCTGGGCAGTGGCACCGGCACCTTCGGCGGTAGCACCACCGTGGCCGTTGGCAGCGGCCCCAGCAACGTAATACTAGGCGACGTCAACGGCGACGGCAACCTGGATTTGCTGACAGCTAACTCTACTACTTCGACAGTAAGCATTGCCCAGGGCAACGGGGCCGGTGCCTTCGCCGCCGCTACCACGGCCTCGGTGGGCAACTTCCCCCAAGGCCTGGCCGTGGCCGACGTAGATGGCGACCTTGACCTCGACATGCTGGCCGTCAGTGGCCTGGCTGCGGTGAATATCCGCTTCAACCGCCTGGCCGCGCCCACCATCACCAGCCTCAACCCCACCAGCGGGCTGCCGGGGGCCAACGTGACCATCACGGGCACGGGCTTCACCGGCGCCACGGCCGTAGCCTTCAATGGCACTGCCAGCGCATACACGGTGGTAAACGCCACAACCATCACCACCACGGTGCCGGCCGGCGCTACCACGGGCAACGTCACCGTAACCGGCCCCACAGGCACCAGCAATGGCGTAAACTTCACGGTGCAGACCGTGACGCCGGCTCCCACCATCAGCAGCTTCACGCCGACCTCGGGGCCGGCCGGCACCGTGGTTACCATCACCGGTACCAACTTCACTGGCGCGACTGCGGTTAGCTTCAACGGCACGGCAGCAGCCAGCTTCACCGTAGTTTCGGCCACCAGTATTACGGCCACCGTTCCCAGCGGCGCCAGTACCGGCCTGATTGCCGTCACCACGGGCGGCGGCACGGCCAGCAGCAGCAGCAACTTCACCGTGACGCTACCCGACCTGGTGGTGAGCACCTTGCAGAACATTCCGGGTGGCAGCTACAACAACGTGACCGTCACCGGCACGGGCACCCTGGTGCTTGGCGGCGGCCTCAGCGTGGCTGGGGCTATGATGGTGATGGACGGCGGCAGCTTCCAGAGCAACTGCAACACGGTGAGCGGCCCCGGCAGCTTCACCCTGGCAGCGGGCGGTACCATGAGCATCTGCAGCCCGGCCGGTATTACCAGCAGCGGCAGCGCCGGCGACATTCAGGTAATCGGCGGGCGCAGCTTCAGCAATGATGCTTCGTACGTCTACAATGGGTCGCAGGCCCAGGTAACGGGTTCGGGCCTGCCTGCCACGGTGCGCAGCCTCACGCTCAACAATGCCGCCGGCCTCACGCTCAGTGGCAACGTCAGCATCCGCCGCACGCTGACGCCGGCGCTCGGCACGCTCACCACTACGGGCCGTGTGCTCACCTTGCTTTCGGATGCCAGCACCACGGCCATTGTGGTTCACACCCGGCCCGTAGCTGGTACCATCAGCGGCCCCATTACCGTGCAGCGCTACGTTGATGGCAGCCTCAACGCGGGCGCCGGCTACCGCCACTTCAGCAGCCCGGTTACCAACACCACCGTGGCCGACCTGGCCACAGCCGGCTTCACGCCCGTGGTGAACCCGCTGTACAACAGCTCGGCCACGCCCACCACGGTGACGCCTTTCCCCAACGTGTTTGGCTACGACGAAACGCGCCTGGCCACGACGACCAACAACCTCGACGCCTTCTCCAAAGGCTGGGTGTCGCCCAGCAGCACGAGCCAGGCGATGAACTGGGGTGAGGGCTACACGGTGAACTGCCCAGCCGGCATTACCGTGGACTTCGTAGGCACGCCGGGCCAGACGCAGTTCAACCGCAGCAACCTCACCCGCGGCACCGACCCCAACGCGGGCTGGCAGCTGCTGGGCAACCCCTACCCTGCCCCCCTCGACTGGGACTCGGTGCGCCTGCACGGCGGCCTGGGCAACATGGAACAGTCACTGTACGTGTTTAAGTCGAGCGGCCCGTACACTGGCACCTACGCCAGCTACATCAACGGCATTGGCGCCAACGGGGGCGGCCCCATCCTGCCGGTGGCGCAGGGCTTCTTCGTGCGCCCCAGCACTGCCGGCGTGCCCGGCACGGTTATCCTCCGCAATGTTGACCGCCTCACCACTCCCGTGGCGCCGGCCTTTCAGCGCCAGGCCCAGACGGCAGCCCGCCCCCTGCTGCGCCTGCGCCTGAGCAGCCCGGCCAACGCGGCCCTGAGCTCCGATGAAGCCGTGGTGTACCTGCAGGACGGCGCTACCGCCGCCGGCACCGATGCCCTCTACGATGCACCCAAGCTCCGCAACCCGGGCAATGCCCTTGGCCTCGCTTCGCTGATGAACGGCGTGAACAGCCAGCCGCTGGCCATCAACGCCCTGCCACTGCTGCCTGCCACTGGCCCCGCTACCCGCGTGCCCCTGCTGCTGGAGCTGCCGGCCGCCGGCGCCTACCGCTTCCAGGTGGCCGACCTCGTGGGCTTTGATGCCGGCCTGAGCGTGACGCTGCTCGACCATGCCACCGGCAGCAGCACCGACCTGCGCCAGGCGACGGCCTACGCCTTCACGGCCGCTCAGGCCGGCACCAGCGGGGGCCGCTTCGAACTGCTGCTCGGCCGCACGGGCAGCGTAACGGCCACGACTGCCGGCTCAGCCACGCAGTTCAGCGTATGGCCCAACCCGGCCACCAAGCACGGCGTGCTGCACATTGCCTTGTCGGCCCCGGCCAACACGGCTACCCTGACCCTACACACCTTGCTGGGCCAGGTAGTGAGCACCCGCAGCTTCAGCGGCAGTGCCACCGACTTGCCCACAACGGAGCTGGCCGCCGGCACCTACCTGCTCACGGTGCAGGCCGCCAGCCAGGCCTCGACGACGCTGCGCGTGGTGGTGGAATGATAGGCCGCCACGCCGTCAATGCAAAAGACCCCGCCGAGGCTTCGGCGGGGTCTTTTGTTTATGCGCTTAATGCAGAGCTTGTCTTGTTTGGAGCAGCAGCGCTTAGTGCCCGCCAACCACCTGCCCGGTGGGCGCGGTGGCAGGGTCGGCATTGGTAGCCGCGGCCGGAGTAATAGTCGGCGAGGCCACATTGAGCACTTCGGCTACGATGCGCCAGCCGGCCGCAGCCTCCCGGCGCCAAATGCGCAGGAACGTGCCGGTTTCTTCCGGGGCTTTGGGGTCCAGGGCGGGGCGGCGCAGGGTGCCGTACACATAGCCCAGGTCGCCGGAGGCCGCCATGTAGCCGTCGGTGGCGCTGTAGAGGTAAGCCCGGGTGAACGTTTCGACGGCAACCCGCACGGCGGGCCCGTACAGCGGCAGCTGGCCGGGGCGCAAAAGGCGCGCGTCGCTGCTGAGGTTGTCCTGGTAGGTTTTGGCGGGTGCGTGCAGCTCGGCGGTGGCGAACTTCTGGTCGATGGTTAGAATAGCCGTGGGCGGCACGGGTACGGGCGTGGCCCCGGCCACAAAGGCCTGCGGACGCAGCACATCCGTGCCGGGAGCGGTGGCGGTGGGGCCGTGCTCTATGCCCATGTCCACGGCAAACTTCCACTCGCCATTGGCCTGCTTGCGCCACACCGTCAGGTAGTCGCCCGCAGCCAGGGTTTCGCCATTTTTGCTGGACGTCCAGGGGCCGGTGGTGTAGCCTAGCTCGCCCGACTGCGCTGCATCGGCCATGACGGGGCGCCAGCTGAGCTTGGTGCCGGGTTGGTGAGGGCGCGTCCGCCACACGTCGTGGGCGGCGCTGAGCTGACCGTTTTCCACCACTACCGACGTCGGCGTGCTGAAATTCATAAAGGCCTTGGGTGTTCCGCTTTCGGCGGCCTCCGCAGCAAAACGGGCTTCCGCACCGATGACGGCGTCCCGGGTATTTTGACCAACAACTAGCTGTGGAGCGCAGATAGCCAGCAACGCTCCGAAAGGGAAGACATGTTTCATAACCTTTGAATGTTAGAAATCTCAAGCCTAAGTTACGCAGCGCCCTGTGGTCCGGCCCGTTTTGGAAGCTGAGCCAGCGCCTGCTTTTCGGGCTTTTACGCGTATTGCCCGCCCCTTTATTTACTCTTTTTGACAATGCTTTGCACTGTGCAGCACCAAGCTGAGCTTAATCCTGCTTTATCTATGCTGCGCACCATAATTTATTTGTGCTCCCGGCGCGTAAATAAATTTGCCGGGGGTATTTAGCCCTTGGTCGCATCTTGCGTCCTGATTCACTTTTTGGCTTTATGCAACACACCGACCTGCAGGCCCGCGCCCGCCGCATCCGCCTTGTACTGACCGACTGCGACGGCGTCCTGACCGATGGCGGGGTTTACTACTCGGAGCGGGGCGAGGAAATGAAGCGCTTCAACATCCGCGACGGCATGGGCGTGGTGCGCCTGCGCGAGCACGGCATCGAAACCGGTATTGTAACGGGTGAGCTTTCGCCCTCAGTGCGCACCCGCGCCGCCAAGCTGCGCATCACCGAGCTGCACCTTGGCATTCAGGACAAACCGGCCTGCCTGCGCGAAATCCTCAGCCGCACCGGCCTGCAGCCCGAAGAAGTGGCTTTTATTGGCGACGACACCAACGATTTGGGCATTCTGGCCATGGTGGGTCTATCGGCCTGCCCCGGCGACGCTACCTCCTTCGCCCGCGCCGTGGCGGTCTATCACTGCCAGGCATTCGGGGGCCATGGCTGCTTCCGCGAGCTGGCCGAGCTCATCATTGCAGCGCAGCAGTGAGATTGTAAGGTGGTGAAATGGTGAGTTTGATGTTCTGGTGGTGCGGCCAGGCACATCAGAGCGACAACTCACCACCTGACTATTTCACCATCTCGCCTATTCCGGTAGCAGCCCCTGGCGCACGGCCAGCTTGATTAGCGAAGCCGTGTTGCGCGTCTGGGTTTTCTCCATGATGTTCTGGCGGTGAGTTTCCACGGTGCGCTTGCTGGTGAAGAGCTTGCCGGCAATTTCGGCGTTGGTATAGCCTTCGGCTACCAGGTACAGCACCTCCATCTCGCGCTTGCTTAGGCCCAGGGCGGCCCGGGCTGCCTCGCCGGAAGTGGCGCTGCTCGAGTGCAGGCGCGTGAGCAGAGCCAGCCCGATTTCGGTGCACAGGAAAGGGCGGCCGGCCGCCACGGTGCGCAGGCCATGGGCCAGCTCGGTGGGGCCCGAGGTTTTTAGGATATAGCCGTGAGCGCCCAGGTCGAGGGCGCGGGCAATGTATTGCTCGTTGCTGAGCTCGCCCCGCGCCAGCAGCCGCAGCTGCGGGTACTGCTCACGCAAGGCCGGCAGCAGTGCAAACGGGTCGGGGCCGGGCAGGGTCAAATCCAGCAGCACCAGAGTAGCCCCGGCCGTAGCCAGCTTATCAATCAGCTCATCACCACTATATGCCTCGCCCACAATTTCGAGACCGGCCGCTGCGCTGAGCATGACCCGTAATGCTTCGCAGGTCGAAGCATGGCCATCGGTCAGGAGCAAGCGAATCATAGCGGGGTAGTGGAGTGCGAAGTTGGATTGCCGAACAGAAATATAAGGAAGCTAAATCTCCTTGCCTGCCAGAGCTCCAACTTTTGGGACTTCGAAAGTACAAGCCGGGCCCAAGCCCAACCTTGACAGTGGCTAAAAAGCAGTATTTATCCCTGCTAATCTACTGAAACAGCCTGCAATTTTCGTAGAAATACGGAGGCCATTTTTCCATTGCGCCGGCCATTCTTCCGTATAAGCGCGGTACGCCCTTTCCCACTCCCAACTTCGCTCGGCCGTTCTAACTCCTGCCCTTATGACCCGAATTCTGCTTGCCGACGACCATACTATTCTGCGCGACGGTATTCGCTCGCTGCTTTCTGCTGAGCCCGACCTGGACATAGTAGGCGAAGCCAGTAATGGCGCCGAAGTGCTGGCTCTGCTTGAGCAAACTCCGGCTGACGTGGTGCTGATGGATGTGCAGATGCCCGTGCTCGACGGCTTTGCCACCATGCCCGAGCTGCGCAGCCGCTTCCCCGATGTACGCGTGCTGGTGCTCACCATGCTCGACCACGAGAACTACGTGGCCCGCATGCTCGATGCCGGCGCCCTGGGCTACGTGCTCAAGAATGCCGCCATCACGGAAATCACCTATGCCATTCGCACTGTGGCCACAGGCAGCCCCTTTTTATGTACTGAAATCGGCCTGAATATGCTTTACAAGGCGGTGGCCCAGGCAGCCACGCATTCAGTGGATGGCGACGACACCCGCGCCGGCGGCGACCTCACCGCCCGGGAGCTGGAGGTGCTCAAGCTCATTGCCGAGGGCATGACCAACAGCGAAATCGCCGATAAGCTCTTCACCAGCAAGCGCACCATCGAAACCCACCGCCAGAACATCATCAGCAAAACCCACGCAAAAAACACGGCTGCTCTCATCAAGCTGGCCGTCAGCCGGGGGCTGATTTCTTAGAGTAATAAGTAGAGAGTAGTAAGTAGTAAGAAATACGGTTTATGAAAGTGGGGCATTCCTTATCAATACCCTTTTCGTTACCTGCTTACTACTTACTACTAAATACTTACTACTAAACCACTCCCCGGCTGCGGAGCTCGAAGAAGCAGCGGGCGCAGGCGTCTACATCGACTAAGGCGTCGTGGGCTCCGTCGAAGCTGCGGTCGAACAGCGCCGTGTGCAGCTCCATGAGCGTGGGCCACTTGTAGCTGCCGTAGCGGCCGGGCAGGCGGCAGTAGCTCGTGCTGGCCTGCATGGTGCAAAGCTGGGCTTTGTGGTCGAGTCGCATGGGGAGGCTGGCGCGATATAGCTCAGCACCAACAATTTTAGCATCGAAGTCGATGTTGTGGGCCACCAGCAGCTCGGCTTCGTGCAGGCGCAGCACAAATGCGTCGAGCACCTGGCTCAGGCGCACGCCTTCCCGCATTGCCCGCTCGTGGCTGATGCCGTGAATAAGAGCCGCGGCTTCGTCAATCACGAAACCATCGGGGCGAATGATGTGGCAGCAGCGCTCCTGCACCTGCCCCTGCGCGTCGTACACGGCCCAGGCCAGCTGCACCAGCCGGGGCCAGTTGCTGGTATCCGTCACGGGCGCTTTCCAGTCGCGCGGCAAGCCGTTGGTTTCGGTGTCGAAGACGAGGTACTTATTCATTTAGTTGTCAGTTGCTTGTTGTCCGTTGTCAGGTCGTTCAATCAAGTTGTTTTTATAGAGTTGTTCCAATCAACTGACAACTGACAACTGACAACTGACAACTGACAACTGACAACTGACAACTGACAACTGACAACTGACAACTGACAACTGACAACTAAATTAAAGCAGTCCGGCCAGGGCGCTGATGCTAAGGGCCACAATGGCGGTGTTGAAGAAAAAGGAAATGAGGCTGTGCAGCAAGGCTGTGCGGCGGGGCCGGCGGCCGCTGATGGCCACGTCGGCCGTTTGCGCGGCCATGCCGATGGTGAAGGCAAAGTAGGCGAAGTCGAGGTAGTCAGGCTCGGGCTCGCCGCCGGGGAAGGCTATGCCGCGAGCATCGGCGCCGCCGGGGCCGGAGTTGTCATAGTACAGGTGGGCGTAGCGCAGAGTAAATACCGTGTGCACCAGCAGCCAGGCTTGCACCACGGCCAGGATGCAGAGCAGCACCCGCCCCAGCAGCAGGGGCTGGCTCAGCGTTTTCAGGGTGCCCAGCAGGGCCACTACCGCCAGCAGGCTGGCCAATGCTGCCACCAGCACAAAGGCGAAGGCCAGGGCCCGGCTCGGGTCTTCACTGGTAGCTACCCGGCGGATGTGCCGCGCATCGGCGGTGAAAATGGCGGCCCCTGTTAGTAGCAGCGTTGTGGCAGCGAAGGCATCCCAGGCCGCCACCAAGCGGCTGCTGGTGTCCGTACCCGTCGGCGCCAGCAGCCAGGCCAGCGTGCCCAGGGCCAGGCCCAGCAGCAGCCGGTAGCCCGCCCGCAATTGGCCCACGCGGTGAATAAGGCGGAAGGATGGGGAAGAGGCTGGCAACACGTCCGGCAAGGTAAGCCCAAGGCCAAGGAACTACGTCGCTACTCAGCCCCGGCCCGGCGGCTCCCGTAAAGGAAGTATTGCTAACATTGCTTCCATGACTCCCTCTCCCGCTCCGCTTTCCAGCCTGTACGCGCCCTCGCTGGCGCTGGTCACCGACTTGTACCAACTCACCATGGCCTACGGCTACTGGCAGCAAGGCCTGCAGGACCGCGAGGCCGTGTTCCACCTGTATTTCCGCAAGCCCCCGTTTCAGGGCGGGTACGCGGTAGCCGCGGGGCTGGCCCTGGCCGCGGATTGGCTGGAGCACCTGCGCTTTTCAGAGGACGACCTCAGCTACCTGGCCAGCCTGCGCGGCAGCCAGGGCGCGGCCCTTTTTCCGGCCGAGTTTCTGGACTACCTGCGCCAGCTGCGGTTCAGCTGCGACGTGGACGCCATTGCCGAAGGCACCGTGGTATTTGCCAATGAGCCCCTGGTGCGGGTGCGCGGGCCCCTGTTGCAGGCCCAGCTGCTGGAAACGGCCCTGCTCACGCTCGTCAACTTTCAAACCCTGATTGCCACCAAGGCTGCCCGCATCCGCGAAGCCGCCGGCCCGGCCGACCAAGTGCTGGAGTTTGGCCTGCGCCGCGCCCAGGGCTTCGACGGGGGGCTGGGCGCGAGCCGCGCGGCCTACCTGGGCGGGGCCGACGCCACCAGCAACGTGCTGGCCGGGCAGCGCTACGGCATTCCGGTGCGCGGCACCCACGCCCACAGCTGGGTAATGGCCTTTGGCGACGAGCGGGCCGCCTACGCCGCCTACGGCCTGGCCTTTCCCGACGACTCGGTATTTCTGGTGGATACCTACGACACGCTGGAAGGCGTGCGGCTGGCCATCAGCGTGGCGCGCGACATGCGGGCGCAGGGCCACGAGCTGGGCGGCATCCGCCTCGACTCGGGCGACCTGGCCTACCTGAGCCGCGAAGCACGGGCCGTGCTGGACGAGGCGGGCTTTACCAACACGCGCATCGTGGCCTCGAACGACCTGGACGAGACCCTCATTGCCAGCCTCAAGCAGCAGGGCGCCCGCATCGACACCTGGGGTGTGGGCACGCAGCTCGTCACGGCCTATAACCAGCCTGCCCTCGGTGGAGTGTACAAGCTGGCCGCCCTGCGCACCGCCGACGGCACGGGCTGGGACTTCACCATCAAGCTGTCGGAGCAGACGGCCAAAACCAGCATCCCGGGCATCCTGCAGGTGCGCCGCTACCTCAACGAGTACGGCAAACCCCGCGCCGACATGCTCTACAACACCGCTGAAAACCTGCCCGAGCAGATTACCATCGTCGACCCCGCCGATGCCACGCGCCGCCTGCCCATCCGGCCCGAAACCCAATTCCGCGAGCTGCTGGAGCCCGTGTTCCAGAAAGGCCAGCGGGTGCTAACGCTACCTACCCTGGCCGAAAGCCGCGCCCACGCCCAGCGCGAGGTACAAAGCCTCGACCCCGCCATTCGCCGCTTCCTCAACCCCCACACCTATCCTGTAGGCTTAGAGCAGAGTCTGAACGAGTACCGCACCCAGCTCATTCTGGCACGACGGCCGGTGAAGGGAGCCTGATTAGTGGTCCCGCTGGCGCTGACGGCGCTCTTTGGCCTGCTGGAGGCTACCAGCCAGGTCGGCAGCTCCCGTTTGCGACAAGCTTTTCATCAATGCCACGTATTCCGGGTACGCCCGATGGTTTTCAGCATCGGCCAGAAAGCAGAACAGGCTTAGCCGCTCAGGCGCGCTCAGGCGGCGAGCCTCAGCAGCGAAAGCCTGTGGGTGGATGCCTCCTAGCTGCACAGTAGTGGACTGCAGGTCGCCGACAGCATCCGCGTCCCAGCGTAAGCTTTTGCCTATCGCAAAGCACTTGCGCAGCACCTGGTGCGGGTAAGTACCGGCAACTCTCTTCAGCGCGCCGATGTGCTCAAAGCTCGTTTCGTAGAGCTGACTACCGTCGAAGGAGTTGAATATCCGCAGAAACTCAGCTTTTGAGGCCGGAAAGGCCTGCAGATACTGTAGCCGAGCCGCTTTGGAGCCGGGTTGGGCCTGGAGTGCTTCATAAGCTTGTTGTACCCGACGTGATTCAGCCGAGAGCGGTGGGGCGGCTAGAGCCCGGCCACAAAAACACACCACAATTAAGAGGATGGCGAGACGATAAATCATGGCAGAGTCAGTTACACCGACGCAACTTAACCGTTATCCGTTCAAGCGTATCGCAATTAAACCAAAAAGCCCCGGCAGCTGCAACTGTCGGGGCTTTTCGGTCTTGGGGATGGGCTTCTACTCGGTCATTTCCTGCGCGGGTGCCGTGGCTATCGGCACGACCGGACGGCGGGCCAGCATACCCAGGATGGACGTAAGCAAGGCTACGGAGATGACAAACACCGTCACGAACTGCCGCGAAGCCACTACCGGCGCCTTTGAGAATATTAGCATCAGGCTCAGAATGAGTATCAGAGCGCTGGAGCACATGGCTACCAGGTCAGACCCGTTCCAGTGCAGGGTTTTGAAAACAGCAGCCAGGATGCCTACTACCAGTGTGGCTACCATCACATAGTTCAACGCAGCCGGCGTGCCCGCTTCGCTGTTGTCGCGCAGGGTGAAGGCTACGGCCGAAATCAGCAGCAGGCCAAAGCCCACCAGCATCAGAATGTCGGCACCGGCCCAGTGGTTTGCCTTGAAGTAAATACCCACCATTCCGAGAATGAGGGCGGCAGCGTTGAGAATAGTCTTGATGTTCATACGTGTTTGGGAATGTTAGTGAGTGATACCCGCAAACGTAGACCATTAATCAGGGGGCTGCAATACCAGAAATCAGGTATTCTGCAAGCCAGCTCGGCACTTCTTACAGCTTTCTACTCGTAGCGCAGCTCGCCGGCGGCCACCTGCAGCGTCACGCCGGGCTCGGCGGTGAGGCGGCCGGCTACCTGGGCATCGTAGCCGCTGGCCTGCAAGGAGGCCACCACGGCTGCGGCCGACTCCGGTTCAGTTACCAGCAGCATGCCCGTACCCATGTTCCAGTACAGGTAAGCCGTTTCGGCTGAGATATCGCCAATTTCCATCAGGCGCTGCATGGCCGGCAGGGGCGCAAACAGGTTGTCCAGCACCGCACCTACCCCGTTTTTAAGCACCCGCTTGAAATTGTCGGCCAGCCCGCCGCCGGTGATGTGCGCCACGCCGCGCAGCGGCAGCCCGACATCGAGCAGGGCCGTGATGCCCGGGGCGTAGATGAGCGAAGGCGCCAGCATGGCCTCGCCCCAAGTGTTGGGAGTTAAAAATTGAGAGTTAAAAGTTAAAAGTTGTTCGGCCCCATCAACGGCGCGGGCTTTTAACTCTTCACTTTTAACTTTTAACTCCCCAAACGGCGCTTCGTGCCAGTTGTCGCCGAACACACGCTGCAGGGTTTTGCGGGCCAGCGAGTAGCCATTGGAGCGGAAGGAGGGCGAGCGCAGGGCCACCACGGTGTGGCCGGCACGGGCGGTGTTGCCGCTCAGGGGCTGCGCCAGGCTGGGGTGCAGCACGCCAATAGCAGTGGAGCACCAGTTGAAGTTCATGCGGGCGCCGGGCCAGCCGCCGATGCGGTACCCAAGCTCGGCAATCTCGCCGCCGGTGATGGCCATGCCGGCGAAGTTGGCCGCGTCGTGCAGGCCGCGCATCATCTCGTCCACCACGTCGTAGTCGAGGTGGTTCACGTCGATGATGTTGGACAGGTTGGTGGGCACAAAGCCGGCGGCAATGAGGTCATCGGCCGTCATGGCAATGAGGTCGTAGCCCAGCGTATCGTACTTGTTCAGCCGCTCAGCCACCTCAATCTTGGTCCCGATGCCGTCGGAGCTGATGCCGAGCCGCTCGGTGCCGAAGCGGATTTCGTTAGAAAAGCCCCCGTCGAGGTCGCGGGCGGGCTCGCCGGGCTTGTCGGCCCGGTTGGCGAAGGTCTTTTTGGCCCAGCTGTAAGCGTTGCGGGAGGCGGCGTTGCCTTCTTCGATGGAGTAGCCGGCGGGGTGGTTGGTGGTGTTGTTCATTGTGAGTGGACCCCTCCCCCAGCCCACCTTCCTTGATGCGGAACATCCAAAAGGGAGGGGAGCCTGACGGAATTGGGGTCGTTGGTTAGCTAGAATCAAAAGCCCCTCCCTTTTGGGGAGGGGTTGGGGTTTTGGCTAGTGCTCCGTCGGTGCGGGCGCCTTGGCGCTCACCGACTGGCCATTTTTATCACCGCGGTGGCTTTCGCGCTCCTCCTGAATGTGGCGCAGGTAGCGGCTCACGTCGCCGGTGGGGTACTGGCCGGTGAAGCAGGCGAAGCAGGAGCCGCCGTGGCCCTTCTCTTCAGCAAACAGCTCCTGCAGGTCTTGTAAATCCTGGTAGATAACCCGGTCGGCTTCGATGTAGCGGCAGATTTCGTCCTCGCTGTAGTTGGCGGCTATCAGCTCGGTGCTCATGGCCATGTCGATGCCGTAGATGCAGGGCGACACGATGGGCGGGGCGCTGGAAATGAAGTAGACCTCGGCCGCACCGGCTTCGCGTAGCAGGCGCACGATGCGGCGCGAGGTGGTGCCGCGCACGATGCTGTCGTCCACTACCGCCACCTTCTTGCCTTCCACAAACTCGCGGATGGGGTTGAGCTTCTTCTTCACCACGTCTTCGCGGCCCTTCTGGGTGCTCACGATGAAGGAGCGGCCCATGTGGTTGTTCTTCACCAGGGCGCGGCGGTAGGGCACGCCAATGGCCTCGGCCAGGCCGGAGGCGGCGAAATAGCCGCTGCTGGGCACGTCGATTACCATATCGGGCTGCAGGCCGGCGTCGGCCACTTTGCGGGCCAGCAGCTTGCCCAGGCGCACCCGCTCGCGGGCCACCAGCCGGCCGTGGATGTTGGAGTCTTCGCGGGCGAAATAGATGTGCTCGAACACGCAGAAGTGCCGCGGCAGCTCGAAGGGATTTTTTAGATGGACCTCGAACTTGTTATCGATAAATATGGCCTGTCCCGGCCCCACGTTTTTCACAAACTCAAAACCCAGGTAGTCGAAGCAGGTACTTTCGGAGGCAAAGGCATACACCGGCCCCGCAGGCGTGTCGCGGCGGCCCAGCACCAGCGGCCGGATGCCCAGCGGGTCGGTGAAGGCCAGCAGGCCGTGCCCGGCAATGATGGTAATGGTGGCGTAGGCGCCCTTCACCAGCTCCTGGGTGGTTTCCACGGCGTCGAAGATGTCCACTACCGACAGGCGGTCGAGGTCTTTCACGCGCAGCTCCGAAGCGAAGGTGTACATGATAAGCTCCAGGTCGTTGGTGGTTTTGGGCAGCACGTGGTAGTGCTCGTGCAGGCGCCGGGCCACGTCGCGGAAGTTGATGACGTTGCCGTTGTGCACCATGGCCAGCCCGAAGGGGTAGCTGGTCAGGAAGGGCTGGGCCAGCTCGGAGTCGTTGGCACCCTGGGTGGTGTAGCGTACGTGGCCAATGCCGGTGTGGCCGGTCAGCTTTTTCACGTGTTTGGGCTTGAACACGTCATTCACCAGCCCCTGCCCTTTGTGCAGGTGGAAGGAGTCGTCGAAGGTGGCAATGCCCGCTGCATCCTGCCCCCGGTGCTGCAGCGCCGTAAGGCCGACTATCATGTCCTGCACCACATCCTCGGGGCCGTGAAAACCTACTATTCCGCACATGGTATTGGGGAGTTATGAAGTATGAGTTATGATTTATGAGCTGATAAAAAGAACGTCATGCTGAGCGAAGCAGAGCGGAGCCGAAGCATCTCTGTCGCAGCAGCAATCCAATCGAATGATTTACTCTCGTGGTAGAGATGCTTCGGCAAGCTCAGCATGACGTTCTTTTTGGTTGTTTCTCTCTACGGCTCATAATTAAGCCCCGCAGGGCGCTGGCATACAGCTCATGCTCCACGGCCAGGCCGCGGCGCTCTACTTCGGCCAGGGTGCTGGCCCCACGCAGGTCCACTGCCTGCTGGGCCAGAATGGGTCCGGTGTCTAGGCCTTCATCCACCAGATGCACGGTGATATGCGTTTCCGTCAGCTGGTTTTCGAAGGCCCACTCGTAGGCGTGCAGGCCCTGGTGCCGGCGCGTGTCGGCGGGGTGAATGTTGAGAATGCGGCCCGCAAACGCTTGGATGAAGGCCGGCGACAGAATACGCATGTAGCCCGCCAGCACGATGAAATCGGGCCGGTACTGCTGCAGTAGGTCCACGGCCTCGACGTCGAACTCCGCCCGGGGCCGTCCCTGGCTGGGCAGGCTGGCCGTGGGGCAGCCCAGCTCGGCCGCCACCGCCAGCCCCGGCGCGTCGGGCTTGTTGCTGAACACCACGGCTACTTCGGCCAGGCCTTTCAGCACGCCCTCCTGCACGGCCTGCACCAGCGCCACCATGTTGGAGCCCCGGCCCGAAAGCAGGATGGCCAGGCGGGCCTTCGGCTCTGGTGAGGTGGTGAGACGGTGAGGGGGTGAGTCAATCATTTGTACTGAAGAAGCCATTGTAACCGAACATTAGCATTACGGGAACATCAAACTCACTATCTCACCATTTCACCACCTCGCCGACGCGCTGGGCGATGTCGGGGCGGAAATACAGGTCCTGAAAATGCACGCGGGCGCAGGCTTCGTAGGCGCGGGCGGTGGCCAGCTCCAGGTCTTCGCCGTGGGCGGTGAGCACCAGCACGCGGCCGCCGCTGGTCAGCAGCTCGCCGGCCTCGCTGCGGCGGGTGGCGCCGTGGTAGGCCTGCGCGTCGGCCGGCAGATTATCGAGCCCGGTGATGGGGAAGCCGGTGGGAAACTTCGCGGCCGGGTAGCCGCCCGAGGCCAGCACCACGCCCACGAAGTAGCCGGGGCGCTGCCGCACCGTCTGCCGGGCCAGGGTGCCATTCAGGGTGGCCGTTATCAGCTCCAGCAGGCTGCTCTGCAGGGCGGGCAGCAGCACTTCAGCCTCTGGGTCGCCGAGGCGCACGTTGTACTCCAGCAGCTTGGGGCCGCTGGGGGTGAGCATGATGCCGAAGTAAAGAAAGCCGCAGAAGCTGAACTGCTCCCGCTGCAGCCCGCGCAGGGTGGGGTCGATGATGTCGCGGCGGATGGCGGCCAGCACGTTATCGTCGGCAAAGGGCACGGGGCAGTAGGCGCCCATGCCGCCGGTGTTGGGGCCCTGGTCGCCGGCCAGCAGCTGCTTGTGGTCCTGCGAGGGAGCCAACAACCGGATTTCATTGCCATCGGTGAGGCCGATGATGCTGATTTCGGGGCCGCTGAGCTTTTCTTCCAGCAAAAAGGAAAACCAGCCGCTGTGCTGGGCCTGCAGGTCGGTTAGCGCGGCGTCGACCTCCTGCATTGTGGAGCAGACGTACACGCCCTTGCCTGCGGCCAGCCCGTCGTACTTCACCACTACCTCGCCGCCCAGCTCGGCGGCTTTGGCGCGGGCGGCGGCCATGCTGTCGCTGCGGAACTGCCAGGCCAGGGCCGTGGCTACGCCGTGGCGCCGCATAAACTCCTTGCTCCACACCTTGGAGCTTTCCAGCATGGCGGCGGCCCGCACCGGCCCGAATACCTGGATGTCGGTGTTGGCGAAGAAGTCGGCCACGCCGGCAGCGAGCGGCGCTTCGGGCCCCACTACAATCAGTCTGGCGCCCACCCGCGCGCAGTAGGCCTGCACGGCGGGGAAGTCGAGCGGATTCACCTCGGGATGGCTGTTGGGAATGCCGGCGTTGCCGGGCAGCACGTGCACCGTGGCCCCGTCGCGGCTTAGCTTGTCGGCCAGGGCGTGCTCGCGGGCACCGCCGCCGAGCAGAATAACGTGGGAGGAGCTGGTCAAGGCAATAGCAGTTTGAAGAAGGAACGGCTTAGCTGATGTCGTCGATGGAAATAATGCGGCCTTCGGCAAGCCGAAACACTGAACAGCCCTGCAGCTGCAGCACGTCGCCGGGCTGCAGACCGTTGGGCAAAGGAATGGCGGCCACGGCGCGGTAGTCTATGGCCACCTCTATCTGGTCGTCGTTTACCTGCCAGCTGGTTACGCGCTGGTTGCGCTCGGAGAAGTAGCCGGTGGCCTGCTCGGCCTGCTGGCGAAACGCCGGCTTGCCGGTAGTGGAGTGGGTGATGTCACCGCTGGAGATGTTGCAGAACACGACCTCATCGTGCAGCGGGCGCAGCATGCCGTCCACGTCGAAGCGGTTGTAGGCGTCGAGGTATTCCTGCACCAGCAGCTGGGGGTTGGTAGGCATGGGAAGAAAGGATTTGCCAAAGCAGGCGGAGTTGTCGCGGCCAACGTACGGGCCGTAGTTGGGCCGGCGTTGGTAGCCGCACTTTTCATAAAAGCGGCAGGCTTCGGTGTTGGCCACGCGGGTTTCAAGCCACAGCTCCTGGTAGCCGGCCTGACGGGCGGCCTTTTCCAGCCCATACAGCAGCACTTCGCCGATGCCCTGGCGGGGGTACCTGGCGTACATGCGCTTCACCTCGCCAATGCCGGGTGCAATGGGCCGTACCGCGCCGCAGCCCACGGCCTCGCCGGCGCGGCGAGCCAGCAGAAAAATGTAGCGGGGGTCAGCAGCCTCCCACTCCGTGAAGGAAGCGCGGCCGTCGCTGCCGAACCGGGCCCCAAGCTGCTCCGACAAAGCATCCAGCAAAGGCTGGGCCTCCGGCGCCTGGGGCGCGGCGGCCTCCAACTGCAGGGGCATTATGGGCGGGGCAAGAAGCATAGGCTAGCGCTCGAATTCATAGTCCCGCTCCACTTTGCAAATGCGGGTTTTGTAAGTAGTGTACCATTGCTGCCGCCCCTGCTGCTGGGCGCGCAGGTGGTCGGCGTGCTGCTTCCAGGCCCTGATGGCCTCCAGGCTCTCCCAGTAGGAAACGGTGATGCCCACGTCTTCGCGGGCGCTTTCCACTCCCAGGAAGCCCGGCTGCTGCCGGGCCAGCTCCACCATCCGCGCCGACGTGTCGGCATAGCCTTCATTCACCCCGGTGCGGAGCGAGGTGAAGATTACAGCGTAGTACGGCGGCGCAGGGGTGGAAGCGAGCTGGGAGTTGGTCATAATCCTACAAGATAAGCAGACGGCCGGCGCTGGTTAAAGGGCGCGCAGCTCGGCGTCGGCGGCCCGAAGCCTGGCTTGGACGGCCTGGATTTCCTGGTGGAGGCGCTGGCGCAGGCGCGGAATGTTGAGGGCGCGCAGGGCGGCCTGGGCCGCGTTGTCGGGACGCATCACCGTAAGGGCGGGCGAGCCGCTGGGCATGGTAGCCGCGGCGTTCAAGCTCATGGCCAGTTCGGCGTGGTCTTGCCAGGGCGGGCAGCTGATGACGGGCACGTTGACGGTGGCCGCCAAGGCACCACCCAGACCATTGGACAAGCCCGCTACGGCGATGATGACGCCGGGCTCGATGCTGTTGTTCCAGGTGTCGGCCATGCCGGCAAGCTCCTCGCCGCTTGTATAGGCCGAGACCACGCGCAACTGAGTAAAAACGTCGTAGCCGGCGAGCTGCTTGCGGATGTTGAGGCTGTGCTCTTTGTCGGCAGGCGAATCCATCACGATGCTCACCCAGGCGTCCTTCATCAGGCCGGCCTGCACCAGGTTATTGAGCAGGCGGGCCTGGGCGTCGTGCCGACCGGTGCCGGGCGCGTCGGGGCCTTGTGTTTCGGCAGTGGGCAGGGCCTGGCCGGTGATGCGCTGGTAGATGTCGAGGTAGCGGCGGCTGGCTTCCTGAGCTACTTCAGGGCTGAGGGCGCGGGGGTACTGGCCATTCTTTTTATTCGCAATAAGCCACTGGCGCACGTATTCCTTATCCATCTGCTCCACGCCCTCGGGGTTGCGGGCATAGTCGTCGGCGCTCCAGAAGCGGGAAGAGTCGGGCGTATGGATTTCATCAATGAGAATCAGCTGGCCGTTCAGCAGGCCGAACTCATACTTGGTATCGACCAGGATAATGCCCTTCTCCTGCAACAGTTCGGAACCTACTTTAAACAGGGCCAGCGCCTTTTCGCGCATCTGGTCGTACAGCTCCTGGCTTACCCAGCCTTCACTAACTAGGTTCTCGGGGGTGATTTCGCGGTCCGACTCTTCCTTGGTGGTAGGCGTAACGAGGTACTCAGGGAAGCGCTGGTGCTTGTTCAGGCCATCCGGCACGGTCACCCCCGAGAAGGTGCGCTGCCCGGCCTGGTAGCCGCGCCACATTGAGCCAGTGAGGTAGCTCCGCACCACCATCTCCACCTTAATGGGCAGGGCCTCCTTCACCAGCATGGCATTGGCATCCACCATCCTGATGACGTGGTTGAGCACGATGTGGCGGGTGCGCTCAAACCAGAAATTGGCCAGCCCGTTCAGCACGGCGCCCTTGTGGGGCACGGCCGTTTCCAGCACTGAATCGAACGCCGACAGGCGGTCGGTGACAACGATGAGCCGCTCGCCGGAGGGTGCACGCAGGGAGTCGCGGACTTTGCCGCGGTGCAGCAGAGGTAGCTGAGGGGAGGCGAAGTGAGTTAGGGTGTGCATAGGGTTGTTCTGGCGGTTGCCTCACCCCCCGGCCCCCTCTCCGGGGAGAGGGGGAGCCAAGAGGGCGTACTGCTGCGGGCTGATTTAGAGGGCGGCTTCAATCTTTTGCAATACTTCAGGGAGAGAACAGGCTACTTCTTCGTTGGAAAAGCGGAGGAGGCGGTAACCCATTTTTTTCAATTCCTGGGTGCGTCCAGCATCGTATTCAGCTTGTTCCGACCCCTGATGTATAGCACCATCCACTTCCACGATTAGCTGGTGGTCAGGACTAAAAAAATCGACAATAAAAGGACCGATACTGTGCTGACGGCGAAACTTAACGCCAGCTAACTGGCGGTTACGCACTGCCTGCCACAAGGCATCTTCCGCTTCGGTAGGTTGGTGACGCATTAACCTACCGAAGGGCTTGAGCTTATCCTGCCATTGCCTCTGATTAGCAGTCAGGCGAGCCTCTGCCCCGGTCTTTAACTCACCACTTCCATTATAAGCTCCCGCCGGCTCCGCCACCAGAACAAGCTCGTCAGATTCCCCCTCTCCCCCGGAGAGGGGGCCGGGGGGTGAGGCAATATGCCCCACGATATTCCGAAAAATCGCCAGCCCCTCCCCTTCCTCGCTCAACTCTGGGCTCAAGCGCTGGCGGCGGGCCCAGTCGGGGTGGTTGTAGGCGGAAAGGAAGGCCTCTGGGTGGGGCATGAGGCCAAATACCTGGCCGGTAGGGTCGCAGAGGCCGGCGCAGTTCAGGTCGGCGCCGTTGGGGTTGTGGGGGTAGGTGGCGGTGCCGTCGCCGTTGGCGTCGAGGTAGGTGAGGCAGTTGAGACCGGCGGCTTCAATGGCTTGGCGGGTGGCTTCGTCGGGTACCACCAGGCGACCTTCGCCGTGGCGCACGGGTACTTCCAGCGTGTCGAGGCCGCGCAGGAAAGGTGTATTGCTGTTGGGGTTCACGCGCAGCTTCACCCAGCGGTCTTCGTAGCGGCCCGAGGCGTTGTGGGTGAGGGTAACTTCGGGGGTGACGCTGCCGCCCAGGTTGGGCAGCAGGCCAAGCTTCACGAGCACCTGGAAGCCGTTGCAGATGCCCAGCACAAACTTGCCGTTGGCAATGAACTCCTTGATATCGTCGAGCAGGGTGCGGCCCCCGGCGTCGGTCTGGCGGTAGCGCAGCTTGTTGGCCAGCACCACGCCCGAGCCCAGGTCGTCGCCGAAGGAGAAGCCGCCGGGGAAGTTCAGAATGTCAAAGTCGTGGATGCTGACGTGCCCGTGCAGCACCTGGTTGAGGTGCACGATGGTGGGCTCGGCACCGGCCAGGCGGTAAGCGGCGGCAAATTCCTCCTCGCAGTTGATGCCGAAACCGGTAAGAATGAGGGCTTGTACTTTCATTTAACAACTATCATTTAACAATCAGCAAATTGAGGCTCGGCAACTGCTAACTGTTCATTGCTCAGTGCTAATGGCCTTCACGCCCAGCAGCTCGTTAATGGGGCCGTTGGTCCAGGTGGCGCGCAGGGCTTCGCTGTCTTCGTCGATAACCAGCTGCCCGGCGTGGCGCACGACGAGGCGGCCCCCATCGGTGACGCGACCCAGGCGGGTGGCCCGGTCTTCCAGGATGCTTTCGAAGGCCACCACGTCTTCGGGCGCCACGGTGGCCAGGAAACGGGAGTGTGACTCCGAAAACAGCTGCACGTGCAGCGGCAGACCGGCTTCGGGCAGCTCGATTTCAGCCCCGCAGCGGTAGCCGAAGGTGCACTCGGCCAGCGCTACGGCCAGGCCGCCGTCGCTGAGGTCGTGGCAGCTCTGGATGAGGCTTTGGTCGTTGGCCTCCCCTACCAGCGTGTACAGCTCTTTGGCATTCTCAAACCGAACCTGTGGCACGTTGGCGCCTAGTTCGCCGTGCAGGGCGTAGAACTCGGAGCCGCCCAGCTCGTCGTAGGTTTCGCCCAGCAGATACACCACGTCGCCGGCCTGCTTGAAGTCGGACGTCACGGCGCGGCGCACGTCCTCCATCTTGGCCGTCATCGAGTACAGCACCGTAGGTGGCACGGAAATCTTCACGCCGTCGGCCTTGAAGTCGTTTTTCATCGAGTCCTTGCCCGAGGTGAGCGGAATGCAGTAGGCGGCGGTGATGTCGCGCAGGGCTTCGCACATGCGCACCAGCTTGGCCAGCTTGAGCTTGCCGTCGGGGTTGGTGACGGGGTCGTACACTGAGTCGGGCACGCAGAAGTTGTCATTCACTGACCAGAAGTTGCCGTCGCCGGGCGACAGGTTGGGCAGCTTGGCGCCCACGGCAATCAGCTGGCGCACGGCCTCATCGAAGGCGCCCGCCGACATGTGGTAGGCATCAATGTCGCCGTAGCGCGGCAGGATGCCGTTGCTTACGGCCACACCTTCCCAGCTCTCGAAGTTGAAGCGCACCACGGCAGCATCCTGCGGCGCCTGCCCGGTGGCCCCCATCAGCGGCTTCACAATGGTGCGGCCCTTCACCTCATGGTCGTACTGCCGAATGACGGCCTCGCGGGAGCAGATGTTGAGGGAGCCCAGGAGGCGGTGGAGGGTTTCCGAATAAAGCCCGGCCTCGGAGGCCTCACCCCCAGCCCCGGTTGAATTGTGAGGCTCCCCCGCAAGCGCTTGATGCGCACTACCCCCGGAGAGGGGGCTGGGGGGTGAGGCGGGCTCCTTCAGCTCCGGCCGTTTCCACTCCGCTTCCAACACTTTGCGCGGCACGCCCTCGTGCAGGAAATTCATGCTCAGGCAAGCCACCGGGGCGGCATCGAAACGCACGTCGAGGAAACTATTGGCTGTGAAGTAGCCGATGTCGGTCAGCTCCACTTCCATTTCCTGGCCCAGAGCCAGCAGCTCGGGCATCTTTTCGGGCTCCACTACCAGCGTGAACCGCTCCTGCGACTCGCTGACGAAGATTTCCCAGGGGCGCAGGCCGGGGTATTTCAGGGGTACTTTCTCCAGCTCGACCACCGCGCCGCCCGAGATGCCGGCCAGCTCGCCGATGGACGAGGACAGGCCGCCGGCGCCGTTGTCGGTGCTGCACTTCAGCAAGCCCTGGCGGGCGGCGAGCAGCAGGAAGTCCATGGCCAGCTTCTGGGTGATGGGCGAGCCAATCTGCACGGCCGTGGCGGGGGCTGCCTCGTCCAGCTCGATGCTGGAAAAGGTAGCGCCGTGGATGCCATCCTTGCCCACGCGGCCGCCGGCCATCACAATCCGGTCGCCAGTGTCAATGTTCTTTTCCCAGGAGTCTTTGCCGGCGAACTGCATCGGCATCACGGCGCCGGTGCCGCAGTACACTAGCGGCTTGCCGCGGTACCGGTCGTCGAACACGATGGCGCCGTTCACGGTGGGCACGCCCGACTTGTTGCCACCGTCCTCGATGCCCTTGCGCACGCCTTCCAGGATGCGGCGCGGGTGCAGTTGCCCGGTGAGCAGCGGCCCGTCGTACTCGGGGTTGCCGAAGCACAGCACGTTGGTGTTGAACAGCAGGCGCGCCCCGCCGATACCGGTAGCCAGCGGGTCGCGGTTGTTGCCCAGAATGCCGGTGATGGCCCCGCCGTAGGGGTCGATGGCCGAGGGCGAGTTGTGGGTTTCTACTTTCCAGACAAACAGCGAGTCGTCGTTGATGCGCACGGCGCCGGCATTATCCGAAAAGACTTTCACCAGCCAGTCGTTGCCGTTGGCGCGCAGCTGGCGGTCCACCTCGGCGGTGGCATTCTTGATGTAGGTCTTGAATAGCGAATCGATTTCCTTCTCTTCGCCCGTGTCCAAGTCCTTGTATTTGATGAGGGCCGCAAACTCCTTGTGCTTGCAATGCTCCGACCAGGTCTGAGCCAGGATTTCCAGCTCGCAGTCGGTGGGGTCGGCGGGCAGGCCGGCAGCCTGGCGCTGGGCCTGGGTGTCGGCGCTGGCATAGTAGTCCCGGATGGCGCGCATCTCCTCCAGGTTGAGGGCGTAGACCTTGGCCTTGGATAGCTGCACCAGTTCCTCGTCGCTGAGGCCGGTGAGGGAAACGACTTCGGTGATGGCCTCGGCCCCACCGCCGGGGCGGGGCGTGTAGTCGCGGATGCCGTCGGCCACGCGGCCCACTTCGAAACGGTTAATCATTTTGTTGCCCAGCAGCTCCTCGGCAATGCGGCGCAGGTCGGCGGTGGGCAGCTCGTTTTCCAGCAGGTACAGGCGCTTGCTGAAAATGTGCTGAGTGTGGGTATCCAGCGGCTGGTTCAGAAAATCAGCCAGCGCGCTCTGGGCCGAAGAGCCTTCGTCGTCCGTCACGCCCGGACCTTTCGCCACCAGGATGTAGCTCGCATAGCCGGTCTCGCCCCTAGGCTCTCCTATTTGCACCTGAGCCAGCACCGGGTCGGCCAGGCAGCGGGTGGCGAAATCGTGCAGCTGCGCTTCGCTGAGCGAATAGCGCACGGTGTACAGCGCCGTGCTACGCACCCGGCCGGTGTGCAGGCCGAGGTGGCGGGCAGCGGCCTCAGCCACGCGCTGGCCATCGCCGTCGTGCTGGCCGGGTTTGAGAAGGACTTGAATCGTGGTGGTGTCAGACATCAGGAAAATATCTTGCAAAGCATCAAAGTCTTTTGGCCGAACACTGCGAAACACTGCGTTTTACCACTGCGGCACACTGCGAGAAACAGTACCCACACGGGCTAAAACGCCTTCTCTGGCCGACTGCCGGGCTTCACCACCGGCACGCCGGCCGCGCAGAGCGGGCAGCTTTCCGGAGCATAGGTGGCGGCCTGCACTGGCAGCAGGGCAAAGTGCGGGAAGTCGAGCCCGCCGTTACCACCAGTACGGTCAATCAGCGAAGCCACGGCCAGCACCTCTACCCCGAGGCCGCGCAGCACCCGCGCTACTTCGAGGGTGCTTTTGCCGGTCGTCACCACGTCTTCGGCGATAATAACTTTTTCGCCCGGCTCCAGGGTGAAGCCCCGCCGCAGGGTCATCTGGCCCTGCTCGTCGCGCTCCGTAAATAAGGAAGGCACGCCCAGCTGCCGGGCCAGCTCGTAGCTGACCACCACGCCGCCCATGGCCGGGCCTACTACCACGTCGGGCTGCAAGCCCGCCGCGTGGATTTGGCTGGCCAGCTCGGCCATGGCGGCAGCGGCCAGCTCGGGCTTGCGCAGAAAGCGGGCACACTGCACGTAAGTATCGGAGTGCAGGCCCGACGACAAGCGGAAATGGCCCTGCAGCAGGGCACTTTCCTGGCGCAGCTGCTCTTGCAGGGTGGCGGTGTCGAAAGTGGTGAGAGCCGGAAGCTCAGTGGGGTTGTTCATAGCAGGTTAATTAAGAAGAGTCACCGGCCGCAAGGCATTAATCTGCTCCATCAGCTCGCGGGCGGCAGCGCCGGCGTCCGGGGCTTGCCAGATGCTGCGGGAAGCATTAATCAGCACCCCGCTGCCGTCGGCCCGCAGGCCAGCTTGCAGGGTAGCGGCCAGGTCACCGCCCTGGGCCCCGATGCCGGGCACCAGAAACCACTGCCCGGGGCAGGCGGCGCGCACGCGGGCCAGGGCCGCGGCGTGGGTGGCCCCTACCACCAGTCCAATGGTAGCCTCGGTAATTTCTTCGTCCAACAACCGGGCCACCTGGGCAGCCCGGTCGCTGAGCGAACCGCCGGACGCTAGCTCAACGTCCTGCAGGTTATGGATAGGGTGGTTGGAGGTTTTTGCCAGCGCAAAAACCAGCTTGCCCGGCCGGGCAAAAGGCCGAATTGCATCGTCGCCCATGTACGGGTTCACCGTCACGGCATCGGCCCCGATTACGTCGTAGGCGAATCGGGCGTAGTGTGCAGCGGTGTTGGCAATGTCGCCGAACTTCCCATCCAGAATAACCGGGATGTCGCTCGGGATGCTGGCCACCGTTTCCTGCAGCAGGGCTACGCCATTTTCACGGCTCAGAAAGAAAGCAAGGTTGGGTTTGAAGGCAGCGGCAAAAGGGGCGGTTTCGCGCACCACGTCGCGCAGGCGGTGCACAACGGACGCGTCGTCAGCATCAGCGGGGTCGAGGCCCACGCACAGAAGCGAGTTACTGATTTTAACGCGGGTGAGGAGCTTGTGCATATCAGTAGTAAGTATTGAGTAGTAAGTAGAAAGTATGAATTAGTGGGGAGTGGGGAATGAGGGGGTTTGCCTTGGCAGTAATCAGCTTCGACTCGCTCATGCTATCTATTTACTTACTACTTTCTACTATCTACTCACTACTGACAGCTCGGCTGCCAGGCGCGGGGCCAGGCCGGGGCTCAGGTATTCGCCGCTGGCTACCTGCACGGCCTGGGCGCCTACCCGCAGGTAGTCTTCGACGTGGCGCCGGGTGAAGATGCCACCGGTGCCGAAGATGGGTAGGGTAATTTTGTCGTCCTGGGCCAGCTCCCACACGCAGCGCAGGGCCAGGGGCCGCAGCGCTTCGCCGGAAAGGCCACCCACCAGCGGCGCGGCGGCCGCGTCGGCGGGCAGGTGCAGCACTTTTAAGGTGTTGGTAGCGGCCAGGGCATCGGCGCCGCCTTCCTGGGCCGCCAAAGCCAGCCCGCCGATGTGGTCGGGCCAGGGCGGCAGCTTCACCAGTACCGGCGCCTCGTCGCGCAGCTCGGTGCGCACGGCTTCGGTGGCTTCGCGCACGAAGCGGGGCGTCACATCGGCCCCGGTGCCTTTGGCCGGGGTTGTGATGTATACTTCCAGGCCGGCAATCTGCTGCCCGGCTTCACGCTGCAGGTAGCGGGCAATTTTGCGGAAGCCCGGCACGCCGGGCGCGGTGATGCTCACAAACACTGGCACACCGAAGCGGCGCAGGCGGGGCAGGTGCTCGTGCACCAACAGCTCGGCACCCTCCATGCGCAGGTCAGTGCGGTTCAGCAGCGTTTGGTCGGCCACCTGCAGAATGCCTTCGTCGCCGGGCAGGCCGGGGCGGGGCTCCATGGTCACGGTTTTGGTGAAGATGGCGCCCAGCTGCTCATAGCCGGGCCCGGCCAGCTCCCAGGGAGTGGCGGCCAGGCAAACGGGGTTATGTAGAATGAGGCGGCCTAGTTGCATATATGTTTAAGCCATTAGCGTGCTTTAAGAAAGAAGCCAACAACCAGTTTTACTGTTAATTAATAAAGGCACCGGTGTCCATGCGTTACGGAATTATGAATTAGCTATGGTAACAGCAGCCAAACTCAAAGGCACAAAAAAACCGTTTCGAAATCCGAAACGGCGCGGGGCAAATACCAGAAAAAACGGAGGAAAAATCGGCGCAACGAATGGGAGCCAAGGCCTTGCGGTCTCGTTGCGGCACGTCATGTTCGAGCGGTCCGCACTTCAGCAACAGTTGATTGAATTGAAGCACGACACAAAATTACCCGATGTTTTTTCCAGCCAAAATCCCGGCAACGTTAATTTTTTGTTGAGCACTTTTTTTGAAAAAAATTCGGGCCGGCCATTTCGCTGATTTCAAACAGATAGCCGACATTTCAACTCGTAGAGGGCTGAAAATCTTTTTTTAAGAATTTTTTACCGGTTGCACCGCACTGCTTCAGCGTCCTAACTTTGGCTCTTTACTCTCTGCATCACCTGCTTCTTTCGAAAGTCAGCTCCTGCTCTTTCGGGCATGCTTTCCTTGCAGAATTAGTGTGCAAACGCCAGTGGCGAATTTGAATATTTGGTGTATGTTAGCTTGTCATTAGCTACTCACTCACCTTTTTTCAAATTGCAATGAGGAAAACTTTACTACTCCTCGCCACGGCCTTGCTCTGGCAAAAGGCCCAGGCACAAACCGGGTCCGTCGGCATCGGCACTACCTCGCCCGATGCCAACGCGGCTCTTGAAATTAACAGCACCAGCAAAGGCCTGCTCATCCCGCGTCTGACGGAAGCACAACGCCTGGCGTTGGCTACGGCTAGCCTACCAGCCGGCCTGATGGTGTTCCAGACCAATGGGACCAGCCCCGGCTTCTGGTACTTCTACGGCAGCCAGTGGCTGAGCCTGCCCGATGCGAATACGGCCGGCACGGTGCGCAGCGTGACGGCCGGCACCGGTCTGAGCGGGGGCACCATTACAACTACCGGCACCATTGCCATGCCCAACGTGGGCACGGCCGGCACCTATGGTACGGCCACCCAGGTGCCGCGCATCACCACC
>Ga0164304_10000028_pt1 | contig 42363 bp, 25 predicted proteins | sample Whisoiple_217_MG_FD_110216 | JGI IMG/M metagenome (GOLD analysis project Ga0164304, IMG submission 110216) | Soil microbial communities amended with pyrogenic organic matter from upstate New York, USA - Whitman soil sample_217_MG | ecosystem: Environmental > Terrestrial > Soil > Agricultural...
AGGGCAGCCGAGGCGTCGGGGGCGGTGGTGCCGATGCCCACGCCGGGCGTCTGGGCCAGGGCGGCCGGGGCCGCAGCGAGCAGGAATAGCCCCAGCAGGGCCCGGCGGGAGCGGTGCAGAAAAAGGGAAGCGTCCACCATAGCTTAGCGGGAAGAAGTGACCCCGGGCACACGACCCGGGTTATCCCACAAAGCACGGCGGCCACCCTACGCGGCGCTATAGCACGAACGGCTCATATTGCGCCGCCCCGCTGCCTGAGCGAGCGGGCCAGCAGCTCTACTGCTCAACTTACCCAATCGAAGGAGTTAGTGAGCGGTAGAGATGCTTCCTGCGTCAGCATGACCGCCTGCTTGTTTCGTTCTGCTACTTCCGCGCCTGCCCGTCGGCCCCGAGCAGGCGGGCCATCTGCGCCTGCAGGGTGAGCAGCGAGGCGTGGTCGGTGTCGGCCTGGGCAGCGCGGGTTTTCAGGGCGGCGTTTTCCTGTTGCAGGGCCGCCACCTGGCGGGCCAGCTCCTGGGTAGCCGAGATGTTGAGCATGGCCAGCGCGTCGTAGTCCACCGAGAGGAAGTCGTCGACATATTTGCCGTATACGAACAGCTCGGCGTAGTTCTCGCTGCTGGCGAAGCTGAAGGTGTGGGCATCCTCCACGCGGCAGTCCACGTGCAGGTCTTGGTTTTCCTTCGTGTAGAGGCGCATCCGGCCGCCGGCGGCGGGAAGGTCGTGGGGCTTGGCCGTCGTCACGGTGAGGCGGCCGTTGGCGAAGGCCACGCGGGTGGCGCGCTCATATACGTTGGGGATGGCCGCCGTGCCCTTGTTGGTGGCCTCGGGGTAGATGGCCCGCACTTCCTGGGCAATCACCTTTTTCACTACGTCGTGGGTGTTGTTCACCTGGTCGATGTAGCGGTAGTTGGTGATGCGCAGCTGCAGCAGCCGGGCCAGGTCGGCGGCCCGGTCGCTCAGGCCCAGGTTGTGCTTGATGCGCGCGTCCGATGATACGCACAGGTTGCCGGCCACGATGCTGTTGTTCACCCACAGCTCGCCGCCGTCGAAGTAGCCCGACAAGCTTTTGGGACCGCCACCCGAGCCCGAGCTCGTATATGATAGGAAGGCACCATTAGCCTGGCTGAAATACGTGGTGCCGTCGGCGCACATGGTCCCCACGCGAAAGCCGCTCACGTGCAGCTTGGCAACGGGGCTGGTGGTGCCGATGCCCACAAAGCCGCCCGCGTCGGCGAGGATGGTGGTGCCGCGCAGGTAGTTTTTGCCGTCGGCATTATTGAACCAGGTATCGCCGCCGCCGCCGCCGGGCAGGCGCACGTTGCCGGTGTTGCTCACCTGCAAGTGCCAGCCGGCATTGAACAAGCCCAGCGTAGTAGCGTTGTACTGCCCCACGAATTGGGTTCCGCTCTGGTTCACATACACCCCGCCCAGACCGCCGGCATCGCCGGTGCTGATGCGGCCGTTCACCGTCAGGTCAGTGGTGGCGCCGCCTGTGCCCAGCACCGACAACCGGGCGCCGGGCGCATTGGTGCCGATGCCCACGTTGCCGCTGCCGTTCACCCGCAACAGCGACGTGCCCGCCGTGCCGGCTGCCGCGCCCTGGCTGATGTCCAGAGCTACCGCGCCGGGGTTGGCAATCTTCACCGCCAGCCCGTCGGCGTTGGCAATGCTGGAGTGGGCGTTGAAGAATGCGCCGGCATAGCCGCTGCTGGCATGAAGCCAGCTCAATGCCTGGGCCCCGGTGCCGGCACCATCGGTGCCAACGATGTTGCTGCTTGTGTTGGCCAGTTGGGTGACAGGCGTTATGGTGCCGATGCCCACGTTGCCGCCGCCTTTGGGCATGATGTTCACGTTCTGAATGGCGTTGGTACCGGCCGCGTAGATGGAATTGAAGCCGAAGCCCAGGCCCTGGGTGCCGTTGTAGTGCCGAAACTCGATGCCGCTGGCCGCGTCGCTCATGGCCCCGGTCACGTACAGGGGCAGGCCGCTGCCGTGGGTGCCGGTGCGGGCGTTGGCGCTTTGGATGTCGAGCTTGTTGAGGGGAGCGGTGGTGCCGATGCCCACGTTGCCGCTCACGCTGGCGTTGCCCACCACGTCGAGCGGGTTGGCCGGGCTAGCGGTGCCGATGCCCACGTTGCCGGTGCCCGTCACGTTGAGGTTGAAGCCGCCATTGGCAATGCTGGTGACCCCGGTCAGGGTGCCGCCCAGGGCAATGTCGCTGCCGGTTTTGGTGAGGCCGTTGCTGGCCGTGAAGGGCAGGTTAATGAAGTTGGTGGCATCCAGCACCGGGGCCGCCGTCACGGTGTTGGAGCCAGTGATGGTAATCGAGCCATTGCCGCTATTGACCCCCGTGGCATAGGTGCCGCCGCTGGCAAACGACGAGCCGCCCCCGCCGCCGGCCCTGGTATTGGTTTGGCACCCGCCGCCGCCGTAGTAGCCGCCGCCCCCGCCGCCGCCGCCCGTGGTGCCGGCAAAGGCATTGCCACCCTGGCCCAGCGCCCCGCCCAGGCTGCCGCCCGTGCTGCCCGTGCCGCCCGTGCCGGGGTCGGTGACGGCGTAGCCGCCCCGGCCCCCGGTGCCGCCAATAGTGCCCCCGCCGGAGCCGCCGTTTCCTGCCGCCGTGCTAGCGCCGCCGCTGCCGCCACCGCCGGCCCCGGCTCCGCCACCGCCGGCCCCGGTAACCACCCGGTTGACCAGGGCCGTACCGCCCTGGCGCACATCGGAAGCGCCTCCGCCGCCGCCCCCACCGCCGGCGGCTCCCGTGCCGCCGCCGTTGTAGCCGCCCGCTACGGTAGCGCCCGAAGTGCCGATGCTGCCCTGGCCGCCCACGTAAATGGATAGTACCTCGCCCGGCGTTACGGCAATTGTGCCCACCGCCCGGCCACCCAGCCCGCCGGCATATACGTTGCCGGCCGCCGCGCCGCCCTGGGCACCATTGGCCGTCACGGTCAGGCTGTAGATATTGGCCGGCACGGTGTAGGTCTGCACCCCGCCCGTGTAAGTAAAGGTTTGGTTGACGGTCGTCGTATTCGGTACTTCCTTGTCTGAGAGCACCTGGGTCCAGGCCGTACCGTTCCACACGTTCAGCTTGTTGAAGGTGGTGTTGTAAATCTGCAAGCCCGCCGCCGGGCTGGTAATGGCATTGCGCTGGAGCTCCGTCATGCGCGGCACCAGCACGCCCTTGCTGCTGCTCGTCACATCAAGGGCAGCCGAGGCGTCGGGGGCGGTGGTGCCGATGCCCACGCCGGGCGTCTGGGCCAGGGCGGCCGGGGCTGCGGCCAGTAGGAGCAGCCCGAGCAGAACCCGGCGGGTGCGGGGCAGAAAAAAGTAAGCGTCCACCATAGCTTAGCGGGAAGAAGTGACCCCGGCACACGACCGGGGTACTTCCCACAAAGCACGGCGGCCACCCTACGCGGCGCTATAGCATGAACGGCTCATATTGCGCCATCCCGCTGCCTGAGCGAAAGGGCCAGCAGCTCGCCCTTGGAGTTGATTTCCAGCTTGCGGTAGATGGCCCGCACGTGGTTGCGCACGGTGGACAGGCTGATGAAGAGCTTGCCGGCCACCATCTTCAGGCTCAGGCCCTGCTCCACCCAGCGCACCACCTCCAGCTCGCGGGGCGTGAGCACCTCGGCGCGCGGGTCGGCCGCCGGGCGGGCCGGGTGAAACCGTTCGATGATGTGGCGGGCCACGCCCGGGCTCATGGGCGAGCCGCCGGCCGCCACCTGCAGCAGGTGCTCCTTGAGCTGGGGCAGGGGCGTGCTCTTGACGAGGTAGCCCACGGCGCCGGCCGAGATGGCGTCGACCACCCGGGTGGCATCGGAGTAGGCGCTCAGCATCAGCACCTGGGCCTCGGGCAGGGCGGCCCGAATCAGGCGCACGCCCTCAATGCCGGTGAGTCCGGGCAGCTCGATGTCGCTCAGCACCAGGCTGGGCGGCTGGGGCAGGCCCGGCAGTCCGGCCAGAAACTCCTCCACCGAGCCGGCGATGAGCACGCAGTGCAGCTCGGGCTCGGCGCAGAGAAACTCGCTGAGCGCCGCCCGCAGCCCCGGGTGGTCTTCGATAAGGGCAAAGGGAATGGGAGTATCAGCCATAGGGCAAAGGTAGCCGCCCGGCCCAGGCGCCGGTATAGCACAAACAGCCCATTTCAGGCCCGGGCCGGGGCCGGCGGGAGGCGTCCATAAAGAAAGCCCCGGCCATCTGGCCGGGGCTTTCTTTATGGTCTGGAGGGGCGCGCTATTTGTGGGCCTGGGGGCCAGCCGGCGGGGCTCCGCCTTCCTGGATTTGACCCAGCAGGCGGGCCAGCTGGGACTGCAGCGTCAGCAGGCTGGCGTGGTCGGCGGCGGCCTGGCCGGCCTGGGTTTGCAGGGCCGCGTTCTGGGCTTTGAGGACCTCAATCTGGGCCTGCTGCTCCTGAATGGCCTTGGTGAGCACCGGAATCAGCTCGATGTAATTCACGGCTAAGGGGTGGCCGGCGTCTGCGCCTTCGCTCACCAGGGTGGGCAGCAGCAGCTGCACGTCCTGGGCAATGAAACCGATTTCGCGGCGGTCGTAGGCCGTGCTTTGCAGGGAAGCTTTCTTCTCGTACTGCACCGGGCGCAGGCCCAGCACCGTGCTCAGCCCGTAGGCCGAGAGGGTGATGTTGCGCTTCAGGCGGCGGTCGGAGGTGAGGGCCACGCCCCCGGCGCGCACGCTGCCGCTGGCGTTGATGTCGCCGATTACCTCAAGCTTGTAGCCCGGGGCGCTGGTGCCGATGCCCACGTTGGCCCCGCTGCCCAGCACCAGGGCGTTGCTGGCCGTTACCGAGGCCCCGTTGCCGATGGCCGTGGCGTTGCTCAGGCCCGCGCTGATGGTGGCGTTGTTACCCAGCAGGGTGTTGTTGGTGCCGGTTCCGCTGGGCGAGCTGGCACTGTAGCCGATGAAGGTGTTGCCGCTGCCCAACTCCCAGCGCCCGGCATAGGCGCCCAGAAACACGTTCTGGCTGCCGCTGAGCATGGACGCGCCGGTGCTGTTGCCAATAAAGGTGTTGTTGAGGCCATTGCTCAGCTCGCCGGTGCCGGCTCCGAAGTAGGAGTTGCCGCTGTTGCCCACAATGCTGCGGCCGGCGTTGCGGCCCATGAGCGTGTTGTCGGCCCCGGCGTCGATGGTGCTGCCCGCGCTGGCCCCGAGGATGCTGTTGCCGCTGCCGCCGCTGCCGCTCTGCGACATGGCCTGACCCGCGCCTGCGCCCACGACGGTGTTGTTGTTGGCATTGGTGGCGTAGCGGCCCGCTACCGTGCCCACGTAGGTGTTGTTCACCCCGGTGGTGGTGCTCAGGCCGGCCCCGGTTCCCAGAAAGGTATTGTTGTAGGCCGAGGCCACCACCACGTTCTGGCCCGTGTTCTCACCCACGAAGGTGTTGCCGCCCGCTCCGCCTACCGACAGCGACAAGGCCCCGTTCTGCTTCAGGCGCATCCGCTCTATGCCATTGGCTTTAAACACCACATCCTGGGCGTCGGTGGTGCCGATGAAGCTGGTGCCGGGGCTGGTGCCGCTGTTGCCGCTCAGGCCCCAGAACAAGCCATTGGCCGAGCCGCTGCTGCTGCTGTTCAGCACTCCGGCGGCCGTGGTGGTGACCAGGCCGGCCGTGGTGAACCGCGGGATGGTGACTGAGCCGCCGCTGCGGCCAATGGTCACGGCCCCGGCCGAGCTGCCCGTGCCAATGTTGGTAGCCCCGCTGCTGGTTCCGGTGTTGATGTTGGTCGTGCCGGTGCCGCTGCCAATGGTGGTGGTGGCGCTGCCGCTGCCGTTGATGTTGGTGGTGCCGTTCAGGTTGATGCTGCTGCCCGCCAGGTTCAGGAGATTGGAGTTACCAATGTTGACCGCGCCGCTGCTGCCGGTGCCGATGTTGGTAGTCCCGCCGCCGTTGGTGTTGATATTGGCCGTGCCGGTAACGTTCGTGGTGGCCGACAGGGAAATGGTGTTGCCGTAGAGGAGGGTGGCGTGGCTGATGTCGCCAATGCTGGTGTTGCCGTAGACGTACACTATGCCGCTGCCGCTGGTGTTGCCAATGGTCACGTTATTCGAGCCGGTGGTATTCAGGCTCACTGCTCCGCCACTCACCGTGGCGCCGCCCGTGCCCGTGAGCAGGCCGCCCACGGTGCCGGCGCCACTCACCCTGAAGCCGCCAGTCTGGCTGCTGGACGTCTGGTTCTGGATAAAGTCGCTGCCGCCGGGGGAGGGGTTACTGCTGAGGCTGCCGTCGGGGGCCACGGTGAGCACCCGGCCGGCGTTGAACACCTGCAGGTCGTTGGCGGCGGCACCGTTGGCTACGGCGATGAGCGTGCCGGTGGTGGCCACGTTGTTCGTGGTGGCGTCCAGGCTCAGGGTGCCCCGCAGCACGGCGGTGCTGCCGCTCACGTCGACAATCTGCAGCACGTTGGCCCCGCTTACCCGGCAGGCCACGTAGGCCAGGCTGCCGCTGATGGCCACGCTCACCGGGTTGGAGGCGGTGGCGAAGGAGCTGCGCAGGGTGGGCACCCCGCCGCTGCTCAGGCTGTAAGTAAGCAGGGTGCCGGCCCCAATGTTAATGGTCACGAGCGTGGTTGTGGTCAGAGCCACCGGCTGGTCGTTGGCCGTGTAGCCGGGGCAGCCGGTGGTACCGGCCACAATCAGCGCGGCCGGGTTGCTCACGTTCACGATGCCCACGCCGCCGTACATGCTGCCCACGGCCAGAAAGTTGCCGGCCACGGCCAGGCTCTGGGGGGTAAAACAGCCGCCCGCACCGGTGCCGCTGCCCAGCAGGCTGGGGCTGGCCGGGGTGCTCACGTCGTACGCATACAGGTAGCCGTAGCCGCCGGGCTGGTCGTAAATGGTGTAGAGCCGGTTGCCGCTCATGGCCAGGCCGCCATTAACCGCCGACAGCGCATTGGCTGGCTGCACGGTGCTGACCAGCGCCGGGGCTCCCGTGCCCAGGGTGAAAAGCTGGGTCAGGCCGATGCCGCCGTTGCTATTGGCCGTGTTGCAGAGCACAGCAGCGGTGGTGCCGCTCAGGGCAACTTCCACGGCGTTGGCGAGGGTGACGGCATCCGTGAGCGTGCCGCGCAGCACGGGGCTGGCGGGGTTGCTCAGGTCGTAGAGGCTGAGGGAACTGGCGCCCCGGTTCAGCACCACGGCCAGGGTGCCGCTGATGGCCACCAGGGGATTGTTGAGGCCAGTGGTGGTGCTGGCGAGCGGCGCGGTGCCGGCACTGCTGGCGTCGGTGGGGTAAAGTGAAGCGGCCGTGCCCATGTTGCCGTTGGCGTCGGACGTTACCATGCGGGTGCTGCTGCCTTCCAGGGCACGCACCCGCAGGCTGCCATTCACGTCGAGGGTTTGGGTAGGGGCTGTGGTGCCGATGCCCACATTAGGCGTCTGGGCGTGAGCACTAAAGGGTAGCGCCAGCAATAGCAGCCAGCGCAGGGAAGCGGATACATTACGCATTATAACAACTGTCGGAGAAGTACTATTAAATCAGTGAGTTAATAGAATCTTGCAAAGGTCCGACAGCTCTGCTGCCCCGGGTATAGCATGATGATGCTAGTGGCGGGCCCGCGCGATGCGCGGCAACCGGCGTGGTGGCAGTACATAAAAAGCGCCCGTACGGTCAGTACGGGCGCTTAATCCAAGGAAGCTGGCAATGAGCGGGCTATCTGCGCGCCTGCCCGTCGCTGCCCAGCAGGCGGGCTACCTGGGCTTGCAGGTCGAGCAGGCTGGCGTGGTCGGCCGCGGCCTGAGCAGCCTGGCTCTGCAGCACGGCATTCTGCTTTTCCAGGGCTTCCACTTTGCGGGCCAGCTCCTGGGTAGCTGAGACGTTGAGCATGGCAATGGCGTCGTAATCAACCGACAGGAAGTCGTCGACAAACTTGCCGTACACGAACAGCCCATCGGGGTAAGCTGTGGCACTGGCGAAGCGCACGGTATGGGCGTCGACCACGGTGGCCGTCACGTTGAGCTCTTCATTGGTGGAGGTGTACAGGCGCAGCTGGCCGCCGCTGGCCGGCAGCTCGTGGGGCTTGGCAGTGGTAAGGGTCACCTGGCCGTTGGCGTAGCTTACGCGGCTGGCGCTCTGGTACACGTTGGGTATAGCCTGCCGGCTTTGGCTGGTGGCCGCGGGCAGCACCTGCTGCACTTCCTGGGCAATGACTTTCTTCACCACCTGACTGGTGTTGTTCACCTGGTCGATGTAGCGGTAGTCGGTGATGCGGATTTTGTTGAGGGCCACCAGGTCGCTAGCCCGGTCGCTGCGACCCAGCACGTGCTTGATGCGCTGGTCCGACGACACGTTAAGCTGACCCGCCACTACCATGCCGTTCACCCAGAGGTTGCCGCCGCCGATGTAAGCCGCGACGTTGGCTATCTGAGCGCCGGAGGGGCCGACCGTGTAGTCGTCCAGGCCGACGTTGGCCGCAAACCGCCGGTATTGGGAGTTGGCAACGGCGGAACAGCCGACCCCTCCCATGATGTGCAGCGGCGCGATGGGGTTGCTGGTGCCGATGCCCACCCGGCCGTTTGGGGTCAGCACAAACTTGTCGGTAGCCGTGCCGTTAGCCGAGAGGTAGAGGTTGCCGGCCGTGGTGTACAGGCCCACGTTGTTGTCGGCACCCAGCACGGGGTAACCTCGCTGCAGGCCGTGCCCCGCGTTGCCCAGCGAGATGCCGCCGCCTTCGTTGGCAGTGTTGCCGATAGTGAGACGGGCCGAGTTGTCGGCCGTGCGGATGTCCACGGTCGAGGCTGGAGCGCTGGTGCCCACCCCTAGCCGCACGCCCACGAAGGCGCTGCCGCTGAAGCTGGCGCTGCCCACCACGTCGAGTTTCTGCCCCGGGCTGGCGGTGCCAACGCCCACATTGCCGTCCGCGGTTAGCACAAAGTTGTCGGTAGCGGTGGAATTGGTAGAAAGGTAGAGGTTGCCGGCCGTGGTGTAAAAGCCCACGTGGTTGTTGGCGCCCTGGGTGGGGTAGCCGCGCTGCAGGCCGTGGCCGCTGTTGCCGAAGGAGATACCACCGCCCTCATTGCTGGCGCTGCCGATGGTGAGCCGGGCCGAGGCATCGGCGCTGCGCACGTCGAGCAGCGAAGCCGGGCTGCTGGTGCCGATGCCCACCTGCCCGCCCAGGTCGGCAATGATGGTGCTGCCCCGCAGGTAGTTGCGGCCGTCGGGAAAGTTGAAGTGAGTGTGGCCGCTGCCGCCGCCCGGCAGGCGCACCTCGCCGCCGCTCACCTCGAAGTGGGCCGTGGTGGCGGTGGTGCCTACGGCTACGCTGCCACCGTTGGGGTTCAGCAGCAGGGGATAGCTGAAGTTGAGGCCGCTGGCGTCGGCGCTTTGCAGCCAGCTGCCGCTGGCACCGTTGCCGCCCAGGTCCAGCACCAGGTTGGTATTGTCGGAGAAGCGGGCGAAGTGGCCGGCGCTCTGGGTTGTGCCGGTAGTGTTGGGTAAAGCTGCGCCGCTTCCTTTCACGCTGAGGCGAGTGCCGGGGCTGCTGAGGCCGATGCCCACGTTGCCGGCCGTGGTAAGTACAAACTGGCTGGTGCTGGTGCCGTTGGCCGAGAGGTAGAGGCTGCCGGCCGAGGTGTAGAAGCCCACATTGTTGTTGCTGCCCAAGGTAGGGTAGCCCCGTTGCAGGCCGTGGTTGGCATTGCCGAAGGAGATGCCGCCGCCCTCGTTGGCCGTGCTGCCGATGGTGAGACGGGCCGAGTTATCGGCCGTGCGAACGTCGAGCGTGGTGGCCGGGGCCGTGGTGCCGATACCCACGCGCTGGGCCTGGGCGGAGCCGACTGTAGCCAGCAGAAACAGAAGTGAGCCTCGTAAAAAGATGGTCATGGCAAATGCAGAAGAAGACGCCAGGCGAAAGAAGAACGGGGAAATCTTGCCTAAACATTATTTATTAATCAAAAAGCACAACTACATCTGCCGGGCGCCCGTTGCCTGGGCCACCGAAAAAAAGCCCCTGCCGAGACATCAGCAGGGGCTTAGCAATAGAGAGTAGCAAGCTTTAGTGGCCGCCTTTAATCAGTGTCCAGTTCACGCCATCGGATATAACCGTCACTGTTTTGGTGAGGCCGGTGGGCTGCATGAAGTAGGGGAAGACGGCCGCGTCGTTGGTGCCGCCTTCGAAAATGGCGCCACCGTTGGTGCCGGAGCCGGTGCCGAGGTAGGCAATGTTGGTGCTGCTGTTGTTGCGCAGGTAGTAGATGCGGCCGGGGCAGCTGCTGGCCGCTGGCAGCAGGTAGTAGTCGGCGCCGCCTTGGGGGTTCAGCCCCACGTAGCCGGTGTTGCCGAGGGGCGTGCCGCTGCCCCCGCCGCCCGCGTTGCCGGCCAGGTTGTTGCTGACCTTCACGGCCAGGGAGCCGTTGACGTGGAGAGTGCTGTTGGGCGTGTTGGTGCCAATGCCTACGCCGGTGGTCTGGGCCTGCGAGGCGAAAGGCAGGGAGAAGAGCAGCGCGGCACCGGTTAGTTGTATTACTCGTTTCATAAGGCGCAGGGAATGCCTTACAAAGGTACCGGTGGGGGCAGGGCCGACTATTGTCAGAAAGCTGACTGGGGCTGAATCCCCGGCCAATGACCGTAATTGTTCGGCCGGGGTGACGCTGGTGGGTTGGATTAGCGGCAGCCTGACCAATTACCCAGCATCCCGCGTAAATAAGGCGGGGTAGGCTCGGGGCTATTAACTGCCCGCGGGCGGTACCTTTGCACTCTTATGTCCGATTACGAGATTTACGAATATCCCAACGGCATCCGCTTGCTGCACAAGCAGGTGCTGCACACCAAAATAGCCCACTGCGGCTTCCTGCTCGACATCGGCTCGCGCGATGAAAAGCCCCACCAGAAAGGCTTGGCTCACTTCTGGGAGCACATGGCCTTCAAGGGCACTGAGAAGCGCAAGAGCTTCCACATCCTCAACCGCCTCGAAAGCGTGGGCGGCGAGCTGAACGCCTACACCACCAAGGAGAAAATCTGCTTCTACGCTTCCCTGCTCAGCACCCACTTCGAGCGGGCGTTTGAGCTGCTCACCGACCTCACCTTCAACTCCACGTTTCCGGGCCGCGAAGTAGAGAAGGAGCGGGGCGTGATTCTGGAGGAGATGAGTATGTACGAGGACGCCCCCGAAGACGCCATCATCGACACGTTTGACGAGGTGATTTTCGGCGAGCACCCGCTGGGCGTCAACATCCTGGGCACCCGCGAGAGCGTAAGCGGCTTCCAGAGCGAAGACTTCCACGCCTTCTACAACGAAAACGTGCGCACTGACCGGCTGGTGTTCAGCTCCGTCAGCAACCTGCCGTTTAAGGAAGTGAAGCGCCTGGCCGATAAGTATCTGGCCCCGCAGCGGCCCCGTCTCGGCGCGCGCCCGCGCCTGGCCGTGACGCACTACGAGCGCAAGACGCGCGTCGAAAACCGGCCCATCAGCCAGGCTCACTGCCTGCTGGGTGGCCCGGCCTACCCGCTCACGGATGCGCGGCGCATTCCGTTCTTTATGCTCAATAACATCCTGGGCGGGCCAGGCATGAACTCCCGCCTCAACCTGGCCGTGCGCGAGAAGTATGGCCTGGTGTACACCATCGACAGCACCTACTCGCCCTACACCGACACGGGCCTGTTCGGTATCTACTTCGGCACCGAGGGCAAGCAGGTGAAGCGCACCCTGGGCCTGGTGCAGAAGGAGCTGAAGCTGCTGCGCGAAAAGAGCCTGACCACCAACCAGCTGCACATCGCCAAAAACCAGCTCATGGGTCAGCTGGCCATGAGCGAGGAAAGCAACGGCGGCCTGATGCAGCTGCTGGGCAAAAGCACCCTCGACCTGAACCGCGTGGAGCCGCTGACGGAAATCTTCGGCCGCATCGAAGCCATTAGCGCCGCCGAGCTGCGCGACATGGCCAACGAGGTGTTTACCGACGACAACCTGAGCGTGCTGCAGTACGTGCCGGAAGGAAAGTAGCCCCACCCCCGGCCGCAAATGCTTTAGGCGCATTACCCCTGCGGGGGAGGGGAGCCAAGAGGCCGTTTCCCACCCTCTCGGTAATCTAAATATGCCAGTGACGAAAAAGCCGGTTTTTGGACATGTAGGCACGGCGCGGGCCGGTGACCTGTTTGCTTCGCGGCAGGAGCTGGCGCTGCTCGGGCAGCACCGGCCGCTGCGGGCGGGCGTGTGCGCCACGGCGCAGGAGGGCGCTGAGAGCATAATACTGGCCGACCAATACGAGGACGATGAGTGGCACGACGACTATTTCTGGTACGCCGGCCACGGCGGGCGTGACGCCAGAACCGGCCACCAGGTCACGGACCAGGACTTCAACTACCGCAACCAGGGCCTGGCCCGCAGCCTGGAAACGGGCCGGCCGGTGCGGGTCTTTCGCCGGGTGGCACCCATGCCCGCCGCCCGGCAGTTCCGCTACGAAGGGCTGTGGCAGGTGGTGGCTATGGAATACGTAGCGGGCAAATCCGGCTTTAAAGTGTACCGGTTCCGGTTCGAGCCTTTTATTTAAACTACCGTTTAGGTGAACTTACGCGCCATCTCCATTTTCCTTCCTCATGGCTCGTCCCCTCTGCTATCTGTTGCTACCGATGGCGGTCGCTTGCTCCCCTCGAAGTGCTTCCCAACTGGTCGAGCACGGCTTGTATGGTCCCCATCAAAACCCAATTACTAGCTACACCAAAGCCCTTCGCAGGGATAGCACCCATGTCGAAGCGTATTGGCGGCGGGGCATGGAGTACGCAAAAAGGGGCCAGTCCCAGCAAGCCATTGCCGACTACACGCACGCCATTTCCATAGAGCAGACCTTTAACGCCGGATACTTGTTCGGCTGCCGAGGAGAAAGCTTTGAAGCCCTTCAGCAACTGCCCCAAGCCATTCGGGATTATACCACGGCCCTTTCCGTGTGCCGGAGGGGGATGACCCCGGACCTACCTTCCACCCCGATGGAGAACTTTTACTTCTATCGGGGCCGGGCACGGCTGAAGGCCGGCGATACCACGGCGGCGCTCCTCGATACCGACAGCGCCATTTTCTACTACCCCAAGTTTGCCAGAGCTCGCTACCAACGGGCTCGGTTAGCTGTAATTCGGGGAGACTACGACCGGGCGCTGGCCGATTACCACGTGGGCTCATTAGAACCAGAAGACGCGGCAGATGCGGAATTTGTAGACGATGTTTTTTACTTCGGCCTGTTGAAATTCAAACGACAGGACCCCACTTACTGTGCCTATTGGGCCGCGGCGGCACGTCACCAACAACAAAAGGCGCAAGCTTACCTTACGAAGTACTGCGACCCTGTCGGTGGGAAGTAAGATAAACGCTCTTATCTGTAAACTCCCAAGAACCGCCCAGTGATAAGGTTCCCGTAGCCCCCTGCAACACCGTGCGAGTTTACGAAACTCGTCTACGAATCAAAGTTTACGAAACTCAAAAAGCAGATGCGTTTCGTAAACTGGCAGAAGGTCATTTCTATAACCCATACCCCCTTCTCTTTCGGAGTTGCATTTTGAAAGCCGGGCTACCGGGGGGTTATACTGCCCTTCGGTGCACGATATTGTTCTAACGGCGCAGTCCCGGAGACGCGAAGGGTCGCGTCTCTACGTCGTTCTTTATGGCAGCTATTCATAAAACTGTAACTAAATCTTGACCGACGCCGACAAAATTCAGCACTACGCCGAGCAGCACAGCAGCCCCGAGCCGCCGCTGCTGGCCCAGCTCACCCGCGAAACGCACGTGCAGCTGCTAATGCCGCGCATGAGCTCGGGCCACAGCCAGGGGCGGCTGCTGAGCATGCTCAGCCACCTCATCCGGCCGCGGCGCATTCTGGAAATCGGGACCTTTACGGGCTACGCGGCTTTATGCCTGGCCGAAGGGCTGGCGCCGGATGGGCTGCTGCACACCATCGAAATCAACCCCGAGCGGGAGAGCCGCATCCGGCGCTACGTGGCCGTGGCGGGCCTCACCGATAAAGTGCGGCTGCACATCGGTCCCGCGCACGAAGTTTTGCGCCTCTTGGTCGAGGAAACCTGGGACTTGGTCTTTATTGATGCTGACAAGGTCAACAACGACCAGTATTTTGAGGTAGTACTACCCCAGGTGCGGCCAGGCGGGCTGCTCATCATCGACAACGTGCTGTGGGGCGGCAAGGTGCTGCCCGACTACCCCGTAAAGCCCAGCGACAAGGACACGCTGGCCGTGCGCGCCTTCAACGACAAGGTAGCCGCCGACCCCCGCGTGGAAAGCGTGTTCCTGCCCCTGCGCGACGGCCTGCTGCTGCTGAGGAAGGTCTGAACCACGGATTGACACGGATTTTTCGGGTTTCACGGATTTTAGCTCCGCTGACCTTCGGTTGTAGACGATTCCAGTTCCGCCGGAACATCATTGATTGTTGATGCGGCCAAGGCTGCCTAAAATGGCCGTTTGTGTTAAAAAAGCCATTCAACCTTTCCTCTTGGTAATCGTCTACAAAATCCGATTAATCCGTTTAATCCGACAAATCCGTGGTTCAGACAATTATGCGTCAATCCCTTTTATTCTTCCTGGTCTTATTTGCTACTGTTGCCCGTGCCCAGGCGCCCACCAGCGTGAGCGGGCGGGTGGCTGATGGCAAGGACCAGTCGCCGCTGATTGGAGCCAACGTGATACTGATTCACTTGCCCGACTCGGTGAAGACCGGGGCGGCGGCCGATGCAGACGGGGCCTTCCGCTTCGATAATGTGGCCGCCGGGCGCTACCTGCTCGATATTTCTTTCGTCGGCTACCGCACCCAAACCCAGCCTGTGACGGTGGCCGGCACGCCCGTGCAGCTGGGCACGGTGGTGATGCAGGCCGGCGGCGTGCAACTCAAGGGCGTGACGGTGGTGGGCCAGGCCGCGCAGAGCGTGCAGCGCGGCGACACCACCCAGTTCAACGCCCGCGCCTTCAAAACCAACCCCGACGCCAACGCCAGCGACCTGATACAGAAGATGCCGGGCGTGACGGTGGGCGCCGACGGCAAGGTGCAGGCCCAGGGCGAAAACGTGCAGCAGGTGCTGGTCGACGGCAAGCCCTTCTTCGGTTCCGACCCCGACGCTACGCTGAAAAACCTGCCGGCCGAGGTCATTGACAAGATTGAGGTGTTTGACCAGCGCAGCGAGCAAAGTCGCTTTTCGGGCTTCGATGACGGCAACACCACCAAGACCATCAACATCGTAACCAAGCCCGCCTACCGCAAGGGCACCTTCGGGCGGGTGGTGGCCGGGGCCGGGCCGGAGCGCTACCGGGCCAGCGGCAACATCAACAACTTCGACGGGGAGCGGCGCATGTCGCTGCTGGCCCAGTCCAACAACGTGAACGAGCAGAACTTCGGCACCGAAGACCTGCTGGGCGTGGTGGGCAACTCCAACCAGGGCGGCGGAGGCCGCGGCGGGCAGCGCGGCGGTGGGGGAGGCGGGCCTCGTGGTGGCGGGGGCGGCCCCGGCGGCGGGGGCGGTGGGGCCAGCGACTTCCTGGTCAACCAGAGCGGCGGCATCACCCGCACCAACGCGCTGGGGGTGAACTACTCCAACACCTGGAACAAGAAAACCGAGGCCACGGCCAGCTACTTCTTCAATCGGGCCGACAACTCCCTGGCCAGCACCACGCGCCGCCAGTATGCCGACGAGGCCCGCACCGTCTACAACCAGGACGCCAACTCCAGCAGCCTCAACACCAACCACCGCGTGAACCTGCGGCTCGACCACAAGCTGGACTCGGCCAACTCCATCCTGTTCCGGCCGCGCTTCAGCTACCAGCTAAACGACGGCGCCAGCGACCTGACGGGCCAGACCCTGCGCGCCGACGTGGCCCAGAGCAGCATCGCCAGCACCTACCGCTCGAACTACAAAGGCCTGAGCTCCAACAACGACCTGCTGTTTCGCCACCGCTTCGCCAAGCCCGGCCGCACCATCTCGCTGGGCCTGGGTGGCAGCTACAACCAGAAGGACGGCACCAACAACCTCACTACCCTCAACACCGCTGCCGGGGCCAGCAACCTCAACCAGCGCTCGACGCTGACTCAGGACGGGGGCAGCCTCACCGGCAGCCTGGCCTACACGGAGCCCTTGAGCCGGCAGGATGTGCTGCAGGCCAACTACAACGTCAACTACGCGCCCAACAACTCGGACAAGCGCACCTTCGACTACGACGAAGCCGCGGCCGACTACACCAACCTGAACCGGGCCCTGAGCAACGTGTTCGAGAACTACTACCTCACCCAGTCCGGCGGCCTCAGCTACCGCCACATCAACCCCAAGTACCAGGCCATGGTGGGCGCCTCGGTGCAGCACGCGGTGCTGAGCAGCGACGCCGAGTTTCCGGTGCCGGGCACGGCGCGCTTCACCTTCGTGAACGTGCTGCCCTCGGCCATGCTCACCTACAAGTTCACCAAGCAGAACAACCTGCGGGCCTTCTACCGCACCGGCACCAACCCGCCCAGCATCAGCCAGCTGCAGGCGGTGGTGAACAACTCCAACCCGCTGCAGCTCACCATCGGCAACCCCACGCTGCGGCAGGAGTTTCAGCACAACTTCATCCTGCGCTACACGGCTTCAAACCCCGAGAAGTCCAGCAACTTCTTTGCCCTACTCGGTGGCTCCTACACCCAGGACCCCATCAGCAACCGCACCTTGGTGGCGGGCTCGGGCGGCGCCATCGTCACGCCCGAGGGCAGCAGCGAAGCCGTGGAGCTGCCCGCCGGCAGCCAGCTTACCCAGCCCGTGAACCTGAGTGAGCAGTACACGCTGCGCTCTTTGCTCACCTACGGCCGGCCCATCAAGCCGCTCAAGACCAACGTCAACCTGAACCTGTCGGCCAACTTCAGCCAAGTGCCGGGCCTGGTAAATGACGGCCTCAACTACGCCCGCACGCCCAGCTTCGGCGCCGGTATAGTGCTGAGCAGCAACATCAGCGAGCGGCTCGACTTCACCATCTCCTCCAACTCGACCCAGAACTTCGTGCGCAACACGCTGCAGGCCCAGCTCGACAACAACTACTTCGCCCAGGTGAGCCGGCTGCGCCTGAACTGGATTGTGGGCCCCGGCATCAGCATCCAGACCGACCTCACGCACCAGGCCTACACGGGCTTGTCGGCGGGCTACAACCAGCAGTACGTGCTGTGGAACGGCAGCATCGGCAAGAAGGTGTTCCCGGGCCAGCGCGGCGAAATCAAGCTCTACGCCTTCGACATCCTGGGCCAGAACCAGAGCATTCAGCGCAACGTGACCGAGACCTACTACGAGGACGTGCAAACCAACATCCTGCAGCGCTACCTCATGCTGATGTTCACCTACAACATCCGCAGCGGCAACGCCGTGCCGGCCGATGCCTTGGATGGCCCGCCTGGTGGTCCTGACGGCCCCCGCGAGGGTGGCCGGCGCGGCCGGGGAGAATAGCTTTTTCAGTTAAAAGTTAAAAGTGAAGAGTTAAAAGGCAGGTCTGCTTTCTGTTTTTAACTCTTCACTTTTAACTTTTAACTCCCTTCAGGGAGCTGCTTTTTCCGCAAAATTGAGCTACTTTGTAACTTTCACGGCTTTAAGCCCGGTGATTCGCCGCTTCTTTCAGCCCTGTTTGTTGCCTATGAAGTCAGCTTATTTGCTGTTGCTGCTTGCCTTGGTGCGCCCGGCGGCCGCCCAAACCCCAGCGCCGCACCCCGACGTGCCCGCGGAACTGGACGTGGCCGGCTTGCACCTGGTGCTGAACGAGGAAGCCCGCCGCCTGGTGCAGCAGCGCGCCGATGCCCTCTGCCGCCACCAGCCCTCGTTCAAGGCCCGCGTCGACCTCGCCGATGCTGCTTTTCCCATCATCGACAAAGTGCTGCAGCAGGAAGGCGTACCCCTGGACTTTCGCTACCTGGCCCTGCAGGAAAGCTCCCTGAAAGGCGACGCCCTGAGCATCCACGACGCCGTGGGGTACTGGCAGATGAAGAAAGGCACCGCCACTGATTTTGGCCTGGTGGTGAATGAGGAAGTGGATGAGCGCAAGCACCTGGTGGCCAGCACCCGCGGCGCCGCCCGCTACTTAGTGCGCAACAACGCCAGCCTGCGCAACTGGCTCAACACCTTGCTCAGCTACAACACCGGCCTGGGCGGCGTGAAGCCCTACGTGCTGCCCACCGACGTGGGCGCCACCGAAATGGCCATCACGGAGCAAACCTCGACCTACGTCCTCACCTTCCTGGCCCACCGCATTGCGTTTGAGCCGGCTTGCGGCCTCAATCCTACGCCGCCTTTGCGCCTGCAGGAGTTTCCGGCCGTGCCGGGCCAGAGCCTGGCGGCCCAGGCCGAAACCATCTACGCCGACCCGCTGGCCCTGGCCACCCACAACCGCTGGCTGCTGGCGCCGGTGGTGCCCGTCGACCGGCCCTACACGCTCATCGTGCCCGTTACCGACGCGGCGCAGTCGGCTGGCCTGCTGGCCAACCAGCGCATCGACTCTGGCAAAGAGCTTATCACGGCGCCGGTTGTGGACGCCAAAAACAGCCGCGAGGTGCGCGTCAACAACCTGCGGGCCCTCATTGCCCTGCCCAACGAGTCGCGCGAAGACCTGGCCCGCCGCGGCAAGGTGAAGCTGGGCTCTTTCCTGCGCCATAACGAGCTGCGGCCCTTCGACGCCGTGGTGGCGGGCCGGCCCTACTACCTGGAAAGCAAGCGCGACGCGGCCGCCGTGGAGTACCATGTGGTACACGCCGGCGAGACGGTGGCCGACGTAGCCCAGAAGTACGGCATCCGCCGCAAAGCCATTCTGGTGAAAAACCACCTGGCGCCGAACGAGGACCTGCGTGAAGGCCGCGTGCTGTGGCTGCAGCACACCCGCCCCCGCGAAGTGGCCGTGGAATACCGCACCGACCTGGTAGATGGCACCCTGGAACTGCCGGTGGGTGCGCCACGCCCGCCCCGCAAGACTGCACCGGTGGCCGCCATTACGCCCAAGCCAGCTACAGCGGCTAAAGCGCCAGCCCCCGCCAAGGAAGACGATGCCGCCGATGTAGACGCGGCCACCGAAGCGCTTAACGACGCCCCGCCCGTGCCGGCCGTGAAGCCCTTGCCCAGCACGGCCGTCGCCCCGGTGGCTCTGCCACCCGCTGCCCCGCTACCTGCCGACCCCGAGCCGCTGGCCGAAGAAACTGTACGTAAGTCGGCGGCTGCCGCGCCGGAAGCTACGCCGGCGCCTGCTGAGCCCGTTGCTGCCCCGCGCCCAGCGGCTCCGGAACCAGCCGCGGCAGTAAGCAAGCCTGCGGTGAGGCCGCTGCCTGCTCCGGCACCAGCCCCGAAAGAAGCACCCGAAAAGCCCGCTGCTCCCGTTGCTGAGGGTGAAGCCCTGACGCACCGCGTGGTGGCTGGCGAAACCCTCTACGCCCTGGCCCGCCGCTACAAGCTGCGCCCGGCCGACCTGCAAGCTTGGAACAAGCTGGCCCCCAACACCGGACTGGCCGTGGGCCAGCTTATCCGCCTGCAGCCTGAAACCGAAGCCGCCGCTCCCGCCAAAGCCGGCACCAACCCGGCCCTGTACGTTCCACCCACGGCCAAAGCCGCGGCCCCCACGGCGGAGGCTGGGGTAAGCCGTCACACCGTTTCGGCCGGCGAAACGCTGTTCAGCATCTCCCGTCGCTATAAGGTGCGCGTGGAGGAGCTGCAGGCCTGGAATAAAAAAAGCGATGCTTCCGTGCGGGTAGGGGAGGTGCTACAGGTGAGTGCCGAGTAAAGTGCGAGTGTCAGTAAATGAGCTCATTTCAAGAAAATTTACGATATTGCCCGGAAATAGCCGGAACGCCGGCAATTATTTCATCTCACCTCTAACTGCTTTCTCTGATGAAATACTTTACTCTCTTCCTGTTCCTGCTCTTGGCCGCCTTCGGTGCCAATGCGCAGTCGGCCGCTCCGGCTACGGAAGCACAATCTGAAAATCAGGCTGACATCGCCCCGGCACCGGAGCGCCCCATCTCGGCCCGGGAAGCCGACAAGCGGGCCCGCAAGGCGCGCCGCAAAGGCAATGGGGCTGAAGTGTACAAAGGCACCCTGGCCCAGAAGCGCCGCGTCATCGTCGACGCTCCGAACGCCGAAGAAGACCAGGAGCCCGCCGAAGATGCTGAGGCTAGCACCCAGCCTGCGGTCGCAGATAAGAAAACGGCCGCCAAGCCCAAGCACTAAGTTGTTTTGCCTCCAAAGCCCCCTGCTGCAGTTGCGGCAGGGGGCTTTTTTGTGGTTTATAGTTGCGCAGTGTAATTGTAAACTACGGCACCAAAGAGCTTTGGAATACAGTGACTCCGCTACAAGCGCCAGTATATATGATGCTGAAACGTAGCGTACCCTTGGGCTTGTACAGTCATAATAATTCTGCAAAAGAAGCAGGGCAACTTAATTTGTAAGAGCTCCAAAAGCAGGTGCAGCCAGCAGCAAATCTTATTGCTAACTGATTCGCGGGGAAGCGTTAGTTGAAATGAAGGTGGGATTTTGTAGAGGAAGCAAAAATATCGAGTAGCAAATTATATATAGATTAACTCTGATAATAACGAGCTTATCGGGTACAGGAATAAATATTAGAGAAAATTTGTTTAACATTTGAAACATTAATGTTAAACAAAAGGTATTATCGTCCCAGGTTCGTTCTGCTTTACTTATCATTTTAATTAACCTTTTCCTATGAAACTAACTGCTTCTCCTTTCGACCGGACAACCGGTGAGCTGTTGCCAGTTTACCGTGATGCGTATCTCCGCGGCGACTTATCGCGTGAGCACACCGAGCAGGTAGATGCCTACCTGGCTCAGCATAAGCAGCTGGGCAGCGAGGTGTGGCTGCGATTTCACCGCATGCAACAAACCGGCGAGCAGGTGCAGCCCGTGGGCTGGGTACAGCGCCAGCTGGAACGGGTGCGCACTGCGACCCAGCGGACCCGCCGGCAGGCGGCTGGGCTGGTAGCCATCGCTGCCCTGCTGGGTGGTGCGGTATTCGCGGGCAATCTGCCTGTTGCTCCCGATGCAGGTGGGGCCGAGGCTCCCACCGAAGTAATAGGTGCATTGCGCATGACTACGGTGCGGGGAAAAATCCTGGACGAGAATGGTCGGCCGCTGGTAGGCGCCACCGTGCTGGATAAAAACACGCGGCGCGGCGTAAGCACCAATGCGAACGGCGAGTACGTGATGCTAGTGCCCGCCGAACGGCCCATCACCCTGGCTTATGGCTACGGAGGATATGTCGACGACGAAGTTCAGGTGCAGGGCACGCGCGTAGAAAACGTAACCCTGGTGCCGAAGTACGATGCCCTGGCCAAGCCTGCCCGTAAAGCCAAGCGCTGGCTGGCGTTTCTGCGTTAACGATACTACTACAGCTACTGCTTAAACCAACCCCCTTACTGTCTGCTTTCTTTTTACATCAGCCATGGCTTACTCAACCAATTCTCCTGCCGGCCAAGCCGTGCAAAACATCATCAACGACTTACCGCAGCTAATTGCCGTGGCCGTGGTAGAAGTGCAGTCGGGCATGTGTTTGGCTTCGCACTCCAACTCGCCCACCTTCAACCCGGAAACGGCAGCAGCCTACAACACCGAAGTGGTGAAGCAGAAGCAAAAAGCTATGGGTGCCCTTAAGCTGACCAACGAGAAGATTGACGATATTCTGATTACGCTCTCCAACCAGATTCACCTCATTAACTTATTGGAGGATGGTCGAAAATTTATTTACCTGGCTGTAAATCAGCGTGACACAAACCTGGCCATTGCGCGCGATGTGCTGCGCCAGCAAGCTGACCTTCTCAAATCATAAGCAGCGCCGGACTGCGCTTTCCACTAAAAAAGCCGCCCCCGTCGGGGCGGCTTTTTTGTTCTTTCAGCTCTTTGCCTCGCTAGCCGATTTCGGAGGCCTGCATACGCAGCACTTCGCGGGCCAGTGCCAGGTTGGCGTCGTGCATGCTCACCATCAGATGAGCAAAATGGCGGCCACCGGGGAGCAGACGCAGCACGTGCCACTGCGAGCTAAGCGTTACCAGGATATCCTCAATATTTTCAGTAGCCAGTCCCAGCGCTTGCAGGGCCTGTTGCTTCTGCCGAATGACTTCGGCGTTGTAAGGGCCGGCTTTGGCAGGGTTGGTTTTGCCGCCAACGTGGTGCGTGGCCATCAGCTCGCCCGATTTCAGCTCGAAAACGGATATGGCCAGCAGGTCGGGTATTTCCTGCATCACGGCTGTAATGAAGCGGCCAAACAAAGTTCGGTTACCGGCGCTAAGATTGCTGGAATACGTGATTTTGGCTGGCATAGCACTGGAATCACCGCCGGTGAAACGGTCGAGGAAAGGAATTTTCATAACTAGCGAAAGCAAGTAAGGCCGCACGCAGCTAACTTGTAAAAAAGGCCAGAAGTTGGCCAGCAACAAGCTAAGTTAGCCGGCTTTGGGACTAGTCATGTCGGACTACCCATAACCAACAGGCCCCCGGCGCTAACGTCATCGGGGGCCTGTTGGTTATGGACAAAAGCTAGTTAACCGGCAACGCTAGAACTTGCCGTTCTGGTTTTTCCAATCGGCCTGGGCCGGTACGGTTTCAATGGTATCCCAGTGCTCGGCAATCTTACCGTTTTCTATCCGAAACAGGTCGTAGAACACGGTGGGCTTACCGCCCAGGCTGCCTTCGCTGGCGGCGAGCACAAAATTGCCGCTGCCCAGCACATGGTGCACCCGGTCATACTTCATGGTGATGCCCTGCTTGGCCATAGCGCTCAGCGCCTGGCCCAGGCCCGAAAGGCCATCACCAATTTGGGGGTTGTGCTGGACGTAGCTGTCGCCTTGGAAGTAGCCCGGTAACTTGTCCATGCGGCCATTCACCAGGATGTCGTCCAAAAAGGACCGCACCAGCTGCTTGTTTTGCGCGGTTTTGTCCAGGTCTTTAATGTCCGTGGGGCCATCGGTCATGGTGTGGCCGCTGGGGTTGGAGTGGGCGGGCGTTTCCTGCAGATTATCCCAGTGCTCCACAATCAGCCCGTTTTCGAAGCGGAAAATGTCGAAGCCGATTTTGGGACCGAAGAAGTTGTACTCGGTGTGGGCTACCACAAAGTCGCCGTCCTGGAAGGCCCGCACGGTGTGGGCCTTGCCCGAGCCCTTGGGTAAGGCTTGCAACAGGGCGCCGAAGCCGGCCAGGCCGTCGGGCGCGCTCAGGTTGTGCTGCTTGTACTGGGTGGGGTTGAGGTAGGCAATGGGGGCGGGGTCGCCGGTTTCGATGCTTTTGAGCAGAGCAACGACTTTCTGGGTATTGGTCATTTTATGGGAAGTGGTTTTGGGTGAATGAACAGTGCTAGCCTTAGCCTTAGCCTTGGATTGAGCATGTGCGGTGAAAGAAAGCGCGGCAGTAAGCGCGAATAGGAAGATGGTTTTCATGGGAAAAGGAGCCTTATTAGTTGACACAAAGTTCCTCCGCCCTTTGCCCTGGCAAAAGGTTAATATGCGCCCTTCTATGATACTTCTGCGCCGGTTCTACCCGACCTGCTGCTCCCGAAACTCAATGGGCGTGAGGCCCGCCTGCCGCCGGAAGTACTTGATGAAGTTGGTAGGCTCGTCGAAGCCCAGCGCGAAGCCCACTTCCTTGATGTTGGCCGTGGTGTGGGCCAGCAGGCGCCGGGCTTCCAGCATCACCCGCTCGTCAATCAGGGCCTTGGGGGGCTTGCCCAGGGTTTTGGCCGTGGCCTGGGCCAGGCGCTTTTCCGACACGTGCAGACGGGCGGCGTAGCCCTGCACGGTGCGTAGGGCTTTGTAGTGCTGCTCTACCAGGTCGCGAAACAGCAGGGTGTAGTCGAGGTCGGGGCCGCGGTCGAGGTGGCGGAAACCCTGGCGCCGCCGGGCGCGGTCGGCAAGTAGGAGCAGGGTGTGCAGCAGGTTGTGTAGCACGGGCACGTGGGCGTCATCGGCCGGCTGGGTCAGCTCGTCGTCCAGTTGCGCGAAGAGGCGAGCGAATTCCTGCGGCTGCTCGCCTAGCTCTACTACCGGGATGTCGAGCAGGTCGTGGTAGAGAATGGTGCTACGCAGAAAGTGCCGGTCGGCCTCGCTCTGGTGGAAAAATGCATCGGTGAATAGCAGCACCCGCCCGTCGTATTCGGCGCTGGTGTCGAAGGTGTGCACCCGCTCCTTGCCCACAAATAATAGGCTGCCCGCCCGCAGCGGTACCAGCTGAAAGTCGACGGTGTGGGTGGCTTCGCCACGCTGCACCCAGATAATGTGGTAGAACGCGGCCCGAGCAGGCTGGGTCACAATAGCCCGGAAACTGGCCAGGGTCTGCGCAATGGTGGTCAGTTCCAGCTCCAGCGGCAGGTCGGGCCGGAAGGCATAGGTCTTGAGGGTGTCGGGCATGGCGGCGTCGCGGGCGTACTCGTCGCAAACCTAGCACCTGCGGTGCCCATACTTTGGCGGCGTAAACAAAGGGTATTGGTAAGGGCCATACGCCGGGCCTTAGGAGCAGCTTCTGGCCATTTTACTAAGCCGTTGAGTAAACGTTAATTCTTAGACGGGCTTCTTATAACCCCTCGGTAGCGCCGTAGTCCGCTTGTCGCCTGGTACCGTCCGGTTATTGGGAGCTTACCAATTGGAGCCTTTGTTCAGGCAGTATGCAGGTGCTACATAAACATGTAGTTGTTGCCCTCGCCATACATAGCACATCCAGCAGCTGCTTTAGGGCAGTGCCTGTGCACCGCATTTTCGGCTAGCGCATTAGCTCATTTCTGAAAGCAAGGAGTCTTGTTTTTATTGGTATAGTTATTAAAAAAGTTGAATTTGTGAAAATAATTTAAAAATATGATTTATCCACTGTCGTATTTATTTGGTAAGCTGGAGCCAATGACAGGCGTATTCTTGTGGCCTCTCCTGCATTGCTTTCCAGGTTCTTAGCAGGGCAGTTCAACTGGTGTGGAGCTGGATTTCTGCTGGCTTGCTGGGATTGGAAGTGCGTTGCGGGTAGTTCTCACCCACGCCAGGGCAGAGCCGTTGGCTCGCGCCAGGGCCTTACCTCTTCGCTATGTTACCAACTGATAACGCCCCGTTATTGACTCGGCCAGTAGGAAGCCGATTCTTTGCCATCGTCCGTGCTTTTCGTGGGAAGAAACTGCGAACGAACGGCTGGCTGCTGGCCGCGCTGTTGCTGAGCCTGCCGGGCTGGGCCACTACATACCGGGTGGGTCCGGGGCAGCCCTATACATCCATTGGGTCGGTGCCGTGGTTCAGCTTGCAGCCGGGCGACTCCGTAAAGATTTACTGGCGCAGCACTCCCTACCGCGAGAAGTTTCAAGTGTCGGGCCGGGGCACGGCCAACCAATGGATACGGGTGGTGGGCGTGCCGGGGCCCGCGGGCCAGCTGCCGGTGATATCGGGTGACGCGGCCACCACCAGCACCAACATGCACTTCCGCACGCCTGCGGCCAACGACCCCAACAGCATTCAGTGGTACGGGGTGGTGCACGTGGCGGCCGGCCCCGGCCAGAATGCCCTGCCCCCGGCTTACATCGAAATTGCCAACCTGCAAATCCAGGACGGCTACAAAGACTACAGCTTTACGGGCGAAGACGGCACTACCGTGGCCTACGACTCGTTTTGCGCCGGCATCTACGCCAAGTCGGTCAACCACCTGCTTATCCGCAACAACATCATCACCAACTGCGGCCAGGGCATCTACAACTGGACGGCAGCCGGGCCCGACATCTGGTGGGCGGGTTTGCAAAGCAACACCGTAATCCGGGGCAATTACTTCTACAACAACGGCAACCCCGGTGGCTACCTTGAGCACCAGACTTACACCGAGTCGGACGGCGTTATCATCGAATACAACCACTACGGGCCGCAGCGGCCGGGCAGCCAGGGCAGCCAGCTCAAGGACCGGTCGGCAGGTACTGTAATACGCTACAACTACTTCGACCAAAGCCTGGCCGGCTACGACCTGGACCTGGTGGAGCCGGAAAACGGCTGGGACGCCATCGGTACGAAAAATACCTACCGCCAAACCTTTGTGTACGGCAACGTCATTGTGAACAACGGGGCCAGCTACGCGCCCAACTACGTGCACTGGAACGAAGACCACCAGAACAACGTGGGCCGCGCCAACCAGGCCGGGGGCAAGCTCTTCTTCTACCACAACACGGTGCTGACGACGGCCAACCAGACCGACACCTGGGCGTTTCACCTGTTCAATACCACCTACGGCAGCTACGACTGCAACCCCAGCCCGCTGCCCGGCACGATTGACGCCCGCAACAACCTCATTGTGCTCCGGCCCCGCACGGCGGGCGCCGCGGTGCCCAACTTTCAGCTGGCGTACTGCCCCAACACCAATCTGGTGCTGAACAACAACTGGATAAGCCCGGGATGGACCACCGGCTCGACGGCCAGCGTGACGGGCGTAGCCACCACTACGTCGCCGGCGGCCAACAACCCTGATTTTGTGGACCCGGCGGCACCTGACCTGCACCTGCGGGCCGGCTCCACGGCGCTGGGTATGGGCGGGCCGCTGGCCCCCGAGGTGACGGCCAACTACCTCGGCCTCGACCTGACCCCCACCGAGCAGTATGTGAGCCACCAGCAGTCGGCCCCGCGTGCGGCAGCCGGCGCAGGGGCTTCAGCCGGGGCCTACGAAGGCGCGGCCGGACCCGCCTGCGGCTATGCGTTGGCTTCAACCGCTGTTTCGGTAGCGGCGGCCGGGGGCAGCGGCAGCGTGGCCCTCACCGCCAGCGCCGGATGCAGCTGGACGGCCAATAGCTCGGCCGCCTGGGTTGTGCCGACGCCCGCCAGCGGCACGGGCAGCGTCACCATAAGCTACACAGTTGCCGCCAACGCAGGTATTGCGCGCAGCTGCACCCTCACCATCGGCGGGCAGGTGCTCACCATAAGCCAGGCCGCGGGCAGCTCCGACGCCACCGCCCCCACCGTGACCCTTACGGCGCCAGCGGCGGGCGCTACCGTGAGCGGCACTATCGCCGTGACGGCCGCCGCTACCGACAACGTGGGCGTGGTCGGAGTGCGGTTTCTGGTGGATGGGGTGGCATTTGGCACCGAAGACCTGACGGCCCCGTATTCGCGCAATAGCAACACCACCACGCTTACCAACGGCCTGCACACCTTCGCGGCCCGCGCCCGCGACGCAGCCGGCAACGTGACTACATCGGCTGGCGTGGTGGTGACGGTGCGCAACTGCGGCTATGCGCTGGCAACTGCCACGGCAGCATACTCAGCGGCGGCTGCCACGGGCAGCGTGGCCCTCACCGCCGGGGCCGGGTGTACCTGGACGGCCACCAGCAGCGCCACCTGGCTGACGCTGGCGCCCGGCAGCAGCAGCGGCAGCGGCAACGCTACCCTGGCGTACGCGGTAGCGGCCAACCCCGGACCGGCCCGCACAGCTACACTCACGGTGGGCGGGCAGGTGCTCACCGTGAGCCAGGCGGTAGCGGCCACCGTGCCGAGTATCGACATTGCCACGTTTCAGGGCAACAAGGCGGCTTCCATTGTTTTTACCTTTGACGACGCCCTGCCGAGCCACCCGCAGGAGGTGCGGGCCGTGCTCAACCAGCACGGCATCAAGGCCACGTTTTTTGTGGTTACCAACCGCATCAGCAACTGGGCGCCCTGGGTGGCCATGGACCAGGAAGGCCACGAAATCGGCAACCACAGCTTCGGCCACTACTTCCCCGACTGGCAGCCGGCCACCATTCAGCAGCAGGTGACAGACGCATACAACGACATCGTCAATCACGTGGGCCATTGCTACACCTGGGCTTATCCTTTTGGGCTCGACGACCCGGCGGCCGACGCGGTTATCTTCCAGCAGCATATCGCCAGCCGCTACAAAACCGACCCCACCGGCCCGGACTACGCGCCCATTACCATTGGCTACGACGGCAGCGCTTACACCAGCGTGGCCCAGTTCAACCAGGACGTCGACAACATCATTGCCGGGGTGCAGGTATGGGACCGGACGCTCAACGACTTCGTGACCTCGCACGTGCTGTCGACCCTGACGCACGCCACCACGCTGCCCAAGGACGCGGGCTTCTACAACCCGATGGATTTAAACATCATCGACCAGAACCTGGCCTACGTGCAGTCCAAGCAAAACCAGCTGTGGGTGGCTACCTATGGCGACAACTACCGCTACTGGAACGAGCGGCGCAACTCCACCGTCACGCGCCTGGGTGCCACGGCTGCTTCGGTCGACTTCACGCTTACCAATAGCCTGGACCCGACTCTTTATTTTACCCCCCTCACGGTGGTTATCACCCCGCCCGGCTCTGGTGTGCCCGTCAACCCGCAGGTGACCCGCGACGCGGGCGGCAGCCCGGCCACCGTATCGGTGCAGGGCAATAAGCTGCTGGTGAACCTGCTGGCCGGCCCGCAGGCGGTGCACGTCAGCTGGAGCAATGGCAACCCGCTGCCCGTGGAGCTGGTTGCCTTTACGGCCCGGCGCGGAGCGGGGCAGGCCGTGCAGCTAGCCTGGCACACGGCTCAGGAAGTGAACAATGCCGGCTTTACGGTTGAAAAATCGATGGATGGCCTTCGGTTTGAGCCGTTGGCTTTTGTACCGGGAGCGGAAAACCCGGCCACACCCCGACAGTACAGCTACGATGACCAGTCGGCCCCCGCTACCTACTACCGCCTGCGCCAGCAGGACCGCAGCGGGGTCATTACGTATTCGCCCGTGCAGTTTGTGCCAGCTGCGGACCGTGCGGCCATGGCCCGGCTGGAGCTGGCCCCAAACCCGGCCCGGCGGCACCCTGTGGAGGTGCACTACGCCGGGCCGGCAGCTCCCGTGGGCCTCTACTCGCTTCAAGGCCAACAGCTGCGGCAGTGGCCCGCCGGTACCACTGCGCTCGATGTGCGCGGGCTGGCCGCCGGGGTGTATGTAGTGCGGGTGGGCACCCAGGTGACGCGGCTGCTGGTGGAATAGTGTCGTGCGGGGGCTATAGCTTGATTTATAGCAATTTTCCTCTTAGCGCACCTAATTAAAAGAAAAGAGTTAACCGTTAAAACAGTAGCCCTACTGTTTTAACGGTTAACTCTTTTCTTTTAACTCATTATGGAACGCTGGCCCGCCGCCGGGTCTACTTTAGGCCTTGCGTTGGGCCAAATACTTCAAAGTGGCAGTCCTCCACGCCGCGCTCGATGAGCAGCTTGTTAACGTGGCGCATGAAGCCCAGCGGGCCGCAGCAGTAGTACTCGGCGCCGTCGAACCGGGCGGTGAGCAGCTGGCCTAAGAGTTCAGCATCCAGGAAGCCGCTGGCGCATTCCGGGGGCAGCAGGTCGGCCTCGCCTTCGGCAACTTCGACGGGCAGCCGCTGGTACACCGAGAAGAAACGAAGCCACGGCAGGCGCTGCGCCAGCTGCTGCAGGCGGTTGCGGAAGGGGTGGTGGTCGGCGTCGCGCACGGCGTGTACCAGTAGCACCGGCCGGGGCGTGTTTTCCTGAGCTAGCTGCTCCAGCATGGCCATAATGGGCGTGATGCCCAGCCCACCCGCAATGAATACCAGCGGGCTGCTGCCGCCTGCCGGCAAAAAGAACTCCCCGGTCGGGGCGTGCACCGCCAGTTGCGAGCCCACCCGAATACTGTCGTGCAAATAATTGGACACCAAAGCCGAAGGGTGGTCGGTGCGGCTGGGCTCCCGCTTCACCGTGATGCGGAAATAGGGCCGCCCGCTCGCCTCGGACAGGCTGTACTGCCGAATCTGGCGGTACGGGTGGTGGGGCATCTCAAGGGCCAGGCTGATAAACTGACCCGCGCGGTACGCCGGCAGCGGCTGGCCATCGGCCGGCACCAGGTAGAAGGAGTTCACCTCGTCGCATTCGTGCACCACTTTCTCCACTACAAAGGGCTTGAAGCCAGCCCAGCCGCCGGGTTGCTTGCGCTGCTGCTCGTAGGTGCCGGCTTCAAGGCCGATAAGCACCTCGGCGATGCGGCCGTAAGCCAGCTCCCAGGCCTGCATCACGTCGGGGGTGGCGGCCGGACCCAGCCACTCCTCGATGGTGGCCAGCAGGCTGGCGCCCACCGCGGCGTACTGTTGGGGCTGCACGTCCACGCTCACGTGCTTGGCCGCGATGCGCCGGGCATCAGCTCCTAGGCTTTCGAGTTGGTCGAAGCGCGTCACAAACAGCACAATAGCGTCGAACAGGCTGCGCGCCTGGGTGCCCCTGGCCTGGTTGGCCGGGTTGAAGGTGTGGTGAAGCTCGGGGTGGAAGGCAAACAGGTGCCGGTAGAAGTTGCGGGTGAGCAGGTCGCCTTCGGCTACCAAGGCCGGGGCAGTTTGCTGAATGAGTTCGAGAATGCGGGCGTTTTCCATGAAAACCGGAACAGAAGTAAGTAATTGAGTGGTCCCGCAAGCCCGGGCAATGGCGCTTCGATGAGCAGCACAAAATTCCGACCCCACCCCAGGCGCCGCAACTGCATAAACGGGTAGGCAAGCCTCCTGATTCCTATGAGAAAAAGCCCCGCTGAGCTATTCAGCGGAGCTTTTCGGAATTCAGGCAGGTACGCGGAGCGGCTAGCCGGCGGTCTACACCAGGCCCTGGCGCAGGGCTTTACTCACGGCCTCCGTCATGGAGCGCACGTGCAGCTTCTCGTAAATCTTCTTGATGTGAAAGCGCACGGTGTCGACGCTGATTTCGCGGTCGAAGGCAATCATTTTGTAGCTGTAGCCCTCCACAAGCAAGCCTAACACCTCTTTCTCGCGGGCGCTAAGCACGATGGCCGGTTCGGCGCTGCCCGCGACCGGCGTATTGCTGAAGCGCCGCAGCACCTGCTTGGCGATGGTGGGCGTCATGGGCGCGCCGCCCTGGCGCACTTCGGCAATGGCCTCGATGAGCTTGCGCGGGCTGGTGGTTTTCAGCAGGTAGCCGTCGGCGCCCGCGCAAAGCGCTTCAAATACCCGGTCGTTTTCTTCCAGGATGGTGAGCATCAGCACATGCACCTGCGGGGCCACGGCCTTGATACGCTTCAGCCCCTCGATGCCGCTCAGGCCGGGCATGTCGATGTCCATGAGCACAACATCGGGGTAAAGGCCAGCCAGGTTGGCTTCGGTTTTCAGGCAATTACCGAAGGCGCCCGCCAGCTCCAGCCCCGGCGTGGTATTGAGCAGCTGGCAGAGGCTGTCGCGTAGGTCCGGGTTGTCTTCGTAGACCAGCACGCGGGTGATGAGGGCCGGTTTCATGTATCGCAGCGCAGGAGGAGTTGAAGCCATAAAGGTACGGCCCGCTACCGGGCGGCCATCCTACATAAGTATGTAGTCCCGAGGCTATTTCAAGTGGCCAGGGGCACGCGCAACTGCCAGGTGGTGCCCTGGCCCAGGCGCGTGGTGAGGCTGAGCTCGCCGCGCATGGCCTGGGCGCGGGCGCGCATGTTGGCCAGGCCGTTGCCGCTGCCCACGGCCGGGGCGGCGGGGTCGAAGCCCACCCCGTCGTCCTGCACGGTGAGGATGAGGAAGGGGGCGTCGTAGTCGAGGCCGATGCGGGCTGTGCGGCAGCGCGCGTACTTGGCAAGGTTATTCACCGCTTCCTTGTAGAGCAAAAACAGGTCGCGCCGCACCTGCATGGGCAGCTTGGGCCGGGGCAGGCCGGGCGCCACGCGAAACAGCAGGTCGATGTCGCGCGCTTCCAGGATTTCGGATGCGAAGGCGCGCATGCGGGCAATGACGTCTTCCAAGGTGTCGTGGGTGGGGCTGATGGTCCAGACGATGTCGCTCATGGCCCCGAGCATGCGGGTGGAGTTGTCGCCAATCTGCTCCAGCAGGGCGGCGGCGCGTTCGGGGTGGGGGCTGTGATAGTGGGTGCGCGCCACCTGGGCCAGCAGCGAAATGCTGCTGAGTGTGGAGCCCACGTCGTCGTGGAGGTCGCGGGCAATGCCGTAGCGCACCCGTTCCAGGGCCAGCAGCTGGCGCACCCGCAGCAGGTAGAGCAGGTAGAGCAGGCCGCCCGTGGTCAGCACCACCAGCGCCCGAAACCACCAGGTTTGGTACCAGGCCGGTTCCACTACCACGAGTAAGGCGGCGCCGCGCTGGTTCCACACGCCGGCGTTGTTGGCGGCGCGCACCCGGAAGGTGTACCGGCCGGGGGCCAGGTTGGTGTAAGTGGCCTCGTGGCGCGCACCGGCATTCACCCAGCCGCGGTCGAAACCTTCCAGCTGGTACGCAAAGCGGTTTTTGTCGGGCTGAATAAAATTGAGCGCAGCAAACTCCAGTGAAAACGCGTGGTCGCCCGGCCCCAGGCGAATGCCGCGCCGCTGCGTAATGCTGGTATCCAGCTCTACCAACTGGTTGCGCTTGCGCAGGCCGGTGAACACCACTGCCGGCGGTGTGGGGTTAGTGCGCACCGCCCCTGGCCGGAACATCACCACGCCATTGACGCCGCCAAAGTATAGCCGGCCGCTGCGCCCCCGGTGGTAAGCGCCGGCATTGAACTCGTCCTGCCCCAAGCCGTCGCGGCTGTCGAACACATGGGCCTCGCCCGTGGCTGGCGTCAGGCAGGTCAGACCTTTGTTCGACGACAGCCACAGGCGATGCCAGGCGTCTTCCAGCACACCGTACACCACGTCCTCAGGCAAGCCCTGTGCTTCGCGAAACACGGTGAAGCGGCCGCGGGCCTCGTCATCAAGCCGGCAGAGACCGCCGCCTTCGGTACCCACCCACAGACGGCCGGTGTGGTCGGCGGTGATGCTGCGGACCAGCTCGCCGCTCAGGCAGCCGGGCTGCTGCTCGCGGGCTGGATAAGTGCAGACGCGGCCCGTGCGGGGCTCCAACCGCGCCAGACCGGCCCGGCGGGTGCCCACCCACACCCGGCCGCGCCGGTCGGGAAATACGGCGCTCACGAAGTTGTCGGGCAAGCCAGCTCCGCCGGCGGGGTCGCGGCGGTAGGTAGTCCAGCTCATACGGGTAGAATCCAGGCAGCTCAGGCCGCCCTCGGTGCCCACCCAGAGGCGGCCTGCGGAGTCTTCGGCCAGGCAGTGCACCAGGTCGTCGGCCAGGCTATTGGCTTGGGTCGCGGCGTGGCGGAAGTGCTGAAAGCGGGTGGCGCCGGCGGGCCGGTAATCAAGCCCCTGGTTGCGCGTGGCCACCCATAGCCCTCCGCGCCGGTCCAGCAGCACCGCCCGTATGTAATCCTGGGCCAGGCTGCCGGCATCGGCCGGGTTGTGCCGAAACCAATGGCGCTGCCCGGTAGCGGGGTCGTAGCGCAGCAGGCCTTGCTCGGTGCCCAACCAAAGCTGCGAGCCGGGCCCTTCGGAAATGCACCAGCTATTGCCGCCCAGCGGCAGGGGTTCGAACGGGTTGGGGCGGGCGTCGAAGCTGGCCACCCCATTGTCGGTGCCAACCCACAGCCGGCCGGTGCGGTCCTGGCTTAGCGCCCGGATGCCGTTGTCGGGCAGGCTGTGGGGCTGGTCGGGCTGGTGCTGGTAGCTCACAAACGTGCCCGTGGCGGGCAGCAGGCGGGCCAGGCCAGCCGTGGTGCCCACCCACAGCTGTTGCTGGCGGTCCAGAAACAGGGTGCGCACCCAGCTGCTCGGCAGCTGCCCGGCACCACCCGCTCCGCTGAAGCGGCGCACGGGCCGCTGCCCCGCGTCGAGACAGAGCAGGCCGTCGGCTTCGGTGCCTACCCACAACCCGCCGTTCGGGGCCGGGCACAGTGCGGTGATGATGCTCGTCAGGCGCCAGCGCGGGTCGGGCACGAGCACACCGGCGCGCTCGTCGAGCCGGGCAACGTAGCCGGCCCCAGTTCCGACCCAAATGCTGCCGTCGGCCGCCTGGGCCAGGGCACGGATGGCATTGCGGCGTGCGGTTCCGCCGGTCCCCACCGTCATGCGCAGGCAACGAAAGCGGCCAGTGCGGGGCTCATACAGGTTCAGGCCGTCGTCGGTGCCCACCCACAGCCGCCCGGCCCGGTCGCAGAGCAGCACCGGCACATAGTCATTGGACAAGCTGCCTGGCACCGGCCCGGCCCGAAAGCGGCGCAGGCGGCCCGTGCGCGGGGAGTAGCAGCAGATACCGCTGCCGCCCGTCGATACCCACAGCTGGCCGGCACGGTCTTCAGCCAGGGCCGTTACCCAATTGCGGCTTAAAGAAGCGGGATTGGCGGGGTCGTGCCGAAACACGCGGACGGCAGCCCCATCGTAGCGGTTCAGTCCATCCTGCGAGCCTAGCCAAAGGAAACCTTGGCGGTCCTGCAGCACGCTGTAGATACTGTTGTCGGATAGGCCGTCGGCCGTGGTGAGGGTGCTGAACGTGAGCGCCGGCTGCGCCAACGCCGGGAAGCCGACGCAGCTAAGCAGCCCAAGCAGCAGGAAACGCAGCCGATATAGAACCAAAGCGCAGAAAAAAGTAGAGATGAGGCAATGCCTGCTGGTCGGGGCGCTTAGCCCAGCGGAAGAAGCACCCGGCCAGCGAGCCGCGAAGGAGAAGCCCTTAAGAGGGCCCGAAAGGCTCGGCAAAAATACGGCTTCAACCGCTTGTGCGCGAACGCGAAGGCCCACACAAAAGGCTCACCTACCCGGTTATGTAGGGGTACTTACATCATGATGCCAACGGTACTTGAAGTGCGCAGGGGTTGCAGTGTGAGTTAATCATGTTCACAAAATGCGTGTTGAAGAGCCGGTGGCCAGAAATAAACGGCGCCGTCTGTCGGGCCGGGAGCGGCCCCCGATAGCGGGGTAGAAAACCCAGCACACAGGGAATCAGGCCGGGGGCAATTTGCGTTTGGCAGGGCCCGCCCGCCGGGGGTATCTTTACAATGAGCAATTGGCAATGGACAGTGAACAATTTAGTTCTGATAGTTCATTGTTAACGGCTCATTGTTACTTGTTAATTGAAAGAAATGCCCGTTTTCTCCCACCTCCACAGCCACACCCAGTACTCGCTGCTCGACGGCCAGGCCAGCATCTCGGCCCTGATGAAAAAGGCGCAGAAAGATGAGATGCCCGCCGTGGCCCTCACCGACCACGGCAACATGTTCGGGGCGTTCAACTTCGTGGCCGAGGCCAACAAGTACAACGTGAAGCCCATCGTGGGCTGCGAGTTCTACCTGGTGGAAGACCGGCACAAGAAAACCTTCAGCCGGGAGAAAGGGGAGAAGGACAACCGCTACCACCAGCTGCTGCTGGCCAAGGACCAGGCCGGCTACCACAACCTGGCCAAGCTTTGCTCGCTGAGCTTCATCGAGGGCGTGTACTCCAAGTTTCCGCGCGTCGACAAGGAGCTGATTGTGAAGTACCATCAGGGCCTGATTGCCACCAGCTGCTGCATCGGCGCCGAGATTCCGCAAGCCATCCTGTTTGAGAGCGAAGAAGTGGCCGAGGAAAAGCTGCGCTGGTGGCTGGATTTGTTCGGCGAAGACTTTTACATCGAAATCCAGCGCCACGGCCTGATGAATTTCGACGGCACCGGCAAAAGCCAGGAAGACGTGAACCAGGTGCTGCTGCGCTTCGCGAAGAAGTACAACGTCAAGGTCATCTGCACCAACGACTCGCACTACGTGGACCAGACCGACTACGCGGCCCACGACCTGCTTTTGTGCGTGAACACCGGCGAGGAGCACAGCATTCCGGTGGGCGACATCCGCACCAACTACTACACCCTGATGACCAGTAAGGGCGAGGTGAAGTACGGCTTGCTCGATGACCTGCGCCGCGACTACGGCCGCGACGAAAATGCCCAGCGCCAGTTGCGCCGCATCGACGAAGAGCTGCAGAAGCCCAAGCCCCACACCCGCTTCGGCTTCGCCAACGACCAGTTCTACTTCAAGACCCAGGCCGAGATGGGGGCGCTGTTCCACGACGTGCCGGAGAGCCTGGACAACACGAATGAGATAGTCGACAAAATCACGCCGCCCAAGCTGGCGCGCGACATTCTGCTTCCGAACTTCCCACTCCCTGCCGGCTTCCAGAACGCCGACGAGTACCTGCGCGAGCTGACTTACGTGGGCGCCTTCGGCCCCAGCGCGGGCAGCGGCGTGGTGAAGCTGAGCAAGCCTCCGCGCTACTCCGAGCGCACCCCCGAGATTGAGGAGCGCCTCGACTACGAGCTGCGCATCGTGCAAACCATGGGCTTTGCCGGCTACTTCCTCATCGTGCAGGACTTCATCAACAAGGGGCGCGACATGGGCGTGGCCGTGGGCCCGGGCCGGGGCTCGGCCGCCGGCTCGGCCGTGGCTTACTGCATCGGCATCACCAACATCGACCCCATCAAGTACTCGCTGCTGTTCGAGCGCTTCCTCAACCCCGAGCGTGTGTCGATGCCCGATATCGACATCGACTTCGATGACGTGAACCGCCAGCGCGTCATCGACTACGTGGTGGACAAGTACGGCAAGACCCAGGTGGCCCAGATTATCACCTTCGGCACCATGGCCGCCAAGTCCAGCATCAAGGACGTGGCCCGGGCAATGGAGCTGCCCCTGCCCCAGACCAACGACCTCACCAAGATGGTGCCCGACAAGCCCGGCACCACCCTGGCCGGCGCCTTCGCCGAAAACCAGGAGCTGGACATGATTCGGCGCGACGACTCGCCCGACAACCTGAAAGGCTACATTCTGCGCCTGGCCGAGCGCCTGGAGGGCTCGGTGCGCAACACCGGCATCCACGCGGCCGGCGTCATCATCGCCCCGGACGACATCACCAACTACATTCCGGTATCCACGTCGAAAGACTCGGACCTGCTGGTGACACAGTTCGACGGCAAGGTGATTGAAAGCGCCGGCATGCTGAAGATGGACTTTCTGGGCCTCAAGACCCTGACCATCATCGTGGATGCCCTGCGCCTGATTGAGCGCAACCACGGCGTGAAAATCGACATCGACGAAATTCCGCTCGACGACGAGAAAACCTACGCCCTCTACCAGCGCGGCGACACCATCGGCACCTTCCAGTTTGAATCGGAAGGCATGCGCCAGTATTTGAAGGACCTCAAGCCGACGAATATTGAAGACCTGATTGCCATGAACGCCCTCTACCGCCCGGGCCCGATGCAGTTCATCCCGAACTTCATCAACCGCAAGCACGGCCGGGAGGAAGTGGTGTACCCGCACGACCTGCTTAAGCCCATCCTCGAGTACAGCCAGGGCATCATGGTGTACCAGGAGCAGATTATGCAGACGGCCCAGATTCTGGCCGGCTACTCCCTGGGCGGCGCTGACCTGCTGCGCCGCGCCATGGGTAAGAAGGACATGAAGAAGATGGCCCTTGAGCGCGAGAAGTTCATCAAGGGCGCCAAGGAGCTGCACAACATCCCGGAGAAGAAAGCCAACGAGGTGTTCGACGTGATGGAGAAGTTCGCCGAGTACGGCTTCAACCGCTCCCACTCGGCCGCCTACTCGGTGGTGGCGTATCAGACTGGTTATCTGAAAGCCAACTACCCGGCCGAGTACATGGCCGCCGTGCTCACCAACAACATGGGCGACATCAAGAAGGTGACCTTCTTCATCGAGGAAGCCCGCAAGCAAGGCGTGCCCGTGCTCGGGCCCGATGTGAACGAATCCTTGCTCAAGTTCAACGTAAACCAGGAGGGCGCCATTCGCTTTGGCATGGGCGCGGTGAAGGGCGCGGGTGAACTGGCCGTGGAAAGCATGGTGCAGGAACGGGAGAAAAATGGCCCCTACACCGACATTTTCGACTTCGCCAAGCGCGTGAACCTGCGCACCGTGAACAAGAAGACCTTCGAAAGCCTGGCCCAGGCCGGCGCCTTCGACGACTTCGGCAAGCACCGCCGCCTCTACCTGGAAGCGCCACAGGGCGACCAGAACCTCATCGAAAAGGCCATGAAGCTGGGCCAGCAGCACCAGGCGGCCAAGGAGTCGGCCCAGCACAGCCTGTTCGGGGCCGGGGCCTTTGGCGCCGTGGCCGCGCCGCTGCCCAAGATGCACGAGATGGAGCCCTGGAGCAAGACCGAGCAGCTGCGCCGCGAAAAGGAAGTGGTGGGCTTCTACCTCTCGGGCCACCCCCTCGACACCTACAAGCTGGAGCTGGATGCCTACTGCACCTGCGGTTTGGATAAGGTCGACGAAATCAAGAACAAGGAAATTGCGGTGGCGGGCCTTATCACCAACGTGGCTTTCAAAACCACCAAGACGGGGCAGCCCTTCGCCACCTTCGTGCTCGAAGACTATGAGACCAGCATTAACCCGGCCCTGTTCCGCGACGACTACACCAAGTTTGCGCCCCTCATCAACCCGCGCAACTACCCCAACGAGCAGGTGCCGCCCATGTACGTCAAGCTTAAGCAGGAGCTGCGCCGCCACACCCAGGACCAGTGGGACCTGCGCATACTCACCATGGAGCCGCTGGCCGACCTGGCCGAAAAGCGCAGCAAAGGCGTGCGCGTGAAGTTGGACCTGCGCACTGTCACCAGCCCCATGCTCGACCGCCTGGAAGAAGCCATTGAGGCCGCGCCCGGCCGCAAGCGCCTCGAAATTCAGTTTGCCGAGCCCCACGAGCACCTGTCGGTGGACATGTTCTCGCGCAAGTTCACCATCGAGCCCAAGACCTTTATCGAAAAGATGAAGGAGCTGGAGATGGACGTCTGCGCGCTGATTTAGAACGAATGCAGGGGCGAGGCTAGCCCCCGCCCACCATTTGAACAATTGTCGTTCAACGACGGGCAGGGGTAAGCCCCGCCCCTACATCTAAACGGCCCTAACACTTACTGTAAGCGCAGCTCCGCTGTATCTCTAAAAAGCAGCTACCAATCTGGTAGCTGCTTTTTGTTAGGGGCTGAATCCAACGGCCGCTTGTGCGGCGTAAGGATGCGGCCCGGTCTGCGTCAGTCGGGTTAGCTTTGAAACCTGACTTCTACTTTATGCGCATTCTTTACTTCTCTTTGCTGGCCAGTCTGCTGCCGGTGGCCGCCCAGGCCCAGCAGGGAATCCCCCCGCGCCATGCCACCGTGTTCGACGTGAGCGGTGCCATTGGGCCTGCTTTGAATTACACCTCCGCCGCCGGCTGGCAGCTCTGGGGCATCGACAAAGGCGGGCGGGTTCAGGCCGGGCTGGGCGGGCGCGTTACGTACTTCTGGGCCGACCACAGCGAACTCGATAACCAGAGCGACGCTAGCAAAGCCGCGACGCTTACTGTGCTGGAGCCGCGCCTGCTGGCCTTCAACGTGGCCCTGCACGCCCGGGTGCGGGTGGTGGGCCCGGTGCGGGTCGGCTTCAACCTTGATGTGCTGGGGGCCACCTTTGGCCCGGACCGCGACGGGCAGCTGACGCCCGACATGGCCTATCAGCGGCCGCCGCGCCCGGTGTGGAACAACCTGCTGCAGGGCGGGCTGGCCGACCGCGGCTCGCTTAACTCGGAGTTCTACACCAGCGTTGCGCTGCCGCACCGCCTGAGCCTGCGCGGGGGCTGGAGCCACGTCGTAACTGCCTATGATGTAGACGGTACCCGCTACCGCCGCTTCCAGAACCTGGCTGTGTTGGGCCTGAGCTACCGGCTGCCCGACAAGCCCTGAAACTTTCCGCGGCCGGCCTTGTTTCACACGCCAACACTACCTTCGCAGCCCCGCCAACGTAGTAGACTTTTTAACCCTCGAAACCAACCCCAAAATCGTCATGGGACACAAAGCAATTGAAATAACCGACGCCAACTTCGATGAAATCATCAACTCCGGCAAGCCCGTGCTGGTGGACTTCTGGGCCGAGTGGTGCGGCCCCTGCCGCATGGTAGGCCCGGTAGTAGAAGAGTTGGCCGGTGAGTATGAAGGCAAAGTTGTGGTCGGCAAAGTCGACGTAGACGCCAACCCCCAGACTTCGATGAAGTTCGGCATCCGCAGCATCCCCACGCTACTGGTATTCAAAGACGGTCAGATTGTGGACAAGCAAGTAGGTGCCGTGCCCAAGCATGTGTTGGCCCAAAAGCTCGACGCCCAGGTTACTGCCTAAGTATTTCGCTGAAAAGTGCTATTTTCAAAAGCCCCGCATCGCCCTGATGCGGGGCTTTTTGCACAGTGGCCGGGCCGATGGGCATAACATCATCGTGCTATTGCCGCGGCTCTGCCAGGGTCGATACCTTTGTGATATGCTAACCCTTGCGATTATTGAAGACCAGCCCGCCATTCGCGAGGCGTATTCGGCTTATCTGGCGGCGCAGCCCGAATTTCGGGTAGTGCTGGTGGCTTCTTCGGTTGAAGAATTCCTGGCTGAGCTGGCGCATCTTGACACCATGCCGGAGGTCGTGCTCTCCGACATTGGCCTGCCGGGCGGCGTCTCGGGCATCGAAGGGGTGAAGATGATTAAGCAGCGGCTGCCCGATGCCGAGGTGCTGCTAATCAGCGTGTACAACGACGCGGCCCGCGTGTTCCAGGCTCTGTGCGCCGGCGCCGTGGGCTACCTGGTCAAAAACACTCCGCTTAACCTGCTCAAGGAGCACCTCCTGCAGGTATCAGCCGGCGGCTCGCCCATGAGCCCGAGCGTGGCCCGCCACGTGGTGCAGCATTTCCGGCCCGTGCAAGCGCCCGCCGAGGTGCTGAGCGCCCGTGAGCTGCAAATCGTGCAGGGCATCGAGGACGGCCTGAGCTACAAGCTCATCGCCGACCGTCTGGGCATTGCCATGGATACGGTGCGCTCCCACATCCGCACCGTGTACCGCAAGCTGGAGGTGAACAGCAAAGGCGAGCTCCTGGCCCGCCGCTTCGGCACCAATTAAGTTTTTCAGCCGCCGGCATCTACCCCGGCGATAGTACTCCTCCTTATTTCTGCAAAGTCACGCGCCCCGTCAGTTTAGCTGGCGGGGCGCGCGATTTTACTCCAGCGTGCAGTCATTCTGGCCGGCCCGTTGTTAAGGCATTGGTTTAAAAAGTTTAATTTAGGATTATTGATGAAGTGGCTACGTAGTTGGCTTATTCCAGTGCTTGTGGCTTGCGGACCGGCAAAGGCCGGGCTGTCGGCCACTGTGCCGCCGGTGCCCGACAGCCTGCAGGGTCCATTACGGGCGGCCCGTACCGATGCAGCGCGGCTGGCGACGTTGCTGCGCATTGCCCGGGCTTACAGCGCAGTGGCCGACTCGGCCGGAACCATGCACTACGCTGATGTGGCTACCCGCCTGGCCCGGCAGCTCGGCGACTCGGCCGCAGTAGGGGAGGCTCTCGATGCCCGCGGCTTTTGCTACCTGCAGCAAGCCAATGCCAGCCAGGCAAGCCCGCTACTCCTGCGCGCTGGCCAGCTGCTGCAAGTCGCGCCGCTGGCTCCCCGAGCCGAAAACGACTTTCACCTGGGCTGGCTGTACGGCGACACCAACCGGCCCGCCAAGGCCATGGGCTACCTGCGCCGCGCCTATGCCAGCTTCGTGCGTCTGGGCAATGGTGCTCAACAGGCAGAGGTGCTGAATACTGTGTGCGTGGTGCACATCTACAGCGGACACCTCGACTCGGCAGCCACTGTACTGCTGCAGGCGGCCCGCATCCAGCACCGCTTGGGGCTGGCGAAGCCAGAGGCCGCCACCCTGGGCAACCTGGCCACCGTGCTGCACCAGCAAGGGCAGCTGGTCGATGCTGAGCGCTACGCCCGGCAGGCGCTGGCCGCCACGCAGCGGCTTGGGGACGAGGCTACCCAGCCGGCGATGTACCAAACCCTGGGCAACATTGCCTGGGCCCGGCACCGACCGGCCGAGGCCCTGCCGTACTACCGGGCCTGCGCCCGGCTGCTGCTCAAGCAGCACCTGGAGGGCAACCTCACCAGCTGCTACGGCAGCATGGCCGGCGCCCTCAGCGACCTGGGCAAGGGCGACTCCGCCATCTACTACCAGCTGCAGGCTGTTCGGCTTACGCAACGCCTGGGGCAGGACTCGCAGGCCAGCATCGAAATGGCTTCGCTGGCCCAGATTTATTTAAAGCAAAACCGCCTCGATGAAGCGGCGCGCTGGGCCAAGGCCGCGCTGGCCAGCCAGGGGCCCCAGCTGGTGCAGACGGACCGCCCGCTTACTACGCTGATGCGCGTGGCCGAGCGCCGCGGCAACTATAAAGAAGCCCTGCGCCTTTCGCAGCAGATTCATCAGGTGGAAGAAGCCCGGAAAGTGCGCGAGAATGAGCAGCATGTGAACGAGCTGCGGGTGGCCTACGAGACCGAGAAAGCCGAGCAGCAGGTGCGCCTGCTCACCCAACAAACTCATTTGCAAAGCCAGCAGCAGGAGCTAACCCGGCTGCGGGCCCAGCGCCAGCTGGCGGGTATGGGGGCGCTGGGCATGTTTCTGCTGGGTGGTTTGGCCCTGGGGCTGATGGAGTACCGGCGCCGGCAGCAGCAGCGGGTGCATTCGCTACGCCAGCAGATAGCAGCGGACCTGCACGACGACGTGGGCTCACTCCTGACGCAAATCAGCCTGCAGAGCGAGCTGCTGAGCCAGGGCGTGTACGGCCCCGAGCAGCAGGGCCGCTACCTGGCCCACAT
>Ga0164304_10000029_pt1 | contig 39971 bp, 35 predicted proteins | sample Whisoiple_217_MG_FD_110216 | JGI IMG/M metagenome (GOLD analysis project Ga0164304, IMG submission 110216) | Soil microbial communities amended with pyrogenic organic matter from upstate New York, USA - Whitman soil sample_217_MG | ecosystem: Environmental > Terrestrial > Soil > Agricultural...
AGAAAGATAGTTTTGGCTGTAGATTGGCTACCCATGAGCAATTGCGGTAAAGAACTAACTTTGAGATTAGCAGCAAAGGAGATGCGTTATGTCAGCACAGGTATAGCCCGAGACAATGGGCGATGCAAGCGTGAAACTGTAGAATTGATTTGAAGCCAAAGGTAAAGGGCGTTGCTGATGCCAGGGTATGACTGGCTCAATATGCAAGTCATAGAAAGCAGTATCCACAAAACTTCGGGATTTTCAAGTTATTTTTTTCATACCCTGATTAAGCAACGCTAGTAGCAGATGTTCCCTCACCGCATCAGACACAGTGTTATCACGGCGGCACTGGACGCAACAGACGGGGATGTGCGGAAGGTACAGAAGTTAAGCAGACACAAGAATCTAAACACCTTGATGGTGTATGACGATAATCGCGGCCGCGACCAAAGAGACGTTACCGATTTACTTGATGGGATGTTTTGAGCGATCGGCGGTTGCCCGTGTTCTCGACGGGCGATCGGCACAAATCAGTTGGGAAATATTGATGACAAACTGATGAGGCTTCTATTATTATTGGCAAAGTTTAAATAGGGCTTGCTGAATAATCGAGCGCATATTGCGTCGCGAAAGGTTTCGAGCGCGCAATCGAGAATAAAGTGCAAGATAAACAGGTAAAATAGGTCAAAACCCGTGCATCACCACCTGCGATCGTGTACAAAAAAGCTGAGCTTGCCTCCAGCCCCCCATCCGAGTTTGAACTGCCTTTCGGAGGAAGGTTGTCTGCTGACAACCGTTGGGTAAAAATGGGCGAACTAATCCCGTGGTCAGAATTTGAATCAGAATATGCTGAAAACTTCCCCACAGAAAAGGGCTTAAAGGCCAAATCCTTTCGGATGGCATTGGGGGCGTTAATTATCAAAGAAAAGCTGGGAATTAGCGATCGCGAAACGGTAGAACAAATCCGTGAAAACCCCTATCTACAATACTTCATCGGTCAATCAAGCTACAGCAATGAACTCGCCTTTGACCCATCTTTATTAGTGCAATTTCGCCAAAAAATTAGTCCCAACCTAATTAATAAAGTGAACGAACGCATGGTCGAAAAAATGCGAGAAATTACGCCAGTCCAACCCGAAAAAAAAAAGGATTCGGACGGCAAAAATGAGTCACCCAATCGTGGTAAGTTGATCGTAGATGCTCCCTCAGCCCCAGCCGACATTAGTTACCCGACCGACTTAGGACTATTAAGCGGAGCCAGAGTTCATACCGAAAAAATTATAGACATCCTGTATAAACAGATCAAATATCAAACCAATAAAAAACCCAGAACCTACCGTAATCTCGCTCGAAAAGATTACTTATTAATAGCCAAACAAAGAAGACCATCCCGAAATAAAAAAAGACAAGCAATTAAAAAACAACTCCAATATATTAAAAGAAACTTGGCTCATATTGAACAGCTAATTAATTCAGGTTCGACCTGAGAAGGTTTGAATAAAAAGCAATATAAAACTTTGCTAGTCCTCACAGAAGTTTATCGCCAACAGCAATGGTTATTTGACAATAATAAACAGAGCATTGAGGATAGAATAGTAAGTTTAAGCCAACCCCATATCCGTCCCCTAGTCCGAGGAAAAGCAGGGAAAAAGGTAGAATTTGGAGCCAAACTATCAGCAAGCTGCTTTGAAGGATATGTATTTTTAGACCGGATAAGCTGGGATAACTTTAACGAATCAGGAGACTTAAAAGCACAAGTAGAAGCATATCATAGGTTCACAGGATATTATCCAGAGTCCGTTCATGCAGATCGAATTTATCGTACAAGAGAAAACCGAGCTTGGTGTCATGAAAAAGGCATTAGAATCAGTGGACCGCCTTTAGGAATGCCTCCAGTAAATATCAGTAAAGAAAAAAAGAAGCAAGCATTGGAAGATGACAGAATTAGGAATGCGATTGAGGGTAAATTTGGGGCTTGCGTAAACGAAGATTCGGTCTCAATCGTATCATGGCAAAACTTGATAATACATCACAAACAACTATTGCTATCACTTTTTTAGTCATGAACCTTTCTACCTGGTGGCGCCGGGTTTTTTATGTGTTTTTATGTCGAGCGGATCAAACAATGCCTGTTTTTAGACTTAACATAATTTGCGCTTATAATTCACTCAAAATCAGGCAGGAAAAACTCATCTTTTACTCGGTTTGAATATATCGATCGCTCCTGCTAGTAGTCTGCGATCAATTATTCAGCAAACCCTAATTATCTTTTCAGATCGCATAAACTCCCATCTCACAAATGCTTGAAGTGAACAAAATATGTGAGTTTTGATTGCTAATGTATCTCTAACCATGAACCGACAAATTCCACATACTTGTTTTATGGCGGAAATGAAAAGTTTCAATGCCACAATGGGTATCATGAATTGTGATAAATTCACTTCTGCTGATCGCGAGTGATTTTTGACTCATCTGGCAGATATAAAATATAGTGTCTAGAGTCTTCTTTTTTAAAGCCCACATTCCGCACCCTGAACTGTCACACTACAAATTTTCGGAGTTTGGCTAAATTGAACTGGCGATCGCAAGTCCAATTTCCCACTTATGTGTATAAAAAGTGACTATTTTGGTTCACAAAATTCCGCAAAAACCGATTGTGACAGTGGAGGGTGCGGAAAGTTGGTTATCTCTAAATGCTCCCTTCTGTGTTCCGCCGCTCCCCCAGAGACCGTATTTCTACAAAAACCTGTTTTTTGGAACCAACCTTTAGCTATAGTTCGCCAATTAATTGACCAATTTAGTATATTGACAAAATTAACTAATTGTGTAATTCGTGGCTCACAGCAATATCACTTTACACAAACATACCAACTTTATCTATTTCGCTTTGAGCTAAACAATTGAATAATAAATAGTGAAGTTTTTTGGTGAATGTACGTTTTGAATTTGGTCAGTTAACCAGTCTGGCAAGACCTCTAAAAATGGTGATGATTTTGCATTATTTAATAAAGAGGAGTAATCATGGCAGAATACAAACAAGCACTGGTTAAGGACGGTAAGAATCCAGAGGGATTAATTTCATTTCCTGTCTTCATTACTCAGAAAGAGATTGATGAGCTTGATAGCTTTATAGTTCTCGATCGGGATACCTTTGTAGTAGCTTATCCGAAATCTGGTACAACATGGATGGAGCAAATTGTTCATCTACTTGCTAACAATGGAGAGCAAGGCGACAAGATATTGAGTGAAGCGGTTCCTTGGCTGGAAGGTGCAGCAACTTGTTATGGAGGTTTAGATAGACTCATCAAAGATAGTGGAGAACGCCGTTACTTTCACACTCATTTACCCCTGTCTCTAATGCCAATGTTTGGCAAAACCAAAGCCAAATATATTTATGTTGCTCGCAATCCAAAAGACAATGTTGTCTCCTATTATTATCATGCCCGCAGCAAAATGGGATACGACGGTAATTGGAGCGAATTTATTCAGCTATATGTTGAAGGCAAGGTCGGTTATGGCTCAATATTCGATCATGTCTTGGACTGGTGGAAAGTAAGTCAGCACTCAGATAATGTTATGTTTGTTAAATATGAAGACATGACAAAGGACTTAGCTCAAGTAGTTACCGACGTAGCTAACTTTATAGATATTCCCTTAACTTCTGATTTACGAGATGCTGTGGTGGCGGCCAGTGAATTTTCTGCAATGGCCATTAATCCGAAAGCTAATCTAGATTGGTTTCCTCAGCGAGAAGGTATCCCTAAACATATGCGTAAGGGTATTGTAGGGGATTGGCAAAACCATTTTTCTTCAGAAGAGAATCTTCTATTTGATGCCATATATCAATCGCGATTTCTAAAATTTGGCTTGGAATTTGAATTCTAGTCAATAAAACGTAAGGATTTAGGGCGTGAGGTATTGGCAAAAAACACCTGAATCCTTATACCAATTAGGTTTGAATATGACACATATTCTCTAATTTATCCTCCCCTTATTAAGGGGGATGGAGGGTTATGAAATGTGACATTGAAAAAGCCAATTAATTACAGATATCCTAAGTTTAAAAGTGGTTCAAAAGATGCCTAATCAGACGATCGAATGTCTAAATTTTCTTACAAAAGAAGACTTGCAAGCATTGATTAATGGACAAGTCCTGGCCCTTAAAATTGCTAATTTTGTAGAACCAGATTTGTGTCATAAATTGGCCCAGTGGTATCAAACACATCCTCGGCAACAAGCCTATACCACAGAATACTATGTCGAGGGGAATCCTATTCAAGTAGATCAAGGTGTCATTAGAATTGGAAGTCCTTATAATTTGACTTATGGAAAAGCAAAAGATGACCCAATTTATGAGAACTACTATACTGATGCTGCCGCAAACACCAAAGAGAGAAAAGATACTTGCGCTCCGAATTTAGACCCGATTGAGAAATTGATATCACAATTGAATAAAATTTATGTTCACGGTGCTAGAATTGCCAGCTTTGACGATCGGCCCATGTTCGCAGGGATTGGTCGAATTACTAAAGCTTATGCCCAATTGCTAGAAGCTCAACCTCATTGTGATGCTTTACCTCAAAAATTTAGCTTGGACTGTCAATTTGGTGCTAATTTCTACTTTGAAGCTCCGAAAAAAGGAGGGGAACTGGAAGTATGGGATTATCCTTGTTTGAGCTTAAATGAGATTAGTACGATCTCTCCAGATCAAGACTTGCGTTCTGAGTTAGGAAAGTCAATTCTAATTAAGCCCCAAAAGGGCGACCTTATTATTATTAGTACAAGACGACCTCATGCAGTGCGTATGTTTCAGGAGGGTAAACGCATTTCTCTAAACTGCTTTATTGGCTACAGAAGAAGTGAATCGCTTTTGCTGTGGTCTTGATTCCAGCTAAAAAAGTGGGTTCTCGTAGCGCAGCCGTGGCGACAGCGGCATCATAGAATATTGTCCAGCCTACTGCTAAAATAGACCAAAAGCGTGAAAAAACAAGAGATGACTTCTACACGGGTTGATCTTATTAAACCCGATGCAGCACAAATCGAGAATATTGCACAGTTGCTTGCACTCGCCTTTGACAACGGCGACGGTCATAGCCAAATTTTCAAAGCTAAAGGTAAAGAACTTCGTCGTCGTCTGCACCTAGTATTTCGAGCTGGCATCGCGATGCAAGTAGCAGCTAACCAGCCGATTTTGGGTGTAATCAAGGATGCTCAAGTGATAGGCGTGGCAGTATTCCAAGAACCAGGGAGTTACTTCCCTGTTTGGGAACAGATTCGGTGGTTACTACAAGTAATTTTCGGCGTTAGTCCTCTTGTCGCTTGGCGCATCTTGAGAAATTTAAGAATTGCGGAACCATACCATCCTCTAGAGCCTCATTATTACTTCACTCTATTGGGTGTACATCCAGATTTTCAAGGGAGGGGATATGCTCGTACTCTCTTTGAAGCCGTTCATGCGTGTTCAGAAGCGCATCCCCTATCAACAGGGGTATACCTCGAAACAGGAAATCCGAGAAATGTCTCGTTCTACGAACACTTTGGTTATCACACAACGGCACAGTTGAACATAAACAGCATGGAAACTTTCATAATGTTTCGCCCAAACCAATCAAAATAAAATTATTGTAGTGCTATACCTGAACGGGTTAGTTATTGGCTCAGTCGCAATCGCGATCGCGCAATGCGTTGCTTTGCGAATGACGCCGCGATCGCTTTCCCGTTCACATCCATTCGTGACAGGTTAAGAAATTGGTATTCATACGCGAGAGACTACCAATCCTTGCAAAAAAGTGGGCTATCGTAGCGCCGCCGTCGCGACAGCGAGATGCCGCGACGCTCAAACAGCCGTTTTTCTGGCTCTTCACTACCTAGTATGATATCGTGAAGAGTCGCCCTTGATAGCCTGACTGTGTTTGCCGTCAATGCTTACAGGGATGTCGCCAGTAATCGTCACTCGCTGGACGTGACGGGGACGATCGCCGTAATCGCTGATCGCGTAGTGTTCAGTGGCGCGGTTATCCCAGAATGCCACATCACCTTCCTGCCATCGCCAACGAACAGTGTTTTCTGGACGAGTTATGTAGACTTTTAACAGCCGAACTAGGTCGTCCGATTCTGTTTGAGAGAGTCCCCGAATGCGGCGCACGAAACCACCGATGTATAGCGATCGTTCGCCGGACTCTGGATGAACTCGGACAACTGGATGCAGTGCCTCGTAGACAGTTGAGGTAAACTCAGCCTCAAAAGCTTGTCTCTCTTGAGAGGAATCGGTCACAACCGCTTGATACTCATAGGCGTTACTATGTATTGCCCAAAGCTGGTTTGCCAGAGTCCGCAGATGCTCTGGCAAGTCCTGATATGCGCTGACACAGTTTGCCCAAATAGTATCGCCACCTACTGGAGGGATGACAAGTGCCCGTAAAACAGAGCCAAGTGGGGGGCGATCGACAAATGAGACATCCGTATGCCAGTTATTCGCATGAGCACCCTTGCCATAATCTATATCAAGCACTTCGGGGTGTCCTTCCAGAGAGGCAACCGAGGGATGGGCTGTCGTCAGTTCACCAAAACGTCGCGCAAAGGCAACCTGCCCGTTGGCATCAAGATTTTGCCCCCGAAAAAAGATGACTTTGTACTGGATCAAAGCTTTGCGGATATCGCTGATAGTGTTGTCGTTAAGGGCATCACTCAAGTCAACCCCAACAAGCTGCGCTCCGATACGACCTGCAAGGGGTTTAATCTCAAAGTATTGAGAAGTGAGAGTCGTCTTGGTCTCTTCAGTGAGGATGCTACTCATAATCCCTTCTTTTACTAGCCATTGTCAGTTTTTCTGTTAGAATTTATTTGATCGAGAATATCTATAATATCTCAAAATATGTTAACTTTAGATTCCACATTCCGCACCCACTACCTATAGCGATTTCACATGGTCTTTAGATTTAACGGTGGCTTCAACGCTAATGTAGTAGGAACGTCATCCATATAGCAATCCTTGCAGGAGTCGTAATTTTTTCACCCCACCCCAACCATCCCCGAACCCGCTCACTCGGGAGTAAGGAAATCACAAATGATTTAGGATGGCTGTAGCTGAATATGTTATATTTGAATATCTAAATTAAGTGTTATTTTAGTTTGAGCAGGAGTTGCTAGATGAGTATAAAATTTCCTTCAAGCGGTAGAGATGAGGCAACAATCAGAAGCGAAATTAAGTTAATTCAAGACTATATAAAGCAGAATTTGACGGGAACATTATCTGGAAAACCAGACATATATCCGCATCAGTTAGCTATAGACATTTTGGCTCAGATCAGCACGGTTAATCCTAATAATAGTGGAATTCATACGCGAGAGACTACCAATCCTTTAGCTAAGGGACGCACCAGTCCTTGGGATACCACCCGACAACTGGAAAGAGAACTGATTGGTATGTTGGCTAATTTGTATAATTTACCGGATGAAGAGCTCGATGGATATGTAACCAGCGGGGCTACGGAAGGAAATTTGGCTGGTCTTTGGATAGGTCGCAACCTTTTGTTAGGCGATGTCTCGGACGAGAGCGGTTTACGTCCTTCTATGCCTATAGCGGTCATTGCTGCACGCACTGCTCACTACTCAGTTCGGAAAGTTTGCAACCTGTTAGGACTGGGTGAGGGTTATTGGCGTAAGTGTCCCAAGTGCGGCCATTCGCACGAATTCGTGTCGGCTTCTGATGGAAGTGGTCTGCATCTGGTGGATGTGGATGATAACTTTGCTATTGACCTGTATGCTTTCGAGCAACGACTTCGAGAACTTAGCGTTTTAGGAGTACGACACGTATTGGTAATAGGTACTGTAGGAACCACAATTACTGGCTCGGTCGATCCTATTAAAGATATGTGTGCCGTGCTGCGATTAGCCAACGAGCGCTACGGAATCAAAAGCCATTTCCACGTTGATGCGGCGTTTGGAGGCTTGGTAGTTCCTTTTATTAAGGGAAGTTCTGATACAAACAGTCAACCTTCTATGGACTGGAGCGAGTGGCCGGAGGTTGCGACTTTGTGCGTAGACTGGCACAAAATGGGCTTGGTTCCTTACGGAGCAGGCACATTTCTGTGCCGGAAGAATCTGCTTACCCACGTGCAGCGACCCGTCGCTTACAGCATGACTGGAATTGATACCACTGTAGTAGGGTCGCGCTCCGGAGCAATGGCGGCAGCTTGCTGGGCGGTCGTTCAAATGATGGGTTACGAGGGGTTTCAGGAGATGGTATCGCACTGTATGACCCTAGCAGAGCGACTGCGCCAAGCCTTGGAGAATCTTCCTGAAATAGAGTTGTTGCCACCTGCATCAGTTAATCTGGTGGCCTTCCGTTTTCTTGACAAAGCAAGCAGCGCCTCACAAGCGCGAGAGATACTCGCAAGACATCGCATTTATCCTGACTGGTTGTCTCGTCACGGTTCAGATTGTCCGATGGAGATATTTCCTATTTATTTAATGCCCCATGTAACTACTGAGGAGGTCGAGCATTTTGTGGCTGACCTATTAACCACATTCCGCTTAGAGTGATAGAAGAGCGATTATTCAAATCGTGCTACTGGACACTCGATCGCGTTGCTGGATCTAGGCATGATAAGTGCGATGGCGCGAGGCGAATATTGCTGAATACGACTTGGGTTGAATATTTTTTGGCGTTGCTGAATACAGGTATGAATGGAAGATTTTAGAATTGCTATAATCGAAGTATAGTGAGTTTTGTACCATCGAGCGAAAAGTCGATTCATACCGTGAATCAGCAACGCCTAGCTAAACTACAGTTTACAGGATTGATTGTTAGAATTAGCCCACTAACGGGGTACAGACCACGATCGCACTTTGCCCAAAGTGACGGGCATGAGATTGGCAACGTCGATCGTGAATCGATACACCTTTTTAGCGCGACTGCTGTTTTCAGAGTCGAAAAACTTCAGCTTCACATCCCAACAATTACTATTCAAGCGACAAAAGGGGCTTTTTTCAACTTCAATGCTGTCTAGTCCCATGCCACTATTAATGGCTTCCGCAAAGGTGGAGGCAGCTTGAAAAGCATTAGTGGCAGCAAAATTGAGGGCGCGATCGCGATCAAGATGCCCTAAGTTGTGGAGATCGTAGTAAATGCGATGCAGGAAACTCTTGAGGGAACGCCGCATGATCACGTTTTCAGGTTCACTGCTTTCAGGACTGACAGTAGCAACTGCTGCTTCCACAAGGGCGTTGACTTGCCAACCGTACATCCCTCTAATATTTGGCAGTGCGAGGACGGGAACAACCTGCCCGGAAAAGAGTTCGACGGTGCGATCGCTCAGACTACCGGGAATGCTGACTCGCTCAATATAATCATCGCTCTCTTCGGGCTGAATTTGTCCAGCCAGTAACATCCCAAAGACGGCATAGATTTCACTAGCAAAAGCCTTTTGGGGTTCTAGCACATAAATAGGCGTGAGTTCCTGATTCAGCGTCCAAATCAGAGATTTGCTTTCAGCGGGGTTTAGCTCTAGGTAATCAACCATCTGGCGGGCATCGTAGGGATTAGCGGGAATTAACACCCCATCCATGTTGACTGCGGGCATCCGTTGCTTGAAAGTGTCGCGGCGGGCTTCTGAGCCGAAATCGTAGCCCAGAGTGCCGAGAGCATAGACTTTGTTGGAAACGGCACTGGGGGTGATGGTGGAAGAGGAAACGGCCGCAGGGGGAGAGGAGGGAATGTCTGCAACTGTGGCTGAGGCGGTGACGATTTGAGTAGCGGTAGAACTGTAAACCTGATTGAGAGATTGGGAGGAACTTACAGCAGATTCGGAACTATCAGGGAAAGAGTTGCTGGTGGCTGGCAAAATGATTTGTGGAAAGACAGCAGCGGCTTGGATGTTGGGTAAGGGCTGCCCAGTCAGTAATTGATAGGCTCCGGAAATGTTTAATTTACCGACTAAACAGCGTTCTGGTTCTGCAACTTCGTTGGGGTCGCAAGGAATGGCACTATTTAAAATAGCTTGGCGGACAGCTTCAGCGTTTGGTTGTTCGCTCCGTTGCAGTTGCAGGCTCATCAGCAACGCAGAGATACCCGTCATTAAGGGGGCAGCTAAACTGGTTCCTTCTTGGCGTGCGGGTTCATCAGTGCCGGGTTGTGCTGCCACCATGTTTTCGCCCGGTGCGAGAATGCCTTGTTTCTGGTATTGTCCGCCCCAATTGCTGTAGTTTGCAGGTCGTCCGTCGTCTTTCATCATGCCTACTGCCAGGACGTTGGGCAAAATTGCCGGAGCGCAAAACCATTCGCCTTTGTTGTTACCACTGGGAGCCACAATCAGAATATTATTGTCCTGGCATTGTTTTACGGCTTTCTGAATCATTTCGTGGGCAAACCCAGTTTGAGTAGGATGACAGGCGGCACAATGGATGATGTTTACACCCAATTTCAATGCCAGGTTAAAGGCGTGAGCCAAGTTGAGTGGAGAGAGTGATTCATCGCTCGTTGCGGTTTCAAATAAAGGGATATTAATGGCGGTGCAATAGGGAGCGACTCCTTCAACTGGGGAGCCTGGTTGTCCAAACATAGTGCCTAAGATACCTGTGGCATGAAAGACACCATCTAGACGATCGCGCACGGGCTTCGGAATTGAGTTTTCCAGTGTCTTAATTTCTGCTTCTAATGCCTCGATCGCACTCTTTAATTCTGCAATTGAAGGAGCCGTGTTAAGGATTGCAGGCGGTTTTGACTTGACTGCTACTCGCTGCCTAGAGGTGTTTAACTGGTGATATTGCTCCCGTAATAGCGCGTCCTTATCTTCCAGAACAGCATTGAAGATTGTCGCAATCGAATGAGTAGATTGCCGGGAACCAGACAGTGAAATCTGTTCGTTGTTGCTATCTGATGGGGATGAAATCTCTTCATTGTCATCATCCGATGGTGACAATTTTGCCATCTCTCCTTCCTGTTTTTCGCGCTCCTTCAGTGTTTTCTTGAGGGCTTTCTTCTTATCCCCTAGCATCCTAATTTTAAGTTCCTGTTGGACATAGATTGGATCGATCTCCTCTAAATCAGGTTGCCAAAAAGCGGTGGCTTTGCTCAAATTAGCACCCTGAAAGCAGGCGCGATCCAGATCGGCAGGGCCATCTAAAACAGCAATTTTGATGCGAGAATCACCGAGAGTAAGAGCTTGCAGGGCTGCAAAACCGGGAATGGTATTAAGGTCAGGCATAGAAGTAATTGATTAAATGAAAGGCTATAAAGTGGCTCAATCGGTGAAATCTTTATGAAAGATTGTCGTTTGTTTGCTTTAGTGAACCGAGGCTAAACTCGCCGACAGAAGACTCTTCGTATTCATTCAGGGCTGCTACTTTACAGAATTGTTCTGAGTTACCTCCGCCGATCGCACTGGGAGCTAATTGCATTGCAGTCGCAACTAGGTAAAATGTTTGAAACAAAACACCAATATGTTTTAAAATTAACCCATAACCAATGGCATAGTATTTCCAGAATAACCGCCCAAATCGGGCTGTAATAATAAAAAGAACTTGGGGAACATCTTGCTGTCCGGTTGATTTCCAGGCATCGAAAATAAAAGCTTCAACCTCTGGATTCCAATCTGCGATCACATATAAACTATGAGACAAAGGTTGATAGTGGTACAATCCTGCATCCAATCCCTGACACTTATTGATTACAGGATAAATTTCCAATTCGTATAATCCACCACCGCAGGGATAAGGACGTTTTGTGCATTCTCCAATGTTCATCAGATCTTCCTCATGGGTGTAAACCTCTTTCACCCTGGCACAGCGATACAGGAATTCTCCTAACTGGTGAAGGGTTATGGGTTGATTGTCGTACTCACGAATTGATTGTCTAGATTCGATCGCTTGTGTGAGTGAAATATCGGTTTTGGCTAAGGCTTCTAGGTGAGGTTTCTCTAAGGAAATGACTTGATTGCTCATGGAAGGTTTTACGAAGTGCGATCGCTCGCTATCCTCGAATTGAGGCATTTTCGATTTACGCACATCGTCAAGTCGGCTTGAACGAGTTTGGCGATGAAACAAAAGATTGTGGAATTGCCATTCGGCTAACGCTTCACTTTCGGGTTCTAGCGAAATCATCCCAGTAGCAATGAGCAACTGAATGAGCGATCGCGCTATTTCTGGATCAATCAGCGAATCTGCTAAAGTTTCTAAGGTAAATGACGAATCAAGTTGAGCCAGTTTCGCAATTAAGGCAGTAGCACGCCAATCTAGCAGAATAATTTTGGCTTTGGATAAGGGAGATTCTAAGACAAACTGTTGATTTTCCTGACGCAGAAAGGCAAAGCGAGACAGAGTTAGAGGCTGCTGTTGTTCATCCCAAACCGATTCCACTAATTGATAATTTTCAGCAATTGGGATAGCGGTTGCTAACGGTAAAACCGAATGACAAATCCAGCCGAGATTAATCAGCTTTTGCAACTGGATTTCAAAGTTTAAGCCGTCTTCGACTCCATCAGCTTCTACAACTAAGGCTGTTAGGTGGGCTATGGTTAAGGCTGAATGTTTCAGGTGTTCTAATGCGGTTCGCAATCCTGGCTTAGGACTATCTAGAGTGAGGCTATGAGTAGCAAATTGCAGCGTTAGCTTTTCGCCTTCAACAGTGAGAAAAAGTTCAGGACGGAAGGAGAGGGTAAAGGCATTAGACATATTAAAATACCATTGGCATTGGATTCATCTGGTCTTCGGCTAAAGGTGCAGAAAGCCACCCCAGTTTTGCAGGCACATCATACAATCTTCCAGCCCCAAAACGCGACCAGAAGTGACGTAAACCGGGGACAATGACTTTGACGACGGGTAAGCCAATATCGGGGCGGGTTTGGTTGATGACCAGCATTTCCAGCCCTGCTTGTCTCACAATATCCACACAATTCAAGACATCTTGATGGATATCGTCGCTCCATTGTTGGGTATAATCAGTGGCTTGTTTGGTAGGCGCTTGAGACGGTGCTAAATAGGGTTGGTTGGCGATCGCTGCGTGATTAAACCAGTAATTCAATGCTGAGTCTGAATTGGTTGGGGGATGGTTCTCAGGTAAGTTACAACCAATTTGATTCACCTCCGTCACGGCCCGTAAGATGGCAATTTTGGGATCGAAATGTGCGCCGTAACCAGCGATGATGTATTCCCGTTCTCCGCCTGTGTAACGAGAAACGGCTGCAAAGGCGGGAATATTCAAATCTGTGGTTAAGTCTAAAACCCACAATTCTCGCTGCTGACTGCGATACCAAGTTTGCAGATCGAGTAAATAAGGTTCATTGAAACTGGCTAAATCTACACTAGGACGCGGTAGTCGATTATACCACAAAATTGCTACACTATCGCGCTCGGCAAGTTCCAAAAATCCTTGCAAAATAGCATCTTCCAAGGTTCCACCAGCGGCGTTACCGTTGGAATCGGCGGAACAGAAGCGATCGCCTTTAGGAAGCTTGTAATTGTAATAACAAAAGGCAGTGGGGAGATATTTGTGGGTTTGCTCGGTGAGCGACCAAACGGGTGTCCAGTCGATCGCTTGCTCTTCGTTAAAGCGTTGCGGAATCCAATCGTGATCGACGATCGCCTTTTGATTCAATTCCTCCCGATTTTGATATTGAGTATCGCTAAACAGCAAACATTGAGCGGGATGAATCGCACCGTCCAATTCTGCCAACTTAGATTTAATTCGGGGTTCGTCGCCTTGATAAATACCAGAATAACGTTCGATCGCTTCACAGAATCCGCTGGCTTGGGATTGGCGATCGCTTTTTCCCTTACCACCGCTTTTATGTCCCAAAGATCGCCGCAATTTACTCAAACTAGAAGAGGAACCAAAGGCATGAACCGCGCTGTAGGTATGTACAAAGGGATTTTCTGGATCGGACGATCGCGTGAGGCTACTCACAACTCCGGTAATCGGACTGATTAAATGTTCGTAACGTTTTAAGATTTGTTCTGGCGTAAAGGCGCGATGTCCGCCATCTTGAGTAAACAGCTTTTTGCGACTGGTGAGTGCGATCGCACTATTAACTTGTTGACTGACTAAATCGGGATTTCCACAGGCGGGACATTGGGGGCGTTGCGTCAGCGAGTGGGTTTTCAGGGTGAAGTTTGTCTGATCTAGGGTGATGATTTTGCCAGCTAATGTCTGAATTTTCGCCTCTGGAATCATCTGATTTACCAGCCATTTGGCGATTTCGGTGGTTGTCAGTGCGATCGCAGTTTGCACCGTCGAAGGCAACCCAGCTAAAGCAGTCGGCAAACATCCTTTTTCTATTTTCCCTTGTTGTTGCAAAATCGAAGTTTCCACCTCTCGATTGCCCTGTAACCGATGGGCTAAACATTCCCAGCAGCCTGTTTCTGGGGGAGCAAAGATAGAACCAAACCACAGTATCCCGCCGAAAGGTTTAACCAGTAGCCAAGGTTGCTGAGTTTGCAGGGCTATTTTATTGATGTGGCTGAGTTCCGGTTGAAGATAATCATCTGTGAGAACGACCTGCAAGGAATTAACCCCGGATTTTGGCTCGTCTGGCTGTCCTTGCTGCACGGGAATTTGCATCGCTTGCAATGCTTCTATCAAGGGTTTTGCCTCAACTGTGCCAACAGTGGTGACAAAAACTTGGGTCTGGGAAAGCTGTTCGCTAACTACTTGCGGGTCTACATTTAGCAGACTCCAGAATGCAGCAGATTGGGGAGTGAGGCTATGGGCGGCATCGGTGAGGTAGCCTTTCTCATAGAGGCGATCGAGGACATAGTGGATGTGGTCTAGTGGGACTTGTCCATCTAGCTTCTGGATAATTTCTTCTAGGGTGTGTTGACCATTCAGAAGCGGCAGAATCTGGCAATAGAGGCTACCAGTCAGTGCGTGGGTGGTAAATTCGCTGAGTAAATAGACGTTTTTGGGTTTAACAATTTCAACGCGAAAATGAGGCTTAATTTGGGGAATTTTCATGACAATTTATAGATTTTGAACTTCACTTATTTCTTTTATTTCTTTTCTTTTATTTCCATCATGCTGTAATACAACCGAATATTTTCAATTCTGCTGTTTTGCAACTCCTGCTGAGTTACACCCAACCACAGATCGAGATGTGTTTGATGCTGGTAGAAACTATGGACTTTTTGGGCTGTATCGTTAATCACAAAATAGTCTAAAAACTCTTTTTTGTTTTTTAGGTGATAGTACAACACTGGCTGAGTATTAGCTTTTGATAAACCTATTATGAAGGTATCTGTTGCCTTGAGTGGTTGTAGCACAGGTGGCGGAAATACCTGCTTGAGAAAAGCCTGAGTATCAGCTTCTTGAAACTGCTCCTCTGTGAGTTGAGCATAAATTTCAATCTCGCTGCGACCATCTAAGTAAAAATCAAATCCAATTAGAGAGACAGATTGCAATGCAATCGAACGTAGAACAGCAGAGCTATTACCATCGAGAGCTAAAGCTGTATCTACTTTTTCTGGATAATTCTCTAAAACAATATGCATTTTTAGGCTGGAGTCAGCAAGATTATCTCGTAGATCAACTCCAGTTATTAAACGCTTCACTTTAGTAAAGTCAAAATTTTTTTCTAGAAAATTATAAAGCAAATTGTAGCTAATTTTAACATCTGCTCGACTTTCAACTTTACGAAAAAAATCTAGAGTTTTTGCTAGTTGCTCCTCGAACTGTTCCAAGAAAAAAATCAAAAATCGACCTGCTATTAATTTATCTAATTCGACTTTACAGGAAGCTTCAATTGCACAGTAACCATCAAAATCAGCCACAAACTTTTCAAAGATTTCTAAAGGATATAAAGATCCGACTTCAAAGGCTGCTCGGTGGCTGCCGATGAATTGTAATCTTCTATCTTTAAGTAATAGTCTTTGAATATCAGATGTCATCATTCTCTAACTCTCATAAAAAATATCGATGTCGAGGAAACCAAGAAATGTTGAAGCTGGATATGCTTACCACGTCACAAACCGCTGCAATAACCGAGAATTCAAACTGCAACGGTCGGAATGCCGAGAACCGATGATAGCTTCACTTAATGGCATCCTGCCTTTTTGCAATGGGGCAGCTTGGAGGACTGCCCTCGGAAATACCGAGGATTCTGTAAGCGGTATAAGCCGAAAAGTAAGCCAGCTAGAAAGTGTCCCAAGAGGAAATAAACTCCTAGCTGGTTTACACCTCAAAGGGGGCAAGGGAGCAAGGGGAGATAGAAAAGTAAAATCATTATCCTCATCTTCCCCTGCCGAACCTGCTCCCTCCTCCCCCAACAGGTGCTAGGTATCAAAAGCCCCCTAGTGAGGGCATCGCAGAGCAATTCATCAGGGCGAACTAGGCTCAACTGACGGGAAGGAAGGCAGTTTTGAGAAAATTTTCTGACATAGGTAGAGTGAGAACCTATTCTGCGTCGTCTCCGTCATAAGAACACATTGAAGCGCTCCAACCCGACCCATTAGCATTAGAAGCGAACACAGCAGCAGCATTGGCTGAGTCGCCATGTAGTTGCAGGGCTTCTTCCGACAGTTCAGCCAACTCAGCAGGCAATTGCCCAGTAGTGATGCGGTTGACGGGTTGTGCCGCTTGGGGCATTAAGTTTTGCTTATCCATGAGAGTTTTTTGACCTTTTGTAGTTTGTGTTTGTCCCGTTGTCGAGTCTTGCTCAGTCGGTGGGTCTGACCACTTCTTTTTGTGAAAGAAGACTGTATGTAGGCGATTCGCTGTTGGTGTATCAAGAGGGGCGATCGCTATGCCCAAATCCGCCCCCGCAGGAAGGGGGGATCTACTTCTGTTTTCTGTTGTTTTGCCATTTCCTTATACCAGTAGCCGTAATCTTCCAATCCGGTCGATCGCGTCAGCCGTTCTTGTGGGTCTAGCTTCAGCTTCAGGGGAATTTCTACTTCCTCCCAAACGGCATCCGGGCTTACCGTTCCCACTGCCCGATTAGTTGTTTTATCGTGCAGGGTTGACCCGACTGCTTGAGTCAAAGACCAGTAGCGCACCAAACCCAGTTCTCTGCCAGTCATGGGGTACAGCCGATTCGCTTCAATATCAGCTTGCGATCGCGCAAACCGCCACACCCGCACCTCCAGCAGTTTGCCTGGAAAGCCGGAGTCTGGCACATCTGGATGTCCACCTAAATAGGTATTGCCAAAGGACAAAACTGGGGAAATTGCCGTTTGATTATCGTTGGCTACGCCGTTAATGTAAAGCTTTGTATCACCCGGACGATTTCCCCCCCGTGCCACAGCAACGTGATACCAATTGCCAGCCACTAGACCCGCGCCAGAGGAAGCGATCGCTTCTGTTGTTGGGCTAGTTTGAAACTTGAGTTCGCCGCCTTCGAGATAAAACAGCGTTTCCCCTTCGGCTAAAATCACCTGTTTTCCCGCATCCGTAGCAGAATTCACCCAAGCTTCGATGGTGAATCGTCCTTGAGGTCGCAAAGCACCACTACCGACAGAAATTCCCTGAGAATTGGCATCGAAAACCAGCACTTTCGGGCGATTCTGGGTGACTGTGGGCTGGCTCGGCGGGGCAAGGGACAGAGTTGAAACTTCCCAACTGGGATTGCCATGAATTATACCATGATAGGCATTTTTGGTTTTGTCATGGGCGATCGCGCCCGATTCTTCGTTTAATGGCCAATAGCCCATCAATCCCGCTTCATTACCGACAAGACGACGGGATAGATGGGACTGGATTTCTGTCTGGGAAAGCACTTTATTCCAGACACGGGCTTCCGCCATTTGACCTTTAAAGAGGGATTGAGAAATATGAGATCCAATTAGGAGGGTGCGGTCTGAGGGATTAAACGGTGGTACATTACTGGCTTGGCTGACTAGATGGCCGTCTCGATACAAACACATGATTTGTGTCTGGCTATCATAGGTAACAGCCACATGAAGCCAAGTATTCACTGGGCTGATGTTGGGATCTTTCACTTGCCCCCATTGACCGTTGTGTCCAGATCCTAGAAATCCATTAGGTATAAAAAAAGCATGATCGCGCCCAGAGAGGATGTTGTTCGGTCCTGCTGGCGGTGCAGCGAGATTCACCCAGGCTTCTTTGGTATAGGAGTTGTTGACAATTCCATCAGGACAGGTGATGAAATCATTTTGACCATCAAAGGTCAGTGCATATTCAATAACTGGTTTAAGCGGCATTTTCTGATCTTTTGTAGGTGAACTGGATACTTTTTCGTTTTTAGATGGGCTGGGTGTAGCAGGGGAAAGGGATAGGATAGAACCCCAACTGGGATTGCCGTGAATTGTGCCGTGATTGGCGTTGCTGGTTTTGTCATGGGCGATCGCACCCGTGCCTTCGTTCAATGGCCAATAACTCACCAGTCCCGGTTCATCTCCCCGCAGACGGCGAGGCATATCCTGTTGAATCTCAGCCTGGGTGCGATCGCGATTCCATATCTGCACCTCAGCCAACTTACCTGGATAGAAGTGCGAATGAAAAGAACTGCCTAAACGTGCCTTTGCTGTTGGGGGGATAGAGATTGTCTTCCCCATTTCCTGATGCCACAGTTCCCCATTGAAATAAATTTTCATCGCCCCGGTGGTGGCATTTTTAGTAAATGCCCAATGTGTCCATTTCCCCTTGCAATCTGCTGCGTTGATTGGCTTCATTAGCCGATCGTAGCTGTCAAAATTAGCACCGCTATTGCCACAATCAAAGAAAACACAACTGTTATCCCAGATTAAATGGACATTCAGTATGCGGTGATTATTCGCAGACCATGCCTCAATCACTGAATTATTTTTCGGTAGTGCTTCTCCTCCATAAGCCCAAAAACTGCAAGTGATTTCATTGCCGGAGGGAATACTTGCTGGAGGCAATTCTACAAAATCATCTTGACCATCAAATGCCAAAAGATATTCAATCGGCGTTTTCTGTTCTTGGTTGAATGAATCAGCCATAGCTGCAACTGTTTTAATTAAGTTTTTGATAGTGAATTGAAACTGATCGTTGATGCAATTGGATTACAGAAATACCCCCTCAACCGCAGGGCAGTTTCATTTTCTTGTAGGGGCGAACCCCCGTGGTTGCCCCCGATATATAACAATATGGTTCAGTTAAGCTCGATCCCCCTTAGCCGCCTTAAAAAGGGACAGGAATCTTCTCAAAGTCCCCCTTAAGAAGGGGGATTTAGGGGGATATCCGAGGAATAAATAGTTTTAACCCAAGCGTATTGCAATATATGAAACATCGATTTCATCGTCCGTGCAGGAGGTAGGCACGGGGGCACTACCCCTACAAGAAAATGATTTTCCTGAGAATGAAATCGCCCTGCCCTCAACCGTGAAAGCAACCACAGCTACCAGAGGATTTAAGTTGGTTGTAGCTACGGTATTCAAACGCTGCTGGAGCGTTGTAGTTCGCACCGTGGAGTAATTTCATCCGCACATGAACCAAATCTTCCACGCTGCCATGAACTACATCAACAGCTTCATGAGGCTGGATTAAATCGGGACGTTTGACGGGAGGAGATTGTTTGGGAAGTTTCATAATTTGGTTTTTTTTCAGTAAATGGGGGCGTGTTATGGCATAGACGATCAAAAATGTTGTTTTGATACTCTTGCAGTTAGAAAGTGTTATTGGGAAAATAAACTCCTAGCTGGTTTAGACCTTAAAGGGGGCAAGAGAAGCGGAAAATCTCAAACATTAACCACCTCCTCTGCTCCCCCTACAACCCTCATCTCCCCCTCAATCCAACAAGGGTATCGGAAAACCCGATGGTATCGGCAATTGCCGACCAATTCATCTGGGCTTGCCCAGGCTCCTAGACGGCAAAGAAGGGAGATTTGAGGGAAATAAAAGAACCGGGTTGGAACAGGAACTTACTCTGCGTCGTCTCCGTGATTACAAAAATTGAGTTAGCTGAGTTTCCCGCATGGATGCTTGTACTGATGCAGAGGCTAGTACTGATGCACTATACGCCTCGTCGCCATACTGTTGCAGGGCTTCTTCAGACAGTTCAGCCAACTCAGCAGGTAGTTGTCCGGTGGTAGTGCGGTTGACTGGTTGTGCCGCTTGTGGCATCAAGTTTTTCTTATCCATGAGAGTTTTTCACCTTTTGTAGTTGTTTGTTGATGTCCCGTTGTCGAGTGTTGCTCAGTTGGTGGGTCTGACCGCTTGCTTTGTGTGAAAGAAGACTATCTGTAGCGATAGCTTCGCTCGCCGCAGGCATCGCGCTTGGTGTTGAAAGAGGGGCGATCGCCTACAACCGTCATCTCCCCCTCACCCCGACAGGTGCCAGGTATCGGGAGCCCCCATGTATGGGCAATTGCGGCTCAATTCATCAGGGCGAACCAGGCTCCTAAATGGGAGTCAAGGCAACTTTGAGGGAAATTTGAAAACCGGGTGCTGCGTTATACCACTTTCTCTCTATATCTCTCTCTCAGTCAAAATCCAACCACTTGCGGCCATTGCGGCATTGGAGGCTAGTACTGATGCACTATACGCCTCGTCGCCATACTGTTGCAGGGCTTCTTCAGACAGTTCAGCCAACTCAGCAGGTAGTTGTCCGGTGGTAGTGCGGTTGACTGGTTGTGCCACTTGTGGCATCAAGTTTTTCTTATCCATGAGAGTTTTTCCTTTTGTTTTTGTTGATTAATGTCCCGTTATCGAGCTTGGCTCAGTCGGTGGGTCTGACCGCTGTTTGCTCTAAGCCCACTAATACGGAGAAGACCAAGTTCTCACATCGCCTAGCGTCACTGGAATCAAATCGCTGACATCAATTGTGAATCGGAACACTTTCTTGGCACGACGGCTGTTTTCTGGGTCAAAGAACTTCAGCTTCACATCCCAACAATCGCTATCCAACCGACAGAAGGGGCTTTTCTCCACCGTGATGCTGTCCAGTTCCATCCCCGTTGCTACCGCCTCGGCAAACGTGGAAGCCGCCTGGAACGCGTTCGTCGCCGCAAAGTTGAGCGCCCGATCCTGCGAAGTAGTGCCAAGATTCCGCAAATCGTAGTAAATCCGGTTGAGGAAGCTGCCCAAGGTGCGCCGAATTGCGTCTTCCTGGGCATCTCCGACAGTGGTTTGTACCGTTTCTATAGCAGCAGCTACGAGGGTATTAATCTTCCAGCCATACATCCCCCGTGGGTTTTGCGGTGCCAGTAGCGGCACAACCTGCCCTGAAAACAGCTTGACGGTTTTTCCAGTCAAAATGCCGGGAATGCTGACCCGTTCTACATATTCTTCGCTGCTTTCTCCCTGAATTTGCCCTGCTAATAGCTCTTGCAAGACCATGTAGGTATCTCGCGCAAACGCTCCTTGCGGCTCGATCGCATAAATTGGGGTCAATTCAATGTTCAACGTCCAAATGAGCGATCGAGATTCCGAAGGACTTGCTGCTAGGTAATCCACCATTTGCCGCGCATCATAGGGGTTTGCTGGCACGGTAATCCCACCAATACTGTAGGCAGGCATCAGTTGTTTGAAAGAGTCTCGTCTTGCTTCTGTGCCAAAGTCATAGCCAAGGGTTCCTAGGGCATATACGAGTTGACTGTCAGCGAGTTCACTGGGAGCTTGACTAGCAGTAACAAAGTTTGAGGCAGAATTCATAGTGGGTACTTGTGAAGTTATAGATTGAGTAGATGGAGGAGTTGAGGAGACGAGACTGGAGGGGGCGATCGTATTTGCAACCGCTTGAAACTGACTGGGAGGTGCAGCAGCAAAAACGACCGCAGGCTGCACGGCTGCAACTGCCTCAGAGGCAGGCTCGATTAAATCCTCCCCTGCAGCTTCACCCAGAGGTCGATCGGAGGATTCCACCTCGCTTTGTTCTGTCGCACCACAACCGCAGCCAGAGGCAGCAACGGCTTCCAAAGCATTTGACACAGTTCCTCCAAATAGGTATTCAAGTACACCAGGGATGTTGAGCTTGCCAACTAAACAACGACGTTGATCCGAGGTATCGGCATTTGTACAGGGCAGTGCGCTGTTTAATATTGCCTCCCTCACTTTTTGCGGATCGGGTTTTTCGCCCCGCTGAATTTGCAAACTTAATAGCAATGCCGCCATTCCTGTCACGATTGGTGTAGCAAAACTGGTTCCGCTTAACCGAGTTGTCCCACCTCCAGGCTGTGCGCCCAAAATATTCTCGCCCGGTGCGAGGATGCCTTGAGTCTGGTAACTCTCGCCCCAGTTGCTAAAGGCGATCGGTTTACCCTGGTCATCCATCCCGCCAACCGCTAATACAGCGGGCAAAGCTGCCGGAACGTGTAAACAAGCGCAGCCATCATTGCCTGCTGCCGCCACAATCAGCACATTGTTTTCCTGACAAAGCTGCACAGAACGTTTAAGCCACCCTTCCGCTTCGCCTTCATCGGTGAGTTGTCCACCGCTAATGTTGATGATGTGCGCCCCAGCATTGACCGCTTGCTCGATCGCACGGGCTAAATCGAGTTGAGACAACTGCCGCCCTTCATCTGCGAACACCGGAACGATCAATCCTTTGCATTTAGGGGCAATTCCTGTTACGGGGCTACCAGGTTGACCAAAAATTATGCTAGTAACATGAGTGCCGTGAAGTGACATCCCGCCATCAGCTTTCACAGATCCACTTACCAAAGTCGGTAGCTGAGTCAGGGCTGCCCCTTGGAAACAAAAATGTTTTAAATCAACCAGTCCGTCGAGTACAGCAACGCAAACTTGTGGATGACCCAAGGTTTGAGAGGTAAGTAAGGAAATTCCTGAAGTTTGCAAGGAAATTACTGCCTCTTCTTCAATTTTTTGAATGATTTAGTAAATATCAAAGCATACCATTGGTATTGATCTAGCCAACGTAACATAACGTAACTTCCACGCTAAAAACTTCAAATATTTTTTTGAATAACCACCATACATAAAAGTTGCATGGCGCTCCCATAGCTAAAAGAAAAAGCTTAGGATATACAGGCTATTACCAGACCTCTTGCAAAAGTCCCCAATAAGGGCAATAGTGAGGTGATTAAGAGGAAAAACTGATGATTTACGAACAAGTGCAAAGCTTAAAGCCAGAAGCCTTCAAGAGATTATGTGGCGTTGGGTATACAACTTTTGCAGAAATGGTGTCAGTAAAGCGAACAACAGAAACGCAAGAAACCCAAACCCGGTCGTCCGCCAAAACTGAGCTTAGAAGATCAGGTACTACTGGCGTTACAATATTGGCGAGAGTACCGTACCTACTTTCACATTGCTCAAAGCTGGAACATCAATGAATCGAATGCGTTCCGGATCGTGAGGCACGTAGAGGATACATTGATTCGTTCAGATCGGTTTAGCTTACCCGGAAAGAAAGCACTGCGACAACCTGACTCAGTTTTAGAAGTGGTTGTGGTCGATGTGACCGAAAGTCCAGTCGAGCGTCCAAAAAACAACAACGACAAGTGTTTTTTGGCAAAAAAAAGTATTACACCTTGAAGTCACAATTAGTGGTCAATCAAAAGACGGGAGCAATTATCTGCAGAGCTTCGTGGTAAAGGCAGAAGGCATTCCTTGTGACTATTCAAGACGAGTAAAGTCAGGCTAGCCGCTACAATTAAGCTTTGGCGTGACAAGGGTTATCAAGGCATTGGGAAACTTCATGCCTTTAGTCAGATCCCTACTAAAAAGCCCAAAAGCTCTAATTTATCTAAGGTTCGACGGCAGGAAAACCGTACTCTGGCAACTCAACGTATTGTCATTGAACACGTCAATCGGAAACTGAAATTTTTTCGGATTCTGTCGGAACGTTACCGAAATCGCTGACGTAGATTTGGTTTACGCTTCAACCTGATTGCAGGTATCTATAACTATGAACTTAACCTCTCAGAATGAATTTTGCAAGAGGTCTAAAGATGATCGCTCCCTTAAACAGATACCTAAAGTTGGTCTTGCTATCCATATTCCCGATACTTATTCAGCATGGGATTGAGATTCCACTGCCTAGTGAGATTAGCACACAACCAGCCCAAAAATTGATTGAGATCGGCAGAAAAGGTAAAGTCTGTTTCCTGAAAGTCCAAGCAGACAGTCTTGTATCCACCATGCCTAGCACGATTTAGAATACGGAAAAGTAGGGAATTTTTCCCCGGAAGCCTGGTTGCTTTGATGCGGATCGATTGCCCAAATTGACTAATTTCATTGTAGGTGAGTTCTGCGATCGGGGGGCGATTAATGTAGAGAGGAAAGTCTAGCGACAAATAATTACTAGGAATTGTTGGTTCGCTCTGTGTGACTGGGGCTTTTACATTATTTTCTGCCTCTGTATTATCACAATAAGTTTGGCACTGCTGCTGCGCTCTCTCTAGCTGCGAACTTTCTTCAGTTAACAGCTCGCAGGGAACGCTCAAGCGTATTAATTGCTCCCTATCCTCTGAATATGAAGCCTCTACAAAATTAGAAGTAACTGGTAACTGATTCGTGGTAGGCGTTAGTAGTGGCTCTATTACTTCTACTAACTCTAAGGTAACAAATAACTGGTCACTAACCACTGTTTTACCTGTCCGGGAAAGCAAATATTGCTTCAGCACTAAAAACAGATTTTTTTTCGTCACCCTCTCCCCTAATGCTTTTGAAAAAGCCTGCCACAACAGGGAGCCAATATCCTTGATGTGAGCGATACTATAGGCACAATCGAGTGCCATCTCGCTATAACCGCGTCCGAGCCATGAGTGACACAGGATTAAGCGCTCAAGAGAACTCAGTTGCCTAGAAAGCAGACTTTGTTCTACAGTTTCCAAAACTTCGCCAACATTCATTTAGTAACTCCATTTGAGTAGTATGCACACAGCAAATTAGCTCGCTAATTCTTCTGCGCGCAAAACAGGCAGTTAATACAAGAAAGCTTTTATGCAGATAGCAGAGGGCAGAAGGACTTGGGCTGAATTACTGTCAGCGTACATTCACCAAAAAACTTCACTATTAATTATTCAATTGTTTAGCTCAACGCGAAATAGATAAAGTTGGTATGTTTGTATCAAGTTATATTGCGGTGAGCCACGAATTCCACAATTAGTTGCTTTTGTCAATATACTAAATTGGTCAATTAATCCCCCAACTAGAAGCTCAGGTTGGTTCCAAGAGGCGCGATGAGGAATGACTATTGACAAAGTTGCCGATCGCCCTCTTCCACCTCTGCGTTAGTCTTCAGATAATCTCGTACCCAGCTACAGCTATATTCCAGCAGGTCAAGTTCTCGTCTTGCGCGGTAAATCCCAGACAACGAGAGTGTTATCTTCACCAACAGAAGCTAAAAAACTGTTATTGAAGATGTCTATTGGGGAGATCGATCGCACAAATGTCTGTCCTCCTCCTTCACCTCAGCATTCGTCCGCAAATAATCCCGCACCCAATCGCAACCATACTCGAGAAAATCGAGCTGAAAAATTCGCTCTAAATTCCACAAAATTGCTGTGGTATCCTGACTGGCTGAGGCGATGAACTTCCCATCAGGGCTAAATGCCACTCCGAACACCCCATCGCTATGTCCTTTTAAAGTTTCAAGCTCTTGACCATCGTACCTCCAAAGTTTAACAGTGCCGTCAAAACTTGCTGAGGCGAGAGTCTTGCCATCGGGGCTAAATGCCACTGAGAATACTCCATTTTTGTGTCCCTTTAAAGCTCTAATTTCTGTACCATCCAACCGCCAAAGTCTCACCATGCTATCCATACCTGCTGAAGCGAGAGTCTTGCCGTCAGGGCTAAATGCCACTCCCGCCACCTGACGGCGATGGCTTGTTAAAGTGTGTAGAAGCTTGTAGCTGGGCTTTCCAAATGCGATCGCATTATCCCACTGCCAAAGTTTGACAGTGCCGTCCACACTACCAGAGGCAATAACTTGTCCGTCGGGGCTAAATGCCACTCCGTTAATGTAATCGGTATGTCCTTTGAGAGTTGCCAATTGGGTGCCGTCAATCCTCCACACTTTAACTGTTTTGTCCTCACCCGCCGAGGCGAGTGACTGCCCGTCGGGATGGAAATCAACCGCGAAAACTCTACCTTGATGTCCAGTAAAAGTCTTGATTAAGGTTCCATCTAGTCGCCACAATCGAACAGTGCTGTCATAACCGCCTGTAGCAATCGTGTCTCCGTTTGGGCTGAAATCTACTCCGAAAACTTTATCAGCTTGTTTGGGGAAAGTGCGAATTAAACTACCATCAAGCCGCCAAAGTTTAACGGTATTGTCACGGCTGGCGGTGGCAATTGTCTTACCATCAGGACTAAATTTTATGGTGTAAATCGATGCTTGATGTCCGTTAAGAGTCTTAAGCAAACTATCATCAAGCTTCCAAAGTGCGATCGGGCCATCCCAACTGGATGAGGCAAAGATTTGCCCGTCAGGACTCCAAGCCAATCCAGAGACGACATCCTTGGCGACTAGCAGGGTTTTTAGCAGAGTGCCGTCAAGCTGCCACAGTTTGACTGTTCTGTCTAGACTTGCCGAGGCAAGCAAACCAGCTTGAGGGTTAAAAGCGATTTTTGTCACGGCATCGCTGTGTCCAGTTAGCGTTTTGACTAAAGTTCCATCAAAGTGCCAAAGTTTGACCGTTTTATCCGCACTCGCCGAGGCGATGAGATTTCCTGAACGGCTAAAGGCAACATTCATGACTTTATCCGTATGTCCGATGAGAGTTCTAATCAGTTTACCCTCTGTATTCCAGAGTTTAATTGTTTGATCTTTAGAACCAGATGCAATAATTTGACTGTCCGGGCTAAAGGCAACGCTGTCAACTTCATCTGTATGCCCGGTGAGAGTTCTCAGTAGTTTGCCGTCTGGACTCCAGAGTTTAATGGTTTTATCTTTAGAAGCGGAAGCAATAATCTGGTTGTTAGGAGCGATCGCGACTTGTGAAATATTATTGGTATGTCCTTTTAAGGTTTGCCACAAGGTATAATTCGGCTTTACGTTAATTGATTTTGTACTGTCTTTTCGCCAAAGTTTGACTGTTTTATCCCCAGAACCAGAAGCAATTAAATCCCCTCTGGGGCTAAATACGACTCCCCAAACTGCATTGTTATGCCCTTGAAGTGTTTCTAGTTTTGTACCGTCTTTTTTCCAAATATCGATGGTTTTATCGGCAGAAGCTGAGGCGATGAGTTCGCCATCAGGGCTGAAAGTTACATCATTAACCACATTGTTATGCCCGGATAAGTGGTTATACTCAACCGCTCCATAAATAGCTTGATGGAGAACTTCTTTAACTGAGCCTTCGAGTTCTGGTTCTACACTACCTAACTTTTGCAGTTGTTGCTTTGCTCTGATGGCTTGTATTAATCCATCTAATTTTTGATTTGAGGCGAATAGCGCTTCGGAAGATTTGGCGATCGCTTTGATCTCGCTGACAGCAGTTTGCCGATACTGAAAATAAACCGCTAGCCCCAATGCACAGGCTAGAATTAATGCCATAGTTACTACAAAAAGCAAAAACCTTTGCCGCCTAGAATTTTTTTTCTCTAGTGCTAATCTTTTTTGTTCCTCGACCAGTCGCGTTTCCACTTCTTTAAGCCGTTCTGCTTCTAAAGCTTGCTGCATTTCCAGCCTATCTAAATCGCCAGAAGCGGCTAAAAATTGATAGTCCAAATCGCTCAAACTTTTACTTTGCGCCCAAGAGGTCGCGTCTTTCAGAGCTTCCCCCCTGAGAAGACGCGAACTATCTTGTTGTTTGGAAGCAATCCAAGCATCAAACGCCTGCGAGTAAGGACGCAATGCAACTAATTTTTTTTCAACCCATTGCAGATTAAATACTTGTTGATAGATGCGATTTTTTACCCCTAGTCTTCCCTCGTGTCTAACTACTAAGCCACTCAGTAACAATTCAATCTGTTCTCGACTATCATCACTTTTTATTTCAATGTCTTGTAAAACTTGTTGATAAATGCCTAGAATTCTACCAGCCCGCTGACCGTTACGTTCAATGCGATCGCGAATAGTTCTCAGGTGTTCCGGTTCATCCTGCGATTCCCAACGCTCAATGATGCGAGTTTTGACCAAGTTCTCAATCCAGAACGATTCCGTACCCGGTGGAATACTCATTTTGCTACCGTTCCCGATTGTCTGCTGACTCAATTGCGCGACTAAATGACACAACTTTTGAGTCAAAAATGGTTGTCCAGCCGTCCAGTCTAAAATCGCCCTCACCACTGATGCAGGCTGTTCCACCGTCTTGTCCAGCCCTTGAATTAAAGGAGTCACTTCCTCCCACTCAAACCCTTTTAGTTCTACAGCTTGCCCAATATTAAACGGTGTCTTCGTTCTGTCTCGAATCAGATCCGAGGGAGTTGCTACCCCAAAAATCGCAAAGGTGATACGTTGATATTCTGGGTTAATTGCCCGTTGGTTGTAGCAGAAGCGAATGAAGGCAAAAAAGTCATCAATCGAAAAGTTAAGACCCAGCAAACTGTCAATTTCATCGACAAAGATAAACAACCGTTGTTGGGGAAACTGCACCATTAGCAATTCCTCAATAAACCACCGCAGCCGTTGCAGTAAACCGAGATCGTTGCGTTCTTGCCACCAAGTTTTCAGGTTCAAGGTTTCCATTTGCCCCAACTGTAGCCATAAGTAACCAACGAATCCCTTGTACCATTGCAGTGGAGTAATTTGTTCGCTTCCCACCACACTCAAATCGACGGCAGCGCAGTGAAATCCGTCTTGCTGGAGGCGATGCTTGGTTCGCACCAGAAGTGAGGATTTGCCCATTTGTCGGGAGTTGAGGACATAGCAGAACTCTCCTTGCTTCAGGGCTTCATACAGTTGAGAGTCGGCTTGCCGCTGCACGTAACTAGGTGCATCAATGGTTAAACTGCCGCCGAGTTGATAGCTATCTTGGGGCATAAAAGTTAATTAATTTAGCCTGTTTTTTGTCAAAATTCTTATTAAGGCGGGGCTTCAGAAATACTGTGCGATCGCCCTGTTTCGGCTTCCGACTTTTCCGACTTGACTCTATCTTACCAAATAAGCTGTGATACTAATTGAAACAAATTACGCTCTCTCAATCAATTGCTGCTGCTGATATTTCTGTTAATTTAGATGTGTCTCAACGGTAAGAGCCAATTTTGATTCCTCAATCAGTTTAAGTTAGGAGTCTCTTTAATCTGTACTACTAAAATCTTTGAGTTTAGCTACAGCTATCACCTTTTGAAATCTATTATAACTTAAGTTAGCGGAAAAATCATACTTTCCCTTCAGGAGAATTTAGCTGTAGGTGTGGGTCAATTTACTTTTCCCAACTTCGGGTTCGCTCAAGTCAAGAACATTGTAGAAACCATCAATGAGTTTTATGGCGAACAAGTCCATGAAGGCTTCTACCCTCACTTCAATGATGTCGCCCTTCGCCAAAATATCTTGTCGGCCTTTCCAGCTTTGGATGCAGTGGGGCAGAATGTGAAAGAACTGATAAACTCTGGCTACAGCGCTCTTTTCTTTGAAAACATCCACCTTCAGTCTTTCTCCAAAGCCGATCGCAACAAGCTACTCTATACCATCAGTCTGTCTCTAGGTTATCCAACACCAACCGACCCGCGTCTTGGTAAATTGTTGTGGGATGTCAAGCCGCGGGCCTTACCCGTAGGTCACTTTGCTACATTCTCCGAGCATAGCGATCGCACCGAACTCCATACTGACACGCAATATTATTCTCAGCCAGAAGAATACTTCTTACTTTACGTTGTTCGTTCGGCGCGATGTGGTGGCGGAAAATCACTTTTGTGTAGCGCTCGCCAAATTAAAAAGTGTCTGCTTAAAACAGCAGAAGGACAGGAAGCTTTCGAGGTGCTATCAATTTTTCAGTTTCCTTTTTGCATTCCCACAACCTTTACCGAAACACGAGATGCCAAAACCATCGAAACCATAACCGCGCCAATTTTTAGCAACAAACCGTTTATTCGTTTTCGTTACGACACGCTAGAAAAAGGTTTCTAAGTTCGATCGGATCTGGACTTTCCTGAAGCTATATTTGCACTTAAGGTTCTGCTTGATGTCTTAAAAAATAAGGTAGATGTCTTGAGTTTCTTTATGCCTGATGACGCCTTAGTTATTTGTAACAACCACACAGCACTTCACGGTCGTACAAACTTTAAAGACGCAGAACGCCATCTGATTCGAGTTCGTATGATCCGTCAATCTTTAGCTGCAAAATCGATGCTAAGTAGGTAGGCGAGAAAATTTATAACTATGGAACGAAAGCTTAACCATAGGCACTGTTGCCCAAAAATGGATAAACTCGCTAAGAAATCAATAATCTTAAATGTCAGCCAATTATGAAACTTTCGGAGACTTTGAAGTCTCCCTCGCTGGTTACGGTGGCTGAGGGAATAGTGCAAATGCTTGCCCAGTTAGGAGTAAAATCGGCTTTTGGTGTTTCTGAGAGTGCTACTTAAAAGAAAATATTGCGGCAAACAATTTCTTTAAGTCAAAGATAATACGGTTCAGCAATTAAGAAAAACTATTGTGAAATAACTCTCGATATAGCTCGCAGCTAACAATTGCTTGATTCTCGACAAGATGCACCAATCCTAAACTTTTCAACTTAAACGCCACCTCAATCTCTAAATGGATTGGAGCCATTAAAACCTTTTGAAAAGCGTCAGCTAATTGAGGATGCTGTTGAAGGTTCAACAACTGATACTGAAGATGCTGTTGATAAATTCCAGTATCCCTCGTAGCATTTTGCATTAACGTTTGCACAGGAATCTTCAAGCGAGCACTTTGATACAATGCCAGTCGTATTAAATACGGAAAGCCACCAGTCAACTTCAGGAACCGATCGAGTTCAGGATTTGTGAGTTGAAATCCGTGACGTTTGGCTAAATCCTGCACCTGTTCTTGGTTAAAAGTCGGCAGTTCGATCGCCAATCCCACATTAAACGGAGAGCGATAGGTGGGTAAAGGAATGTAAACTTCAACTGCATGAGCCATCACGACTCGTAACTTCTGCCAAACTGAAATGTCTTTTGTTTCCTCATACCAGGAACGCAACAGGGCGAAAAAATCACTAGCGACTTCTGGGTACTCAAGTAATTGGTCTACGCCATCTAGTGCTAAAATGATAGGGTTAGAGAGTTCCTTAAGGAGATAGCCCTGAAAATAAATTGTACTGTTAATCAAGGCTCCCATATCCTCATCCCAGTAGTCATTTAATCTAGATGCCAAACCCAACTGCCGAGTGACATTTGTACAGAACCAGCGTAAGAAGCGATCGCTCGAAGCAAACACCTGTGTGCCAGCGCGATATAAGCTAAGTCGTACTGTGTAATAATTCTGACTGCTCCCATAATCCAGAATTCGGGCAATTAGGGAAGTCTTCCCCATCTTTCGAGGTGCAAAGATGCGAATGAACGCACGGGGTTGGAGAATTTCTTGATAGCAGATTTGTTCGATATTCTGGCGCTCAATGTATATACAGGAAACCAGGGGAACCTGTCCTTCAGGAGATTCTAAAACGTAATGTTCCGCAGTCAATCCCGCCCCAGACATTGCTGTTGTTGTCTCAGTCGGCTGAGAATTATTCTGATTTACGAACTGCTGTTCTAGCAGCGATGGGAGATTTGTTTTATTAACTTTTTCACCGATCGCGTCTGAAAGCAACTGCCATAACTTAGGCGCAACTGTGAACTTAATATAGCTTTCAGAGTAGTTATTTTCTTCAGCTTGTTGAGCGTAAGTTTTTTTGTTTTCAAGGAGAGATTCTCGCAAGATTACTTTTTGAAGAAAGTTAAGCGAAACTCCTGTTTCTGTAGCAACTAACTGGATCGCAAATTCAACAAGTTTTTCAATATTATTCATTCAAATAGCAACTTGCTAGTACATCACGGCGGAATAAATGACCAGCTAAAAAAGGTTAAAAAGCTTACTGTACAAGCTTTCTTCTCTTGTGCCTCCTGCCTCCTGCCTTCTTGCACTAGGTTGGGATATTCAAGGCTCCATTAGCTCTGAGCCACTGCTTCTGTTGGCCAGTTAACCCTTGAGCATCTGTAAAACACGCTCTTTTGACGCGAGAACCAGAAAAATCAGCACCCATTAACTGAGTATCTTTCAAGTTGACGTGTCTGAGATCGGTTTCAACCAGATTGGTATCTCTTAAAACTGCTCCCTCCAGATCGGCTTGAAATAGAGAAGCTCGCTTGAGAGTTGCACGGCTTAAGTCAGCCCCAACTAAGTTGGCTAACTCTAAAGTAACTCGGCACAAAATTGCTTCTGTCAAATCAGCATATCTCAAATCAGCCCCAACCAAATCCGCCTCGGTCAAATCAGCTCTCTTGAGAATAGTCTCATTAAGCTGGCTCTCTTGGAGATCGGCTCGCTGCAAGGAGGCTTGGCTTAAGATAGCACCTTCCAAATTTGTCTGACGCAAATTTGCTTCATCAAGGTTGGCTGCAGTAAAATCCGCCCCTTTCAAGTTTGCTTTCAATAAATTGGCTTGACTCAGAGTTGCTTGAACCAAACAAGCGCCTTCTAAAGAGGCTTCAGTTAAATTAGCACCCTTTAAACAGGCAGAAGTTAGATTTGCCTGATTTAGGAGAGCATTACTCAGGTTAGCGTTAACTAATGTGGCTGACGTTAAATCCGCCCAAAAAAGGCTGCTGTAGAGCAGACTGGCTTGAGTTAAGTTTGCCTGTCTTAAGTTGGCTCGATTCAAATCTGTCCACATCAGATTTGTGTCCCTTAAATTGGTATAACTCAAATCAGCACTATTGAGGTTGGTATGACTAAAATCAATTCCATTTAGGTCAGCACCCTTCAGGTCAATTCGACTAAGGTTAAGATTTTCAAAATTTCGTTCCTGCTCAGCATACCGCTTAAGAATGTCACTCGCATTAATTATGTTCATCAGCATTAATGAGGCATTGCTCGGCTTAACGGTGGTTTTTGAACAAGCTTGGTTGTGATGCCCTGCATTCATAGATTTGCCATCTCTACCGATACTTTATTTTCGCTTGTGTCCAAGAATGAGGCTGTATTTAAGATATTCATAACTTTTTGTTCAATTTTGCGAATTTAGCGAGTGATCGGGTGCATCCTAATAGCAGCAAAAATACCAGGATGCGATCGCTTCATCTACTTGACCTGCCAGAGGTAAAGACTACTCATGAGCCGGCACTCGTCGTTTGCGAAGCAGGCGCGAAGCACGTTGCTGTGAAAATTGATTTAAAAAGTTCCATAATTCACTGGCATTTAAGGGTAAATATCGAAAACTTGTCTTGATAGGAAAGCCACTCATCTAAACTCACTAGCAATTTCCATTAGTTTGGCTAGGCTAATCCCCTTGTTGGGTTTGCCTTCTGCAACTAAAATGTGTTGCAATTGCGGTAAATCTGTTTCTTTTACCTCCTCACTTGGTAACTCGGTTGTAAAATAATCGCTTTGGCAGCACAATCGTTGAGAATGTAGCTGACTTCAGCCGTTTTGAGCATCACATTAACAGAGACGGCAATCGCACCGATTTTGAGAATGCCCAGATAGGAAATGACGAATTCTGGGATTTTTGGCAAAAACAAAGCTACACGATCGCGTTTGTGAATTCCCATTCCCCGCAAACCATTGGCTACGCGATTGGCAATTTGGTCTACCTGCTTGTAGGTATAGGATTTATCTTCAAAAATTAGGGCGATTTTGTCGGGAAACAGGTGGTGTCCCAGTTCAACGTGATGGGCGATATTCATGGTGCTTTTATCCTTACTTCAAGCTAGACAAAACCTGATTGACTGCTGCAACAATCTGACCGCCAGATACGATATCAGCCGTAATTTGGGCAATATGTAAGTCTAGGGATTGTTCGTGGTCGTCCCAAATGTAAGAGCGGTCAGCAAAAGGAGGGTGTCCGACTACATCGCGCACTGCCATGTATAACTCTCTAGTTGCAGGCGACAGAGTGGCACGAGCATCATAATGATTGGCAACCGCATAGGTGCGTAAATCAACCGCTTGCACCCCAAACATGAGAGTGATCGCCATATATTGTTGGAAAATTTCCACGCTCGTCCGCGCTAAATTGGCAGAGGCAAACCCTTGGCTGTTGATATTTTGGTTATATTGTTCGGCGTGGGTAGGAAATCTGTCGGTTATAGAATTTCCGTAGAATGTTAACAGGGGCATAATCGAATTTCCAGTGATTTGCAACCCCTTTAATCCCATGTTGACAATACGCTGTGGGTTACCTACTAACGAAGCTGGCAGTCCGTTGTTAAATTCTGGTGCTGCGAGGTAGGCAATTTGTACATCTAAATGTTTAGCCAACAGCCCAATGTAGTAGCGTAGCTGGTCCATTCCCACGCCAATGTACTGTCCCAGGAAATTGCCGCCATGATAGCTGGCTTGGTTCTCTACATCGATTAGCGGATTGTCGGTGGCAGAGTTAACTTCTACCTCAATTTGTTTGGCAATCTGCTCAATACCATCGACAATCGGCCCCATGTACTGTGGTAAACAGCGCAGCGAATAACGGTCTTGAATCGGATGAGAACCGCGATAGTCGTGAGAACCGTCTAACTCGTTACGAATTAAGTGCGAACCTGCTAACAGGTCGAGCATTTGATTGGCACTCCAGAGTTGCCCTGAATGGGGTTTCAGCTTATGGATGAAGGAGTGGAATGATTGGTTGGTGCCATTTAAACCTTGGATGGCTAGGGCATGGGCACCCATCGTCAGGGCTAATAAAACTTTGGTGTCATACAGGCAATTAGCAGCGATGCCTGTCATCACTGAAGTGCCATTCATCATTGCCAACCCTTCTTTAGGGAGGAGTTGCAATGGCTCTAAACCTAGCTTGCTGAGGGCTGTTGGCGCGTCCATTTCTTCGCCGCTGAAGTCAACGGTATAGCTTGAAGCTAGACCAATCAATGCCCCAGCAATTTAGGATAAAGGTGTCAAATCGCCACTGGCGCCGATTGACCCAAATTCATATACATGGGGCGTGACACCATTATTCAAGAACGTCTCCATACGCTGGATTAGTTCGAGGCGGATGCCAGATGCACCGTGCAAGTGAGAGTTTATCCGCAAGAGCATGGCAGCACGGACATCAGCCAGTGGCAATCTTTTTCCTGCCCCTACTTTGTGAAACCGCATCAGGTTGTTCTGGAGCAGAGTCGCACATTCACGGGAAACCACGACACTTGCCATAGCGCCAAAGCCAGTTGTCACACCGTAAATGGGCTGACCAGATTCAACTGCATTCTGAATGTAGTCACAGGATGCTTGGACGCCGCGCAGAATATCAGGAGCGTCGGTTAAGTGTACATTTGCTCCATGACGTGCCACACTGACTACTTCGTCTATTGTCAGATTGCGGTTGCCCACAACCACGGTTTTGTCTGAATTCCCTTTGAAGAGTGATCCACCACTTGCACTAGTATCAATTCTTAGATTTCTTGTTTTCATGTTAGGTACTTTTGAGTTGCAATTACCCCTCCTCTGTCACTCTCCTGGAAGGCAATCTCCAGAAGCATTATCAGTCAATCAATACAAGCTATCCTATTAGCAAAAATTGGAGGCTGAATTTGTTGTTAGAAAAAAATCTGGCGATCGCTTCGTAGACAAAAGCTCGAGAGTTCAGAAATGGCAAATGTTTTTGGAGAGTGACTGAAGAGGGGTAAAAAAATGAAAAGCTTAAAAAAGCAGAGAAATAAACCACATTGTTCCTGTAATTCCCTCTAAACGCTCTGTGGAACAAGCTGATATTAACCCCATCGCCCATAAATGTCGAATATTTGTTCTTTATTTATTTATTAGGTGAGAATTGCCGAGAGTGCAAATAAATATTGCCTGAGAGATGACTTCAGATTCTCAAGCAATCGCTCTCATCCGCGAGCTGACTCCTTAAAGTGTCAGCTTACTCGTAGGCACCAAAGAACAAGTTACCAGGCGCTTGTGGATTGTTACTCAAGTAGAAATCAGCAACTAGATTCATGACATCATTTTTCCTGATTTGGCCATCCCCATCGAAATCAAGCTTGGCAAAAATTTCTGCGGCTAAACTATCATCACCAAATCCGTGAATTTTGTACATTACTTTATATTCTTCAAGACTTAATGAACCGTCCTTATCTACATCCTGAATGTCGTGAAACATACTTGTTATTTTCAGCCAGAGAAAGTCACTGTTGGGATCGTTCACTAACTTGTCTTGATAGGAAAGCCACTCATCTAAACTCACTTTATTGTCTGCGTTTGTGTCTGCCTGTTTTGCAAGAGCCTCCCAGCGCTTACCATAAGTTGAGGAAATATATTGGTAGGTTTCTGAATCCTGCGCGATGTTGTAAGCTTCTGCAAATCCATTGATAATTTTATCAAAATCGGACTTTTCCAAAAAACCATTTTTATCAACGTCAAAGGCATGAAAATAATAGGTCAATTTTTTCTTTTGAAGTTCAGTTAGCATGGATTAATCGGTATGGTGACAGCTAAACCAATAATAAACCTTTTTTTTACTTTTTTATCTTTTCGAGAATAGGTTCCTACTTTTCCTACTTTTCCTACTTTCAAGTAAAGAATTATTGCGGGAGCATAACAGTTATGCGCTCAGTATAAATGCTGATGATAATTTAAGCTGCTGCTTTGAGATTGACACCCATCATTCCATTTAAGTAAGCTACTCAATGAGCCAAGACTTGCGGGACATTTTGCTCATTCCACCCGGCCCCAGAAATTTTTATGCGACGACCAATCTGTTTGATTGCTGATTCCACGGCACCAGAACCAATTGAACAAATCTTATTTGACTGATAATAGTGGTAATTAACGATGCGTGCAGGCGTGTTTGTTGAGATATACGCAGAAATTATGTGCGGCTTTTTTTGTCAGATTTGCAAAAAGTTGTTTCGCTTTTTCTACCTGTCCCATCCATAAATAAGCTTGGGCTTCATTGATTCTTCGTTGTGAACCACCAACCTTATTCAGATTTTCAATCAGATGATACCAGTCAAGGATTTCTCGGCGTTGTCGATTTGGGGCGACTAAAGCGATAATATTCCAAATTCCATCATGTCCATCTCAAGCGACAGGTTACAATCTTAGCGATGGGTTGACTGTTGACCCAATTAATCAGCCCAATATTATCTTGATAACCCGCGATTAATCCGCTGTTGGTGTGCATTGCTTTATAGTCTTTGTAGATACATTCTAGTCCCTGTGCAGTTCTTAATCTAACTTTTCCTCCATCTACACATAATTCTTCAATTAGTTCTGTGACTCTCGGCAACTGAAACTCTTGCCGATGGACTAATCGGGCGTTGTGACATAGCATTGGTTTGGACACCGGTGATGTATTCTAAATCTACTGCCGTTTGCTCGTATGACATATTGGCACTTAATCTTAGACAACATTGTTCCAAATGTGGACTAATTCTTGTGCAGCGCTTAACTCCGAGTAGTTTAGCTTGTTTCTCACAGATTTTGAGTATTCCTAATGTACTGGTAAGTTTTCTGGTTCTACCGGCAGTTGTTCCTGTTGATTGCTTAAAAAAAAAGCAGCAATTTCGGGACTGACATACGGCTGTTGCTGTGTCTGAATAGTTTTTTCTATACTTCCTTTGCGTGAACTGTTGTTCAGATTCAGCTTCTGTATATAAAATCTCCGCAATTGCTCTGGTATATTCTTGCAGCTTTCTTTGTTTCTCTGGATTCATAATTTTGCGAGAGTGGTAAACATATTTAATTATGGACTAATGAGGGGCAGGGTATATCTGAGTATTTGTACTTATTTACATAAGTGTTATGCTCCCGTTAGCGATCGCTTTTACTTACGGTCACTACTACGCTCCAGAACCTGGTTCAACTGTTAATGTAACGGGGAGTAAGGGCAGTAGATTTGCTCAGTTGCCTTTTGGAGAAAGTACAGCGACTTCTTCTAACGCTTATGGGTTACAATCTAATTATAAGTTGAGCAATAAGTTGATTTTAGGCGCTTGGGTTAGCTATTTTAATGCTAGGGCTGAGTCTTCGCCCCGTGTTAATGATTTAGATGGTTCAAGGGGATCGAGTGCCGATATCTGGAGTTGGGCAGTTACTGCGGTAGTGCCAGATTTGGGTAAGTTAGGTAGTCAGTTAAATTTTGTCTTTGGTATGCCTCCAAAGGTGACAAGTAATGATGTTTCTTCTCGGTTAGACCGCGATAGTTCGCTGCATTTTGAGCTATCTTATCGTTATCCACTTACTAACAATATCTTTATTACTCCCGGAGTCTTGTTGATTACTAATCCCGAGCATAATGCTGCTAACGATAGTATTTGGATTGGATTATTCCGAACTACTTTTACGTTTTAATTTTTAATTAAAAGGGAAGTGAAATAGGTATGGCGAATTATAATGATGATATAGTCAATGCTCAATCATATTGGGAGAAAGGTTATGCAGTCTTTCGTGGTATTTTCAATACCGAGGAAGTAGCAGGCTTACAGCGAGAAGCCGATCGCATTTGGGGACTTGATTTAATAAATAATAATAATCTCAGAGTTGAATTTAGAAAGTCTTTATTGAATGAATATATTCCAGATCGGCTCGATCCAGTGTTGGATATTTCTCCGCTATTTTCAGATATAGTTTTTAACAAGCGATTGCTACATATAGTACAGGGCTTGCTCAAGTCAAGAATTTTCATAAGTGAGCAAGTACAAATTTTACGTTGTAAACTAATTATGAAAGAGCCAGGAACACCTGGATATACGTTACACACAGATTATCCATATTGGAAATTTCTTGGGTTAGATCCTAATCATTTTATTACTGTTTTTATAGCTATTGATGATGCAGAGGAGGAGTCAGGAGCTCTTGCAGTATATCCTTATACTCATACTATGATTTTACCTATCAACCCAAAAGACGAGTTTGATATTGATGAGGAAGAGTTCAGCAAGTTGGGACTGGTCTCTATAATTCCAGAACTTAAGGCGGGCGACGTTCTAGCGTTTCACTCTCTCCTGGCTCACAAAAGTGGGATGAACCTTTCTTTACATTCTAGGCGTGTACTGATTCCTACCTATGTTCCAGCTACATTTCAATCAGGAAAGGCTTACGATAAATATTATGAATGGTATATACAGTGTCGAAAAGCAATGCAAGATAGACCTGGTGGGTCTTTTTTAAAATAAGGTTCAGAAATTCCAGGTGTAGATCCAAGGTTGGGTAAAGCTCTTTCTCTCAAAGTTCTAGGAGGTTTGACACAAAAAGGTAAGTCTTTAAGTCTGATAGATGTGGCGACTGAAGAGTCTAATTTATTTGAGAATAATGCACCTTTAATTGCTATAGATAAGATATATTTCTTGACTTTTTATTCAATTCAAATGCCGTAACTTGACTATTAAATCAATTAAATTGGTGTTAAAAACGCTAAAGAATAGCTAATTGTTGTGGAGCCGTAAAGTCAGGCAAGTGCCGTATATAGTCAGGTATTTGCTGTACAAAAACAGGTATAATTCATGCTTTTGCAGGGACTGCACTCTCTCAGATTGTATCGGAAAATATCCGGTAAATGCCTGAATTTGTCGGTCAAATTGCTGCTTTTTTGTGCAAGGACTGCCTTTGCTTGTTGAGGCTGGTTATGGCTGTTCTCTATCGGTAGCAAGCAATGTTTTTGTCCGTACAAAGCTTTATTTATTACTTTTAAAGAAAAACAATGCACCTCATGAATGCGGTAATCCTAAGTGCAAGGCGATCGCGTTAGGTTGGCTATCGGACGAACGATTCCCTCGCGATCCTCGACATCAGCCGGCTGCTTCGCTTGCAAACGGGAGTTGCGGGAGGAATTGGCCGCCTAAATCAGCGACTGGTGGCCGCCTATCAACTTCCTGAAATTACACCCTCTAAACGCGAGAAGCGGCTGCTGCGAGCGAGCAAGTCAAAGAATTCGTTGAAGGCGTGATTCTGAGTCTCAGTACCGAATCAATAATCAGGTGGAATCCACCAGGGGGGCAGGGCGAACGCATCTAAATTTCATGTTAACATAATCTGGTATATTGGAGAAGAATTATTGAGTAACTACAAAACATTGAATTAGGGTTTACCCGTATGAAACTCAAACCTAAAATCACG
>Ga0164304_10000030_pt1 | contig 37826 bp, 27 predicted proteins | sample Whisoiple_217_MG_FD_110216 | JGI IMG/M metagenome (GOLD analysis project Ga0164304, IMG submission 110216) | Soil microbial communities amended with pyrogenic organic matter from upstate New York, USA - Whitman soil sample_217_MG | ecosystem: Environmental > Terrestrial > Soil > Agricultural...
CGGCAGCTTTGCACTTACCCCCAACGCACTTGCAACTGTCAACGGCAGCACCTTAACAGACGGCACATACACCCTATACCTGGTTGCAACCGACTCACACGGCAATACCAGCACCTTGGAATTCCCCTTCACCCTCGACACGACACCGCCAGAACTAACATTAAGTTTGGATCCCGCCTTCGACACGGCACCAATTGGAGATAGCGACACAGAAAACTCAACTGTCACCCTCAGGGGTCAAACAGAACCCTTAAGTACAATCATCTTACTAGAAACCGGAGCCGTAGTCACCGCTAATGCCACAGGAAAATTCCAATTCCCCGAAGTAATATTAACACCAGGTAGCAATTCATTTACAGCCACGGCTACCGATAAAGCTGGCAATACTAGCACCACTACTTTTACAGTAAACAACACGCCCGTACCACAGGGAGAAATACAATGGTTAGTAGAAGGAGAATCCTTTACTAAAACCTTAGAGCGTACCTTTGAAATACCATCATCTCCCTCAATTCTCAGTGTCAATATCGCTACTATCAACTTTGACACATCTGACCCGGATTCCATCAATGATGCCTTTGAAATAGCCCTATTAGATGAATTCGGCAAATCCTTCGTACATACCATAGCACCTGGTCGAGATAGCTTTTTTAACTTAACAGAAGGACAACCGGCGCAACTAGCAGCAGGCGTCACCAATACCGGGTCAACAATTACCTTAGACTTATCTCAAATAGCACCCGGTACTGCTGCTAAAGTGCAATTGCGACTTGTTAACAATGATAGCGATACGGCTACTAAAATTGGCATAGCTTCCGTTTCCATTCAGCCTAGCAGTACAACAACACCTCCCGTAGCAACACCCGCCACAGATAATTCAGCTTCAACACCCGTTAATTTCTCTAATTTAGAAGATGTATCGGCGAGTTTAGAGCCTGAGTACAAACAAACATCTTTTAACGATAAAACGAACATTCTTTATACTGATATTTCTGTTCGTAATGGGGGACAATATCCAGTAAGGGGTTCGTTGTTAGTTGGGATAGATAATATTAGCGACCCGACGGTGAGAGTGCTAGGTACGGATGGTACGACACCAGAAGGAATTCCCTACTATAACTTTACGGACTTAGTCAGTGACGGCGTTCTTGAGTCTGGGAAATTGACTGGTACAGGGACGTTAAAGTTTTATAATCCTAAGGGCGTTCAGTTTACTTACGATTTAGTATTTTTAAGCGAGTTAAATTCAGCACCAGAGTTGATAGGAGAACCTAATAAGGAAGCTTTAGTAGGTAAGCCTTATGCTTATCAAGCTGTGGCTATTGACCCGGAGGGGGATGCTATTACTTATTCCTTGTTAGAAAAGCCACAGGGGATGTCCATAGATAGTGCGACGGGTAAAATTACTTGGAATCCGGTTAATGGGGATATTGGGAATCATTCAGTTACGGTGCAGGTGGAGGATGGTAAGGGTGGTGTCGATCGACTTGAGTATATAGTAGGTGCGATCGCGCCGCCTCCCAATCGACCGCCAATATTCACATCTACGCCCGTTGTCGATGCTAATGTCAATACTCTTTACAGTTATGAGGCGATTGCCAAAGATGCCGACAGCGATCCCTTGACTTATTCTCTAGTTAGCAGTCCAGCAGGTATGAGTGTTGACCCCCAAACAGGGGTTCTGACATGGGCACCAACAGGAGAGCAAACAGGTGTTTTTGAGGTGATGCTGGTTGCCGAAGATAGTGCGGGTAGTGCAGTCACTCAATCTTTCACCATCAGAGTCCAACAAGAGCCGGGGAATTGGACACCTATTATCATCAGTGAGCCAGTAGCAAAAGCTTTATTAGGAGGTAACTACAGCTCTGATGTGGATGCGCTCGATCCAGATGGCGACCCTGTTAAATATTTGCTAACCGCATCTCCAGATGGAATGACTATTGACCCAGTTACAGGACAAATTTCTTGGAAAGCTAGCGTTCCGGTGGGTCAATACGCTGTCGCGGTGCAGGTGACGGACGGTCGTGGCGGAACAGTTGCCCAGAGTTTTACTGTAGAAGTGATCGATGTTGCACCGTCCACGATCGCAGGGTCCAAATTCCACGACCTTAATGGCAATGGAATTTGGGATGGGGGTGGTCTCAGCAGCGCTCCTGGTGGAGAAGCAACCCCAGCGACAGACCTTCAAATCAGTCCCTTCTATTCCGATGTTTACTCGGTCTACAACCTGGGTACGGTTCCTGGTCTCCCAACTCCTTACGGGGGATTGACCCTCAAAACGGACGACCCCAACACCTTATTAATCGGTGGGAGTGCTGATAGTAGTCCCGGAGCACTCTATGCCATTGAGGTAGTCAGAGGCGCTGACAACCACATTATCGGATTCAAAGGAACGACAACTAAGTTGGCGGCTGCTCCTTATATCGACGGTGGGGCTAGTTACGGGCCAGATGGTGTGCTATTTACTGCCCACTACCCTGCAAACCAAATCATGCAGTTCAAGCCGGGAAGTACCGCAGCGGACAAGGTAATCTCTCTGACACAGTTTGGTGTAGCGGGCTCCAGCGCCGCTCTGAACTTTGTGCCGCCTGGTTTTCCTGGAGAAGGTCGGCTCAAAATTGCCTCTTGGTCGGGTGGTCAATGGTACGATGCTACCTTCTCTCCAGATGGAAGAGGTACATTTAACTTGGATCGAGTGACCCAAGTCCCTGGTTCTCAATTGAGTGGGGGACCGACAGGTCTTGCCTATGTCCCTTTGGGAGCCGAGCATTTTGACACTCCGAGTGCGCTAGTCGCTGAGTGGCGCAACTCAACCAGTGGGAATATTGTTAGCTACAAGCTAAACAATAACGGAGATCCGATTGTTGCTACTCGCCAGCTTTTTCTCCCCAATTTAGCAGGAGCCTTGGGAGCATTTATCGATCCTCTAACAGGTGATTTTCTGTTCTCAACTTTTAGTTTTGGGAGTGGCAACCGGGTTGTAGCGGTGCAGGGATTTAAAGCTCCGCAGCCATCGGAACCGGGTCTAGACGATTGGATTATCTATATCGATGCCAACAGGAACGGTCAGCGAGATGAAGGCGAAAGATTTACGCAGACTGATAAAAATGGCAATTATTCGTTTCCAAACTTATTGCCTGGTACCTACTTGGTAGCTGAGGAACTCAAACCGGGTTGGGAGCAAACCGCACCAACAAGTCACACCTATGAAGTGACTGTCGCAGCGGGTGGGACGATCGGTCACATTGACTTCGGCAATATTGAAGTTGAAACCGAGCCTGAAAACCTACCTCCAACTTTCACAAGCTCGGCTCCAACCGGTACCCGTGTTGGTGAACTATTCCGCTACAACGCTCTCGCTACCGATCCAGATCGAGATGTCTTGAGCTATGACCTTCCTATTAAACCGGAGGGGATGGTGATTGACCCGGAGACGGGAACTGTTCTTTGGAATTCAGGCTCCGCCCAAGTCGGGCTCCACGATGTCATCGTCCGCGTCACGGATTCATCGGGTGCTGTTGACTTACAAGGGTTTCAGGTAAATGTCAGACCCCCCAATAACCAGCCAACGTTTACCTCCAAACCTGTTGAGATGGCGGTAGTCGAGCTGCCCTACGAGTATCCTGTCCGCGCTCAAGATGCTGATAATGACGCGATCGCTTACCAGCTAGACAATCCGCCGGTCGGGATGTCGATCGACCCAACAACAGGACTGATTCGCTGGACTCCCGCTACCAACCAGTTAGGTCAGCAATTGATTACCGTGACAGCCAGCGACGGACTTGGAGGTGTCTCAACTCAGACTTTCAATCTCACAACGGTAGCCTCGGCTCCCAACACTGACCCCACGATCGCCTCTGCACCTCGCCTCAATACCGGGTTGGGTCGTCCCTATTTATACAATGTACAAGCTATTGACCCCAACGGCGACCCTCTCACTTATACTCTGGCAAAGGCACCGGCCGGCATGACAATTGATGAATTTGGGCGAATTTTCTGGCAGCCAACCAGCACTCAGTTTGGTTCCAACCCGGTCTCGATCGTTGTTTCAGATGGGCGTTTGGGTGTAGCCGAACAGGAATTTGTCATTAATGTGGGTTCCCAGTCTATCAACCAGCCACCCAGTATTGAGTCAGAACCTTCAAATGCGGCAACTGCACAGCAGCAATATCAGTACAACCCAATTGCCACTGACCCCGACGGCGACCCGCTATTTTGGAGTCTGGATGCAGCGCCGGTGGGGATGTCCATTGACCCGGAAACAGGTAAGCTGCGCTGGAAACCTTCCCTGGAACAGGTGGGTACTCACGAAGTCGCCGTGCGGGTGATGGATTCATCGGGGACTTATGTCGGTCAGGCTTTCACCCTCAATGTGCGAGGAGTGAATGTACCGCCGACAATTATTTCAACGCCGCCGACTGTAGCTGCTGCTGGCAACCCTTACAGCTATGCGGTGCTAGCCCGTGACCCGGAAAATGACCCGGTGCAATTCTCTCTGAATCACGCCCCAGCGGGGATGAGTATTGACCCGAACACCGGCTTGATTCAATGGACACCCCAAGTGGGGCAAGTTGGCACGCAGGACGTAGAAATTTTAGTGGCTGATGCGTCTGGTGGTACGGCTGTGCAACGCTATGCTGCGGTGGTTGCTGAGACGGCTGCTAACCTGCCTCCGGCTATTACTTCGACACCTGCGTTTGCCGCAGCCGTTGGCAATTTGTATGAATATAAAGTTACTGCCACTGACCCGGATGGCACTATTTCAGGATACCAGTTGCTAAAAGCTCCTCAAGGTATGGTGATGGACCCGGAGGGGAAAATAGCTTGGAATCCTACTTCTCTTCAACGGGGAACACATGAGGTGGTTGTAGGTGCTGTTGATAACTCTGGAAGTGGTTCGGCACAAGGGTTTACTCTGACAGTTGCAGAGAGTTTACCCCCGGAAAATCCCGGAATAAATCCGGTGCAGTCGGTGACAGTTGGAAAGCCTTACCGCTACGATGTTAAGGCCACTGATTTCGGTGTGGGGCCCCTGCATTTTAAGTTGACAATAGCCCCTGTTGGGATGACAATTGACGAGAAAGGACGGCTTTCTTGGTTGCCCAATTCTACTAATATTGGCTCTCATCCAGTTGAAATTGAGGTGAGGGATGCCACAGGTAAACCTGTAACTTTATTCTTCAACTTAAACGTCAGTGCTGATATTGTTCATCCTCAAGTTAGTTTGGCGCTCAGTTCCGATCTAGTTAATGTCGGTGAAAAAGTCACGTTTGCAGTGTCGGCTGTTGATAATGTCAAGGTTGAATCCCTCAGCTTGACTGTCAACGGTCAAAATGTGGCTTTAGACGCTCAAGGTAAAGCCACAGTGCCAATGAATGTGGTAGGAGTATTTACGGCGATCGCTACTGCTGTTGATGCTGCTGGTAATGTCGGTGAAACTACGCAAACCATCTCTGTTACTACTCCTAATGTGGCGACAGTCCCCGCTATAGATATCCCCACTCTTGAAGATGGTGCGGTAATTAATACGACCTTTAATATCATCGGTACAATTAACAGTAGCGACCTAAATTATTACGCTCTAGAAATTGCGCCTTTAAGTGGAGGCGAATTTAAAGAAATTTACCGCAGCCAAACGACTGTTGAAGATGGAATATTGGCTAAGCTAGACCCGTCAGTTCTAGCAAATGACACTTATATTTTGCGCTTTAAAGTTGTTGAAAATAGTGGCAGTATTTCCACAACTGAGCGCATCGTCAATGTAGCGAGCGAATTTAAGCTGGGCAACATTCAGTTATCTTATACAGACCTTAATATACCCATCTCTGGCATTCCGATTACAATTACTCGCAGTTATGACTCTCTGAATGCCAATGCGAAAGAAGAATTGGGTTACGGCTGGCGCTTTGCGGAGTTAGATACAGACTTACGGACTAATTTGATACCTGATGAAGTTGCCCAAGAATTAGAAGTTTATACAGTACCTTTTGAACAGGAAACGAAGGTATTTGTGAACGTCCCTGGCGGTAAACGGGAAATGTTTACCTTTAGGCCTAAGCCTCACCGTTTATCTCAGTTCTTGCGAAATCCTGAAACTGGGGAACCTCTGCTTTACGTTCCGACTTTTGTATCTGGTTCTGGTTCTACTAATAAGTTAACTGTTGCTGATGCACCCATTACTAAAGTGGGTAATGAATATTACGGGATAAACGGAGAACCTTTTAATCCCGAAAATTCTTTATTTGGGAGTCGCTATTTCCTGACAACTAAGGAAGGAATTGTCTATGAAATTGATGCCAAGAGTGGGGATTTAGTAGCAGCAAAAGCCCCAGATGGTAATCAGCTTACTTACTCAGAATCAGGCATCACCAGTTCTCAGGGGCCGTCTGTACTGTTTGGGCGGGATGCTGCCGGTCGGATTGTCACTGTTACTGACCCCCAAGGCAAGCAAATTCGCTACGACTACGATGATAAAGGCGATTTGAGCGCAGTAACGAATCGAGACAATCAAACAACTAAGTACATTTATAATGATACTGAAAAGCCTCATTTCATTCAGAAAGTAATTGACCATAAGGGTCAGGTGATTTATCAACAAACAGGGTTAGGGTTTGTCAACCGCCCTCCTGTTATTGAACCGGGAACTATCAAAACGCATCAGGAATTAGAGATTGAAATTCCTCTGCCAAATTTTGTAACTGACCCGGATGATGACAACCTTAGCTATCAAGTAATTAACCCCGTTGGCGGTACAGTGAGGCTAAAAGCTGATGGAAAAACGGCTGTATTTACACCGTTCCCTGGCGTGAAAGGAGTAGCGAATTTTGATTTAATTGCTAATGACGGATACGGTCCGGTTCAAGTCACGATGCAGGTTAATGTCAGCGATGCGCCATTGCTGAATTTGGATTTTGCCCAGCTAAATCCGCGATTAAATGCAGTCGAAAACACTGAGTTGGTGGTGTTGGGAGATTTTGCTGATGCCCAAGATGTTGTGCTGCCGGATTCTTATTTGACTTATGCTTCGTCCATGCCGACTGTAGCGCAAGTTGATGTTAATGGTGTGGTGACGGGAGTAGCTGACGGCGTGGCGATTTTAAGCGCTACTCGCAACAACGTTCAGGCGGTGACACCAGTGCGAGTTGGGGAGTTACCAACTCCTACTAAAGATACTGAATTAAGTGTAGCGATCGCGGAGCTCTATGGTCTTGACCCATACCCCGATGCCATCTCTTTGACTGAAGGCGCAACGCGGAAACTATCCCTGGGCTTGAACTCTGATTTCTTACAGCCTAACTTAACTGCCGATGCAAACACGCACTACTTTGTCAGCAACAGCAATGTCTTAAATGTCAGTCCCGATGGGGTAATTACAGCAGTAGGCGTTGGGGATGCCACTGTCACTGCAATTTATGGCGCAGCATCGGTAGCGATTCCAGTTCGAGTTGAGGCGGGACAAGTCGGGCCGACAACATTGGGGGCTTCTGGCGGTGTCGTGTTCTCCAGCGATCGCACTGCAACGGTAATGATACCTCCTGGTGCGTTGGATGAGGAAACTACCGTCAGCATTACACCCAAGAACCGTGAAAGCCTGTCATTGCCAATCCCCGCAGGCTTTGAATTTGCTGGGGCGTTTAATCTAGACTTTAACGGTGGTTCCCTGAATTTACCCACTCAATTAGCCATGCCAGCGCCAGAGGGCTTAGCAGCGGGAACTCAAGTCTATTTTATGCGGAAAGGGGCAATCCCCGATGAAACGGGTACTTGGAACTCGATGTGGCTGCAAGAAGAGTCAGGTGTCGTCGGGGCAGATGGCATGATTCGTACTTCTTCGCCACCCTATCCAGGCGTTGTCAGGCCGGGGGAATACGCAGTAGTCTATTCCAGTCCGACTGGCAGCGCTAGCTTAGTTAAAGGCAAACTCACTGTTAACTACAATTTCCCCCTAGCCTTTTTTGGCATCATTGACCCCTTGGGAGGTATTGGTCAGTTAATCGAACCGGACAATTTTGTCAGTATTCCAGCTTTTACTGTCACCGAGGACATCTCTTCAGTCAAGGTGGTGGCAGTACCGAAGGTGGGGTTGCCCGTAGTTACAGAGGTGGGCGTGAGGCGGAATCAGGATGGTATCCTTACTTTTGAGACAGCTTTGAATATGCCTGCCCCCGGTTCATCTGACCCAACTGCTGCACCTGTTCTCCAAAAAGCTGAATTGAAATTCAAGGACGAATTCGGTCAGGAATTTGAGAACAAAGAACCGCTATTGTTCCTAACCGGAGGGAATGTCTTAGTGAAAAACGGGAAAGATTTGCTAGGTAGCAGATTTGAAGACTTAACCGTTAAATTCTATGTAGGCGATCGAGTTTACAAAGGAACAGTAGTACCTAACCGCAGCCGAGAATTAGGAAACAATCAATTTGAAGTCGCCGTTAAAGTACCCAACACCGTACCGCTGGGCGCATCTCGCATCGTATTAGAAAGAAAACAAAACCAAATAATAGATCAAAGCGGTGCAGCCCCCCTCTACAAAGAAATCCACTACTCCAGCAATAAAATTCAGCTATCCCAAGGCCCTGAGTACATCTTAGCAGCCTTAGAAGGCGCAGACTCCGTTGCCATTCTCGACGGCACAGACCCAGAATCAACCGTAACCGCCCCCCAAAGCAACAGCAGTAAGTTACTACTAGCAACCATTCCCGTCGGTACAAGCGATCGCATTGACAGACCGCGAGACTTAGCCGTAACCAGCGACGGAACACGCGCCTACACAGTCCTGGAGGGGTCTGGGCGCGTAGCTTTGATAGATCCGATGGTTTTGCAACAAATCGACACCCAGCCCCTGACAAACGGCGTTAACCCCATTGAATTACCTCTAGGCGCAAAGCCTCGGTCAATAGTAATTAGCCCTCACGACGAATACGCCTACATTGCCGATGGGGAACGTGGGGAAGTTTACATCTTAGACATCGACCCATACTCAACAACTTACCATCAAATAATTAACACAATTACCATTGATGCAGCCGCCCCCAGAGGATTGCGTTCCCTGGCAATTAGTAGCGATGGACGCAAATTATTTGTCACAGCCCCAGGCTTCCCCAACAGTCAAATTGTAGTCATTAATATCGACCCTAAAGATCGACCCCGCAATGCCAATCAAAACCCCCAACACTGGCATGAAATGATTGGAAAAGTACAGGTAGGGGCGGGCAGTGAGGGCATTTCTGCTACTTCTGACCCCTTGAAAATGACTTACGCCAACAGTCGGGGTGATTACCAAGGATTTGGCTTGTTATCAGTAACCAATGATGACCCCAAGGCTTTTGCGGCTGAAGTGAAAGAAGTGCCCTTGGGATTGGGGGGTTTTCTGGATTACTTCGATGTGAATGAAGGCGTATCGGTGGCAGTAACGCGGGATGGAAGTTATGGATTTGTGGTCGGCCGCAATGCTGATACTCGCTTTTTTGGGCAAGAAATAGAGAGTGTTGATGGAGTGCAGGCGGGGAGTAATATTGGGATTATTAAAGACCCCCTGACCGATCCGAAGTTGGTAGCAGCGACGCGACCGATTCCTAACGGGTTTGCTACGGATTTGGTACTATCAAATGACAATAAGTATCTCTATGCTTCTTACCCTGGTTTGAGTGGTGATGGGGATGTTTATGTGTTTGATGTTGAGGAGATGATTAAGACGCTGAATCAGCCGGAAGATTATCAGATTGATGATTTAGACCGAGGGATTAAGTCGGTGGCTTTTAATGCGAATGCGGCGCGGGGTGCGAGTGTAGATGATTTGGCAAGGGTGCCGATTGATGATATTAATCCGGCGATTAGTATTGCGGCTGATTATGGAATTCTTCAGGAGGATAGGGCTGCTAATCAGTTTGTTTATGGGGTGCTGCCGGGGACAACAAGCGCACCTATTGGTACTAAGGGAAGTCCTGGGGGTTTGAGTATAAGTCCCCCTAATTTGAATCAAACTCCGCGCGAAGTGGTGCAGGAATCTAGCCGAAAAATCGCCAGCGAACTTCGCAGGCGTGAGAACGCAAGTGATGAGGAAAAAGAAGTAATTGATAGGAACATTGCTAGACATCAAAGCAGGCGGAGTGAAGACTTGTTTGAGGTTATGTTAGAAGAGCAAGCAGGTAATGACATTGAAGTTGTTGATGGTGAACGAGGCATTTACGGAATCGCGATGCAAGCGGGAAGCGATCTACAAATTTTCTACGGTACTAGCTCCGTTATCTGGAATTTAAGTCCGGTTTCACCATCTGTATTTTCTCTTGGTGAAGACATTGCCTCCAAACCAGGAAATGTATTATTGCCTCCAGGCACGCAACTTACTACGCGGTTAGCGCTTGGTGGTAGCAGCATCCAAGGTCGCCTTCAACCCTACCCAGGGGATATTGATTTTTCAGAGCAGTTCACCATAAAAGCTCCTAATAGCGACAGTGCGGCTAAAGCTGCTGCTAATACCATTATTGAGTTCGCACGACGTAACCGCGAGCATCCTGATTTTGAGTTTCAAAAAATATACATTTCGACACTCGACGATCGAGACGATCGGGGAAATGTGAAGAAGAGTTGGTCTTTTGAGGAACTTACTGACATTACAAAATACGATCTGCTTGTTCGGGCGGTGAAAAATTTAAGTTCCAGCTCTGGGAATATCAATACATTTTGGCGCGCCAAGATTGATGAAAATCGGTTCATTAATATTTCAAAAATTCTCAATATCTCCGCCAAGTCAAGCACTGGAGAACAAGAATTTTTCTCTACCCGACCAACCATCCCCGAGGATTTATTCTTGTTAAATGAGGAAAACGCGGAGAATAATGATTTCTTTTCAACTCGACTCAGTGGAGCTGAATACCAAACCGCCTATATCGATCTGCCTGAAGAGATTCCCTCCGAAAAGCTAGGGGAATACGCCAAGGAGATGCGTAAGCAAGCTCTCGAACTTGCGGATGAAGACGGAAAATATCTTAAGGCAGCGAAACGCGCTTTCAACTATTTCTTGTCGATTGGGAACATTGCAGCGATGGAGGCTATTACACCGATTTTTCAGTCAGATGAAGCTAGAGTTAATCAAGAAGTTGCCGTAATGGAGGCAATAGGATCGGCATTAGATGCTAGAGTAGGAGCAGTGCGAACAAGAATTCTTCAGGTGGGTGAGGCTCGCAATATGCTCAACAACGCTGCTGGGATAATTGAAGACCGTTTATCCGCTGTTAATATAGCAAATGGGTTAAGGAGTATAGCGGCAGCACTGCCCGGTAATCCATCAGACTTAGTACAGCGAAACGGTCAGCAAAGCGTTGCGCTTGCAGGATTGGTAAGCCAAACTGAAGACCTTATAAATCAAGGTCTTCAAGAGCAAGTAAATTCAATATTTCAAACTTACTTAAGACCTTACCATCAAGACATTAGTCCGAGGCCATAATTCACATTGTTGCCAAAAGTAAAAGAGGAACTTGAGCGACATGAATCAAAAAGAAGCAAAGCGGTTATTTGATGAAGCGAATCGTCTGTGGTTTTGGGATCTAAAGTTCAACAAAGTACTACCTCTGTATCGAGAGGCCCTGAAGTACGATCCAACCAATCCTGTCATTCTCTATCAGCTAGCTAATGTGCTGTGGGCTTTTGAACAATTTGGCGAAGTGCCAGCATTAGTTGCCAAAATTGAAAAACACTTAGACCGTCTCAGCGATTTCGGAAAAGAAAAGTTTGCTGGAGAAAAATCGCGGTTGCTCGCTCCATCACCTTTCAAAACTCCGATGCCAATACCAGCTTGCTCCATTGACTTAGAAGAACTTGATTCAAGGCATTTGCCTTGGGAGAAATGGATGGACATTAGACGGCCAGCAGAACAGCGCAGAATGTTTAACTTAGCAGCCCGTGCTCGAGATCGAGGTTATCTTTTCGATGGTGACTCAGCAAGAGAGATATGCGAACTAGACCAAAAAAACAGCGATTGTTTTGAGGATTTAAAACAAATGTTCCGAGAAGCAAAAGAGTAAAAAATCCTTTGAACAAGTTGAGATTTTTTCAAATGTAGCTCAATAAAAAATGGAAGGAGCAGAAGCCAGAGAGCTGTTCGATCGAGCCCATCATTTCTGGTTTGAGGAAGGATGCTATCACCTTGTCCTGCCACTTTATCTAGAAGCCCTCAAATACGACTCCACTGACCCGGTGATGCTTTATCAAATTGCTGTTGTCCTGCGGGCATTTGAGCGCTTCGATGAGGCGGCACTTGCGCTCGAGAGGGCATCCCTTCACCAAATTCTGCTCAACAAAATAGGCAGACAACTTTTGCAGAGAAGGAAAAAATGGCTGCTGAAACATCTTTATAACGTACCGCTCTTGCCCATACCAGCAAGAGAAATCGACCTGAAACAATTTCTGTTACAGAGTTTCCATTATAACGAGTGGCTGGAAATTGCTATTGCTGCTAGTGAGCGAAGAATGTTTCTTTTGGCAGCAATTGCCTATGACAGAAGTCAGCCCTTTTCTGAAATTTGGGAAGGGGAAAATGCGCGACTTAATAATCAGAGCGATAGCGCAATATTAAATAATATGCGACCATCTGCCAGCCAGTTATTTGAGAAAGCCAATTATTTTTGGTTTAATGAAGGACGCTCTCACCAAGTTCTACCAATTTATAAAGAAGCCCTCAAGTACGACCCAACTGACCCAGTGATACTCTATCAACTTGCGGTTGTGCTGCGGGCTTTTGAACAATTTGATGAGGCTGTGCAAGCACTCGATATGGCATCCCTTCATCAAGACCGTCTGAGTGAAAGGGGCAGAAAGCTATTTGCTGAAGAGAAAAGATTGCTACTCCAACGTCCCTCTTATACGCCAACCATGCCCATACCAGCTTGGGAAATTAATCTCAAAGAACTTTATTCAATGAATTTTAATAGCAATAATTGGTGGGCAATTAGTCAAGCTGCTCTTGAGCGTAGAATGTTTCTTTTGGCTTACGAAACTTATCTCAGTGGTAAGGGCTTTTATGACTCTGAAATACTTAAGGAGGAAGAAGAGGTGCGTTACAAATATGAGAAAGATCGAAGGATATTGAAGGCGATGCGGGATTAAGCTCACTCCTATTGTTCCTAACTGGAAGCAATGTCTTAGTGAAAAACGGAAAAGATTTGCTAGGTAGCAGATTTGAAGACTTAACCGTTAAATTCTATGTGGGTAATCAAATTTACGAAGGAACAGTAGTACCTAACCGCAGCCGAGAATTAGGAAACAATCAATTTGAAGTCGCCGTTAAAGTACCCAACACCGTACCCCTGGGCACATCTCGCATCGTATTAGAAAGAAAACAAAACCAAATAATAGATCAAAGCGGTACAGCCCCCCTCTACAAAGAAATCCACTACGACAGCAATAAAATTCAGCTATCCCAAGGTGCAGTAGAGCGATTTTTTTGGGGAGACGGGGACACAGGGTGTGGTAATACCAGTTTCATAAAATAGTGCTACAATTAGTAGGTATCGTTTTTGTGAGCCACAACCAAAATATAAGGAAGAAAAATGTCAGGAGTTGTTCGGATTGAAATTCGAGAAACAACAGAAGAGCTGAAAACTTTTATGAGGAAAGAGAAAGATGTTTTGCGCCACGAAAAACTACAAGTTCTGTATTGGCTTAAAACCCAAACGGTAGACAGCGTATCGTCTGCTGCTGTGCGGTTAGGCAAACATCGTACCACAATACAAAGATGGTTGTCTAGTTATCGGTCGGGGGGAATAGAAGAATTATTACTCCAAAAACCCCGTTCGGGAAGACCGAGAATAATGAATTCAGAAACGGTAGAAAGATTATCAAAGGAATTGTCACAGCCTGAAGGATTCAGTAGCTACAAAGAAGTACATGAATGGTTGATAAACTGCTGTGAAGTAAAAGTCGCATATCGGACTGTACATCAGTGGACAAGATATCGGCTGAAAGCAAAATTAAAAGTGCCACGTCCAGTGAGTGAAAAGCAGAAATTAGGAGCAGTAGAAGAGTTTAAAAAAAACTGCCCATCTTAATTAAAGCCAGTCTAAGTCAAAGTCAGAGCTTTTTAAAACAATGGAAAAAAGTGCGGTATTGTCGTCAAGACGAAAGTCGGATGGGGTTGCATACAATTCAAAGAAGAAAGCTAACAAGTTACGGCATAAAACCGCAAGGGAAAGTACAATGGGACTTTAATTATGTGTGGTTGTATGGTGCAGTAGAGCCGCTAACAGGAGCCAGTTTTTTTTATGAGTTTACTCATTTAGATACAGTGTGCTTTGAGAAATTTTTAGAGCTATTTGCCAGTGAGTATCCGGAGGATTTACATATAATTCAAGTAGATAATGGAGGATTTCATAACTCTTTAAATCTCAGCATACCAGAAAATGTTATTTTACTGTTTCAACCTGCATACAGTCCGGAAGTAAACCCCATAGAAAGACTGTGGGGATACGTAAAAGAACAATTGAAATGGTTGAGATTTGACCAAATAGAAGAGTTGAGAGCAGCGGTACACAAAGAGTTAAATAAGTTGACGTTGGAAGTTATTGCTTCTTTGACGGGATGGAAATTTATTTTAGAGGCTTTATTTATAGCAGGACTTTAGGAAATTGGTATAAGATGACCCAATGTCCGATTCCGATCAACCCGTCATCTATCAACTCAAAGTTGTACTGCTGGGTATCAGCCCTCTAATCTGGCCTCGCCTACAGGTCAAAAGCAACAGCACGATCGAAGATTTGCACTACACACTGCAAGTAGCTATGGGGTGGGAAGACACCAACGATCGCCATTTCCCGGCCTCATTCAAATATCTCGATCGCACCAAGCGCAAAAAGGAGCCACCAAGCGTATAAAATTCTAATCATGTAGGGACTATCAAAACATTACCCCATGACCCCAACTTTAACAATCCAAGAAATCGCGATCGCGATCGCCGCTCGTAACCACGCCCCCACCCTCCTCACATCAGAATTCCTCAAATATAGCGGCATAGTCCCCCCTGATTGGGAACTAGCAAGACCACCAATTTTAAACCCCCAAGTATCCCAAGTCGCATTCACCAACGGCATCAACATTGTCGCTCAGCCAGGAGCAATCACCTTCATAGAATCCCTCGGCACCAAATCCTTAGAAACTGTAGAAATTCCACGTATTGCCCGCAAATACATTGAAATTCTACCCCATGCAGACTATCAAGGCTTAAGCATCAATCCTAGAAGCTTCCTAACATTTGAAGAACAAGACGAAAACACAGCCCGCCAGTATATAGCATCAATGTTCCTGTCAAAAGAAGCCAGTGCACAATTTGGGCAAGCTCCTGTAAAAGCTGCTGTTAACCTAGTTTATAGCTTAGAACAGAGAGAATTCAACTTAAGTGTTGCTGAAGCTATGCTGCAACTTCCCGACTCAGAACCCAAACCAGCCGTATTGTTTTCAGGTAGCTTTCAGTACGAAGTTACAGGTGAGAAAGAGGGTGAAAAACTTCAGCATTTGTACCAGCTTCTTGAGAACTGGCTGCCTGATTTAGAGACTTATAGAGAAATCGTCAACCAACGGTTTTTGGGCAAAGAAGTTGAAAGGTTGCCGTCTGTTACATAGAGAATAAGACGCTAGCAAACAATATATGGCCTGTGCCTGCGTCAGTCCTGTATACCTTCGATATATCGATTCTTTGGGGCAACGACCGTGAGCCCCTACGCATCCACCTCCTTCAAACCATCCTCCAACAGCATCCGCACTCGGGTCTACTTTCTTGCGCCCTGTCGCAAGCCAGCAGCATCGACAGTTTGCGGTGCACAGATTCAGACATATCCACGGTTTACCTGACCGTCGCTTCTTTATCGGGTGCTTGCAGTTCGATCGTTAAACTAGGATCCTTCGATCGAATGGAAACTGGTTCTGGTGCAAATGCTTGCAGGCCCAGGTGGTGTTGCGGTTGGCAATAAAGCGAAGGGTGTTGACGGTGTGGGTGATGTTTCCGCTGTCTGGAATGCTGACCGTCCTACAGGGCGCTGTATCGGCACCGGCATAAATGCAGGTGAAGCAGCCGAAGCATTATCGGCTGTCTGCGGCAGTGAGGGAAATGAGGTACAGGCGAGTGGTGTGATAGATGGCACAGTGGCAGAAACCCCAGTTGAGACCGAATCTTCGTTTACCTTTTTTACCTATTTATCCTGCACACTTCTGTTGATCGCGCGATCGAATCACCCAAGCCCGTTAGCTTTTGGCACTTATTCAGCAAACCCTAATTAGTGCTGGGCTCCATAGTTTTCAAGGAGTTAAAAAGTCTAAATGGTTGCCAGTCTGCTTTTGCAATTCATCAAAAGAACCTTGCCGTTTCACTTGACCCTGCTCCAGTAAAACAATCCAATCAGCTCGCATGATGACTCTAGGGCGGTGACTAATCAAAATCGTAGTTTTGCCTTGGCGGTGAGACAAGAGCCCATCTAGGACTTGGGCTTCACTTACTGGGTCAAGGTTAGCTGTTGATTCGTCTAAAATCAGGATTGGTGGGTTGGTGACAATTGCTCTAGCTATGGCGAGTCGTTGTCGCTGTCCTCCAGAAATATTTGCGCCAAACTCGCCTAAAACAGTTTGATATTTATCAGGTAGTTTACTGATAAATTCATCAATCTTAGCTAGCTGACAGGCTGTAACAATTTCCTCAAAGGCAACGTGAGGTGAGCCCAAACGAAAGTTGGCGAGAATCGAGCGACTCCAAAAGTGAGGTTCTTGAGGAATTAGAACAATCTGTTGGCGCAAACAATCAAGAGCCAGGTCTTGACTGTTATAAATTCCCAGGCGAATATTGCCCGATTGCAAGGGATATAACCCTGCAATGAGTTTGACTAAGGTACTTTTACCGCAACCAGATTCTCCAATTAAAGCAACGACTTTTCCCCCAGGAATCGTCACAGAGAAATCCTCAACTAAATCAACTTGACCGGGATAGTTAAAGTTAATGTTGGTGCAAACAATATCAGCATTTTCGGAAATTTTGGCAAAAGGCTTTTTGACATCGCTTGGTTGCGTTTCTGGTTTTGCATCAGTGACCTCGGTCAGGCGTTCAACAGCCGTTCTAATCCAAATAAATTCATTGATGATGATAATCAAATCAGTCATTAAGCGAATTACATTTTGCGCTAGGGTATAGGAAGCGACCAGTTGACCGATGCTAATTTCTTTAGCAATCACCAGTTGGCTGCCTTCCCAAAGCATACCGACACTACCGAGATTAGAGACTAAATCAGAAAAGCTGCGGTTAATAACGGTAATCTGGATACTGCGAAATGTCAGATTGGCTACCTTGCCCGATCGACTCTGGAGTTGTTCCCAAAGTTGAGGTGCCGCAGAGGTTGTTTTGAGCGTGAGTCCTCCTTTAAAGGTTTCTACCAGAATTGCTTGGTTCTCACCGTCTTCGGCTAATACAGTTCGGGTTTTTTGCCGGAGAGTTGGCAGGAACACAAGCGTCGATAGCGTCATTACCGCTGCGATTGAGGTGGCAAGCAGCATAAGTTTCCAGCTATAAAACCATAAGAAACCCAAAGACGCCGCAGCAATAAAAAACTCGCTGGGTAAACTAATTAAAAGCTGAGAAATTATATTTCTAATGCGTTGAATATCTCGCAGCCGGCTAATGATTTCACCACTGCGATGAGTTTCATAATAAGTGAGCGGTAAACGCAGGATTGCTCGAATAAATTCGAGGATTAGCCCCAACTCCAGCCGTTGACTAAAATGTGCAATCAAATTTGACTGCACCAGTCTCATTCCGCTACCGATTAAACTCATGACTATAGTGGCAATAATGACACCATTGAGCAGCTTGGTATCTCCCCTCACCAGTACATCATCAGTGATAATTTGGATTAGGAATGGAAAAGCCAGAGTAATCAAACCCAAGAAAAGATTGAGCAGCAACGCTTCCGATAAAAGGGCTCGGTAAGGCCAGATGCGCTGCACAAAGTGTCCCAGGCTGTTAATGCGATCGTTGGGCTGCTGGGCAAAGCGAATTGGGTCTGCCTCTAGCAAGAGCATGATGTAATTTTGCCAGCCTTCGGTTAACTGATGGCGGGATAAATAACGGATACCAAGGGCGGGGTCAGCGATGACATATTTCTTGCCCTGTCGGCCATACAAAACTACCCAGTGGTACCCCAGCCAGTGAATAATTGCAGGCAGGGGGAGAGCGTCGATTTGGTCAATAATCTCTGGTGATGCTTTGACGCCTTGAGCATTGAAACCTAGCGCCTCCGCCCCCCGCTTCAGGCCTAGTAGAGTGGTTCCCTGCTGCCCTGTGCCTACCAGTTCCCGAATATGGCTGATTGCTAGGGTACGCCCGTAGTGTTTAGCAACGGTAGCGAAGCAAGCTGCCCCACAGTCAGACTCAGTAAGCTGTAAAACACAAGGATATTTAACAAATCTAAGCATTCTTATTTTAGATCCAACAGAATATGCCAGTGTAGACTCATTATTCTCATCATATTTTTATAGCTTTTGCATAAACTTAGTGACACTTAGTTTCTTGTCACAAGCATTGCACTCAATCAAATACTAAAAAAGTGAATGATAAAATTTAAGCGAGCTAGATAAAGTAATAATTTTTTCTAGTTAATCTTCGTTTTGAAAAAGTAATACAACTCCATCAATTTGAGGAAGAGTTAGACTGTTAAATCATAAATTTATCAGCAGTCTTGCTTTGGTGAGAATAAACGTAAGTACCGTCTCTTCTGTGGAGATAATGTCTGCTGTAACTTCCATTCCCGATTGGATGGGATAATGATGACCGCTTTTATCTAGATAAAGTTTTTCAGGCTGAAGTGTCACCTCGTAGTAGGCAGTAGCTGCACTCGTATCCTGGCTGTCAACTGTAATTGCATCGGGAGCGATCGCCCTTACCGCAGCTTTGAGCGTGCCATAATCTGGAAAAGGATAGGCAGAAACTTGCAGTTGAGCTTTGCCCTGCGTACAGTCTGAGACTTTTTCTTCTTTGCAGACTCGAACGCGGCCAATATCTTGAGCCGCCACACGAGCTTTAATGATAAGTGAGGCATTACTTGGAGCAATGCGGGCAATGGATTCTCCAGGACGTACCACCTGACCCGAATTTCGCAGTTCGAGTTTGAGGATAGTACCGTCGGCTGGCGCAGTAATTATGGTTTTTTTGAGTTCGATACCAATTTGTTGGAGTTCTTGCCGATCGCGGTTTATTTGATTTTGGATTTCGTGGCGACTTTGAATTAGCGCTTCTCGTTCTTTTTTTAACATCGCCAAACCTGCTTCGCCCTTAGCGTTTTCTTGAAGAATTCGTTCAGAAGCGATCGCTACAGGTGCGGCACTAGGATTAAGGGCAGCTTGAACGACTTTCAATTTAGCAGCAGCTACTTCAACCGCTTGTTGTTGTTTTTCGACGGTTTTTCTTTGGCTTTCAATGGCTTGTTGTTGGACTTTAAGCGCTGCTTTTTCCCCAGCTACGGCTTGTTCTTGCTGCTCAACGGCTCGTTCAGTTTCTTCTAGTATATCGAGGGAAATCGCCCCTGATTCTCGCAGCGGCTGATAGCGATTGTGCTTAGAAATTGCCGCCTTTAAACTCGCCTCTGTTGCTTTTAAATTTGCCGCTATTTTTTGTAAATAAGCCTGTTCTTTTTGCAAGTCTTCTTGGGCTTTTTGCCTTTCCAGTTGGGCTAATTGAAAATTAGCTGCGGCTGCTTCAACTTCGGCAACTGTCGTCAGTTTTCGTTCTCGATATTCCTGTTGATTGCGGCTTAAATCGGCTTCGGCGGAGGCAATTGCGCGTTCCATCCCCCAATTTTCTGCTGCGATTCGCTCGTCTGTAGCGGTAACTTGAGCCAAAATTTGACGCAGTTGCAGTTGATTTTGCTGGATATTTCCTTGTAATTGACTTTTTTTAGTCAAAGATTGGGAAGAGTCGATAATTGCGATCGCATCTCCCTGTTTTACCACCATGTTTTCTTTAACCGGAATACTTTCGACCGTTCCTTCTGTCGCTGCTTGTACTACCTGAACTTCCCCCAAAGGTCGGACGCTGGCGGGGGCTTTGACGGTAATGTTGTATTTCGTAACGGCAGTGAGGATGATAGCTGCACCAACGCTTCCCATGAGAAGTACGCCGCCTAGAGTTGTCCAAAGACTGATGGGAGGCAGAAATTCATCGCTTTTGGCTGGGCGGAGCAGGTCTGGGTTGGGGTCACTAAACATACTTACAAGGGTAGAACACCAAGCTGCTGGCTAACCAACAAATAACCCAGAGAGGAAATAGAAATATTGCTCTTTTTTCACTAGGGCAATCCTCTCCGGGTTAACTTTTTAGACTTTTGAACAGCTACTAGGTAGCACCAATCTTTACTTTGTCAGTTGCTATCTATCAACCATGGTGACTAGTTCCACCATTGACGGAAGACATATCTTTGTCAGTCAGGGTGACAATTGGCAGTTGTGTCAAAGGTAAGGTTTTGGCTTGTTTTTGGTCTTGCTTTTTCGTGTCCATTGTAGAATCATGCGCGTTTTTGTGGATTTTAACAAATTGGAGGGGAAGTGCAGTAGTTTTTTACTCCTTCTTTTCAGAACTCGGGTTGAATTCCTTGTTCCCTTAGTCCCTCCTACAGAAACCTTAGAGGTTGATTAACCACCATTCCATACGTAACCTCCGCCATTGACCGAAGACATATCTTTTTCAGTCAGGGTGACAATGGGCAGTTGTGTCACAGGTAATGTTTTGGCTGGTTTCTGAGATTGCTTTTTAGTGTCCATTGTATAATCCTCGGCGTTTTAGTGAATTGTAACAAATTGGATGGAAAGATAAGTATAAAAAAACTAATTTTTTTCAGAACTCGGGTTGAATTCCTCGTTACCTTAGCCCTCATACTAACAAGCTTAGAGGTTTCTTACCTCTAAATCGCATTGATTTGTCTACTGCCATTGACAGGAGACATCTCTTTTTCGGTCACAAGATCGCTCTATTCACCACCGGGCAGACTGATCCGTCCGCCGTTGACGGAAGACATATCTTTCTCAGTCAGGGTGACAATTGCCAGTTGTGCCAAAGGTAAGGTTTTGCCTTGTTTGTGGTCTTGCTTTTTCGTGTCCACTATAGAATCCTCCGCGTTTTTGTGGATTTTAACAAATTGGAGGGGAAGAGAAGTTGTTTTTTACTACTTCCTTCATTCTCAGAACTCGGGTTGAATTCCTCGCTCGCTTAGTCCCTCCTACAGCCACCTTAGAGGTTGATTAACCAGCCCATGTACCGTAACTTCCGCCGTTAACGGAAGACATATCTTTTTCGGTCAGGGTTACAATGGGTAAATTTGTCAAAGGTAAGGTTTTGGCTTGTTTCCGATCGGGCTTTTTATTGTCCATTGTATAAAAGTCCGTGTTTTAGTTGATTTTAACAAAGTAGAGGGGAAGAGAAGTTGTTTTTTACTACTTCCTTCATTTTCAGAACTTGGCTTGAGTTTCTTGTTCCCTTAGTTTCTCCTACAGCAACCTTAGAGGGTGATTAACCCGCCCATGTACTATAACCTCCGCCGTTGACGGAAGACATATCTTTTTCGGTCAGGGTTACAATTGGCAAATTTTTCAAAGGTAAGGTTTTGGGTTGTTTCGGGTCGGGCTTTTTATTGTCCATTGTAGAAACCTCCATGTTTGAGTAAATTGTAATAAATTGAAGGGGAAGGGAAGTCGTTTTTTACTACTTCCCTCATTTTCAGAAATCGGGTTGAATTCCTCGTTCGCTTAGTCCCTATTATCAACCATCTTAGAGGTTTTTTAACCAGCCCATGACTGACTCCCCCCGCCGTTGACCGAAGACATATCTTTTTCAGTCAGGGTGACAAGTGGCAGTTGTGTCACAGGTAGTGTTTTGGCTGGTTTCTGAGATTGCTTTTTAGTGTCCATTGTATAATCCTCGGCGTTTTAGTGAGTTGTAACAGATTGGAGGGAAAGATAAGTATCAAAAAACTAATTCTTTTCAGAACTAGGTTTAATTGCTCGTTACCTTAGCCCTCATACTAACAAGCTTAGAGGTTTCTTACCTCTAAATCCCATTGATTTGTCTACTGCCATTGACAGGAGACATATCTTTTTCGATCACAAGATCGCTCTAGTCGCCACCGGGCAGACCGATCCGTCCGCCGTTGACGGAAGACATATCTTTTTCGGTCAGGGTGACAATAGGTAGTTGTGTCAAAGGTAGTGTTTTGGGTTGTTTCTGGGATTGTTTTTTAGTGTCCACTGTAGAATCCTCCACGTTAAAATGAATTTTAACAAATTGGAGGGGAAAGAAGCCGTTGTTTCCTCCTTCGTTTTAGAACTTGGATTAACGTCCTCGTTACCTTAGTTCCTCCTACGAACAATTCTAGAGGTTTCTTAACCTCTAAATTGCATTAAGTTGTCCGCCGCCGTTAACGGAAGACATATCTTTTTCTGTGAGGGTGACAATAGGTAGATATACCTGTAGCTGGGTTGTAACTTGCTTCTGGGATTGCTTCTTGGTTTTCACTGTTAGTTCTCCTGAGTTGAAAAATATTTACATCAATCAAGAGATACATTCATCATTTTGCTTGTCCGGATGATTCGCCAGATAGTTTGCTAAATATTTTTTTCGGAGAACCCCAGCGATAATTCCCCACCTAGCTTACCCAACAGTCAGGGCAGTTTCTATATGGCCCAATGGCTTACTCTCTGGGATTTTGAGCCCCTGTGGGTAATTAAATCAATGTCAGATCCATCCCTGACTTCCATTTAATTCGAGTTTTTTATTATGCTTGCCCTCTAAAGCTTGTAGTATCGTTCCCAAAACTGTCCGAAGTATTGATAGATTGAAGGCGCATCAATGCGATCGCAAACCCAATTGGGACGATCGCCCTTTCATACAAACTATCGCATTCTCTTTGCCCTGGCGTGTAGGGTTCAATCCCTGATTGGCCGGGTGGTTAATGGGCTAACCACTGTGCGGCCAACCCGCTACAAGATTTCGAGGATTTGGAGAAGTTCTTCACTAGCTTGAAGCGGGCTAGAACGATCGCTTTTACCCGTCTACCTCCTTCAACCCATCCTCCAACAACATCCGCACTCCGATCCACTTTCTTGCGCCCCGTCTTTACCGCCAGCATCCACAGTGGGCGGTGTTCTCCCTACGGACATATCAAGGGATAGCTTTTTGTATAATACACTTTTGACACAGGCGATTAACGTTCGCAACTTCACCAACATCATGACAGATAGCATCCAGCATCTCATCGAGCCGCACATTCAAGATTTGGGTGGATTCCAAGCCCGCCGCCTGCTTCCCTCAGACGTTCTAACACTGGTTGGCCCCTTCATCTTTTTTGACCATCTCGGCCCTGCCGTGTTTCCACCCGATCGGGGCGTGGATGTCAGGCCGCACCCGCACATCAACTTAGCAACCGTCACCTACCTGTTTGAAGGGGTTTTGCTGCACCGCGACAGTGTCGGCAGCGTTCAAGAAATCCGTCCAGGCGCGGTGAACTGGATGACGGCAGGGCGAGGCATTGTCCACTCCGAACGCACGCCCCAGGACGATCGCAGCAAAGAAGCCATCCTGCACGGCATCCAAACCTGGATAGCACTTCCCGATGAACACGAAGAAACCGACCCCTGGTTTCGGCACCATCCGGCTACCGATCTGCCTGTTTGGGAGGATGCAGGAGTTTCTTTAACCCTGATTGCGGGTGATGCCTGCGGTCGCACTTCCCCAGTTCAAATATTTTCACCCATGATTTATCTGGATGCACAACTAGCTCCCGGCAAGCAATTTACCTTACCGGGCGATTACAGCGAACAGGCCGTTTACAGCGTTACAGAGGGGCTGGCGATCGATGGAGTGCCTTTAGCACAGCATCGGTTAGCGGTTTTAAATTCAGGCACTGAAGTAAACATTTCTGCCTCTGACAAGGCTCGCTGTATTGTGATTGGCGGTGAACCTGTCGGCGAGCGGCATAAGTGGTGGAATTTTGTTTCGAGTCGGCGCGATCGCATTGAGCAAGCCAAACTCGATTGGAGAGAGGGACGGTTTGGTCAGGTTCCTGAAGAGACAGAGTTTATTCCGCTGCCAGAAGAGCCACCTTTTAAAGCGGAACAGCCGTTGTGAATAGCTCCAGCCATCTACTCCCACAAGTTAGAAATGCTGCAAGCGTTATACAGCGGCCTAAAGAGATATAATTAGACAAATAATACTACAAACTTAGCTACTTTTCACCCTATATTCGTTTAATCCATAGGTTGAATTCTGGCTTTCAATATCGTGGATTATTTGGAACATTCTGACTCTGTTTCTCCAAATCCCGTGCTTTTTGTTGAAGGGCATTTGCTTCTGCTTGTTGACCTTTTTGAGAGAGAACATAGCTTAAGCTATAGTAAGCCCTAAAATAGTCGGGATTGCTGCGAATAGCTTCTCGATAGTGCCCGATCGCTTCGTCTAATTGCCCTTGATGCCAGAGAGTATCCCCTAAGTTGGTTTGAGTCAGCCACAGGTCAGGATTAATTTTAACTGCTTTTTTATATAGTAAAATTGCCTCATCGGTTTTACCCTCAGATTCGAGAATTATTGCCAAATTATTGTACGGAGGTGTAAAGCTAGGAGTCTGACGAATAGCTTCACGATATGCAGCAATAGCCTCTTGCGTCTTGCCTTGCTTATGTAAATTAATGCCTGCGCTATAGAAAAGAACTGCTAAGTTTTTGCTAATAACTGCATCGCGGGGATGGAGCCGAACTGCTACCTTAAGTAGGGCGATCAATTCTTCTACTTGACCTTGTTTATCTAAAATATTTCCTAAATTATTGTAAGCATGTATAAACTCAGGATCGATACGAATTACCTCTTTATAGTGAAAAATAGCTTTCTGAAATTGACCTGGAATTTGTAAAGCCAACCCCAAGTAAAAGTGAGCGAAGGGATCGTTGGGATTGAGCCGAATAGCTTCTTGGTAGTGAACGATCGCCTCTTCTAGCTGACCTTTCTCCTGCAAAGCAAATCCTAAAGTAGCATGAAAGTTAGCATCATTAGGATTAAATGAAAGAACAAAACGAGCGACAGTGGCATTGTATGGGGAAATAATCACCAATAGTAACCAAATTAACACACTTAAACTAACGATTACTACTCCGCCTGAAACAGCCTTGACTATTTTGTTTTGCTGCAACTGCGCTAGCCACAACCCCCATTTAGCGATTTTTAGATTAGGATTTAAGCAAAGTGCTTGCTTAAATTTAGCTATAGCTTGAGCGCTTTTGACTTGTTTAAAAAAAACGGTTCCTAAGTTATAGTGAGTATGGGCAAAATTTGGAGCAAATCGAATTGCTTGCCTGAACTTAATACTAGCGAGCTCTAGTTGGCGCTGCTGGAGTAAGATAGTTCCAATATTACTATGAGTTAGCGCTAAATTCGGAGCGATCTGTAGAGCTTTGCTGTAGGCAGCTATAGCCTCCTTGGTTTTTCGTTGGAGTTCGAGGATAATTCCCAAATTATTATGGGCAATCGCGAGTGTGGCATCCAGTTGAATGGCTCGGCGACAGGCAGTGAGCGCTTCCTTAAACTGGCGCTGCTGAATAAATACTGTACTTAATTTACAGTAAGCTATGGCATTATTCTCATCAAACCGAATTGCTTGCCGATAAGCTGCGATCGCTTCTTTGGTCAACCCAAGTTGTCCTAGTGCGTTCCCTAAATTCAAATGAGCCTCCACATCGTTAGGATGAAGGCGGATGGTTGCCTGAAGTTGGGAAATTTCAGATTCTAATTGGTCTGGTATTTTGAGAGCTAGTATGGAGTTTGTATGAGTATAAGCTAGGTTAGGGTTAAGGCGAATGGCGTCTTGAAGTTTGGTAATAGCTGCTGCGCGATCGCTTTGTTGGGCCAAAACTGCCGCAATGCCAATATGAGGCTGTGCATCATCAGGATTAATCCGAATTGCTTGTTCATAACAAGTCATTGCCGACTCTAAATTACCTTGTTCGGCGAAAACTACTCCCAAATGATAGTGAGCGTCGGAGCGCGTGGGGTCGAGATGAATGGCTTGCTGGTACTGAGCGATCGCCTCTTCTAGCTTGCCACAATCGTAGAGAACAATTCCCAAATTAATGTAACCTTCTGGTTCATTGGGATTAACTTCGACAGCTTTTCGGAACGAGGCTTCTACGCTCTTGTGGTCTTTAGGGTCATAGTTGACGCTCATCATGCGAAAAAGAAAGGACAATTATTAACTTCCCTATTCTGGCACACCCAAGGCAACCAGAACTTACCCAACTCTAACAGGAATTAGCTGCCACCTCCACTGTAAAGGTAAAGCCGGGATACTAACTTGCATAGGACAAGATGTAAAGCACTCTAACGAAAGATCGACTCCTACCCAGCAATTTATCAACTAGCAGAACAATTGAAAAACTTAGACGGCAAAGAATAGAGCGTTCCATATTAGTGTGATACGGGAAGTACCCGTCATCCAGCAGCACTCACAAATCATTCAGAAAATAGTGACCGTACTCTGCTCCCACCCAAAACGGGTAAACCTGCGTTATGACCAACGACAGGTTATTAATGGCATCCTATAGACACGAAAAACAGGGACTCTGTGCCGTATATCGGCTCAACGGCTAATTAATTCGTCCAATCGTCTAGCCGCAACAAGAAACTGATACTTAGAAAGTTTTAGTTCTTGGACTATCGGGCTCAAGTTGATAAAGATGTGGCCGATGGCGCAGGGGTTGAATTTGAAGCTGGGAGCTTCTTGGGGTAAAGCTTCTCCCGTGGTTGTCGCGCCTTCAGGAATTGAGTTTTTTTCTAGGAGTAAAGCGCTGTAGCCTGCCTTTAGCAGGTAAGCGGCGCAAACCAAGCCATTGTGACCGACGATCGCGTCCATCGTACTCGCAATCCCCGAGGTTCTTACCGCTGTTGGCACCCTGCTGGGACGCCGCAACTAGGACACCAAAGCACAGGGCTACACACGCTAATCGATACAACGGCGAAAGTATGGATGATTTTCTACAGCGGTGTTGGGCGTACAGCAAATGTTAAGCCCGATCGAGAATGATTGCACATATTTTATGCAATTATTCTCGCTCAATATTACCTCGATAATTAGTGATAGAACGAGTCATGTCTGAGGATAGAGCACCTACTTGAAACAGAATGATAGCCTTGTAGAGTAAGGTCAAAAACAGGTGCAAATCATGACATCAGATACTCCTCCCGACACTCGGCAAGATGAGGAAAAACATGACCCTCAAGATAATCCTGGAACCCAAACAAGTATACCGACCACAGAAGAGGGTGACACTCCACTGGATGAGAGATATCGCATGACCGGTCAACAATCCGATACTGAGGTTAGTCCCGGTAGTGAACCTGAAGCTCCTGGAGCTGCTCCCAAGGTTGTTGGTAGTCCAAATCAAGGAACTGACTCCCGTTAAAAAGATTCTTGAAAATCGCGCAAATGTGTGATAAAGATGAACGGTAGCTCAGCAAATAAGGTGGTAGAGACACTGCCTTATTTGCCATTAATGCCCAGCAGAAATTGCCTAGCAAGCCGGATGACAATAAATATCAATCAGATTATTTTAATCGAGGATAAGTAAACATGGTTACAACGTTAGAGGATATAAAACGGCTTCCGATTGGCGAAAGATTGGCAGACTGTAAAGCCTTGCAAAATTTAATTATCTCGAAGGTTCAAAAGCTAATAGATACGTTCCCTGATGGCAACCTCTCAGTCAGAGGAGAGGAGAAGTTTAAGGTTTTAGTATCAGGTTCAGGTAGTAGGGTAGACGGCGCTTCACAATACATCAGCATTTGAGTTTTAACCATGAATTTCTATATAGATTATCAGAATCCTCTTATTCTTTTTGCAGTTGGCGCGGCCGCTTGGTTCGTCCTGCTTTGGGTCGTGCGATCGCGGCGCGAACGTCAATACGATCTCACAGGGAAGACGGTGCTGCTTACGGGTGGTTCTCGCGGACTTGGTTTGGTTGTGGCGCGCCAGTTGGTGCAGCAAGGAGTGCGTTTGGCAATTTGTGCTCGCGATCGCGCCGAGCTCGAAAGGGCGCGTGTCGAACTAGAGGAGTGCGGTGGAGAGGTTCTGAGTGTTCCCTGTGATGTGACCGATCGCTCCCAGGTTGACCGGATGGTGCAGCAGGTGCGCGATCGCTTCGGTCAGATCGACATCCTGATTAACAACGCAGGCACCGACCTTGTGGGGCCAATGGACGTATTGACGATCGAGGACTACGACGATTTGATGAAGCTGCATTTCTGGGCACCGCTGTACACTACTTATGCGGTTCTCCCGGAAATGCGTCAACGACAAGCTGGACGCATCGTTAATATCTCTTCCATCGGCGGCAAGGTAGTTTCCCCGCATATGTTGGCGTATTGCGCGAGCAAATTTGCCTTAACGGGTTTCTCTGAAGGGATGCGGACAGAACTGGCAAAGGACGGGATTGCTGTCACAACGGTATGTCCCGGTTTCATCCGCACAGGCGTGATAGACCGCGCTATGTTCAAAGGTCAGCACCGCAAGGAGTTTACCTGGTTCAGCATTGCTGATTCGTTGCCCTTAATCTCGACGAGTGCCGAAAAAGTTGCTCGCGAGACGATTGCTGGATTTCGACGGGGTGATGCAGAGGTAATTGTGCCACTTTGGACTTGGTTTAGTGCCAGACTCTATGCTCTTTTTCCAGGGCTTTCTGCCACTGCGATCGGTTGGTTTAATCGGTTGTTACCTGGAACAGGTGGCATTGGTACTGAACGCGCTTTTGGAAAAGACAGCCACTCATCTTTATCGCCTTCGCTGTTAACCTCTTTGAGTGACAAAGCGGCACGGCAAAACAATGAGATGGGGAGCGACAAGGCAAATGGTGCGGCAGCAGATAAGCAGGTTGAAACTGGATCGAATGGACACGTATAAGCACAACTCTCCGCTAAAGAGGTTCAGTCCTCTGGAATCACGGCACAAATGCCAGCGCCTGAACTAGCGATTTCAGTGATGCCGCGCCCAATAATCCCTGTTCCACTGAATACTGCCAGCTTCTGCATCGCTTTGACTGCTTGTTTTCGCGATCGTTACTATAAACACTATTAGATAAAGTTCATTGTGCCTCTATCCTTGTGTAGAAGTAAAAGCACAATAATCTCTGTGCTAGCAAATACTCCTAACTGCTGCATCATTTTTACTGCCTTGTTAGACAGCTAGTGCAACTACTCTTCCTTTGTTTCTTCAGATAATAATCCTAAGTCACCAAAGAAGCTGTCAGAGACGCTGTCTAAATATGGATTCCTACAATTCTCCTGAGAGAATTTCGTGGAATAGTAATCTCTGAAATCCATCGTATCTCCTTTTGTATCAAGTCTCTTTTCTTTCAAAGCATCCATTAAATTTATGCTAGCAATGCCTAGAAAGTATTCTAATTCTTCTACTGAAATACTATGCCAATGAAAGCTTTCAGGAATAGTGGGGTCTAGTTGTCGTATTTCGTCCCTTAAAAATGAATTTACCAAGTAAGATCTATCATAAGTAACAACTAATCTTTCAGTTATTTCAATCCCATCTAACCAATCGGGAACAGTACATAAACTATTTCTTCTGTCCTCCTCGAATTCCCACATTTGATCCACACCAGCACCAATATTGCGGGTAAGGTCTTTATGAATTTTGTCTAGCTGCCCCCACTGCTTAGCAGGTAAATAAAGACCTGACTGCTTCACTTCTATCAAAAGAGCAGTGCCATTTTGAATAACAAACCAGTCGGGTGTAGCTTTGCGATTTTTTTTAGGGCCATATGTCCATTCTTGTTGTACATTCGATTCTCCAACTGCTTTTTGTAAGAGCAATCCAACATACTCCTGAAAGACCTCTCCGAAAGTCTTTCGGAACGGTTTTCCGTTGTTCTCTTTGAAGTATTCTGATAAGGTAAAGTAAAGACCTGTAGTTACTCGTCTATAAATTAAAGCTGGGATAGGTGTTATGTAAACTTGCGAAGAACCTGGCTGAGGATTGCGATCTGGGATGATTGCAGGCTTGCTCAAAAGCGGATTAAACCTAAATTTTTCATAGTCAATAGTCGGTGGCATATCCGATCTTGAGCGATCGCGAAAATAACTATAATTACATGAAATCCAATTTGCAAATGCCTTTTTCTTATTGATGTCAAGATAGTATTTTAGGGTATCAGGATACTGCTCTAAATCTTCAATTATGCGGAAAAATCCATTCTTGGCTCTACGCGAAAAATCCAAGCTTAATACTAATATTTCCTGTAAATTTAACCCAGAAAAGCTCTTAATCGCGTTGGCTATATCAACTTGATTGCAATTTCCACTTTTAGTCCATAAATTTTCGTAAATGATCAGAGTTCTTGCAAGGAGGTGACGAGCTTCACGAGCATAGTCTAATTGAGAAAGTCCGAATCTTATGAGAAAACCTTGTAGATTATCGCTGTCCTCTTGAAATGGATCGGGAAGCCCCAAATACATATCAATAGCTTTCAGTAAATCATCTAGAGTCATATCTTTACTGCGATAATCGTTAGAGCTTTCGATTAATCGCATAGACAAATAAGCTAGAACACCATCAAAAACTGGTATATCTTTGATAGTGTGTAATCTTTTATAGGATAACTCTCCAATCAGCCTAAGAGCATCATTAAGCTTAAATTTCCTTAAATATTGTCCAATGTCATTTGGAGAGTATTCTTTCCCTCCTATAGAACGGTAAGTAATTATATTTTTTCCAGCGTAATCACCTTCAGATCTACTCATATCCTCTCCCGACCTAAAACTTAAGCTAGCTTTGTAGTACAGCATAACACATTTGTATGTATCACCATCACGTTTGGTAACGCTCTCTAATTATGTCTGATGAAAGATGTTGAGCCAGTGATTATCAACTCCAATGGTTAGTAAGCTTGTTGGGATGATTGTCCAGCCTGGTACAGCACTAATAGATGATCCACCCATTGGAAAAAAATAGGAACCATCAATGCCTAATTCAATTAACCAACAAATCTTACTCAAAAGCCGCCCAGTTGGCGAACCAAAAGAGAGTGATTTCGCCCTGGTCGAAACCCCAATCCCAGAACCACGGGAAGGCGAAGTTCTCAACCGCACGATCTACCTGTCCCTCGACCCCTATATGCGCGGTCGCATGAGCGATCGCGAATCGTATGCTTCTCCCGTAGAATTGGGTTCCGTGATGGTCGGCAGCACAGTTAGCCAAGTAGTGAAATCCAACCATCCCCAATTCAGGGCCGGAGATTTTGTGCTCGGTTATGAGGGTTGGCAAACTTATGGCGTATCGAAAGGCGAAACGTTGCGCAAGCTAGACCCCAATCAAGCACCCATCTCCTATGCGTTGGGCATAACGGGGATGCCCGGAATGACGGCATATTTTGCGCTGCTTGATATTGGGCAACCACAAGCAGGCGAAACGGTTGTCGTTTCTGCTGCCTCTGGCGCAGTCGGTTCTGTAGTCGGTCAAATTGCTAAACTCAAAGGCTGTCGGGCAGTGGGGGTGGCTGGGAGTGAGGATAAATGCGATTACGCAGTCAAAGAATTAGGATTTGATGCCTGCATTAACCGCAAAACTCAAGACCTCAGTTCAGCACTGAAAGCCGCTTGTCCTAAGGGAATCGATGTTTACTTTGACAATACGGCAGGTCAAATTTTAGAAGCCGTTTTGCAGCAGATTAATCTTGGGGCCAGAATACCACTGGTTGGTTTAATCTCGCAGTACAACGCAGAAACTCCTCCTCCTGGCCCTAATTTGATGCCATTGTTGGTTAAACGCGCTTTAATCAAGGGTTTTCTTGTCGGTGATTACCAACACCGTCAGGCAGAGTTTATAAACGATGTTTCTCAGTGGTTGCAGGAAGGTAAGCTCAAGTATAAAGAAGACCTTGTAGAGGGACTGGAAAACGCGCCGCACGCCTTCATCGGTTTACTGCAAGGGAAAAACTTTGGCAAGCTGATTGTTAAGGTAAAACAAGGGTTCGTGCAACCAGGGGAAAGTTAGAAGAATGGCGCAAAAATCAACACTACTTTGCCCTTGGTGGTGCGAACCCTATATTTACCGCCTGTAGGAATTACTTGAGCGGCAGAAAGAGGTCGGTAATCGCCTCATGCTGAGGTACATCAGGAAAAAAACTAACTCTCTGAAGAAACAGTGGAAAGTCTCGCGCTTCTTCTGTACTAGACGGGAGCCATTTCGAGTAAAGATAAGTGATGCTCTCGCCAAGGTTAGCGTCGTCCCCGATGTGTCGCAATACGGCACATCTACCAGCAGGAATGGTTTTTTCTACAACTCCAAATGGATTGTCAGCCACATCTCGCTCTGTTGATGCACAAATGTCAAAGCGATAGTTTTCAGGCGAGGTATCGGACGGATTATCGTAAAGGATGTTGAAAGTAGCGCTGACTTGGGGCGTCAGATTGTTCTGCTTTCGCCATTCGATAAATTTGCGAATCGAATTCCCGAGGAGATTTGGATCGCCACGGTGTTCAAGAGCAGCTACTTTGGTGTCTTTAAAGGTGATTAGCTTAACTTTCGCGGGCTGATTTTCTGGTTTCATATACTTCATCCTTAAGTCACTTAATACTTGGTAAGTCGAGTGCCAAGGATTCCACTGCGGATGCTTTCTAAACTCTGTTGGACTCTGCCCTATGTTCTTTTTGAATGCACGAGAAAACGATTCATGGTTTTCGTAGCCACTCGCCAGCGCGATATCGACGATCGGCATATGGTTGCGAAAGGCAAGTTGATAAGAAGCTCGTTTCAAGCGATTGAGCTGAACGTATTTGTATGCGCTAATTCCGAAAAGCTCAGAGAACTGCCTGTGAAAATGATACTTCGAGAATGCAGCAACGTTGCTGAGCCGATCGACAGTAAGGTCATCGTCTAGATGAGAATCGATGTACTCAAGCACTTTGCGGAATCTAGAGTGATAGGTGTATTCAGCAGATTCAGTCAAATGTTGCATCCTCCTTGGCTATCAATATACTATTCCCTTGGAATTCATAAAGCCTGACAGAAATTGCTCAATCTACAGGTGCTCGGTCCGGAACGACGGGGTTCACCCCCCTTGTTAAGCCCAGTGACGATCCAAGGCGATGAACACGGCTTAGCGATCGCATAACGCCTCAACTCAACCATGTACCTCACACCTCCTAAATTGCCAATACTCAGTTTTAGTGTGTCTCCAGCAAGATGTGGTAAACGTTTGCTTGCGTTTGAATTTGCTTATAGCTATCTGCACTTAAGCAATAGCTGCAAAACAAGGAGAACAGATGTCAGAAAGTACGTCAAACTCAGAAATGTTATACCGAACTCTTGGCAGCACAGGAGAGAAAGTTTCTGCGATCGGATTGGGTGGTTGGCACATCGGATTGAAGTATGTTGATGAGCAACTGGGTATCCGGATTGTTCGCAGTGCGATCGACCGCGGCATCACTTTTATGGATAACAGTTGGGATTACAACGGTGGAGTCAGCGAGATTCGCATGGGGAAAGCCTTGCGCGATGGCTACCGAGACAAAGTATTCCTGATGACGAAAATCGACGGCCGCTCCAAGAAAGAAGCCGCAAGACAGCTAGACGAATCACTGCAACGCCTGCAAGTTGATTGCATCGATCTCGTCCAGCACCACGAAATCCTCCGATTCGAGGATCCGCATCGAGTTTTCGATCGAGAAGGGGCAAATGCCGCCTTAATTGAGGCGCGGGAAGCTGGCAAACTCCGATATATTGGCTTCACCGGACACAAAGACCCCCAGATTCATTTGCATATGCTGGAAGTTGCAGCCAGTTATGGGTTTAAGTTTGATGCGGCTCAGATGCCGCTGAATGTGATGGATGCACACTACCGAAGCTTTGCGAAGCTGGTTGTGCCAGAACTGGTTAAACAGGACATCGGCATTCTTGGCATGAAAAGCATGGGAAACGGGATTTTGTTACGGTCAAATACGGTAACGCCAATTGAGTGTCTGCACTATGCGCTGAATCTACCTACATCGGTTGTGGTTACGGGGATTGACAGCATGGAGATTCTCGATCAAGCGTTTGAGGCGGTGCGGACGTTCCAGCCAATGAATGACGAGCAAGTGCGATCGCTGTTAGCAAAAACAGCAGAAGCAGCATCGCGCGGCGAGTTTGAGCCATTCAAAACTTCATCAATTTTCGACAGCACTGCCCAGAATCTAGATTGGCTGGGAGAGGAGCCACAGCGCATTCAGCAACTGATGCCAACGTGATCGAATAGATCTAATCGACTGATATGTCATGCAAGAGCAACGCAGCATATAAGATTGGAGATGCACTGCCAACCAACTGTTAGGCAGATTTTTCCATCGGATTAACTAGACTTACTGTTAAAGTCATTGAGACTCTTTGTGGCCTCAAGAAATGCTCTTTGCTCTTCATTTTGCCGACTAAGTGTTTTGATTAGATAGGACAATGCAACCCGTATATATTCGGAGTTCTTTAGACACTCCTCTTCAGGAAGTCTGTGAATTCCAGCACTCAATGTGTCGTAAATTATTGCTAAAGGATTCATCCCATTTGGTCTTAAGCTATTCGGAATTGCATCTTTAGCGATCTTAATTCTTTCATCCATTACAATTCCCTTTAAAGCTCTATCAATTTGTTCTATCATCTCTGATGAGGAGCCTTGCATTTCAAGAATAGAACGAAGATTGTCAAGGATTTTTCCGATAGAGTTTTCTACAACTCTTCTGTAATAAGAAAATGCGGCAATGCCATAGCCTTGAGATTCACAGATCAAGGCTTTCTTAAAAAATTCTGAATCATCTTCCAGAAACCTATCGATATCTTTGTCAAGATTGATTGACCAAGCAGGACTTTGACCAACTTTTCTAATCTTGCCGTTTTCTATATCTACCTCAATGAAAAAAGCATATTTACTTGAAGAACAACTATCGCACTTGAACAAAAATGAATAGATGCTGGATTCTAGTTTTGGCACGGAATTGCCAGAACCAGAACCTCTTGCTCGACGATCAGAGAATGGTCTACTTCGCTTACAAGTAGAGCACTCCATTTCAATCTGGAACAAGTCAGTAAACGGTGTAGAATATGCGGGCAATTCAAACTTTTGCCAAGAGTAAAGTGGCTTTTTTTCAAGAAATTCTCTCAATTTTTCACTTAAGTTATTCATAACTCTAACTATAGCTACGTGATGCCCTTTAATCTCCCGAACTCTTGTTATGGAGATTCTCGCTACTTATTCCCCTTCGTCTACCGGGTTGTCTTACCAAGAAGCGGGGTTTAAAGCCCGGTTCTTAAGGAAGGCTTTTAAATTATAGCGACAATCGCTCATAAAGTGTTAAGATAATTGCATGATAACACTAGAGTTTAAGTTAAAAGGCAAGCTAGCGCAATATCGGATCATTGACGATATGATCCGCACAGCGCAGTTTGTCAGAAACAAGGCTCTACGTTATTGGATCGATAATGAAGGAGTTAAGTTGTCCGACCTATACAAGCAATGTGCCGTGATGGCGCGTGAGTTTGAATGGGCGGGAAAACTTAATTCGATGGCGCGTCAGGCTTCTGCTGAACGTGCCATTTTTGCTATTCAGCGTTTTTTTGCTAACTGTAAGGCGAAGAAACCTGGGAAAAAGGGCTACCCGCAGTTCAAGAAACACACTCGCTCTTTAGAGTACAAAACAACAGGCTGGAAGCTTTCTGCTGACAAAAGGAGTCTAACTTTTATCGACGGCTTTGAAGCAGGGACATTTAAATTGGTCGGCTCTCGTGATTTGCATTTTTATGCACCTACCGAGATTAAGCGAGTCAGAGTTGTACGACGTGCCGACGGCTACTATGTTCAGTTGTGTATCAGCGTAGAGCGGACTGAGGAAGCTGTACCCACGGGTAAGTCTATTGGGATAGATGTGGGGTTGAACCACTTCTACACAGACAGCAATGGAAATACTGTACCCAACCCTCGTTATCTTCGCAAAAGTGAAAAAGCTCTAAAAAGAGCGCAAAAACGAGTCTCCCGGAAGAAAAAGGGTTCTAAAAACCGCAAAAAAGCGATTAACAGACTAGGAAAAAAACATCTGAAAGTTGGTAGGCAGCGTAAAGACTTCGCCGTTAAGACGGCATTGTGCGTAGTGAAATCTAGCGATTTCGTAGCCTACGAAGATTTGCAGGTGAGGAACATGGTAAAGAATCACAAACTTGCTAAATCAATTAGCGATGCAGCGTGGTCGCAATTCGCTCAATGGTTGCAATACTTTGGAAAAGTGTATGGCAAGACAGTAATTGCTGTTGCTCCTATGTACACTTCTCAAGATTGCTCTGCCTGTGGAAATGCTGTTAAAAAATCGTTATCGGTTCGGACTCACGTTTGTAGTTGCGGTGCGGTACTAGACCGCGACCACAACGCAGCGCTGAATATTTTAGCGAAAGGATTGAAACAAGCGGGAATCGTTTTAAATACGGTGGGGCACACCGAAATTAACGCTTGGGGACAGACCGACCTCTACTCGTTGGTGGTGACATCAGCGAGCAAGCCGACTGGTTGAGCCAAGAATCCTCGCACCTTTAGGTCGAGGAGTGTCAAAGATGCCCGATCCTGATTCTGCGGTTTGTTTGTTCTCATTGATGTAATTTTCTCCATAGAGTAGGTGGTACAGGCCGATCCCATCGCCCCAGTGATGCCTACCAACAACATTCCAAGTAGGTGCCTTCGCCTTAATCGCGAAGCGATGTGGGTTTCTGCTTCACCTCTGGTCAGAGTAGGACGTTTCCCATTCGCCCTCCTGCTTGACCCGCACCGACTTTGCCGCATCACTGGGCGTACAGACAAGCCAGTAGCCATCTTCTTGTCCTTTAACCTGAGCCGCATTTTAGTTTTCTGCATTGTGGGAAATCCCAGAATAGGCTTGAATAGATATTTAGGTAATGCCCTTGCTATCTATAATTTCCGTTTCATGAATATCCGGTCAATTACTATACTTCTGTAAGGTTGGGGACGATCGCCTCTTGATGTTGCTCGATCCAGTCCCGTGCCCATTGAAAGGGGACACCTATTCCTTGGGCGGCTTGTTCATCTTCGGGGCGATCGCCCACATAGATCGAATTTTGCGGAGTGTGTTTGTGTCTGACCATTGCTAGTTGCAACATACCCGATCGCGGTTTCCGGTACTGTTTGGACCACTTCGTTTGGCTGTGGTTATAAACATTGTGGCCAGTAACGCGGAAACACTTTTTACCCTCAAAGTCGGGGCAGAAGTAGATTTCTCTCAACTCTGGGAATAACTCAAGCGTGTATTGCTGTTCCTGGATGCACTCTTGCATAGACTTATGACCTGCGGCAACTCCACCTTGGTTGGTGATGCCGGCAATTATCCAATCGTCTTCTTTGTAGGCGCGAATGGCAATGTCGGCACCTTCAATAATCTGTTGATCTTTGGGATGTTGGAAGTATTGTTGTCCGCTGAGCGGTTCGCGGAGCGTACCATCCATATCTATTAGTAATAAGCTCATCGTTCCCTAGAAAATTTCCTGTTTTATTAAACATCCTAAGCTGCGAGCCATTTCCTCTCCTCTAGCTAATGGAATGTACTGCAGCGGGCGATCGACTTATGTTGAAACAAAAGAGGTTGCCTCACCGCCAGAGATACAAATCTCGCCCATCAAGGAATTTATATCGTTTCCGGTTGCATGGGCACGCTCGAGTCAAGGTCAATAATTCCACCTTCCTCGACTCCCGACTCCCGACTCCCGACTCCCGACTCCCGACTCCCGACTCCCGACTCCCGA
>Ga0164304_10000031_pt1 | contig 37739 bp, 22 predicted proteins | sample Whisoiple_217_MG_FD_110216 | JGI IMG/M metagenome (GOLD analysis project Ga0164304, IMG submission 110216) | Soil microbial communities amended with pyrogenic organic matter from upstate New York, USA - Whitman soil sample_217_MG | ecosystem: Environmental > Terrestrial > Soil > Agricultural...
AAGCTCATTGCTTACAGTTATTATGATGTCGCTTTCCAACTGAGAGCAACAGTCAGGAGAACCCCACTCTGTTGGTCGTATTTGCCAGAATCAACGTGAAAGAACCAGGGGGAATTAGTATTGAAGAAAACCGTACAAAGCTATTCCTAGAAACCGAAAAGGCTGTGTCAACGCCATGATGAGCCAGCCGAGCGAACTCTGCACGGCGCTAGCGTCGGGGGAAGTATCGCTGGTGTTAACCGTACCAAAAACACGGTGCGGGTGATGTGTAGCAGTGTAAGGACGTGCAGAGCGGGCAATCACTGCAATAGCCATCGCTCGCTGTATGAGGGCGTGAGCATAATCCCCTTCTTAAAAACAAAGTTTTGATATAGCTAGCTGCGGGAGTGGGAGTCCCACATTAACGCCTCCACAAGCGGGGTGTTACCCACAGCTAGCTAATAAATTCTCCTAAGCAGTAATTCAAAACAGCCAAGACACCTTCATTGTCTAACGACCCAGTGCTATCAGCTTGAGAATGCCTAGTAAGGTGTTATGCAAAAACAGAAAGTAATAAATACCGAAAGCAGCCAAGCCTCCTAAAAGCATTGCTGGATCTCGCAGAAGCTTGCCTATACCAATGAAAACACCAAGGAAAATTAACACAACAATAGCGGTCTGAGCGGTGAACATGATAAAAAAGGCTCCTTTCTCTGAATGTGTTGCAATCCAGCATAGGTGGTCTGCCCAAGCGTCAGAGGCAATGCGATCCAGATTTGAAGTTTTATTAAGCTTTGCGGTAAACACCGCCTGCCTTATCCGTGCAAAGCAATTCCCCTTTGTGCCATGCCCAACCGTGCAAATTGCGGCTAGCTGACACTCCTAAACTCAGTGCTTCCCACGACGATTTGTTGTAGGCAACCAATTGCTTTCTGAGCAATGGGTCATTTTTTGCCTCAATTTGGCACGTCCACAGAACCATCCCAATCCAAGAAAAACCAACTTTATTCCAAACTAAGTTTGTTTTTAATCTCTGCTCCTCTGCCTTCTTAAGTTGTGGGTAAGTGCCATCCAACTCGGCTCGATCCAGAAGTTCAGTGTACTGCTTACCTACTTGCCTCCACTTTTTCATCGGAACCTCATAGTAGGGTTCCAGACAGACAGAGAAAGAACTGTCCGCCTCTTCTTTTAAAGTGGCCGCAAATAAATCATAGGCTGATTGAAATGGATATTGTCTCAGGCTAGCTTGGTGAAAAAATTTGTACCAAAAATGGGCTAATGGCTTGGAAAAATGCTCCACATAACCCGTCCCAATTTGGAGAAGTGCGTGGCGTCTTTTGACATATTTTTCAGCAACTTGGCAAAGCTCCCACCGAGCTTTTTTTTCATTAAGGGAGCAGTAAATTAACTCAGCCTTTAGTTGAGAAATCTCTTGCCGTTTTACAGCTTCCTCAAGTGGGTAATAGTCCTTAACAAGCCACTTAGATTTCCAGCACTCAGCCAAAAGAATCTGGGTTTGTCTTGCTTTGTGCCATTCCTCTATCTGAGCTGGTGTCTTAGCTTGCTGTAGGAGGCGTGAGCTGGGCAAGCTAGCTATAAGTTGGGCAATTTGCTCATGTATTTCAGGGATTTTTTGATTCATTAGATAATTCGGGATGAAATGGAGGACTTCGGACGGCACAGACTAGGGGGGGGTTGCGGGCTATCGAGGAGGCAGCGATCGCCTTCGGGAAGTTTGGACATGGCGAGCGGGTTGGGGATTTGGTTTGGGTTTCTTCCAAAACAGCTATGTTGGTTGTTAAATAACTCTACTATTTCTCGGCTTTCGGTACACAACATAGCTAAGTAAGGTGTTCTCAATACCTCTTATAAAATTTTAAAAACAAGCTGATTTCAAAAAATCTCCCAAGACGTAAAAGTCTGTGTTGTCTAAGTCTTTAGGATAGATAACTAAAGTTAGTTTTCTGGTTACAAACTCCTTCTTAGAAGCTACCACAAATGAAAGAATAATTAACTTGGCTAGTGCCATTCGAGGCAAATTAGTACGAGCCAAATCAGCTCCAATAACAGGCATAGCCACGTCTATCCCATGACCCCTCCGACGCACTTCTTCCCAAAGATGACTCAAAGAATTCCAGATTTCGTCAGCGTTTGACTGGACTTTCAGATCGTTACCCATATAGCCGTAAGCTGTCCAGAAGTAGCGTTTGTCGGGGGAACCCAGCGCTATGGTAGTGCCGATGGGGTAGCGCCAAGACTTTCCCTTCTGTTTGTTAGGTTCTTTTGTACGTTGAGCTTGGTAGCCTTGCAAAGCGGCTTCGATGTCTGCATCTAACCTAATACGGTCATCACTATAAATACGCGTGAGAAACTGCCCCTGGACACTTGAAGGTTTGATCACCTCTCCCAGTTCTGTATCGAATACATCATTAGCACCTATGACTAAATGCCCCGACTCATCAAACAGATCGCCCAGCTTAATTTCTACAACCGAGTTGGGGGAAGACAAGGCTTGACACACCGATCTACGGGGAAAATTCAGAATAACTGCGATGGCTAGGGACAGTGCTGCCAGTCCAAAGTAACCAATCCAGCCAAAATTCAGATACTGCGGAAAAAAGAATGCCCCAGGCTCGATTAATAACCACAAAAAACCAAAGACACTGAGAAAAGAGCTGGCTATTCGTCTAAATCCAATTTGAGTTAAGAGTTGCAGGTAAACCATCGCTTCTGAAGTTTTTTATCCGGAGTCTGGTGTACATTGTCATTATCGGGCGCAAAATTACCGTAGAAGCAGAGAGTGTCTGGACTTGAGCAAGACTCCCGTCATTGTATAATTGCCGTATACTTATGCCAAATGCTTCTTCTGAGGCACTGCTACCAGTTTAGCTTTACGAGCGTCTGTTTATTTGTCTTTCTGACAGCCTTCTGAATCGAATATCATGCAATTAGATGTGTCGATAATAAGCAATGCAACAAGTAGACGTGCTAAAGATATTCCTGGCATCGCCGGGCGATGTAGTTAGAGAACGTAACTATGTAAAAGAAGTCATTGATGAGATTAACCGTACCACAGCTCCTAGTAAAGGTGTCAGACTAGAGGTAGTCCGCTCTGAAGGGAACGTCTTCCCTGGTTACCACCCTGAAGGTGGTCAAGCTGTACTCAATGCACAGATTGCCAACATGGAAGAGTATGCGTTGTTTATCGGCATCATGTGGAACCGTGTCGGGACTCCAACACCGCGTGCTGTTTCTGGAACAATTGAAGAGTTTGAGCGGGCAGTCAAAGCTTGGAAGAGCAAAAAGCAACCTGATATCTGGTTTTACTTTCGACAGGCAGCAGCATCATTTAATACGGATGAAGAAATAGAGCAACGGCAAAAGGTACTAAACTTCAGAAAGACAATTAAGCCTTGCAGTTTTATCCGCGACTACAAAACCCCCTCTAACTTTCGCGATGAGTTTCGTATAGGTATATCTTTGTGGTTAGCTAAGCTTCCAAACAAAACGTCTAAACCTAGTATCGCTGCTGCAAACCAAAATAAAAAGTCACTTATACCAGCTACAAAATCACAAACAGCGACTACAAAAGGAAATAATAAAAAAAGATTAACCTCAAACTCTACAGCAGATAACAAAGGAAAATCAACCTCAACTACCCTAACAAAAAAGCTGTCTTCTGCCGGTTTTGGCTCTACAGGTCGTACTAGAAGTATCAATACTTCAGGTGCATTAGTTATGTTGAATAACAATTTTTTTCTAACTCAATCTGTTGAAACTCAAGCCAATCAAACTGTCGTCACAGTCCACATTTCACCTACCAATTCAGAACAAGAAGCTGCCTTACGTAATTTGCAACCCGAGCAGTCTTACAACAAAAAGCCGATTGCTTATGCTTACCAGGATGACGCAGCAATAATGCAGGTAGAGAGTGTTGTCTCTCAATCTATTAAAGGCAAAACAATTTTTATCCTTACTTTAAGTCGAGATCCCAGCTCACAAAGAAGCAACAGTATGGAAATCAATTTTAATAGCTACAGCGCGGATCAAATCGCTGAGTTACGCGCTCGTCTTTTGTTACTTAATGAAACCCCTTCTATTCATGAAAAAAACAATTTCTCGCAAATAGATTCTTGGGTTGAGGGAGGTTATAACAATGCTGTCAATATCAAGAAAAATATCTTTCCTGATTTGTGGAAAAAGCTGAAAATTCCACCCAGTAAGTTTTTATCTCATGCACGTCTTGTAGCAGTTTATTATCTAAAAATGAGCTGGACTGTTGAAGACATATTGGAATTGAAACTTGGTCTAATTGAAAGCAATGTTATGTCTGTTCAGTTTCGTGGGAAAAGAAAATCCCCCTACATCAATCAAGAATCTGCCGTTATTCAGTTTAAAGGTAATTGCCCTCTAAATGGATGAGTAAAACTAGCAAGTCAAATTTAAGAAAAATACGATCGCAATTCCTCACCTCACCCCGCTAATCGCATCCAACTCAACAGCCGACAGAACCTTGGGTTCCATCTCATACAAATCTTGCAGCACAGTCTTGACGAACGGGAACGCAAAATATTCCGTCAGTTTTCCAATCCGGTAGTTAAAGGGTTGATATCGGTGTTTGAAGTACAGCTCAACATTCCCCCGATGTTCCCACAATCCCAGCAAGTTGACGGCGACATCCGAGTAATGCGCTCTCACATCCCGCTGCACTTCGGCGATGCGTTCCTCGATACATCGAGTTGTCACCCCAATTTTATAGAAGCAGTGGCCGTCCGCTTTGACCTCCAGAAAATAGAGCGAATTCACCAAAATCCGACGAAGCTGTGTTCGATAAATTAGCAAATCAGCCCGCCGTTCATCCAAGCAGGATAACCCCGCAGCTTCGGCAATCTCTACAGAGCCTTCCAACGAAGCCAGCTCCGACACCAGCAGCGGTTCTTGGACTTTGTTGAACAGCGCCAGGGGAAGCGCGCCGACGGGGATTTTGCCGAGGTCGGTAAACTGATAAGTGCGAGATCCCTCTGATTCCAACAATCCCTTCAATTGCCATCGAAAGTTTACCAAGTCTTTTGGAATGGCGTAATCCTGTGCGCCGTACTCTTTCCACAGCACCTTCAACTGTTCTAATTCCTCACCCTTTAACTGAATATTGAAATTATCGTAGAGAGGCAGCGAGGGAAACGCTTTGGTTTTAATCCGCTGCGAGACGGGCTTGCAAGTTTCCCCGGTGTGCGCGAAGTGATGTTCTTTCACCGAACCCTTTTTCGCTGTGAGGGAGCCACCGCAGTAGAGGCAAGTTAGCTGAGTTTTTCCGCGCACAACTTCATCAATGCTCGTCAGTTCGCCACTGAGAGCAACACCAAATTTTAGCCACATCGCCCTTCAATTCTCCTCAATGCAGGTTTGAAGATGCACCCGCTAGATGAAGAATTGTAACAATATTGCTTGTTAATAGCCTCTGCCTTGGGCGAGAACCAACCTCCAGGTGCTGCTGAGGGCGACTCTTTTGAGAGGTAAATTTTTGATAAGGGCAAGTCTTTTTTAGTCTAAATTAGTATTTATAACGTTAGTTATAAAGAGTAAATGCTCAACTTACTTGAAGAGCAACAGCCAGAAACCTTGAAGTTGCACGCACCGGTGCCACTGGCTTTGCACCCAGCAGCGGTGTACCTCGACAGTTTGGGAAGCGATCGCTCGAAGGCAACGATGGTGGCAGGGCTCGACATCATGGCGAAGCTGCTCACTGGTGGGGAGTGCGGCGCGATGACTTTGAATTGGGCAGCATTGCGCTACAGGCACACAGCAGCGCTGCGCTCGGCACTGGAAAAAAAGTACGCGCCAGCATCGGTCAATCAAATGCTGTGCGCCTTGAGGCGAGTGTTGAAGGAGGCTCTGCGGTTAGATTTAATAGACTCTCAAGATTACAGTAAAGCGGTGGACGTCAAGAGTATCAAACAATCGGGAAAGCCCAGGGGGCGGGCACTGTCACCGCATGAAATTGCAGCACTGATGACAAGCTGTTCGGGTAATAGTTCCGTTGATGTCAGGGATACAGCGCTGATTGCTATTTTGCGCGGGGGCGGCATCCGCCGTGCTGAAGCAGTCAACCTGGATTCGGCAGATTTCAACCTATCTACGGGAGCGTTGGAAATTAGAGAGGGTAAGGGCAAGAAAGACCGAACAGTTTATCTCCCAGAGTCGGCTCACGCCTTGGTAGAAAAGTGGCTCAATTTGAGGGGAGAGGAACCGGGCCCGTTGCTTTTTCCCATCCGCAAGGGAGGAGAAATTCAATTTCGGCGGATGACTCCAGATGGTGTCTTGAAGATTTTGCAGCGGCGGGCGTTCCTCGCCGGAGTGGATTCTTTCTCTCCCCACGATTTCCGCCGCACGTTTTGCTCGGACCTCCTCGATGCTGGAGTCGATATCGTGACTGTGCAAAAGTTGGCAGGTCACGCTTCTCCGGTGACGACAGCCAAGTACGATCGCCGGGGCGAAGAAACGAAACGACGGGCTGTGCAGCATTTGGGGTTTTGATGTTGAGGGTGGAGAGCTCATCGCAGATTTTCTTGAGCAATGCTAGGCCGTGCCTTCTATTTTCATCTCAAGCGCGATAAGGTTCACGTCTGAGAGGCTGGAATACTTACTGCGTTACTGTATCGGTCGGGGGTATTTCTTAACGTAGCGCTCCAGGAATCAGCAAGTTTTGGGACGGTGATGGCAGTTTGGGTGTTGGTAGCTATAGCGTGTTTAAATAGTTAAACTTTGGCTTAGGGTAAGATTTGCTGTTGAGAGTTATAAAGTCATGCTGGGAAACATAAAAAGCTTTTGCTAGAAAACTTCCTTACCCCTAAGTGGATGGAGTTATGGTGGAAGGACGTGGGAGCGATCGCCTTTACTCCCGCACGCCTTCAGTGCTTCCTAAAGAACCCGCACGATCTCCGCTTGCATCCAGTCTTAGCTGCCTGGAAAGAATATGTGCGGTGCAGGAACTCTGATAGGGTGACATAAGAGATTAGAATGCCACATAAGTAATTAGTAGGAAGCTGCACCTAATCAACCTATAAGCTTGCACAAGAGAAGAGGCAAGTTTATAAAAGGTAGCCGATCGCTCTAATGGTATGGTTTGATGATGGGACAATCTCCAAGCGGGCGATCGACTTTCCTTGCGACACCAAAATGCTTAAACTGTTAGTAGGTTCCCAAGAGTAAAAATGACAGCTATCACCCCCCCCGGTTCTATCGTCTCTTGTCGTGATCGCCAGTGGGTGGTGTTGCCTTCCGACAGCCCGGACTTGATTCGCCTGCGTCCCTTAAGCGGAAATGAAGACCAAATTTGTGGCATTTACACCCGCCTCAACCTAGAAACTATTGAACCCGCCCAATTTCCCGCACCCAACGCCAGCACCATTCAAGACCACGCCGCGGCCCAACTTCTCCTCGATGCCACCCGGTTGAGCTTGCGAAGTGGGGCTGGCCCGTTTCGCTGTCTGGGCAGACTGTCCGTGCGTCCCCGTCCTTACCAGTTAGTACCCCTATTGATGGCGTTGCGGTTGCCGGTTGTGCGACTGCTAGTGGCTGATGATGTTGGCATTGGCAAAACGGTCGAAGCAGGACTGATTGCCCGCGAACTTTTAGACAGGGGGGAAGTAAAGCGCCTAGCAATTCTCTGTCCACCCCAACTATGCGATCAATGGCAGCGAGAACTCAAGCAAAAATTCCACATTGATGCGGCCGTCATTCGTTCGGGCACTGCCTCCAGATTAGAGCGAGCATTACCCACTGGCGACAGCCATATTTTTAGTTATTACCCACACATAATTGTTAGTTTAGACTACGTTAAATCAGAACGTCGCCGCGCTGTATTCCTCACTCATTGCCCAGATTTAGTAATTGTTGATGAAGCCCACACCTGCACTAATTCCCAGCAACAAAAAGCGATAGGTCAGCAGCGCTATGAATTAATAAAAGCCATTGCCGAAAAAGCCACCCGCCATTTACTGTTACTAACAGCTACTCCCCACAGCGGGATTGAAGCAGCATTTTTGTCTTTATTAGGTTTGCTAAACCCTAAATTTGAGCAATTTAATTTAGAAATCCTCACCGAAAAAGAACGCATTGAGTTAGCCAATCATTTTATCCAACGACGGCGGGTGGATGTCCGCCAGTGGTTGGACAACGAAACGCCATTTCCCCAGAGAGAATCTTTAGAATTAGCTTATCCATTATCTACTGATTATCGTTGCTTATTCGATAACGTTTTTGATTTTGCTAAAGGATTAGTGCTAGGAGTTGACGACAGTTTGAGTTACGCCCAAAAACGGGGTCGATATTGGTCAGCTTTAGCAATTATCCGCTGCGTGATGTCATCTCCAGCAGCAGCAATTGCTACTTTATCCAGGCAGGTAAGAAACCGTGATACGGAAGTAAAAACTGAGGAATTAGAGGAATTGTGGGATGATGAATTAGCTGCCAGTTATGTAAGTGACCCTACAGAAGGAGAGCAAGTTGCAGACGCTTCTCCTACGGCTGTGGTGGATGTGGGACAAACAACCTTAAAAGATTCTCAAAAACGAAAGCTACGAGATTTTGTCAAGCAAGCAGAGGCTTTAAAAGGGGCAAAAGATGTTAAATTACAAAAGGTTATAGCCCTGGTAAAAGAACTTCTCCAAGCAGGTTTAAATCCGATTATTTGGTGCCGATATATTGCGACAGCTAATTATGTTGCTGAGGCTTTAAAGCAAGACTTAGAGAGTAAGAAAAACAGCGATATTCGCGTGATTGCAATTAGCGGTGAAGATTCAGAAGATAAGCGGGAAGTCCGGTTAGCCGAATTGATGGCGTATCCGCAGCGAGTATTAGTTGCTACTGACTGTTTGAGTGAAGGTTTGAACTTACAAGAACATTTTACCGGCGCCATCCACTATGATTTGCCTTGGAACCCGAATCGATTAGAACAACGGGAGGGTAGAATTGATCGCTACGGACAAACAGCGCCAGTAGTTAAATGTATTTTGCTTTACGGGCAAGACAACCCTGTAGATGGGGCAGTCTTAGAGGTTTTAATTCGTAAAGCTGTGGCAATTCACAAAACTTTAGGGGTAACAGTTCCCGTACCAATGGATAGTACAGCGGTGCAAGAAGCTGTGTTTAAATCGCTGTTTGAAAATTCAACTAGCGAGTATTATCAATTGAGTTTGTTCGACCTTTTGAAAGAGGAAACTTCTCCTATAACAGAAGTGCACCAACAGTGGGATAGAGCGGTTGAGAAAGAAAAGCTCAATCGAACTCGGTTTGCTCAAAGAAGCATTAAACCGGCAGATGTGAAACGAGAGTTAATTGAGTCCGATTCGATTTTAGGCAGTGCATCAGATGTGGCGCGTTTTGTCAAGTCAGCTTGCGAGCGTTTGAATACTTCTTTAATAAAAAAGAAAAATGGCTGGTATTTGGCAAGTATTCCTTCGTGTTTAGTGTCTTTAATTGGGGATAAACCTCGGACAATTACCTTTGATTCACCTGCACCAGCGGGGGTAGAATATATTGGCAGAAATCACGCCATTGTTGAAGGTTTAGCACAGCATTTATTAGAAGGCTCTCTGGAAAATTTACACGAATCGGCAGCGTCTCGGTGTGGGTTTACTGTTACAAAATCAGTGCAGCAACCAACGGTGATTTTGCTGCTGAGATTGCGGCATTTGTTGGAGAGTTCCCGCAGTCACGAAGCGGGCGTGACTTTGCTGGCTGAGGAGTGTTTGGTGCGGGGTTTTCGCGGGACTCCCGCGCAACCGCAATGGATGTCTGAAGGAGAGATTTCGACCCTATTAGAGGAGGTAGAACCCGCAGGAGATTTGCCAATTGGAAGGAAAAAGGCGGCGGTGGAAAGGTTGCTATCTCGGTTGGGAGATTTAGAGGCAAATTTAACAGAAATGGGGAGGGAAAGGGCGGGTATTTTATCGGAGTCACATCGGCGCGTTAGGGCAATGACGAAAGAAGGGCAAGTGAAAGTAATTCCTCAGTTACCAATGGATATTTTAGGCGTTTATATTTTGCAGCCACCTTAAGGTAGGTAGTTGCGCTGTCTTTGCCAGTATTTATCAATTAAGGGCTGAAACCCAACTACGTATCAATCTAAAAACCCGCTGAAGTGCTAGTACATACCTTATGGTTTCTCTAACTATTTCTGGAATTTCAATAGAAGGCAATTTAATCGCCCCCGACTTGACCACAGAATTTTTATTGGGGGATATAAAAGGGCAGAATGCCGTAGATTTTGGTTTACCAAAAACGCAGAAGTTAGAGGATGAAATTGCGGTAGCTTGGGGAGATGCTAAAGCATTTTGGATGGCATTTCAACGCAGGTTAGCGCGATTAGATTCAAAGGATGTAGCAACAAGCTTAACGCGGGAATATTGGGCAATACCGCTGTTAGAATTATTGGGATGCCAACCAGTGTATCAAGCAAAAGCAGAGGTAGTTGAAAGTCAAACTTATGCTATTTCTCACCGAGTAGAAACTGGAGAAAATAAACCGCCTATTCATATTATTGGCTGTCGGGTGAGATTGGAAGAAAAACCGCCTGCGGGAATGCCCAGATTGTCCGCCCATGCGTTGATGCAGGAGTATTTGAACCGCACAGAACATTTATGGGGAATTGTCACAAACGGGTTGCAGTGGCGACTATTGCGGGATTCGTCTTTGATGACAAGATTAACTTATATTGAGTTTGATTTGGAGCAAATCCTTAACGGGGATAATTTTGCGGAGTTTGGGTTATTTTACCGCTTGTTTCACCGTTCTCGGTTGCCGCTGGGAATGGATGATGCAGATAAGTGTCTGTTGGAATTTTACCACCAAGAGGCGATTCAGCAGGGGGGACGAGTACGCGATCGCCTCCGGGATGGAGTGGAAAGGGCAATTTCTCGCTTGGGGACAGGGTTTGTGCAGCATTCCAGCAACCAGCAGTTGCGGAAGTTGATAGAAGATAATTTATTAAAAGAGACGGATTTCTATCGGCTATTATTATTATTGATTTATAGGTTATTGTTTTTGATGGTGGCGGAATCGCGCAATTTGCTGTTAGCAGGAGAAGATGAAGAAAAGGCAAGAATTTATCGAGAGTATTACAGTATTGAACGGTTGCGCTTATTAGCAGAACGCCCTAGTTATCGGCGCGAGGGGTTCCAAGATATTTGGCAGGGATTGCGGGTAACGTTTAGTTTGTTTGATGAAAGTTGGCGAGGAGAATTGTTGGGGTTATCTCCTTTGAATGGGGATTTGTTTGGGTCGAAGACTCTGAAAGACTTGGATAATTGCGCTTTAGATAATCACGATTTATTGTGTGCGCTTCGGGAGTTGTCATTATACGAACAAAAGGGGCAATTGCGACGGGTGAATTATGGAGCACTGGATGTGGAAGAGTTAGGAAGCGTCTACGAAAGCTTGCTAGATTTTCACCCGCAATTTCTGCGCCGAGATGGGATTCATCAGTTCGTTTTAATAGGAGGTACCGATAGAAAAACAACGGGTTCTTATTACACGCCACCCGGTTTAGTAGGACTGTTAATTAAAAGCGCCTTAGAACCTGTTATAGAGGATAAGGTTCGTAGTTGCATTGAAGGGTTCGGTGAGGGTTCGGTAACAGCGCCAGATAAGGCTACAGTCAAACAACGAACTGAAAAAGCATTGTTGAGTTTAAAAGTATGCGATCCGGCTTGTGGTTCCGGTCATTTTTTATTAGCAGCAGCGCGGAGAATCGGTAGGGAATTAGCCAAAGTTAGAAGTGACGGCGCCCAACCGACACCGGATGAGTTGCGGATTGCTGTGCGCGATGCCATTCAAAACTGCATTTATGGGGTTGATTTAAATTTGTTTGCTGTTGATTTGTGTAAGGTGGCGCTGTGGATTGAAGGGTTTTCTAAAGGTTTGCCATTAAATTTTTTAGATCACAGAATTAAGTGCGGTAATTCTTTGGTGGGAGTGTTAGATATAAAATGTTTGGATGAAGGAATACCGGATGAGGCGTTTAATCCTGTAACCGGGGATAATAAAACTTTAGCAAGTCAATTTAAAAAAATTAATAAAAAAGACCGTCAAGCTATAGAAAGTGGTCAACTTTCCTTTAATTTTGTTTATTTAGAAACTGAGCGGAATCAATATGCTGCGAATTGGCGCGATTTGGGAGACATACCGGAAACTACAGCGGCAGAAGTCAAACAAAAACAAGCGCGATATCAACAAACTCACAGTCAGAATAATGTCAGATGGTGGCAGGATTATTCGGCGTGTAATTTGTGGACAGCGGCATTTTTTATGCCTATAACCGAACTGAATTTACAGTTGTTACCGACAACTGCGGCGTTAAGTCAGTTGTTGCAGGGGAATTCAATAACGCAAATGGTTGTGGAAGCAGCAAATCAGTTGGCGGAAGATAAGCGGTTTTTTCATTGGCCGTTAGAGTTTCCAGAAGTGTTTGAAGTTGGCGGGTTTGATTGTGTTTTGGGTAATCCGCCTTGGGAGAGGATTAAGTTACAGGAAAAGGAGTTTTTTGCTTCTCGAAGTGTGGAAATTGCCAAAGCTAATAAAGCAGAACGTGAATCACTGATTAAACACTTGTCTAAAATTAAACCAGAATTGATACAAGAGTTTGAGGATGCGAAACATGATGCGGAGGCACAGAGTAAATTTATCCGAAAATCGGGACATTTTCCGTTAACTGCTGTTGGTGATTTTAATACTTATGCTGTGTTTGCTGAAATCAACTGGATGCTTATCAATGGAAAAGGTTGTAGTGGGTGTATAATCCCACCAGGAATTGCTACTGATGATTCTACTAAAAATTTTATTCAAGAATTAGTTAAAGCTTGTTCGCTAGTTAGTTTTTATGATTTTACCAACCGAGGCTATATTTTTCGAGCTTTAGAAAGTACCCATTCATTTTCTTTATTAACTATTTCTAAAATCGCCGTTAAAGAAGTTAACATAGCCGCTCAATTATGGAAAATTGATGATTTAAGGAAGCCTGGAAGAGTCTACAATTTGGCAGTTGAAGAAATAAAACTACTTAATCCTAACACATTAAATCTTCCAATACTTAGAACTACAGAAGATGTTATTTTAATAAAAAAAATCTACTTGCGAGTACCTGTACTTGAAAATGTAGAATTACAACAAAATAAGTGGGGAATTAAGTTTTCTGCTATGTTTCACATGGCTAATGATTCCTCAACTTTTTTTCGTAAAAAAAACCAACTTGAAGAAGAAGGATGGACTCTTGAGAACAACTTCATGAAAAAAGAAGAAAAAAAATATCTTCCTTTATATGAAGCCAAACTTACAGATATTTTTAATCATCGTCAGGCTACTTTTGCTGGTATTCCACCAGAGGATATGTATGGAACCCGTCCTCGTACAAATGAAGCTACCTTAGAGCAGCTTATCAAGCCTAATTGGGTTATTCTCCCAAGATATTGGGTACCTCTAAAAGAAGTTGAAGCAAGACTTCCAGCATTCTGGAAGTCTTCATGGTTGATTGGTTTTCGCAATGCTATAAGCGCTGTAGCAGATTCAAGGAGTGTAAGGTTCACTATTTTTCCTAGATTTGGCGTTGGTCACTCTATGCCCTTAATCTTTTCTGATCAAGAGCCTTATAAAATGAGTGCGCTAGTTGCTAACTTTAATGCCTTAATTTTTGATTATGTTGCTAAACAAAAAGCAAGTGGCGGAAATCTCAGCTTTTATGTTGTTCGCCAACTCCCTATCATTCCCCCCGACTGGTACACCCCAAAAGACATCAAATTTATCAGCGACAGAGTATTAGAACTCGTCTATACAGCCTGGGATATGCAACCCTTCGCGCAAGACATGGGATATGACGGCCCGCCGTTTATTTGGAACGAACAACGGCGCGCCATTTTACGCGCCGAATTAGACGCATATTACGCCCAACTTTACGGACTCACCCGCGACGAACTGCGTTATGTACTAGATCCAAGTGCTGTTTACGGCCCCGACTTCCCCAGTGAAACCTTCCGGGTGTTAAAGAATAGTGAGACTAAGAAATATGGGGAGTATCGAACCCAGCGGTTAGTATTAGCCGCGTGGGATATGTTAGGGTTTTAATAGGTACGTACTACCGCTGTCGGCGCTATCTTACACTGCATTACGTACAAGAAGATAAAAAACATGACACCATTAATTTTAAACAATCCAGAAACCGCCCCCATCACTGATGAGCAATTTTATCAACTTTGTATCGCCAACCGCGAATTAAAACTTGAACGTACATCCAAAGGAGACTTAATTATCATGCCACCTACCGGAGGAGGAACTGGAAAACGAAACTCAGATATTAACCTAGATTTAGGCTTGTGGAACAGGCAAACTCAATTAGGCGTTGTCTTTGATTCCTCTACTTGTTTTCAACTTCCGAATGGTGCAAAATTTTCTCCTGATGCAGCTTGGATACCCTTAGCCAAATGGGAATCGCTCACCCCCGAACAGCAAGAGAAATTTCCGCCAATTTGCCCCGATTTTGTCATAGAATTGCGATCGCCCAGCGATCCATTAAAACCCCTACAAGAAAAAATGCAAGAATATATTAACAATGGCACTCGTTTAGGCTGGGTAATCAACCGCAAAAACCGCCAAGTGGAAATTTACCGCCCTGGTCGAGAAAAAGAAATTTTAGACAATCCAACAACGCTATTAGGAGAAGATGTTTTACCCGGATTTGTTTTAAACCTTTCATTAATTTGGTAAAACTTATGCAGCTTAAATAGTTACTAAAAACAGGGGAAAATGTACAAGCAAGAACAAATTAAAAACCTTTTTGGCGATGAAGCTCTGGATTATTTAAAAAATAAAAATCAAGGAGGTACTAGCAATCAAAAAGGCAGTGACTATGAAACTAATTTCACGGTCTATCAACTGGCTTTATTATTAAAAAGGGTCATCGAAGGAAATGAATTAATAAAATTTTCTACCCAGATTCCCGCCTTCGTTGATGATTTACTCATTGAATTTGCCACCAGCAATATATTCAATCACTACCAGTTAAAAAACTGCAAAAACGTAATTTGGGGAAAGGAACTCAAATCTATAACCGACGATTTTGCAAAGCAACAAGAGTTAAATTTAGCCCATTCTAAAACTTCCAATCTTTACCTAGTAGTTTCTGCTCAGACCTTATGTACAGCGCTTAATCAAAATATTCCTAATAACATTAAATCATACAGTCAAGTTATCTACTTCCCACCGGAACCAAACTTAATAAAAATTCTCGCACAACAACCAGATTTTCGAGAGGCGATAGAGTATTTATCAGCATTTGAAAAACCCGCCCCAGACAAGATAGAGTGTGTCGTGACGGTACTACTAGGCGCGTGGCTATGCAGTGATAAATCTGGCGTTTCCCTCATTGATGTCCTCAAGAAAGCTCAGGAGTCAAACCCCTCTTATATCCGTTCTTTCAGCCAAGAATTACAACTTGACCCCCAAGTAGAAAATATTTTAAGTAATATAGACAACTTCTCGTATAATCTGACTAAAGGTTTCCTACATTGGAGCTATAGAGATGGACTGGAAGAGGGGACATTGCCCTACAGTATTGACACTGACAGATTTAGGCGGTTTCAAGAACTGATTAAGAAAAATAACCCAACTTCCTTCGAGCAGTTAGAGACGTTTTTAATATGACCAGAAAATACTCATCCCTCATTAACAATCATATTCGCTCTTTACTTGATACCTTAGCAGACAAAAGTATTGATGCTCAACAATATCAAGAAACCATGACTAAACTAGGGGTGAGTTTAGGTGATGCTCTACTGACAAAAATAGCTCCAGAGAAAAGTGCCTACCTCGCCTCTACAGTTGAAGATGCTGATTTTTTAGCCAGAGGAGTATTAAATAAACTAGAAAATCATCTCGATTCAGTTGCTTTTGCTTGCTTTTGGAATCAAAGATTTTCGCCCTTTGAAATCGAAGATTTGACAGCCGCCCCCATCCTCAAAAAATACCAAGAAAAAACCCTCAATGATGTCAACTATTTAATAGTCATTAAATCCATTATTTCAGGAGCTTGCGTAGTAAAAACTAACCTAATTAACCTAATCCAAACAATTACCCCAGATAATATTATCATTGTTGCTCCTGTCATGTATCACACGGCGCAAGAAAAGCTTAAAAATGAATTCGACAAAGATATTTACGATAAATTCCAATTTATCTACTTTGCTGAAGATGACGAACGCACTCAAGAAGGAGAAGTAATTCCTGGTATTGGGGGGATGGTTTATGAACGTTTAGGATTTCAAGGACAAGATGACAAAAACCGATATATTCCTGAAATTGTCAAACAGCGTCGTTCTCAACTAATCAAGGCTTCTGTATGAAAATCCCCATCAAACTTCAAGACTTATTGCAACAAAATGAAGTAGCAATCGCCGCTACCAGCACCTTCATCGGTCAAGGTTTAGCAACCCTCGATTGCACAAGCATCGAATCCCTCACATCAGAACAAATTACCGCTTTATTTTCTAACATCCCCCCCGATTGGGATTTCCTTAAACTATCAGAAATACTTAACCCAGAAAACCTTAGCGAATCCCTGAGAGAACAATTAATTAACTTCATCAATCAACGCTTAGGAAAAACCGCCAACTCCCAACTCCCAACTCCCGACTCCCAAGACCAAACTCCCAGCTCCTCAAAATCCCTAGACATTTTCCAACTCAGAAATGAAGTCATCGACGACTACCGCCAATACATCGAAAGCTTTCTAAAAATCCGCGACATCAGAGTTAGAGAATTCGTCAATCAAGAGCTTGACAAAGGACAACTCTGGCCGAACCCCTTAATTCAACTTAACCCTGCCTATCAATCCGGTGCAGAAATCACCACTCTCATCAACGAAGGAATTTTACACCCAAAGTGCGATCGATATTTCTCCGGTTTTCGCTTTTACCGACACCAAGAACAAGCATTCCGCAGCGCCTCTCGCCAGGAACCCTACGTCCTCACTACTGGCACTGGTTCCGGCAAAAGTATCAGTTACGTTGTCCCAATTATTGATGACTTATTACGCAATCCAGAAATCAAAAACGTCCGGGCAATCTTAGTTTACCCCATGAATGCCTTGATCAATTCCCAAGCAGAAGAATTCAAAAAATTTCTCAGTAAAGTTCCCGACAGTCCCATCCGCGTTGAAAAATACACCGGCCAAGAAAGCAATAGTAAAAAAAGCGAAATTCAAAACGACCCCCCACACATCCTGCTCACTAATTATGTGATGCTGGAATTAATGTTAACCCGTATCTATGAAGATAAATTAGTAACATCTCCCGACCTGAAATTTTTGATCTTAGACGAACTACACACCTATCGAGGACGGCAAGGGGCAGATGTTGCCTTACTCATCCGTAAATTGCGCCAAAGATGCGGCAAAAACTTGCTTTGCATTGGCACATCCGCCACCATGTCCAGCGAAGGCACTAGCGAGAATCGTCGCCAAGCCGTCGCCACCGTTTCCAGCAAACTATTCGGAGTCGAAGTCAAACCCGAAAATGTCATTGATGAAACGCTAAAAAAAGCTATTAATCGCCCCTATCCTAACATTAACGAACTGCGCCAAAGCTTAGAAAATCCTCTTCGCCCAGAATCCGAACAAACCAAAGAAAACTTCCAAAAACACCCCTTAAGCGCTTGGATTGAAATGAATTTTGGTCTAGCCGAAGAAGAAAGCGGCGATTTAGTCCGACGCACCCCAATTTCCCTACAAGCAGGCGCACAAAGCTTAGCTGAACAAACCAAAATTTCCCCAGAGAAATGCCTGACTCACCTCCAGCAAATGTTCCTCTGGGGAAGCCAAACCAAAGGTTTAGCTTTTCGCCTGCACCAATTCATCGCCCAAGGTGGTAGCGTTTATACGACTCTAGAACCCCATTCTCAGCGTTTCCTCACTCTTGAAGGTCAATACACAACCACGAATAATCGCCTCTTATATCCCCTTGTTTTCTGTCGCGAATGTGGTCAAGATTACTACGCCGTTCGCTACGATTCTCACCGCAATACAGCAACCCCGCTGCTGCCAACCGCCATTGATTTAGATTTAGACAAAGACGAGATTCAAGAGGGATATTTAACCTTAGATGAACCTGAACTCTGGGAAACAGCAGATGAAGACCGTTTGCCAGACCAATGGTTCAAATACACTAAAAAAGAAGGTCGCATCCCTAAAAAAGACTACGCCCGATTTATCCCTACAAAGCTCTACATTTATCCTGATGGCAGAGTTACTACAAGTGTTGTTGTCAAAAATTCCCATTCTGCACCAACAACCTGCTGGTTTATTCCCAAACCTTTCCTTACTTGCTTGCACTGTGGTATTGTCCACGATCGCAGAAAAAATGAATTTGTCAAACTGTCCCGCCTCAGTAGCGAAGGTCGCAGTACCGCAACTACATTACTGTGCCTTTCAACTGTCAGCCGATTAAAAAATAGTGCAGCTATCCTGCCAGAAGCAGCCAAAATTCTTAGCTTTACCGACAACCGCCAAGACGCTTCTTTACAATCAGGACATTTTAATGATTTCGTACAAACCAGTTTTTTAAGAGCAAGTTTAAATGGAGCGCTGCAAAGAACAGGAAAATTAACGCACACAGACCTAGCCGTTGAAGTTGTCAAACAAATGGGGCTATCTCAAGAAGATTATGCCCAGCAGACTGCCGAATACGGTATAGGAAAACGCCGGAATGAGGAAGCCTTTAAAGCTTTAATTGAATACCGACTTTATGAAGACTTGCGCCGGGGTTGGCGCATCGTACAGCCGAATTTAGAACAGTGTGGTTTATTAGAAATTGAATATGAAGAATTACAACAAACTTGTGGCTCCACAAAAGTTGGGCAAAAATATCCTCATCCAATTTTACTGCAAGCGACCCCCGAGCAGCGATTTTTTGTCGCAAAAGCCCTGCTCGACTACCTGAGAAAAGAATTAGCCATTGATGCCGACTTGTTACAACCAGAAAATGTAGAAGGAATTAAGCGACAAGTTGCCCAAGCTTTAAATGATACTTGGAAAATTGACCCCTATGAATATACTTATGAAGCAACTTGGGCAACTTTAGTCAGCGGTGAAAAACGAGAACGAGCCAAACTCAAGCTCACAGGAAAAAGTAAAATCGGCAATTTCCTGAAATCTCTCCGCGCTTGGCCTTGGTTAAATGTTCCTTTAAGCGAGTCTGAATACAAGCCCTTAATTGAAGCTTTAGTCAAAATTCTCTGCGATTCTGGTTACTTAAAACGAGAGGAAAATGAACTACAATTAAGGATTGATTGCATGGTTTGGCAAGCAAAACAAATTAATCAAATTACTGCCGACCCCTTGAAAACAAAACGCTTGCAAGGAAGTACACAAAACGGTGTTGAAGTCAATCAGTTTTTTCAAAACTTTTACACACGCACGGCCCAAACCATAAAAACTATGGAAGGGCGCGAACACACAGGACAAGTCAACAATCAAAACCGCCAGCAGCGGGAAGAGAAGTTCCGAAACGGTCAGCTAGCAGCGCTGTTTTGCTCACCCACAATGGAACTGGGGATTGACATCAGCGACTTGAGCGTGGTGCATTTGCGAAACGTTCCCCCATCACCTGCTAACTATGCTCAAAGAAGCGGTCGGGCCGGTCGCGGCGGTCAAGAAGCTCTCGTCATTACTTACGCATCTGCCGTCAGCGGACACGACCAATATTTCTTTAAACGGCAAGAGCAAATGGTAGCAGGAATAGTAGTGCCGCCGAAATTAGAATTAGCTAATCAGGATTTAATTCAATCTCACCTTTACTCGCTGTGGTTGGCGCGTACCGGGGCTGATTTTGGCGATTCTATGAATCGAGTTTTAGATTTAGAGAAAGATGGCTATCCCTTAAAAGAAGATTTGCGCTCTCAGTTAACCCTTACATCGGCAACTTTAGCGAAATGCGTTGTGGATGCTCAAACTATTCTCGGCGATACCTTCTGCCAAAAAGATTTAACGCGCAGTTCTTGGTATTCACCAGACCGAATTCAATTTATTTTAGAAAATGCTTTAATAACTTTTGACCGAGCGTGCGATCGCTGGCGTACACTTTACCAAGATGCCTTTACCCAATTAGAAGAAGCTCGCCGCGTGATCGACCGTTCAGCCAGAGGGGGCAGCACGACAGAAGAACGTCAGAAGGCTGAGAATTTAGAGAAGGAAGCGAGACGACAAATTGATTTACTCACGGGCCAATTTAACAAAGGCAAGGGTGCTAACGAGTTTGAATTTTACCCCTACCGTTATTTGGCTTCCGAAGGCTTTTTGCCTGGGTTTAACTTTCCCCGCCTCCCCGTCCGCGCCTACGTTCCTGCTGGTGAAAGCGGCGAATTTATTTCGCGACCGCGCAGTGTCGCCATCCGAGAATTTGCGCCCAGTAACGTTGTGTACTACGAGGGCAACAAATTCCAAATTGCCAAAACTAAAGTCCCCGCTAGCGGACTCGATTACAAACGAGTGGCTTTGTGTGCCAACTGTGGCTACTTCCACGAAGGCGACAGTTTCCAGCGGGACACTTGCGAAAATTGCGGAGCCAAAATTATCTCTGACCGCCTGGGCAACTCGGCAAAACTCAACCGGGTGCTGACGATGGATACTATGTTTACGCGCCGGCGGGAACGGATTACCTGTGATGAAGAGGAACGGCTTAAATATGGCTACAATCTGACGACTCACTTCCGCTACGCAAATCAAAAACAAGAATCAGCTCAAGTATTGGCGGCCGATGGTCGAGAGTTGCTGAAACTCTGCTATGGAGAAACAGCAGATATTTGGCGACTCAATCGCGGGTTGCGACGTGCTGGGGAGCGGGGTTTTAAATTGGACACTGCAACAGGGCTATGGGGAGATCCGAGGGAAGAGTCAGCAACGCTTAACTCCCGGCAAACGCTACAAAATGAAATTCATTTAATGGTGCGTGACACTTGCAATATTTTAGTTGTGGAGCCTGTGGCAGTTCCTCCGCAAGAAGCGGAGAGTTTTTTGGCAACGTTCCAGTACGCTCTAGAGCGGGCTATTCAAGCAGAGTACAAGCTGGAAGGAGATGAGTTGGCATCTGAACGGTTGGGAGAAGGGAAGTATTTACTTTTCTGGGAAGCTGCGGAAGGGGGTGCAGGGGTGTTATCGCAAATTTTGGAAAATCCGCTGTCGTTTCAGAGATTGGCAATGGTGGCGCTGGATATCTGCCATTTCGAGAAAGCTAAGCCAAGTTGTACTCATGCTTGTTATGAATGTTTGCTATCGTACCGGAATCAGTTTGACCATCCGTTGCTGAACAGACATTTAGTACACTCCCTGCTAGAGGAAATGGCTAGTAGCAGTGTCAACCAGCACGCTTCGGGTGGTTCTCGCGAACAGCAGTACGAGCGGATGCGATCGCAAACTGATCCCAATTCTGAATTTGAACGAATAGTTTTGCAAGAAATTTACCACCGAGGTATGAAGTTGCCGGATCTAGCTCAACATTTGATTGCTGAGGCGAACAGCAAACCAGATTTTATCTACACAAAAGCTAAAGTTGCTATTTTTTGTGATGGTTCAGCCCATGATAGTTTGGAGCAACAGCAGCGCGATCTGACTGCTCGTGAAAATTTAGAATACGTTGCTGGATATTATGTGATTTCTTTGCGATACGATGAGGATTGGCAATCTCAGCTTAGTCGCTTAACTTCTTTAATTTAGCAATAGACGGCAGGGGACACGAACAGTATTGCCAATATTTTACAAATCTGAATGCAAGGATTGAGTGCATTCTGAGTGCCAGCATTTCGATCGTACTTCCCCCCGAATCGCAACCCCTGCCAGCACTCAGCGCCTAATAATACAATTTCCGCCGTGACAGGGCGGGTGTGCCACTAAAAATCAAGGCGGGGAAACTTCCCTGAAAGTTTCCAGAGATAACCTCTCTCAGTTAGGAAAATATCTCAAAGATGGTGAAGTCTCAATGGCAAACTCACTACTAGCAGTGGTTGCGGCTGTTAAAATAAGTACACAATAATTGTTTTTCTGTCAATGTGTAAGTTTTAGATTCTGTGAAAAACGTGTTGAAATTCCAAGGAGATGCCTGAGATGACCGATGAACTATCCCCTCCTAACCTACAAAAGGCGGACGCTTTATTATCTGACCTACTTAAAGAGGTTCAAAAGTGGGAGGGGACTCTAGCTGGTGGTAGAAAACTGGGTGTGGGGGCAGAAGCTGTTAACAGTCTGTTTCAAACAAAAGTCAGCTTTGGCAATCCTAGAGACAGGTTGATTCAGCTCACAGAGGAGACATTCAAAAATAGTGGTACTGAACTGAACGAGTGCTATAAGCAACAAATGCGGGAGGAGTTCGACTTCTATTACATGACACTCACCGTCAATCTGCGTCCTGAGCGAGCTGCTAGATTTTGGCGATTAAGTTGTGAACTTGATTTTGGGCCTAAAGGGAGTAGTGAGCCAATTATTCAGAGCCTGTTTCCGACACAGCAGTGGCGATCGGTCATGAGCTGTGGCGTTGGTATGGATGTGAGACTGAATGGCAACCTAGATTGGAATGTCGGAGTGGATAGCTCTCAGTTAGCTGAACTTTTGAAATTGCTTCCTGGTGAGCTAAAGGCGAATATAGCCAACAAAGATGATTTTAAAGCGATCCTTGCTGTTCCAGCCTATCGGTACGAACTCGGTCATCCTGAAATCCTCACTACTGGTGAAGGTACCTCTACCTGCTACTGGCGTATTCAGGATCAAGAACTACAGAAGATTGGGACAGCGAAATTGGGAACAGTTTTTAAAGTTCCGAAAGGCACTGAATCAATTACATTGCAGGGTATAGCATTGGCTGAACCCGATCTTAATTGGCTCACGGCTGATATCCGAGATGTTTTTGCTAATTTGTCCGAGCAATTGAAGCAGTTATTAAAGCAGAAAAATGAAGCAGCGAGTCAATTTGCTCGTGGTTCTGCTGAGAAATGGGAGCTACATTTGCCAAAAGGGTGATACCTAAAAAGTTTTATTGTTGAAGTAGACTCAAAGAGAGATGTGAAAACTTATGGCAAAAACATACTCCACCTATCACATTCGCGTTGCCAACCGCGATCGCGTCCAGGTGGAAAAGTGGGATGCTCAACATCAAGACCAGGGACAGCCTAGTGGTGCGTTTCGATATCAGGAAAAGCTAGTAGAAATTGCGCCACTGTTGCAAGCTGCCAGCAACAACGAGTTGAACGATTCTACTTTAGCGAGATCGCTGGGAGAAGCCTTATTTGATGTCCTCTTTGATGATGGGCTGCGCCAGGATTTTGTCAGCTTTTATAATCAGGTAGTACACCAGGAAAAACAACTACTGCGGGTAGAATTAAATATCGACGAATATGGAATGTCTGAGATTGCTGCCCTGCCTTGGGAATTTATGTGCGTGCCTGCACGAGCCAACTTAGGCACAATTTGGATGGGGACAGTACCGAATCTGGTTCTTTGCCGCAGGCGATCGCAGTGGAGTGCAACACAATCAATTCAGTTAGCGCCCGATGAAAAGATCAGAATTGCTTTAGTTATATCTGCTCCACTTAAGTTACCGCCTGTCGCCTACGAACCAGTTCAAGCAGCTTTAGAAAAATTAGCGAGGGAGCAAGCAAAACGGGTGGAATTATTGCCAATTGTAAGTCCAGCTACCCCTGAAGCGATTGATACTATTCTGTCAAAAAACCCTCATATCTTTTACTTCATCGGTCACGGAAGGATGAAGAATGAGGGCAATCAAGAAGTCGGTGAGATGGCTTTTGTCGATCCTGACTTTGATGTAGCAATGTGGGTCGATGCAGATTACTTCAGTGAATTGTTTAATCAACACCGCCCAGGTGTTGTAATATTACAAGCTTGTGAAAGCGGGATGCTGTCTTCATCCCAAGCATTTGTAGGAGTTGCATCCAAAGTTGTGCAACAGAATGTACCTGTAGTTGTAGCCATGCAATATGAAGTAACTAACAGTACGGCTACCAAGTTTGCACTGCACTTCTGTCAACAGTTAGCAGCAGGATATCCGGTGGATATTGCAGCTCAATGTGGACGACGAGCGATCACTTTTGGGCCAACCCAATATCATAAACGCGATTTCGCAACCCCTGTCATTTTCATGCGCGTAAAGGATGGTTATCTGTTTAAGCGCCAGAGTGCGTCCAGTCAGTCTAACCAACAGCCGGATTTTCCGGTTAATCCCCAAATTATTCAAGGAAGAGATATTGATAAACGGAATATTGATGAAAATGGCAGATTTATTCACTTGCTCACTCAAGACAGTAGATTGAGTAACTTTTCTCAAGAATCATTTCAAGATTTAGATTTTTCTGGTATCCCCTTAAAAAGCATTCAAAAAGCGTATCAAGATTCCTTACCCCCCGATGCGGATGTATGGGATTTATCACCTCCAAATGCCGATATGCCGGATTTAGCAGGAAATAATATCAAAGAAATTTTAAAAAAAATGGAGGAATTTAGACAGCTTTTCCAGTTTTTAGAACGCTTAAGCCAAGACCCAAATCTACCTATAAAAATTCGAGAAAGAATCGCTAACCAATTAGCGTCAAAAAATTATCCAAAGAATCATAATAATAAATCAGCAACCGATTTTTCTTCTAACCAATCAGAACCACTTAAATCCTACCTTATTGCTACACTTAATCCTGGCGATGGTGATGATAATTTTTTGCTAAATGCTTGGTTAATTATTGATGATTTGGTACAAGACGACTTATCAAAGTTTCAGTCTCTGCTTGACCACAATGAACAACAGAGAGGGAAATTATGTAATTTGGCTCAAATTTCTACAGAACTCAATAATTTTCTCAAAAAAGCTCTTAGGTATCTTAGAGGAAAATGGCATGACTTAACCATAGAAATTTTCTTGCCCATTGATTTAATGTGTATGGAGATAGATCGCTGGAAAATTACTGGCCCAATCGAAGACGACATTACTTTAGGAACTGAGTATTCAATTCGACTGAGATCGGTAGAACGTCTCGATCTTAAGTATTTGGATTATTATTTGTCTAAATGGTATGAATCTTGGGGTAAGGTTAGGAAGATTTTACAGAATGAACCTATCCAAGAAAACTTTGAACATCTTCAAGAAATGGAAACTTTTAACTGCAAGTTATTGAGCAGTAAGTTAAAAGAAAAAATTGGACTGAAAGTTACTTGTACTCATTCTCAATCTATCAGACAAGATTTATTTAGAGCTATCTTAACAGCAACAACGCCTATTGCTATTTGGACAAGAGCTGATATTGCTAATTTGGATCAAGTAACTGCAATCAATGAAATCTTAACTTTTAAACCATTATGTAATTTAAGTGAATCCGTTAGACAAAATAGGATAAAGGCTGCTAATGCTCAAACAGAGGAACATTTAGGGCATCATTTAGCTCTTCTTTGGGAAAATCCTTATCGTTTACCTCCTGATACAATAGTTGGGTTGAACTCGCCCGGACAATAGCAATAGATTGGAAATTCAAACATATGACAGACTGGAAAATTTTCAAAGGCAATAACGAACCCCACGATGATATTAATCGTCTTCCTGAACCTCCTAGTTGGCGTAAATTTATCAGGGCAGAGGATGCAATAGTTCAAGAAATTGAACAACGCTGGCAAGACTATTGTCAAGGTTTAGATGAAAATATCAGGAATAAGGAAAGAGGGCAAAGTTTTAGAATTCATACCGATAATAGCAGCGCTCGCAATAGTGTGATTAATATGGTCAATGCTGCCCTGTATTTAAGACGACCTTTGTTAGTGACAGGAAAGCCAGGAACGGGGAAAACTTCTTTAGCTTATGCAGTGGCTTACGAATTGAGGTTGGGGACTGTATTGCCTTGGTATATTACCGCTCGTTCTACTTTACAAGAAGGATTGTATCGTTATGATGCTATCGCACGTCTCCAAGATGTCCAAATGAAGGATGAAAGTAAAGATATTGGTCGCTACATTCAGCTTGGCACTTTGGGTACAGCCCTATTGCCTTCCCGCCGTCCCCGTGTCTTATTAATTGATGAAATAGATAAAAGTGATATTAATTTACCCAATGACTTACTCAATTTATTTGAAGAAGGGGAGTTTGAAATACCAGAATTATCTCGGATTGCTAAAGAAGTAAATCGTGTAGAAGTTCGCACCCATGATGGCATAGATGTTCCTATTATTAACGGGCGAGTGGGCTGTCAGAATTTTCCCTTGATTATCTTGACTAACAACGGTGAACGGGATTTCCCACCTGCTTTTCTCAGGCGTTGCCTGCGGTTAAATATGCCCTATGACCCTAATGCCAAGGCGTTGAAGGATATTGTCAAAGCACATTTGGGTAATGATGTCTTGACACAGGATGAGGGTAAAATAGAGAAATTAATCGAGAAATTTATACAATTACGAGAGGGAGGCGATATTGCCACAGATCAACTGCTGAATGCGATTTATATGGTTACTCGTGAGTTTAAGCCAGAAAAAGCAGATGAAAAAGATTTGGTTGATGTGTTGATGAAATACTTAACCAGTGCGGAGGACAGATGATTGATACTTTAATTACTGCACTTAGCGACGAACTGGAATTGGCAGCCGAAGAGATTGCTGATACAATTTGGCTGGCACTGCAAATCCAAGAATCTCAATCTGAATCAACTGCTACCCAGAAGTTAAAAAATGATCTCTCCCACCCCTCCTTAAAAAGCAAGGAATTAGAGGGGGAAACATTGCCAGAGACAAAAACTAAAACTTCAGACTCAGGGGAAACCGCATCAAAACAGTCACCAGAGGAACCAAAAGCGGGCATTTATCCTCGAAATCAACAGGAAACCCTTTTCAAATCAAAGTTGTCTTTTAAAGTCCCTGATGCCCCTTCTTTGCGCGAACCTCTAACCCTAGCCCGGGCCTTAAAACCTTTGATGCGTCGTATTCCCTCTGGCACAACCTTGGTTTTAGATGAATCTGCTACTACTCAACGAATTGCTAATGAAGGGCTTTGGCTACCTGTATTAAGACCAACTCTAGAACCTTGGTTAGACCTGGAATTGGTGGTAGATGAGGGAATCTCGATGCAGATTTGGCGACATACCATCAGGGAATTGGAACGGTTACTGAAAAACTATGGAATTTTCCGAGATGTGCGGGTTTGGGGATTGATTACGGATAATCTCGAACAAGTGCAGATTCGTCGGGGTATGGGTGCAACGGCTAAAAATCAATCACCTCGCAGTCCAGCGGAATTAATTGACCCCAGCGGTCGTCGTTTAGTGTTGGTGGTGAGTGATTGTGTATCATCCCTATGGCGCGATGGGAAGGTAACAACTACGTTAGAAATCTGGGCAAAACAAGGTTCAATGGCAATTGTGCAAATGCTTCCTAAGTGGTTGTGGAAGAGAACCGCTTTGGGAAAGGCTTCAGAAGTACGGTTGCAGGGATTGAATCCTGGGGAGTTTAATCAGAAATTAATCGCTAAAGAAGTGTCATTGTGGGATGAATTGGAGGAGACGCGCGGGGTTAAAGTTCCTGTATTTACTTTGGAACCGGATAAGGTGGCGACTTGGGCGCAAATGTTGTCAGGAAAGGGCAGTATTTGGACATCGGGGTATGTGTTTAAGTTAGATCCAATTCCTGTTAATAAGGGAAGGAAATTATTCAATCTGGATTACGGTCAACTGAGTGCGGAACAGCGCGTTCAGGCGTTTCGGGTGACGGCTTCACCAATGGCGCGTAAATTGGCGGGATTATTGGCGGCTGCACCTGCGATCAGTTTACCAATTGTGCGATTAATTCAGAAGACGTTGTTAAAAGAGTCTCAACAGGTTCATGTGGCTGAGATATTTTTAGGCGGATTGTTAAAGCCATTATCTGAGATTAATGCGGAGACGAATCCTGATTATGTTCAGTACGAGTTTATGGATGGGGTGCGGGAGTTATTGGTTGATTCTGTTCCTTTAGGATATGTGTTGAATGTGGTGGAGGAGGTGTCGAAATATGTGGCGAGAAAAGCGGGGTTATCCTTGGAGGACTTTGCTGCTGTTTTGATGAATCCGCAACAGGTTAGGGATAGTGAGATTGCTGGAGGTGTTGGCTATTTTGCAACGGTTACGGCTCAGGTGTTGAGGCGTTTAGGTGGGGAGTATGTGAAAGTTGCAGAGGAATTGGAATTACACAATTTTGAGTATATGCAGGCGAAGGTAGAGGAACAAGTGACGCTCAACGAAGCCAAGCTGATTATAGTTGGTGAAGGCGAGGTAGGCAAAAGTTGTTTGCTAGCAGCATTGCGCGAGGATGAATGGCTAGAAAGTCGTCCCACCACTCACGGCATTGAAATTAAACCAGTTATCGTCACCCATCCCGACAGTGGCACAGAGATATCACTCAATGGTTGGGATTTTGGCGGTCAACTGGTTTATCGATTCACGCACCAGTTGTTTTTCAGTGCTCCAGCGGTGTATCTGGTAGTGTGGAAGCCACGGGAAGGCCCCCAGCAGGGCTTTGTCAAATACTGGATTACCCTGATCAAGCATCGCGCACCGGATGCCAAGGTGCTAGTAGTCGCAACCCACGGCGGCCCCGGACAGGGACAACCCGACATTGACAGACAGGAAATTCAGGATCGATTCGGGAGCGATACGGTGCTTGACTTCTTCCATGTAGACAGCAAACCTGACCTTCAGAACTCCTACACCGGGCTGGCAGAATTAAAAGCAAAGATTGCTAGTGTCGCCGCATCTCTTCCCGAAATGGGACGTTCCGTTCCCGCCAAGTGGCAGCGAGTGCGGGAAATCTTGCAGACAAACGACAAAGCCTATCTGCCCTACGATGATGTCCTTGCCATCTGCGCTCAACAGGGAATCGATAAAGAACAAGCAGAACTTTTCCTTCGCATTTCCCATACCTTGGGGCATTTCATCCATTACCATTACGATCCAATACTGCGGGATATCGTCATCCTCAAACCCGACTGGCTAGCAAAGGCAATCAGCTTCGTACTCGATGATGAAACAACCCGCCGTCGCAACGGTTTAGTAGATTTTGAGCATCTGGGCGAATTATGGAGTAATCCCCCGTTTCCAGGCGAGGACGGCTACCCGAAAGAACTACATCCCATCTTTCTCAAGCTGATGGAACGCTTCGATTTGTCCTACCGCGTCGTGCTCGACCCAGCTAAACCCAGCAAGACCATCTTGATTGCTCAACTTGTACCCGATACACGCCCGGAATTGCCCAATTGGGGAGAGCAACCGGAAGGGGGAGACAGACAACAAGTGCAAATCTGCCGGATTGTAGACTATCGAGGACAACTTGCAGTAGCAGAAGGATTATTTTACAAGTTGATTGTGCGCTTGCACAAATACTCACTGGAGCGACGTAATTACGAAAAAAGTATTCATTGGCAACGGGGTTTGATGCTTGATGACGACTACAACGGTCGGGCATTGCTGGAATATGTTAACAGTGATGTAAAAATCACCGTGCGGGCTGCTTATCCAGAACGGTTCTTGTCTTATCTGACGCAAGAAATTAAATGGCTAGTCGAGCATTTCTGGGAAGGATTGCGATGTAATGTGATGGTTCCCTGCATTACGCCTTGCGGGATAAATGCGCCTGGAAACGCGCTATTTGAAGTAGAGAAACTCATTGAAAGCAAAAAGAGGAATAGTCATGAGTATCCATGTCCGATTTCAGGCTGTGGTGAATGGCAAAACATCGATCGTCTGCTGAATAACGCGCCGACTACTCAACCCCCATCGCAAGAAATCGGCATTCAGCAGTTCCGAAATATTGTCAAAGACGAGCTAAAAATTATCCGCGAAGATTTAGGGATTTTTGATCGTCGAGGTCAAGAACGTTTTGAGTCATTGTCTCAAGATCAGCGCAAGATTCTCAGCCAAATCGATGAGGAATTTGCGTCGCTGATGCAAATGTTCACCGATGAAGCGAAAGATGGCCCGCGCTTGTTCAGTTTCAAGCCCGTCGATCCGAAGTTTTTCGATCGCCCCAAATGGATAAGTACAAAATTGCAAATTACCCTCTGGTGCGAACACTCTCGTCAACCGCTTCCCGCCTTAAATCCTAACGACAAAAAAAAGGGAGTTTATGAATTAGAAGTGTCGCGCGAGTGGTTTACCAAAGCAGCCCCCTATCTCAAAATTTTGACAGGAACCCTGAGTCTAGTCTTACCTGTCGCAGCCTCAGCAACCAAGCTAATGCTAGATGAAGCCACTTACAAAGGTATTGAAGAAGAACTCGATTTAGGACAAAAAAGCATTGAGTTTACCTTGAAAAAAAGTGATTTAGCTACTAATTTGTCTACCGATAGAGATGCCCCTGACTGGCAACAGAGCGAAGCAGCCATCCGCGCCGGCTCAATTTTGCGAGAATTACACGCGCTGCTAAAAGCAAAAGAGCCTGGTTTTGGTGGCTTGGTGCGGGTGCAGAATAGACGGCGCGAATTTCTGTGGGTTCATGAGCAGTTTGTGGATGAGTATTAATTTATTCGAGAAACTTTATTCTCTCAAATACACTATATGAGTTATGTACCAGCCACTCTGCGTCGCAGAGTGACTCAACGAACCGGAGAACAATGCGAGTATTGCCGATTTCCTAAATCAGAAAAATGTCGATCGCGATCGCCCTTTTGATATGCTGAGTTCTTAATATAGCGATCACCGCGTTGCTAATTCTCTACAATTTCTCTACAATAAAGATAATTCCAAACCATCAGCCCCTATCTCTATAGCGATATCACTGTTTCAGCAGATTGCTTTTCTGTTTAAAGAAGACAAAAATGGAAAGTAATTTTTGTATCAAGTCGGTTAAAAAAAATGAGTAGCTTGCTCTCACTGAACCGTTATCTATTTGTTTATTGCTATACTTTTTTACTAGAGCGATTAAAGAGACATACTAAAATCTTCCGGCTCCCACACACTCGATACTGTGTAGCCAAACATTAGCATATTCTGGATGTACTCTTCGGTCATGCTTTCATCGGGCGTTAAGGTAGGATGGATGTGATCGCGCGAGACGAATATTGCTGAATACGACTTGGGTTGAATTAATTTTTATAAATTGCTCATGGCCTCAATCGTACCTAAATTCAGCCGCGCTAAAAGTTTTAGTAGCTCCACACTTCCACTGGGTTACTGTGATTTCCATCACTGGTAACACGGACGTAGCTTACCCAACACCTTCAGTATTATCACGGAAAATTAGCAGCACTATCACTTGCTCTTAAGGAAAACCAGGCGATGATTAAGGTGTCGAGTTCAAAGCAATCCCATGTCTCCACTCAATCTTCTCCCAGGCGCTATCAACGAATTAATCGTCACTGTCACCGATACTCACCGCCTCACTAAAGCTGACCGCTACGGCATGATGGCCGCCATCCTCGATGAGTCCATCAGCGAAGAAGAACGCGGCTCGCTCGATCGCCTGATTCGCTCCCTAATCAAAGGTCGGATTCAAGTCACTGACGAACTCTCCATCGTCTTGTAAGCAGAAAGCTGGTTGAGAACTCGACACTCTACAGCGACTTCCCGTTGGGAAAGTTTAAACAAGTCACTGATACAACTCTCTAGAGATAGCTATTTGTATAGAACCCATTTGACATCTTTGAGGCTGCGAGTCGATCGCCCGTTGTCTGTCGATCGTCCGTTGTCTGTCCATCGTCAAAATATCTCAAATGGGTTCAAAAGAACTGTTATTGACAGGATGTTCCTTTATATCTTGCCCTTTTTGTCAAGTACAATTTATACCAAATTAGATGAGCTTACCATGCTGCTCTAAATTATTTCTGCTTAGACTAGGTACACTGCTACAACAATGGGTTATCGCACTAAAGGCAAGTACGGTAATCACTACTTTATTTATGTAGGATACCTATAAGTTTTCAACGCTAAAATAATATACAAGACTCATTTTATAGTATAAAACTACATACTTGAAATATAATATTATTTCCAATAATGCCAGTTTTATCACGTTCATATTATTGAGTAATCACCTATAATACAAATCCTAAAAAATTTATTTAAAGATAAGTATATTTATGAGTAAATTGGATATTCAACTCAACGGTTTTAAGGTAGAACTCTCTGCACAAACCTTCAAAGCATATGTGCAAAACCTACCGGATAGCCAGGAATTAAAGAGTTTTATAGAATTACAGGGAGATGAGTGGTTTTTTCACTGGCGGAAAGGCAAACTGTACGGTATTCCCAAGCTCGCCAATCCCCATAAGCCCTTTGGTCAACTGGAGGATTTGAGTTGTAACGAACATTTACAACTTCTAACCAGTAGGATAAGCTATTTACTACCAGATATTTTCTCACAATATAATCCTTTAAAGCGCAAACCGTTTACTTTCCTTGCTCAAAAAAAAGAAATTATTAGCACAGTTAGCAACAGTATTCCAGATTTACCTGAAATTATTTCTTGTTTCAAAATCTTTCCCAAATATATCCTCGAATCCAAGATCGTTGAACTCCATAATGACGAAAGTGATATTGGATTATTTCTTCGCCTCAAAACTAATTGGCAAATTCAGGCATCCCTAAGCACACTTCAAAATGAGGGTGTTGAGCTTCGGGGCTTATATGTCGTTCGCCGTCAATGTACTCCTGGTCAGCGACGCTTAGTTGGGCGCATTGAGCGGCTTTCAGAGAAAATTGTTTCTCTTTCTGAATTCTTTGACCAAATAGACTCTATTCATGAGGAAGAAGTTTGGCTAGAAGGCTCTAAAGCTTCGTTTAGTAGTTGTCTGAAAGCAATACTTGGCGACAAGTACAAAAATTTTGAATCGGCGCTTAATAACGAGGAGAGTAAGTTATTGATTGGCCCTGCGGTTGATACCACTCTTACTAAAATGCACGAGTTTTTAGCCCATCACTCCCCTTTGGATATCGCACCAGATTTGCAGGGAAAAATTGGCGAGCGCATGGCAGCGATAAATACGAAAGAATATCAGTCTGTAATTACAGCATCATCAGTTGAGTATTGCTTTGATGCAGCACGGACTAAAAGATCACCTTATGCTTGGCTTGGCATCGATCAATATGGACCATTCAGCCGTCAAACTTTTTCTAAGAAGACTCCAGAAATAATTGTCTTTTTCCCAGATACAGCACAAGGTGCAGTTGAAAAATTTCTCGTTACCTTACGTGACGGTATCAGCATTAAGAAGAAAAAAATTGATGAGGATGGAAATGTAGAGTGGCAAGAAACATCCCGATACACTGGTGGATTGGCAAAAATATTTGGTCTTGTTAATCCGAAATTTACATTAGAACCCCTTCCGTGGTTGAAAAATACACACAATCCACCCGCCATTGTTTATAGGGAAACAATTGAAGGAACTTTAGCTAGTCGAGATATTATGCCTGATGCCGCAATGGTGGTGCTTCTGGATAACCATACACGGCTACCAGATTCCGAGAATCCCTACCTCCACTCCAAATCACTTCTATTAATGGCAGGTATTCCCGTTCAAGAGGTTCGTTTAGCCACAATTAATCAATCGAAAAATGAGCTGCAATACACTTTACAAAATTTGACGGTTGCACTTTATGCCAAAATGAATGGTGTACCTTGGACTGTAGATCACGATCTGACTATTCATGATGAACTGGTTATTGGTGTTGGCACCTGCGAATTATCAGGTAGTAGATTTACGGAACGACAGCGATTTGTGGGAATTACCACAGTGTTTCGAGGAGATGGTAATTACCTTTTGGGGAATTTGTCTAAAGACTGTACTTATGATGAATATCCTAGTGTATTAAGGAATTCCACTCTCTCAATCTTGCAGGAAATAAAGAATCGCAACGGCTGGCAACCAAATGATACGGTAAGACTGGTATTTCACGCTGCGAGACCACTTAAAGATGTTGACGTTGCTAATATTATTGCTGAGTGTGTCGCTCAAGTTGGTAACGAACAAAATGTTGAATTCGCGTTTTTAACGATCTCCCACGACCACCCATTCACAATGCTCGATAAATCTCAACAGGGTGTTAACGTAAAAGAAGGCGAACGCAAAGGTATTTATGCACCAGAACGAGGTACTATTCTGCAACTTGGGCGCTACACTCGCTTGCTGAGTACCAATGGCTCGAAGCTGATTAAGCGATCCAGCACACCTCTACCGACCCCGTTACTCATTAATCTTCACCCTCAATCGACTTACCGCGACCTGACCTATCTCAGCGAACAAGTGCTGAAGTTTACTTCGTTGTCTTGGAAATCATTATTACCTGCATCCAATCCTGTAACCATCTATTACTCTGAACTAATTGCCGGGTTACTCGCTCGCCTAAAGAATGTTCGGGAATGGTCGCCTGCAATGCTCAATATCCAACTTCGTGCAAGTAAATGGTTCCTATGATAGATGTAATTAGGAACTGTTTCAATTCTCAGTTAGAAAGCATTGCACAGTATTTACAAGCGAACTATCACAGTGAATCACCAGAAAGCGGTTTTGCTAACTATGTTTTTTATCAAACAAACAGTCATATTTCCTTGGAAGTAGCCAACGATATAGACATAACAAAACTCTCACCCAACCGCTTTAGTGAAGCACCTGTTCTGGCAGCCGTAGGCTATAGTCTTGCCTGTGGCAGACAATTTAGTGAAGATTTTCTCGAAAGCTGGGCAAAGGGATTAACTAGATTATCTGGTCGGAATCATTTTCCCGCAGATCGGACATCGTTTTTCTATCGTCCTACAGAATTGCTTGGTATTACTTTAGGCGTTAGCCACTACTACAAAAGTCAGCCCAATCATTCAAAATGGTTGCAAGATATCCTCACCCAAGGAGAACACCGATTAATCAATAGCGATATTTGGACATTTTTGCTCAGTGCTTATACTGCAAGCATCCTCTCAGTGACTTGGAGAGCAAGAAGTTGGCCTTTAGTCAAGGAGATGACTGTTGATGAACTTGCCTTAGCCAAATGGCTTTGTAGTATAAAACCCACTCTTGCCAAAACTCTCGGATTAGCTCAATTAGAACTATCGCTCGATAAAGCATTATTGGAACACTGTATTGAATTTTCTGACTCATTACAGGATAGCGCACGAGCAGCTCTCCTCTTCTTTGCCCTAAAAAGAACGATCGCTGAAACTTTTCAGTTAATATGGAATGAGTGTGAACAAATCTGTGATAATCCCCAGAAATCTGTAGAATGGCTCCAGGCTACCTGCGACAATATTCATACAGTCACTCAGCACCTGCAAGCTCAACTTGCTAGGCAATCTGATATTGGAGCATCTAATAAACACAATATGCAGATGCTTTTACAAGCTTTGTCTATATTGCGTTCTGATACTAACATTCTAGAAGTAGAAATTTATCAACAAATCCGGAGAGACTCTAGCTTATACATAGGTAATAATAATAAAGGTACCATAATCACAGGAAGCAATGTTACTATGACTCACACTCAAAATGAATCTATGACTAACGAAACAACAATCAATGCTCCCAATTCAAGTATTGGTTTTGTTCAAAGCGGCAGTGGTAGTGTTTCCAATTTCTCCCAAAATATTGGACAGAATGTTGATGAAATTACTAGGCTAATCAATTCTCTCCGCGATATGGCTCAAGAATTCCCCGAAGCCAAACGTGAAGAAGCATTGGTTCATCTGGATGACTTGCAAGAGGACATCAATACTCCTGACAAGCGAAAACCCCAGAGAATTAAAACCCGCTTAGTGGCCCTGCTGACATTTGCTACGATGAGTGCTGGAGTTTTAGCTGGAGCGGCTGACTTTAGCAATAATGTTCTGGAACTTTCTGAGAAACTAGGAGTTTCAATCGAGTTAAGTCACCCACAGTCAACCCCGCAATTACCTCCATCAGTACCCTAATCAGCCAAGCTATCACTCTACTTCCTAGTTTTAGCGATCGCCTACTCTTCCAAAATCTCAACTAAGTCTTCGATTGCAATATCGAAGGCACGGGCCATCTTGTTTAGAGCCGTATAGACCCATTTGAGATCTCAGGAAGCGGCTGCAAGCCGCTTCAGCATTAGCCCCTGCCAAACAATTTACCTTACCGGGTCATTACAACGAACAGGCGGTTTACAGCGTAACAGAGGGACTTTTTATTGATGGAGTGCCTTTAGAACAACATCGGTTGGCGGTTCTAACTTCAGGCATTGAAGTAAACATTTCTGCATCGGGCACGGCTCGCTGTATTGTGATTGGCGGTGAACCTGTGGGTGAGCGCCATAAGTAGTGGAATTTTGTTTCGAGCCGCCGCTCGCGCATTGAACAAGCCAAACTCGAGCTGAATCCAATTCTCAGGGGTTTTGCTAATTACTACAAAGGGGTAGTTAGCAAAGAAACCTTCTCCTACATAAAATCAAGAGTGTGGGAATATTTTTGCCGGTGGTGCAAGCGTAAACACCCCAACAAAAACACAAAATGGGTACGGAAGCGTTACTTCCATACTATTAAAGGCAACAAATGGACGTTCGCCACTTATACTAGCGACCGCCAGGGGAAAGAGAAGATTATTAGTCTCTACCCCATAGCAGACACGTCTATTGAGCGTCATATAAAGGTATGTGGTAACGCATCTCCAGACGACCCCTCACTCAAAAAATACTGGGAAAAACGTCACCAAAAACAAGGCAAATCACACTGGGAGAAGAACTCCAAGTATTACTTGGTAGCTCAGGCTCAAAATTGGAAATGCCCTATATGCGGTGAACCTTTACTCAATGACGAGGAGTTAGAAACCCATCACAGAGTACCTGTGGCTCAAGGTGGACTAGACGACGTAGAAAACCTTGAACACCTGCACAAAACGTGCCATAAGCAGGTACATTCAAAAACCAAGTTGAAACGGGCTTGAAGCAAAGCTTGAGCGCAGTGAGCTGGAAACTCTCATGCTGCGTTCTTAGGGGAGGGGACAGAGGTGACTCTCGAACCTTACCCGACTATCCCCCCTCGACTCAACCAAGGAGTATTGCCGGGAATTAGTGCAGCGCCGGGCAAGAAACTTTACATTTCCGGCCGGACCGGTGGAAAGGAAGAGCAGCATTGGTAAAAAGGAGAAAATCTCAGTGCTGACAAAGACTTGGAAAGTTATCGTGGTGAGGGATAGACAGGGGTTGGGGTTGCAGGGTGTTACAGCAAACACTCTTAGCGATCGCCGTGATGATGCCCAACTCGGGCAGCGTCAAGGGCAAGGGGTGGAAAAGCTTTGTCTAGTACCTGTGAAGCAAGTAGAGCGGGAAACGGGGCTAAATTTCTTATCTAATGTATCGCCACAAGTTCAGCAAGTCATTGAGAGCAAAGTTGACAGTCAATAATGCTCTTGACCGATACCCGTAGACTTAACATAACCTCAGCTTATTACCCGCATCAGTTTAACTGTCGCTAAAACCCTTTACAAACGTTAACAATACCGTTAATAATAGAAACATCATCCGAACATTGACAACCAAATAACAGCAATCATAAACAAATGACCACAACTTTACAGCAGCGCGAAAGCGCCAATCTGTGGGAACAGTTTTGTAACTGGGTAACATCAACCGACAATCGCATTTATGTAGGTTGGTTCGGCGTCTTGATGATTCCCACCTTACTAACTGCCACCATCTGCTACATCATCGCCTTCATCGCTGCTCCTCCAGTGGACATCGACGGCATCCGCGAACCTGTTGCAGGTTCCTTAATGTTTGGT
>Ga0164304_10000032_pt1 | contig 35564 bp, 54 predicted proteins | sample Whisoiple_217_MG_FD_110216 | JGI IMG/M metagenome (GOLD analysis project Ga0164304, IMG submission 110216) | Soil microbial communities amended with pyrogenic organic matter from upstate New York, USA - Whitman soil sample_217_MG | ecosystem: Environmental > Terrestrial > Soil > Agricultural...
GTGCAACTGGTGCTGAAGGTTTACAGGGTCAGCCTGGGATTGCCGGCCCGCAAGGTGACAAAGGCGATATTGGCAATCCAGGAATGCAAGGCGTTCCCGGTGAAAAAGGCGATCGAGGCGATCGAGGTCTAGTTGGCGCTACTGGCTCTCAAGGAAATCCAGGCTTAACCGGCCCACAAGGCAGTCCCGGAATAAAAGGCGATCGTGGCGATCGAGGAATTGCTGGCGATATGGGCGCAACTGGCGCAACTGGCCCGATCGGCTTAACCGGCCCCGCGGGTCAAAAAGGCGATCGCGGTGATCGAGGAATTCCAGGCGAAATGGGTTCGCAAGGTCTTCAAGGCAATCCCGGTACACGTGGCGAACGGGGAGAGCAAGGAATTCAAGGCATACCGGGTGATATCGGGCCGACTGGTCAAATGGGGCCTGCAGGTGCAACCGGAGCGCAAGGTGCTCAAGGGCCTCAAGGAATTCAAGGGCGACCGGGCTTAATTTGGCGTGGAAATTGGAACCCAACAATCAGCTACGCCATGTTTGATGCGGTTGCCTACAACGGCAGCAGCTACATTGCCAACGCGCCAAGCATAAATTCTGTACCGCCGTCGGCATTCTGGACTTTGGGAGCTAAACAAGGCGATCCAGGTCTTCAAGGACTCCCCGGAGCTAAAGGTGATACTGGAGCGATCGGTCCGACCGGAGCGCAAGGTGCAACCGGAATGCAAGGTGCAACGGGTCCCGCTGGAGCGCAAGGGCCTCAAGGACTGAAAGGTGATACTGGTTCACCAGGTGCAACCGGAGCTACTGGTTTAACTGGTGCGACTGGTGCGACTGGAGCGCAAGGAAATCCCGGTATCGCTGGACCGATCGGTCCTACCGGCCCTAAAGGCGATACTGGCCCAACAGGGCCAGCGGGTCCTGCTGGTGCAGGGGGTATTGTCTGGGGCGAATGGCTCAACATTCCTGTGTTAATTGGCAATGGCACTTTAAGAGTTCGCCGATCTGGAAACTTACTGCACCTTCAAGGAGGAACCCAAGTAACAGCACCATCTGCTACCGGGACACCTAGTATGACTTTAGCCAATGTTCCATCAGGATTTGGTGTTACACAAAGCAAACCGTTCCCTGTTTATGCGAATCCATCTTCAGGAACTCACATAACTGTAGGTAGTGTCACTTATGCCAATAGCGGAATCATTGTTTTGAATTTCGCAAAGGATGCCGGAACAATAAGCACGTACTACGCGATCGATCAGCTCTTAGTTGACTAATATGCAGTTCAATAGCCCTGTTTTGCTAAAACGGGGCTATTGAAGTGAAACTGTTCTATACTCTACTACCTGAATAAAGATGCTTCTACAATTAGCAAACACTTACAACCCAGCAAAGGAATATCCTACAGGGTTTTGGTTTAGCAGTCCTAAGCTCAACGGGATTCGGTGTGTTTATCAAAGATTTGGCGAAATAAAGGGATTAAGAAGCCAAACTTTAACTACGCGATTCGTTGGACTCGATCGCCTTGAGTTGGCTTGTCAAGCCATCTGTGATGCTAATAACTTGTCATTCCTGGATGGTGAGCTGTTCATCCCCGGCAAAACACTTGATGAACTTACCGTATTAGTGCGCGATCGAACCAATTATGACCTTGCTGAAAAGTTTGCTGTTCAGTTTAGAGTTTCTGCTGTTGTTGAAACAACAAACCCTAATCTGACAGGTCATCAAATGATTGCTCTGATGCGACAAAACATACCCGCTCAGGGAATGGTGAGCTTGATACCTCAGAATTTGATTCGCAGTACACCGCTCGGAGTTCTTGATGAAGCGACTTCAGTAATGAATTCTGGCATTTCAGATGAAATAATTCTGAGAAATCCTGACTCTGTTTATTCTGAAGTGCGTAGCTTGCGGGGCGCGAACGCGCCATCGGACAATCTGTTAAAAGTGAAAGGAATAACAAGCGGAATCTTTACTGTTGTTGGATTTACTCAAAATCCTGTAGTGAATTTCGTCAGTTATATGTCCGTTGAAGGCATGGTGAATGGAGTTAATAAAATTACTCGTGTTTACGGCTTAAACGATGAAGAGGAACAGGATCTCTGGATGAATAGAGATTCCTATATGGGTAAACAAGTCCAAATCGTTTATATGGGGCTAAGTGCTACAGGGAATTTACGAACCCCTGCTTTGGGTCGATTCGTTTAAGGAGAAAGTTTGAATGATGTTGCCACAATTAGCCAATACTTACAGCCCAACAAAAAACTATGGGGTAACAGAATGGTTTAGCAGTCCTAAACTAGATGGAGTCCGCTGCTTATATGAAAATATGACCAGTGGATTGAGAAGTCGTAGCTTGCGGGGCGCGTAGCGCCATCGGGCTTGAATCGATATTCAGGAATGACTGAGATTGAGGAAATATGCGAAAGTATCCGATCGACTAATAATCTATCTTTTATAGACGGTGAGTTGTACATCCCTGGAACTATTTTTGATGTTATCTCAGGAATAGTCCGCAGTAGAAAAACTGTAGAATCTGTAGTAGCAAATAAACAAAAAGTTCAGTTCCGCATCTTTGCGATCGGGTTCAATCAATTCCCGACAGTGGAGACAGTTCATGAAGTAGATCAGGTCAAGCTAATTTTCCCGGCAATGGGGAAAGTTAGCTACGTCCCTCAGAAATTGATTGAAAATAATCCTTTGGTAATCCAAACTGAAGCTGAATTAGTCAAAAGTTCTGGACTCTCAGATGAAGGGATAATGCTGCGGAATCCGAACTCTATTTACTCCGGGGTTCGATCGAACAATCTCCTAAAAGTGAAAAACTTTGTTAAGAACAACTTTACGGTGGTTGGGTTTACCAAAGGTAGTGGCAAATATGCCAAGTCTTTGGGTAATTTACTGATTCGGGGAATGATTAACAATCAAATTATTAATAGTCGAGTCGGCACAGGATTTACTGACTTGGAGCGATCGACAATATTTGCAAACCAAGCTGATTATTTAGGCAGAACGCTGGAAGTGGTTTATCTTGGCGTGACCGCTACAGGCTCTCTACGGCATCCAGTGTTTTCGGGATTTGTGTGAACCAAAATAGAGGCAGAAAAAAGCTTGAGTAGTGTACATCTACTCAAGCTTTTTTCTGTTCGGCTCAAAAACTATTGGACAATTCCTACAAGTTCCGGCACTTTCCCCGCTAATTTCCAGCCTGTGGTAGGCGAGTAAACCGGGGTGCTAGCGTTAACTCCCCAGCCTGCTAGTTCACTTGTTGGTACTTCAACGAAGGAACTGTCAGGAGCTTTGATTTGCCAGGTTTGCTCAGGATGACTCAAGGTTTTTTGCGCTAGCAAGTCGGCTGGAATAGGAGGAGGTTGAATGGCTGCAACAGGAGGAACAGGAGGAACAGGAGGAACAGGAGCGACAGATTGAGCAGTAGATTCAGCAGCAGGTGCAGGCTGTGGTTGGCTTGGATCAGGCTGAACTAAAGTCAAAAAGGATTTGCTGAAAGTCAACTTAGGTCTGCGAGAAGCTTTAAAAGTGATAGCTTCTCCAGTCCGAGGGTTGCGTCCTTGACGTTCAGGTCGATCGGTAGCTTTTAAAATCCCTAACCCTTCCAATGGTAGCTTTTCACCATTGCGGAGAGTGAGTGACATGAAGGCTACTGCTGAATCCCATACCGCGTTAACGGTACTTTCAGCGAATCCAGTTGAAGCTTTTACGTGGTCAGTTAAGGCAGACATGACTAATGCTAACTAATGAATATTTTAATTATGCACTAGGAAATGATTAATTGGGTGGTAGACCAAAATCTTCCGGCTTATAAAGACCTGCTGGCATTTTATTTTCCAAGTAATCGATCTGTTCTTGACTAAGCGATCGATTATACAGCCGAACTGTTTTCGTAATGATTCGCCCAGCTTCGTCCATATATTTGCCGTTGGTGTAACAGCGCATCTCGCGAGTTTCGCCGATCGCAACTTTACTTTGGTACTCTTTCGGTATCCATCCAAGGGGGAAGTACCCGATATTTCTGGTACTTTCAGGAAAGCTCATATCAACACCAAGTTCCATCCGCGCCTTTGTCTCACCCGCAGCAGGTTTCATCCGTTGAACAATCCGAACAAGAACATTTTGCCCTTTCCATTCACCTTTACTCCACACATTGGGTTCTTGCTTGTGAACGTTGTATGCGTTGAAATAAGGCAAAGTATCAGGATTTTCTTGTAAGTCCATGAGGATTTCGTCCCTGAATAAGTTGAACACCAGCGAGCCGGTGCTAATTTCGGATGCTCCGGTATGAACCGCTCTCCAGTAAGCAGCAGCCCAACTTTTTTCGCCGAAAGCTCTGCCTTCATCATCCGCAACATGATTTAGCGCAAATTCTTTGAGAGCTTGAAATTTAGCCGATACCTCACGAATTTTGGTAGTATCGCCATCATTTTGCTTTTTCCATTCGATCGCAACCTTCATTTCGTCCCCGTATCCTTTGCGCTGTTCAAAAGCAAAATCTAATTGCCTTCGATCAACCACAACACCCACAAAAAGTGCATTCTCAAAGGAGTTGATGTCGATGTTGGTTTCCAATTGAGCTGGTCGCCAGTAGGTGTTAACGACTCTGACCAGCCGGGAAATAGTATCGATCGCATCGTCGGCAACGGCACAGGGTCGAGTTAAATAAACCGCATCCTCTTTAAAATCTTTGAGCCAGGGAATTTTCCCGCCGTCTCCTAGACCATTGAGATATTCGGTAACAGCTTGCAAACCCTTGTCATTATTGGGATATGCCGATTTCAATGAGTCAACCGCGATTTGGAGTTCCTGACTGAGAAAGTCGATGATTGACATCTCGACTGGAGCTGTTTGCATCCCGCCGTCCGGAATCATCAGGACTATTCCTTCAGCTCCCGCACCTCGGGCCCGACCCAGAAGTGAGGCAACAATCCCGGTGCTGTCATTCATGCTGTTAACGGCGACTTCTTGGAGAGTTCCAGGCAACGCCATTTTTGGAAGCTTGTCAACGGATGGAGGTTTGTCAAAGTTGGCGATCGCATCTCTCAGAGCTGGATACTCCTTGGATGCGATGAGCTGAACAAAGTCCCCGTCAAAGTCTCTGCCCAAATTCAGCATGAGTTTTGTCGAGGCTGCCATCAATCCATAGCCTCTGGCATAAGTGCCTTCATGACGGTTGATCCAGAGCTGACAATCTCCCCAGTGGCGCATGGGGTTGCAAAATACGATGTACTCGCCGGGAGCCATGCCAGGTGCACAAAATACTTTTTCCCTAAAAGTGGTTACGTTGTTAGCGTCCGTGGTTTCGTATTTTTGGAAATACTCATCAGGTTGCGACATTAGCGACCAAAAACGAACTCCGGCTGCTTTGGCTAAGTTGAGCCAAACAACGCGAAGCCTTTCAGCTACCTTCGTAGTGATGTAGGGATGCAGTAACAGCCTGCCTTTTATGTCATATTTAATAATCTCCATTGCTGTGTTGACATATTCAGCTTCTGACTGGATATTATCGCCCTGTTCGAGTTCTTGGGCAGCTTCTACTTGATGAATTCGTAACTCAGTAGCCAAGGCTTGAATTGAGTTAGTAGCTGCTACTAATTTTTCACATTTGGCTCGGAGCCGGCTAATTATGTTGTCTTCTTCAAGCGTCTGAAACTTAAACCACTGAAACAGCATCCAGCCTGCTTTGGCTGTGCGCTTTTCCGCCTCGAATACTAACCCACACAGTAATTTATCTGTGTAGTTTCCAAGTGCTGGTTTTTTGCCTTTGAGCGAACTCCAAGGGATGACCAAATCATAGCCCGAGTCATCTAGTTCGGGATTATAAGCGATCGTCCCTTTTGCTACCCATTTTTTAAACGCTGCTATCCGAAACTGAATAGGAATATCAGCATCAATCTCATCAGGATTAAATTCTACTGTTCCCGCACCGAGTAATTGCATGAATTCTCTCGAAGCTTTTGCGTGACTGTCTCCGCTGTTCCAGTGCCGTTTATTTACTGGATCATCTTGCGGGTTGCCGTTACCATCTTTAGCTGTATCATCAACAATCACATAATTGAATTTTCGCCCAATTAAATGCTTGCATCCTGTGTGAAGAATACTGCCGTAAATGATTCGTTTCCATTGTTCCTTTGCTAGAGTTCCATAGTAGTCTTTCCCGATCGGAGCTAAATTGAATGTAAACCTGCCATGATTGCGGGAGTTGCTAGCTAAATCCAGTTGATATCGATCGGTTTTGTTCGCTATAAATGGATTCAGCAGTGCAGAATTTTTAGTGTTTTCTGGAATTTCACCAATACAAAATCTATCTTTTCCAACATCTTTGTGTAACCCGGAAAGCAGAGTATTTCGCAAAGTTACTTTAGGAGTATTTGACCATTGTTTTGCAATGCAGTCCCATACACCCAAAACAGCAGTCGTTGCTATTTTTGCCAGTGTTTCATCTGCGCCGTACCAGTCGTAGGTCAGTTCATATTCTGTGGGCATCTGATTAAATGAAGTCCATAAACTTGAGTCTACCTGTTGCTATTCTAGCAACTTTGTCTGCCCCTAATAATGCTGCAATTTGTTCTTGTCCAGTGACTTGAATAGGATTATCAGGATTAGTTAAATTATAACAAACAGCATACTCGTTTTTAGGATCTAACCCGAGTCCTATAATTTGGCTCATACGAAGTCGAGCAGTGTCTCGCATCTCTTTAGCTGAGGCTTTGAATTGTTCCAATATCTCGATCGTGTTAGTATCGTACATGGAAGCTACTTTCAAATTAAATCGGCTAGGATTATCTGCTAAATCTCCAAAGATGTAGAGAGTTTTTGCTAGGGCAGTTTTGTTTCGCATGGCTAAAATAATGATGATCGAGACGATTAAAATCGGGCCCGCCATTCCCAACAAAAACATCCAGGCAGTAACATTCATATTCGTCGTACCAAAAACAGTCATTAACAAAGCTTCGTTAGCTTTTAAAGCAGAAGCAGCAAAAAATCTTAGTGCTTGAGCTCCTGAACTGCCAGAAACTTTGAGAACAACCGAAGTTACACAATGAGTAAGAGCTGAAATTAAACTGGCTGGCATTCCAATCAGATTCATACAATTGGTTAAAAACCAGCTTGCTATGCTGGAAATTATGCCTGCGGTAATCCCTACAGTCGCCAAAGCACCGCTAACAGCTACGATCGGCGCTACCACCGGAACAACTATCAAAGCGCTTGCATTGACCGCAACACTTCGGATTGACAAAATTCGATCGTTATAAATTGAATTGATGTCGTAGCTACTGCTAGCTGTGATGACTCTGGGAGAAGGAATCGGCGCATCACCCATAGCAACCAAACTTCTAGCGACATTGTTGTATTTAGCTCTGGTTCTTCTTCTTTCATTCAATTTCAAACGCTGATCCTGTAATTCCCGGTAATATTGATCTCTTAATCTTCTGGCTTCTTCCTGCATCTGAAGCTTTTTTTGATTAATTGATGACCAAGCCGAATCCATAGCGTAGTCAACTTTTACTCCCATTTTGGACAATTCTGGGAGATTTAAACTGTTGTTGAAAGCATTTATGACATCGCCATAGATACCTTTCTCTGTACTGGTAGAAGTTAATGCAGCCAAAGTTCTTTCACCAGCACCCGCTAGATTGTCATAAAGTTTGCTGTTGTAAGCTCTGTTTATGCCGTGGGATGTTTCCAGAAATGCTGTACCACATTGACCTATCAGCATAGGAAATGCTGCTATATTTTGTGACGATTCAAGCCAACTGAGGATAGCTTTCCCCCCTGGATGGCTTAATATTCCTTGAATTAGGGGTTGTTCCATCAACCATTGTTGTGGAGCATCCATGATTTTTTGGATTTCAGTCACGCCTGTTAGTGATTGAAAGTTTGCCCAGACATCGCCGATTTGATCGGTGATATCTGGAGATTGGGGTGTTTCTTCTGGCATAGTAATTATGTTGGATACTGAACTAATAATATTATAGTTCAAGTCACATTCATAATCTTATATAGGATAATTCCTGACTCTGTAGAAATTAATTCAGAGTCAGGAAGACAGAACTATGCTTCAAAGATTGGATTAATGCGGGTTAATAACTTGTTCTTTAGCAAGTCGATCGCACTCAGCTAGTTCAGGAGTTGAGTTCCGTGCTAACCACAGCCATGTCACCTCATGAACTTTTGCTAACTTATCAAGTTCTTCCCACAAATCTTGGTTAGCGTTACGTTTCCAACTTTTAGCCATCGTGTTTACGACGTAGGTTGAATCTGAAAACAGTGTAACTTTGCAAGGTTTCTTGAGAGCTTTCAAAGCTTCGATCGCTGCTGTTAATTCCATGCGATTGTTAGTATTGGTTGTCTCAGATTTACCACTAATCGCTTTTTTATTTGGCTTACCTGGAATTGTAAGTATTGCAGCCCAACCACCGGGCCCGGGATTTCCTGAGCAAGCACCATCACAGTGAATATTAACCACACTTTTTGTTTCAGTTACATTTGCTGTCATTGATTTTAAAAAAACAACATCAAAATCTCAAAGCGAAGCTACCTGAAACCTGAATCATTGCTATAATATAACAAATAATTGAGAGATTCTTATGTCAGGAAACACAGATTTATTGAGAGAATGTGCGCGTTTATCGGTAGCTAATTCTGAATTAGCGATCGACAATTCGGAACTGTTAATAGAAAATTTGAGGGTAAAAGCAGAAAATCTGAGACTAACTCAGCGGTTGGATCAAATGAACAATTTAGCCAGAGCAATGTATAACGATTTTAAGCTCGATCGACCTAATGGAAATTTGACCGAAAATAATAGAGAATCCTTAGACCTGAAGGGTGGCGGAACTATCTATTTAGTTCAGTATCTCGATCGAAATGGAAAATCGTACATATCTACAGAAGGTGTAACACCAGAAGGCGATATAGCTCCTAAGCTTTATTATTTCGGCTATGCGGTGTTTTTCATGGTAGAAGAACTGGTGCGACAAGGATTTAGTGGTCTGCCTGAGAGATTTTTAAAGTTGTTCGTAGCTTGCGGGGCGCGTAGCGCCATCGAAACCCAAAGTTTATGAACTATGTAGTCAAAGAATTTGAACGGGTGATGGCATATTTATAAGCCCAGCGAAGTTCAGAATCCGTCAAAGAACAGTAAATTATCTCCAAAAACAATTTGCGTTTGTTTCTGTTTTTGATTTTCATTCTCATGTTCTACAAACTACTTACTTATGAACGATCGTACCATTAAACAACGGTTTGAAAAACACATTATCCGTAAAGATGATTGCTGGATAACAGATTTGCATTGTAATCACAGAGGTTATCCACGAATTAAAGTGAATAATAGAGGAATAAATGCTTCTCGTGTAAGTTTTCAGCTATACAACGGAGAAATCCCTGAAGGAATGCTTGTATGTCATCGTTGCGATAATCCAGGGTGTGTAAATCCTTAACATTTATTCCTCGGCACTCATAAGGACAATATGAGAGATATGATAGAAAAAGGACGATCACTTAAAGGCTCTAAAACCTCTCAATCTAAACTGACTGAAAAAGAAGTGTTTCAAATCAAAGCCTTGTTATCTGAAACTAATTTAACCCCTAAAAGAATTGCTAGTTTATTTGATATTTGCACACGAACTATCTCGTATATTCAACATGACGGTATCTGGAAACACGTTAATTATGTTGCTAACCGCAAAAATAACAGCAAAAGTAAGAAATCTGTAGGATGGAAACAGTTAAGTTTATTTGACTGATTTGCTAAAGCAGTCCCATAATTTGCAAATGTCGATAAACCACAATTTCCTCAATCCCAACTTGACGATCGATTGCCTTCATAGATTGCCCCTCAGCTCTGAGCAATCGAATACGTTCTCTCAGAGCTTCAATTTGATCGGTCGATCGAGAAGATGCGACTTGCTTAGGTTGTAAGTTCCATGCCCTGATACTGCGCTGTACCTTAGCTGCTGTCGTGTCGGTGTGTTGAGCTATCTGAGAATAAGATAGCCCTTGACGGTACAAACGGATTTGTTCTTCTATATTGCTCATCTCTTTGACAGAATTATTAATATTGAAGTAGAGAAGCTAGAAATTGGAGACGCATCAATGGAACAGTTGCCTGGGGAACACAAATTGATAAGCCTGTTAGATTGATTGCTTCTGCCCTGCCGGGAGTTCTGCGTTCTACTCCTGGGTTGGCTGGCGGGGAATTGAATCGCCACCACCGCTCATAATGCAATCGAGCCAGGTACTCGGGAACGCCATCAACCACAGACATAGCTCCGGGTTTAGTTTCTGGGTAGTGGGTAAACGACCTTGCAATTTCAATCTGACTTCTAATGTAAAAGCTGGTATAAAAAGTAGTAAGAATTAACCTACTACTTTTTACTTTTTCCATTTAATCACAATATTCCCAACGTTTACCGCCCGATCGCCAGCCCTTACGAATTGCTACACTAACAGAGTGATATTCTAATCCCATACTTCTAGCAGCTTCAGAAGCACTTTGAAATTCTTCTCCTGTGTCTAAGCATCTTACCTTTTTCTGAGTTTTTGAATTTCGATCGTCTTTATGTAACTGCCAATGTTCCTCATTAGTCATTACCTCCAAGTTTTCTAAGCTGTTATCGTTTCGATTACGGTTTTTGTGATGGACTATTTCAGTTTTAGGATCGCTTACACCATAATAGGCAAGATAACGACCTAGATATTTTTCCATAATCAACGTATGTTGAGCAACGTAATCTTTGTATTGACTTACGTTTTCTATGGTGCGAGGATGCCCCGGACAATACTCGTAAATGTATCCACGATGGCTCTTGATAACTTGCGATGGCTTTTGATTATTGAACTTTTGTTCTCTTAAATTGACACCTGCCTTTTGAAGAATTCCGGGGATACTTTTTCTTGGACAGCCTAAGATTTTTTCAATGCTTGAGTAACTGTGTCCTCCTAAGTATAGTTCAATAATCTTTGAAATATCTAAATTCAATCCTTTTGCTTTTCTTCCCATATCTAGATTCCAAAATGTGAAATCTTAGAGCGAAGCATTACATTATTTCATTTGACAACAAAGAAGCTAGAAATTGTAAACGCATCAAAGGAACAGTAGCTTGAGGAACACAGATTGATAAACCAGCTAGAGTTATTGCTTCAGCACGTCCGCGTGTGTTTCGTGGCAGTCCAACGTTGGCGGGTGGTGGATTCATTCTCCACCAGTTTTCATAATGCAATCCAGCCAAGTAAGGGGGAATCCGAGCATCCACAGGCAAACTTCTGGATGTAACTTCTGGGTAGCTGGTAAACGACCTTGCGATTTCAATATTTGCTCTAACCGATGCTGCCCAGCCCTGCCACCCTTTCCGTTGCTGGATGCTAAGGTGGTTGAAAAAACCAAAAGTTATGCTTCGCTTTTAGGTTATGATGTCTATTTTTTCATTATGCCTCCTCGTAAAACACCTCTTCAGCAACGAATCGAAAAGCATATTATATCTAAAAATAACTGTTGGATAACAGATATTCTTTGTACTCATGATGGTCGTCCTAGAATGTGGGTTGACGGCAAATTGAAGTTTGTTTCCCGGTTGATTTTTGAACTTTATAACACGAAAATTCCTGATGGATATTTTGTGTGTCACAATTGTGATAATCCAGCTTGTGTAAATCCCGAACACTTATTTCTCGGTACTTTAAAAGACAATTCAGCCGATATGGTGAAAAAAGACCGTCAGGCAAAAGGCTCTAAGCATGGATTTTCTAAACTCAACGATGAACAAGTATTGACAATCAAACAGTTGTTGAATGAAACTAAGCTAACACAGAAAGCAATTGCTGAATTGTTTAATGTGTCAAGACAGACAATTGTATTGATTGCCCTAAACAGACAGTGGAAACACATTGTTTATCAACCAAAAACCGACCAATTAAGTTTGTTTGAAGTTGATGATTTGGTTAGACAGCAAAGAAGCGAGGAACTGGACACGCATTAATGGGACGGTAGCCTGCAAAGGGACGATCGACAGACCAGCTAGAGTTACTGCTTCTCGTCTTCCAGGCGTTCTACGCTTTAATCCGGGACTGACTGGTGGCGGATTCATTCTCCACCAGTGGTCATAATGCAATCCAGCCAGGTAGGAGGGATTGCCATCATCCACAGACAAAGAGCTGGGTTCAGCTTCTGGGTAGCTGATAAACGATTTTGCGATCGTAATGTACTTTCCAATGTTGTCAGACCAGCAGGTCCACCCTTGCCGTTGCTGGAGCTGTAAGTCGTTACGGTAGGCAACGATAAACACTCTTTGCCTCTCATGTGGCGCACCGCACTCCGACGCGCTGATAACTTCAACTTCTGTTTCAAATCCTGCCATTTGCAAGGCTCCCAAGATTGTTCGCAAGCCTCTATAAATGATGCCTTTTGGGTTTTCAATAATGACAAAATCTGGTTGGGCTTCAAGAATAACTCTGTACATTTCCCACCACAATCCTGATTGAGCGCCTGCCAATCCTTCTTTCTTTCCTGCGTTTGATGTGTTTGTGCAAGGAAAACCGCCAATGACGATTGTAGGAAAGCCGAATTCTCTGAATTTGGGTGGATGATATGTGTTGATATCAGCCCAGATGGGGATATTAGGGAAGTGTGACTGGAGAACTTTTTGATCATAAGGATTTATTTCGACAAATTGAAATGTTTGATATCGTAGTTTGCTAGATGGTACGTCATTGCTAAAAACTAATTGTGCTGCTAATTCAAATCCTCCAATTCCTGAAAATAAACTAATTGCTTGCATAGAATCAATTTATTTATATAACTTTATTTTAATTGTATCATTTTCACTTCGTGTTTGGGAAGCAGTTTTGAACCAACAACTATGACTAAAATTGTAATGATTTCTGGCAGTCGTTCAATCAAAGATATCAGTGCTGGATTGCCATCAATCGATCGAATAATGGAGCTAAAGTTTGCGATAATCGTTGGTGATGCGGTAGGCGTAGATAAGCTAGTTCAAGAATATTTTCGTCGATCGAATTACCTCAACGTTACAGTTTACTTTCCATTGTGGGGCGGAGGTGGGAAGCCGAGAAACACGACGGGGTATGAAACGGTTGGAGTTGCAGGAAACTATATTGATCGAGATATAGCAATGTGTTCGGTTTGCAATTACGGTTTGGCTCTCTGGGACGGGAGAAGTCATGGAACCAGGGATAATATCGATCGAACTGGAAAGAAAACCAAAATAATCAGAATTTGAGGTAGCTGAGGTCTGTGGGTGAGGGTCGCTTCGCGATAAGGGAGTGACCTCTCAGCAGTAATTACTACCATGACTATTACCGTAGAAAAGTTTGATTTCGACAAATTCACGACTGATAAAGTTAAGTTTGCGATCGATATTGACCGCGAAGTTTTCAATGTGTCTGAAGGCACGAACAGTCAGTATATTGACGATCAATTAGGTAACTCTCCGCTTTGGCGAGGCAAGTTTTCTGTTGAGGAGTATCGGCAACTGCTGTGGCAACAAATCCAGCAGCATTTACCGAGATATTTTCGCAAAGGACTAAAAGGTTTCTATGAGCCTTACTTAGTTTCTGATTCCAATCAGTTTAGAGCGATTATGGAATTAGCAGAAGTTTATCGAGATAAAGGTCGGCTAAAGCTGCTTTATATTTCCGATCGCTCCCATGCCGAACTTATCGCCAGATGCGTTGATTTTTTGGCAAATCAGATATAGCAATTACGTTAACCTAGAAACTCAGTATTTCTAGATTAACGTAATTTTCGTAAATACTTTGCAATAAGGAAACGACCAAGAAAACACTACTTTTAATATTAAGGAGAATTATGTCAGAAATTCACATCAATCCAATGAGCCTTTTTCCTTACGATGTCAACAGACGAGAAGGAACCTATTTCGATCGAAACGGTAAGCCAGTTGATAAAGACCTTCTCAAAGGTCATTATGCTGTTGCTTATGAAGGTAGGGATATCCGTTTGTCAACTTGGGCATGGAAACAGCGTAAGGAATTGACCAATTTAGCAACTTACTTTGATGGTAATGCAGTCGAAGAAAAACGCTTAATTATCTGGGAGCAATTTCAAACTCTCACAGTGAACAGACATTTAATTAATTTCTGCGAGCAATTCAGAGAACAACCGATGTATCTCTGGTATATCAGCCGTTACGACTTACCGACAGCTCAGTTCATTAAACGTTTTTTGGAATGGTATTGGGCAGAATTTCCAATAATCCACCAGTAGAAAACTGTTATACTCTAGCTAATTTAGTTAGAGTATAACGCTAATGTTTGCAACACAATTTTCCGACAAATAAGCTATCAAAGTAACAGACGTAACCCCAGATTATGAAGTAAACTATAAAACTGGGTACATAGGATTTCTCAACAAGGGAGCTGACGTAACATCTCTCGGCATCGCTTACTTTACGGGTTGGGATATCATCAGCGATATCCATGTGACTCATACCTTGATTGTTGCGGGAGAGGATCAATCTATTGAAGCAGACATGGTAAATAACACAGTCAAGGTTTGTACCCTAACCAAATACTTCAATGACCCTAACTGTCAAATCTTCTTCCGCAAACCCATACTTTTCAACGATGCGGTAGGTTATGCGATCGCATACAAAGCCAGTTTGGAAGTCGGCAAACAATACGATTTCGGCGCAATCTTAACCCAAGGACTCTCAGGCAGTTTCCCTGGGCGGATGCTCGATCGGCTGCTGACCGGAAAGTTGGAGGAACTGTTAGGCAACCTGCTTAATCATCCCGATAAATGGATTTGTAGCGAACTTGTTGCCTACGCTTTGGATGAGCAGTTATTCTACCGAGATAAAGGCATCCTCAAACGTCCTAACTCTACCATCAGTCCTCAAGAGCTTTTCCAGGATACCGAAATCTTTGCACCCTGGAAAAAATCTGAACCCTCAGAAACAAAAACAGTAACAGAAACAAAAACAGTGACCGTAACAGAAACGGTAACAAAAACAGATCCAGAAACAGACTTAATCTGTAAGTAAGAATAGCTGAGGTTAACCGTTCAAACGCTTTGCGGTAAGGACATGAGTTCTTCCGCAGCGAGTTTTGACATGACTTTAGTTACAGTTACCAAGAAACTGGGTCGAAAGCCCCGTCCTTCTAGGACGGCTTTAATTTAGTAAATTATAAAGAATTGCTAAAAACACAGATTTGTTAGTAAAAGTTTTAGTAAAAGTGATAGACTATTTCAATGATAGTTTTAGAGTTTAAATTGAAGGGCAAAGCGGAGCAATATCGGAGCATCGACGAGATGATCAGAACAGCTCAATTCGTCCGAAACAAGACTCTAAAATATTGGACAGAAAATCAAGGAATTAAGCTAGTTGACCTATACAAACAATGCGCTGTTATGGCGAAAGAATTTGAATGGGCGGGCAAGCTTAACTCGATGGCACGTCAAGCTTCCGCCGAACGTGCCATTTTTGCTATTCAACGCTTTTTTGCTAATTGCAAAGCCAAGAAACCCGGAAAAAAGGGATATCCACAGTTCAAGAAGCATACTCGATCTGTTGAGTATAAAACTTCGGGATGGGAACTTTCTGCGGACAAAAGATGCTTGACCCTTAAAGATGGTTTTGCTGCGGGGAAGTTCAAGTTAATCGGCAGTCGAGACTTGCATTTCTATGCGCCCGGTGAAATAAAACGAATCAGAATCGTGCGTCGTGCCGACGGCTACTACGCCCAATTCTGTATTAATGTGGAGCGGAAAGAGGAGCCTGTTCTCACTGGTAAAGCTATTGGAATAGATGTCGGGTTAAACCATTTCTATACCGATAGTGATGGTGAAACGGTCGCTAACCCTCGATATCTTCGCAAGAGCGAAAAAGCTTTGAAGAGATTGCAGAAGCGAGTTTCAAGGGAAGAAGAAAGGTTCTAGTAATCGGAAAAAAGCAGTTAATAAGCTGGGAAGGAAACACCTGAAGGTCACTAGGCAGCGTGAAGACTTCGCCATAAAGACGGCGTTGTGCGCGGTAAAATCTAACGATTTTGTAGCCTACGAAGACCTTCAGGTGCGGAACATGGTGAAAAACCACAAGCTAGCCAAATCAATTAGCGATGCAGCTTGGTCACAATTTTCTCAATGGTTGGAGTATTTTGGGAAAGTGTACGGTAAAACCGTGAGTGCGGTCGCACCTCAACACACATCGCAAGAGTGTTCAAATTGTGGCAATCTAGTTCAGAAAACGCTGTCAACTCGAACCCATATTTGTGGTTGTGGAACGATTCTCGATCGCGATCATAACGCTGCGCTGAACATTTTGGCGAAAGGGTTGAAGCAGGCAAAGATCGATTTAAATACGGCGGGGCACGCCGAAATTCACGCTTGCGGACAGACCGATCTCTACTCGCTGATGGTGACATCAATGAGCAAATCGACTGGCTGATCCAAGAATCCCCTCGCCTTTAGGCAGGGGAGTGTCAAAGTTAAGTCGATCGTCCCTTCAGTAACCGTTGCTCAATATTTTGAGTATATTGTCGAGACTGAACAACAAACTGAAGAAAGGCTTCTGTCCTGGGAAATTGATAGTGCTGTCTAGCTTTCAGTTCAAGAATCTTAAGCTGTTTATTCAGCTCATGTGATGCTCATGTGATGCTCATGTGCAGGTACACATACAGGTAAAGGCTATGTATGTGTGAGAGTTAAAGTGGTAAATAAAGAGAGATGAAAATACTTCGTTTTGAGGAGACGATGTATTTTCGATCGTCTCATGGAAAACAAGTCATGTTTTAATTGGATTGTCCGCAATAATGCAGATGCTGATTTCTGGCTCATTAACAAAGGCAGTGAGCAGAAATTAGGAAATCCAGTAAAAGAATTTGAGCCATTCTTAACAGGCATAAAATGCCCAGCGCTGATTAATTCTGATTATGCCTACTACTTGTGCCTTTATCTACATCAGCAAGGAACATGGGAAAAATTAGCGCTCGGCTCAACAAGATTAAAGTCGTTGCGAATTGGTGATATCAGAAAGGTGTTTTCTGCAATTGGTAATCAGCACAGAGAACAACATCAAGCCAGATACAAAGCCTTTACACCCTTGAACTCTAAGCAAACTGTTTCATCAGGAATCTAATCATGGAAAAACTCAACTTTGGCGGGATTGAAGGACAAGTATTAGCCTTATCCCCACACAATAGCTATTTTCTTTTCAAGCTATCTGAACGCGCCGTTATCCGAGGCATTTACACCTCGGATTTTGTTTGGGATTCAACAACCGATAATTTGAATGGATTTGACCCGAATTTGTTTACTTTGTACCTAGGAGTACGATCAACTATTGAAGCAACACTTGTCAAGAATAAAATCCGACTTGCTGGCGGGAAACCGGATGAACAGATTCGTGAACCCAGATACCTGTTGCATTCACAGTATGAAATCCGAATAATCGGAGTTTCTCCTCAATCGTAGCTTGCGGGCGCGTAGCGCATCGTACAAATTGTCAAAGATCACTTATAGCAACAGCATTTTCCTCATCCTGCTTAGCTACAGAAACATCAGAAACACTAGCAATCAAAGAAACAAAATCAAGAAACTGTTTCCAAGGTTGTTAGTGTTTGCTTCGCTATGAAGTGTTGATTTATTTACTTAGTGAGGAATCATAGTCATGGAAACAATCAATTTCGCAGGCGTTGAAGGTAAAGTTATCGAAACATCACCGCACGGGAGTTACGTTGTAGTAAAATTGAGCGATCGAATCACAATTGTCGGCACAAGCAATAATCAATTCAATTGGCAAGAAATGCCGGATGCTGCTTCAGGATTTGAATCTTTCATCACGTACATAGGTATACGATCGAAAACTGAGGCTACTAAATATCTAAACCTGATAGCTACAGTTGGCGGTTACACACTCAAGAAAGAAGCTGAACCCAGAAAAGCCAAGCGGATTACAGATTTCCCATTTGAAATTAAAGTACGCGGGTTAAGTCCTGAGTTTGTTGCTGAAGTAATTCGTTGCAGGAAAAAGTAGCTAACTACTAAACGTAAGTTTCTCTTCAAATAGTGAGGAGAAACTTACACTATCTAATTGACACAAGGAATTCAAATGACTGACAAAATAGTTTACGATGTGGTTCAACGATTTGAAGTTGTTGATGGTGTACCTCAATTGATTTCCACCCAAATTAAAAGCATTGAAGGTGGAACGAGTTTATTTTGTATAGCAGAGTATTGGATAGGAAAGAATACCAAGTTATTGCCTTTCAATAAACAGCAATACGTTGCTTACAAAAATAAGGGTGATAAAAGATACCAACTGGTGCTAACTCCTCGAATTAGCTTTCTTCAAGTATCATTTCCGTCTTCTCGTTTAAGCGGGAAAGTCCAAGTTTAAACGGAACCAGATGTGTTATTTCCTTACGCATTAAGGGTTGCGATCGACAGCAAAGAAAGTCTCATTAAACTCTTAGAAGATATTTTTCCAGGCAAGTAATAGGAGAACAGAAACATGATGCAATTAGATACACAAATTGAACAGACAACTCTACGCCTACGTGATGCGTTCCGGGTGCTCGCATGGGAGGTGTTTGAAACAAATCCTGAGATTCGTGAGGATTTACACCAGCGTTACACCAGATTCTACAGTCGCTGGAGAAAGAGCCAAATTCGTAGCTTGCGGGGCGCGTAGCGCCATCGATGGATTTGAGTCAACTCAGTGAATTAGCAGCAGAAAGAGGTTTCTCGATCGAACAACTGTTGACTATCAGAGAATGCTATTACTCCATCGCACAACCTTATCCATCAGAAACTTTTGCTGACGATTAACCGTTGACCTAGATTGATGATGGCGAGTTTATCTTTCCATCATCCAATTTTCAGAGCTAGCTTACCCAGAAACTTATCTGTGAGGGCGCTTCGCGATAAAAAAGTGAGGTAGGTTTTCGGCCTTTTCCAAATTTACTCTACATTACACCAAAGGAATTTCATCATGGCTATTACTTTTCTTTCCAAAACAGCCAAAAAGCGTAGTTTGTTGATTGACGCATTCAGAATTCTTGCATGGGAAGAATACAAGTCTACCAACAAAGAAGCGCTCAAGAACCTACAATACGGCGGTTATGCTGTGTTTGACAAAGAATGGCAAGCTGAAGAAATTCATAACAAAGGTTACGAGGATCTTCTAGCTTTTGCTAAGAGTCTAGAGTTTACTGAGGCAGAATTGTTGAGCATTCGATCGAAATACTACGCCAAGAAAACCAATACTGCTAGTACGACTGCTCCTGTCAATAACAACGATACATCTAACAGCAATATTCCAGAAAATGTTTCTGCCCATGAAACTATTCCTGAAGAATATGATATTGGTGATGCGTTTTAGCCTTAGTTAACACAGATTGATGGTGGAAAGTAGAAACTCTCCATCATCAATCGGTCGATCGATAATCAATCAGTCGATCGATAGAAAGAGAAGAAATACCAGAAGTTTTTTCGTGAGGGTCGCTTTGCGATAGGGAGGTGAGTAAGTATTGTCAGTAGGAGTTTAGTATCATGGAAAAGATTAAGAAAGTAATCCCAAATCTGTGTGAATTCAAGCAGTATTTGCGGGATTTAGTTGGCGAAATGGAATATAGCCACAGTAGTTTGACCAAGAAAAGGTTAGAACTTTGGCTATTTAATAAAGTCCATTTAGGCAACGGACAAGTTAGCCCTGGGTTTTATGACCAAAGGTTGTATGAGCTTTGTCAAAGGCTTTATCCAGGCTGTGACATAGGTTTGTTGACCTATCACGGTAAGGAAAGAGGAGGCAGTTGTGGTTTGATTGCTCCGCATCGCGATCATGGGTATGGTAGACCGATCGCAGTCTCTCTGAATATTGGCATTGCAGAGTTTGTCGTTGATGGCAAAAGCTGTGTGTTAAATGACGGCGAAATTGTGAAGTTTAATTGTAAGCAACTCCACTCTGTCCCTCGCATCATGAGTGAGGAAAGATTTAGTTTGGTTTTGTGGCAATTAAATCAAGCCAAAGGTTATCGATCGCAAATGGTAGAGCCGATCGAATGGTAAAATAACAGTTAAATATTTTGGATTTCCTCCAAAGTATTTAACCGTTATTTGGTAGCTTGTCAAAGAAAAAAACAATGGTGAAGTCAAGCATTTTGTAGGGCTTCGCCATTAGGGATTGAGTTAGATTTTGTGTACTTTACTTAGAGGTTTATCATGGCTATTCATATCTTGACCAAAGCTGAAAAAGAAGCGTCCAATTTACGTGATGCTGTTCGTATCATGGCTTGGTCACAGTTCAAAGCTGACAATGATACCGATCTCAAAGGCTTAGATTTGTACGAAGTTTTCAAGCGCGATTGGGAAGAGTACGAGATTCATAAAATGGAGCTGCCAGCAATACGTGTGTTTGTCAGTAAGTTGGGATATACAGCAGATGAATTGATGCAAATTCGTACTGAGTATTATGCCAACAAGAAAGAATACACCAACAACAACGGTAACGGTAATAGAACTGATGAATTTTAGTTCTAGCAGTACCGATCGAAATTAAGAAAAAGCCTCACTATCTGTCATGATATTGGGGCTTTGAAATTAAGATAAAGAGCAAGTGAAGATTTTTAGTGAGGGCGCTTCGCGATAAGAAAGTGAGTTGTAAATTTGCAACTCACTATCCCCTTATCTAGGTATCTCTCATGGCTAATTTAGTTGAAACAATGACTGCGATCGTAATTGCTGGTGAATTGGCAGCAATTGGAATGTTAGCTGGAACTGGATTGATTGGTTACGCAAAAGTCACAGCAGCCCATGTGCAGTTAGTCCAGACAGCGAAGCAAAGCAGATATGACGCAATTGTAAATTATGGCGAAGTTAGAAGTGTAGCAATTTTCACAGGCGATAAACCAGCAATTTCTGAGTGTTTGAGCGGAGTTTGTGGATCTAAAATCCCATTACCCAGTGGAGTTAATATCAAATCAACTTTCCGAGGTACTGATGCGAAAGTTGCAGGCAAAGCAGGCAGCAATGTAGCAACCTTGATTAGTTGGAGTAGTGAAACCAATAGCGGAATTGGTGGCAGTTATGGCCAGCATGGAACTATTATTTTCAGCCACCCCTGGACAAGAAAGAAATTTTGTTTAGTTAGAGGCGGAGCTTATGGCAATCAAGGCGAAGTTGTAATCCGAACTGATAAGGATTGTAAATAGCAATGTTGAAGTACAAGAAAATCTCTAGCACCAGCTAGAGATTTTTTTTTAGACCCACATAAAGATTTATCATTACCCAAAAAATCATGAACAAGAAAATTGTCGGTTTAGCAGCTTTAATTCTGGCTGGTTTCGCTTCCTGTCAATTCATGAAACCAAAATCAATAGAAGAAATTCCCGCAGCTCCAGTCATCAAAGCATTGCCTCAAGATCCATCACTCCAGGTTTATTTCAATCAATCTCAGACTTCTAGCTATACTGAGCCTTATCGCCAGATTACTCGATCGGGACATGATTTAGAACAGCTCATGGTCTATTCCATCAACAGCGCTCGTGAAAGTGTCGATGTCGCAGTTCAGGAACTTCGTTTACCTCGAATAGCGCAAGCTCTAGCGCATCGCCATCGCTCAGGTATCAAAGTTCGGTTGATTATCGAAAATCTCTACAATCGTCCAATTGCTCTTTCTCCCTCACAGGTAGCAGCATTACCCAAGCGAGAGCGCGATCGCTATGCCGAACTCGTTCACCTTGCAGATAGCAATAAAGATGGTTCACTCTCAGATGCGGAAATCTCCAGCGGTGATGCTCTGGCGATCGTCCGTGAGGCAGGAATCCCGATGATTGACGATACTGCTGACGGTAGCAAAGGCAGTGGATTGATGCACCACAAGTTCATTGTCATTGATGGCAAAACCGTTATCGTCACTTCAGCCAATTTCACTACCAGCGATATTCACGGCGATTTCAAAAGCGCCGAAAGCCGGGGCAATCCCAATAATCTGCTGAAGCTCCAAAGCCCGGAGGTGGCAAAAGTTTTCAGTGAAGAATTCGCGCTTATGTGGGGGGATGGCCCCGGCGGGAAATCAGACAGTAAGTTTGGGGTGAAGAAGCCAAGCCGTGCAATCGCCATAGTTCAAGTCGGCGGTGCGATCGTCGCAGTGCAGTTCTCGCCGGCGACCGCGAAAACTCCCTGGCAGCAGACACCGAACGGATTAATTGATCGGACTTTAGCCACCGCATCCAAGTCCGTCAATCTGGCGCTGTTCGTGTTTTCTGCCCAGCAGTTGGCTGATACACTCGAAGCCAAATCTAGAACCGGAGTCGGTATCAGAGCTTTGGTTGATTCCAGTTTTGTCTATCGGCCGTACAGCGAGGCGATGGATATGATGGGCGCTAGCCTGCTTGAAGGCTGTCAGCTCGAAGTCGAAAACCGTCCCTGCAGTCAGCCACTGGCGACGGTTGGGATGCCGAAACTTCCTGTAGGCGATCGACTGCACCACAAGTTCGGCGTTGTTGATGGAACCAAAATCATCACTGGATCTCACAACTGGAGTGAAGCCGCCAACCGGGCAAATGATGAAACGCTGTTGGTTATTGAGAGCTCCACGGTCGGCGCTCACTTTGAGCAAGAGTTCGATCGGCTCTATCAAGGCGCAATCCTCGGTCTACCCCACCGCATCAAGCAGAAGATGGATTCCCGCAAATCTGAATGCAAGTAGATAAGTCTCCAGCCCGCGCTGGAGATTTTTCTATCTACCGCTTCGCGTTAATGAGTTGATTTCTAACTAAAAATTATGCTGCACCTCAAAAACTATTTCTCTGTTTGTGAACAACATAATCTCGTTGAGTTGATCCGAAATGTAGTCAAAGCTAACGGCGGGATAACAATTCCCGTGATGCCATCTGGTCTGAAATTCCACTGTAGCCAAACCAGTTGCGGAATTGTTGGCTGGCTATCCGATCGAAAAGGCTATCGTTATTCATCCATCAATCCAGTAAATAATCAACCCTTCGCATCAATGCCGACAGAGTTGGTAGATATTGCTCAACGTTTAGCCCAATTAGTTGGTGAATTTGATTATCAGCCCGAAACCGGTCTAATCAACTTTTACCCAGCCACCGGGAAAAGTAAGTTAGGTTTGCATCAAGATAACACCGAGCAGAATTTCAAACCCTGCATCATTTCAATATCTCTCGGTGATGATTGCAGTTTTGTTGTCGGCAGCAACCGCAGTCGCAAAGATCCACTCGACGGCATCCTATTACGATCGGGCGATGTCCTCATCCTCCACGGTGACAGCCGTTTAGCGTATCACGGAGTCCAAAGAATTCTACCAAAAACATCAAATTTACTCAAGAATCACGGCAGATTAAACTTGACCATTCGACAAGTTTATTAGCCACATAAATAACACAAAAATAAGTAATGCTTCGCCATGAGTTGTTGATTCTTTCAGGTAACAACTCATGGCAGCAAGCAATATTCCAGCGTTACTTCAGCGTGTCGATCGAACTCTGAACCGCGAAACTCAGTACAATTTTGAGGAAGCATTTGATACGAAAGAGTACAACACAGCAATGATTACTGGGCATCGCTGGTTTGAGTATGACATTAAAGTTGACAAACTTATTACAATGGCACTCAATCAAGGTGTGAGTAAATTCTTGTGTGGAATGGCACTCGGCACTGACCAAATTGCAGCAGAGATTTTAGTTCGGCGTAAACTGAAATGGACAGCCGTGATTCCTTGCGCCGATCAACATAAGCTATGGAAACCACATCAGCAAAGCCATTACAAGAAATTGCTGGAACAAGCTACAGAACAGAAATGCCTTTATCAGACCTATAGCACTGGTGTTATGCACGCTCGGAATCAGTGGATGGTCAACCGATCGGATATTTGCCTAGCAGTTTTCTCCAATGATCCTCACGGCGTTGGTGGTGGAACTGCCTCAACTTTCAAAATGGCGCGTGCTCGTAATCTGCTTATCTATCAGTACATCCCTGCTGAATCTCGGTTCGTAATCATTGAACCCGCTCATCAACAGTTGACACTTTTCTAGCTGTTTCATCTATCAGTCCGCGACCTCCCCCCATTAAAAAGGGGGGATTGTTCTTTCCCGAATCTGACCTACACTTACAAACCAAAAACAGAAACTCAACATGAAGAAAAAAGTAGTTATGGCTCATATTCACAGTCGTATCGCCAAACTTGCCAAGGGTGCGATCGAACGTGGAGATATTACCAGTTGCGATCGCATCTCTGACGGCTCCTATTTGATCAAGCGAATTGACCAGACTGACCGACCACAGACTACCAAATACACTACTGTCGCTGCTGCCAGTCTCCTTCATCTTCTCAATTCTTATGCTCTAGCCAATCCCCCAGAATCAGAAATATCAGAAACAATACCAGAAACAGAAACAAATATTGCTTCGCTGTGAGGGAGTGATGTTCCGTTTCTGTTTCTGAATGCAACAACACACTTGGTCAGAAGAAGATATCGACTATCTTTCAAAACTTGAAAAGATAGTCGATGTTGGATCGATCGTACAAACGCTTCAATTTCGCTGCATCTGCGACTGTCAGATGTACGACGATTCTGATGTCAAATTAGCGTTTGTGCGTTGGTTTAAAGCCAAAGTCGAACACATGAGCAACGATATTTACAACGTCGTTGAAGCTGAAGCTAAGGTTTTCCGAGTTAATTTGCCTTCTCTCTGAACTTAGAAAAAATGAAAACAAAAAGTACCCCTCGTGAAGGCTTCGCCGGGGGGTACTGATTCCTACTCTATTACTCTGTCAAAGGTAAAAAATATGTCCATTCCATCTTCCACTACTCTATCACAAACTCTTCAACAATTAGCAATCAATTCTAATCTTGATTGTGAAACTGTTGAGACTCTAATTCCTGAGAAAGCAGCAGACCGGATGCTTCTAGAAGCGATCGGCAAACTTATCAATCTGGATGAAATCGTCGATCGGCTTCAGGCATTGGATTGTCAGCAGTGCAGTTTGTTTACGCCTGACCAAGTTAAGTTTGCCTTCCTCAAATGGATTGAAAATCATCTGGAATCGATCGAACTCCAGCCTGAATGGTTCCTCAACCAGAATTTCAAGCATTTCGATCGACATCTGCCGTTTGATGATCTGCAAGAAGCAACAGACTTGAGAGAGTACGATGTTGAAGCTGTTTATCAAGAAATCAGCGATGCTCACGAAGCTGGATTATTTGATAATTCGACGCTTGAAGATCAGTTTACTGGCACTCCACAGCAAGCAGCAGTAAACGCTCTTAGTTGGTAGCAAACCAGCACAGACACACAGAAAAAGCGGTTAGCGTAGGACTAACCGCTTTTAGTTTAGTTACAGATTCAGTTCAGGTATTTCCACCCCACAATTCTAACATGAAACATCTCAAAAGAATTGCTGAAATTCGCAATCAAATTGAAAGATTAAAAGTTGAAGCTGATGCGATCGAACCGGATGCTATTCTCGAAGCTTTGGAGATTATTGAATCTGAAAAGTCTCGCAAAAACGTTGTCTATAACGACGACAATGCAAAAATCGTCATCCAGCTCAGAACTCGGTACGATGACAAAAACCTTAGTGTCGTTCGGTTAGATGAAGATATCAGCCGTGAATACGAGAAAGTCTGTCGATCGAACGCAACCGCCATCGAAAACAGCGAATCTTACATCAACGATATCAAAGAAATGCTTGCAGAAGCAGAAACAAAACATGAAGCGCTTCTCACTTCTGTGTACTTAGAAACGTTACGGAAACAGCGGGCGATCGCAATCAATAAAACTGAGCATAAAGTTCCAGGTTTAGCGGTTTATGTTCATTACCTAAAGCGTTAAAATAAACCTAAAGCGATACTATTCCTCAAAGTGCTTCGCTTTAGGTTGTTGGTTCTTTCGTTAATAGTAAAATGACAACAATCACAATCAATGAATCCAGTTTTCAGGTACAGCCCTTTGTCCGCTACAAAGAAAATCGAGTCAAAGGACACTTTGCTTTACAAGGTCAAGAATTTTATTCCCTGAATATGGCGATCGTAAAGATTAATAACCGAACCTTAACGATCGATTCGGTACTTGCTCAGTTATCAGTAAAAGAAGTATGGGGATTTGTCCTCAACGATTCTGGCGGGATACTGTCAACTTTCATGACTTTACGGTTTAATTTATCATCGATCGAACCTGGCAAAATCTATGAATTAGACTTTCTGCCATTTAAGACTGACCTCTCTAAAAGCTTCATGCTAAATGCTTTTCCTCGCAATCCTATGAATGATACCGAAAAGTATGCTTTAGAAGCTGCTGACGATATCCTCAACTCTGCAATAGATTTTTGTCATGATGAAAGATTGAATAAAATAGTAATTTAACTGGGCAGTTTGCGATTACCTGAGCGATCGCAAGCTGCGCTAAAGTTAATAGACATACCCAAAGTGAGCGTAATGCTTCGCTGGATGGGATTGAGTTTTTTTAGTAATATAAGCTCAAACAGAAACAAAAACAGAAACAGAAACAAAACCAAAACTAAACCAGAAACAATCATGGAAAACCCAATCATCATTGACGGATTCGCTTTTCGCATTCCTACCATTCCTAGTCGGTATCGCGCCAATTGTTCCAAAGAATTTGGTTGCTTTGTTACCGGAGATACCAAAGGAATGAACAGCAGCAAAGCCGAGAAAGCGGGATTGACTCGTGGTGAGTTTGTTGAGATGGCAATTTGTGCGATCGCACAGAAAACGCTGACTTTCAAGCCTCACTATGAAAATGAGCAATTCACCGAAATCTGGGGTATCCCAGTCGCCGGAGGAATGAAGACTCATTTTCATGAAAAATGTTCTGAGTTAAGTACCTTTCTCATTCATCGTCAATCACAGGACAAAATGAAAGGCTTAGTCGAATGTTTTGGGCGAGAGGCATTCAATTCTTGGGTTGCTGAAGGTATGCAAGGCGACCACAGCGAATATGCACTCAGAAAAGCATCTGACGCTTATTTCGCGAACATTTTCCGCTTCGAGATGGTGCAAAGTGAAGGTAATTATGGCCCTTACTACTACTTAGCAATCACTACTCGTCCGATCGCAACTCCTTTTGAAGAAGCTGCCGTCAAAGCTGCTCGTATGATTTTTGAAGATGACCAAAAAGGTATTGTTCACTGTGTCGATCCTCGACTCATTGAAAACCAGTTAATGTCCTTAGGTTCTGCTTCTTCATCTTCTACGTTGGCTATTTCACCTGGCAATGGCAGTGAAGTCATTGAAGCTGAACAACAACCTGTAAAGCAGCTTAATAAAGGTAAATAATCGTCTGCGGGGCGGGGAGTAATCCTCGCTTATTATTCTCAATTCGACCGTCTCTCATCCATCTTGAGACGGTCGGGTTGACCTACTCGACACTCGATGTACTCGACACCCCGAACGCTATCAAAGGTAGACACATGAGCAATATTGAATGGACGAACATCACGGTCAACCCCATCCATTTAATAAAACCCGACGGCAAACATGGCGGACATTGGTGCAGAAAAATTAGTCCTGCTTGTGCAAGATAGCAAAAGATCAAAGCAGTAACAATAGTGCTTCGCTTCAAAGCTTCGATTTTCCAGCTTAAACTATTAACAAATAAACTTAAAAATGTTAAAATGTTAATAGTTTGCCCCAGCATTGCTGATAACACTCTGGGGCATGACAAACCTAATGGAGTAGGTCTGTGATGACAAGTATACCAGATTTGAAGCGTTTACCTGGACGTAAAGGTGAACAAAATAATATGTGGAAGGGAGGCAGGTCAATTGCCTCTAACGGATACGTCTTGATTAGAGTAGACCGATCGCATCCATTGTCAGACTCAAGAGGATACGCTTACGAGCATCGCTTAGTCGCATCCGAGAAAATAGGAAGGTTAATTACATCCTTAGAACACGTTCACCACATAAACGGTGACAAAACGGATAACCGACCCGAAAATTTAGAAGTCTTGACGATTGCAGAACACAGACTTGCACACAGAAATAGAAACTCACGCAGAAAACTTCCAAATCAAGAAAACAAGTTAATCAAATGTGCTTGTGGATGTGGTGAAACATTTGCAAAATTTGACCTTTGGGGAAGACAAAGAACTTACATGAACGGTCATAACAGTTCAAAGACTGATTTTGAGCCGATTCTCGACTTTATCGGTGATCGTTTGGTAACTGTCAAGGAAATATCATCGGCATTAGGATATCCAGTTTCTGCTATCCATAAAATAATGCCCAGTCTTCAAAATCAGCAGAAAATCACCAAAATAAAAGGAGCCAAATATTGTCAAACACAATACGCTCATTTTTACATATCTAATCCGTTAATTAATTGTGCTTGCGGATGCGGTGAACAATTCAACAAATTTGATAACAATGGTCGCACACGCAAATACAGATCGGGACACCATTTCAAAAAATAAAACCACGCAACGGAGTTTACTAACTTCGTTGCATTAATTTTGGAGAAAAATCGTATGGCTACTTCAATTTCTTGGACTAACGAAACGTGGAACCCCTTAGTGGGATGCTCAAAAATAAGTGCTGGATGCAGTCGATGTTATGCTGCTGACGCTGCTAAATCTGCACAGTTGCAGCAGTTTCCTCAATATCAAAAAGTCAGCGACTGGGACGGTACGATCGAATTTGTCGAAAACCAATTACTTAAACCGCTGTCATGGCGATCGCCAAAAAAGGTGTTTGTCTGTTCGATGTCTGACATCTTTCACGCAAATGTCAAAGATGAATGGTTGGACAAGATTTTTGCAGTAATGGCGATCGCATCACATCACACATTTCAAATACTCACTAAACGCCCGGAGCAAATGCGGGAGTATTTTCAAAACAATCCCTGGGAAAGAATCTATCAATTAATTGACAGTGACTCTAAAACATTCCCTACTCAAAAATACCCTAACTTAGGGATTCTTTTGGATAGCTTGGAGAAAATGGTCAGTACCAGCTTTTTGCCTAATATCTGGGTAGGCACTACGGTCGAAAACCAAAAAACTGCTAACGATCGAATTCCTCATCTGCTAGAAACGCCAGCAGCAATCCATTTTCTAAGCTGTGAGCCTTTACTAGAATGCGTCAGCCTTCACCACACTTTCACGAACTCAGATGGTGAGCAGTCTACTTGGCTAGACTCGATCGATCAAGTAATTATTGGTGGTGAATCCGGGCCCGGTGCGCGTGGCTGTAACCTTGATTGGATTCGATTCATGGTCAATCAATGTCAAAGAGCTAAAGAGGTGGCGGTATTCGTCAAACAACTTGGCTCTAATCCCATTCAGACTGCCTGCTATATCGACGGAGTTGTAGCCACTTACCAAAAACTGAAGCTCAAAGATAAGAAAGGTGGAACGATCGATGAATTTCCCCAAGATTTAAGAATTCGTCAGTTTCCTGCACTAGCTCCTTCCCTCTCTTCCTAATGCTCGGCTGTCCGCTGCGGTGTCCTATCCGCAGCGGTTCACTGCTGTCTAACTGTCTAACTGTCGTGCAATCTACTCAACAATCTAGAAAAATATGGTACTGACTAAAATTGGTGGAGTAAAAATTGCTGCCAAACTTGGAATTTCTGTTGAGCAATATCAGCAAAACGTTAAGTCTGGTTTGAAACGGTTTTTCTCTTGTCAAACATGGTTAAAAATCAACTTATTTAATCAGAATACAAATGCCCGTGACGGCAAAGACAACCGTTGCAGAAGCTGTCGCAAAGCCTTCGATGCGCTACGCGCCCGCAAGCTACGACAAAGGTATGATCCAGTTCAGAACGGCATAAGTAAACCCCCACGCTTTCCCCCTAAACCCGGCAGAGATGGTGACAAAAACCAAGCCCGGAACCGTGTAAATTACGCAGTCACACGTAACAAATTACCACGCGACGGAGTTTATTCGGAGTTTTCTAACGATAAATACAACAAGATTGGCCCAATTTTAGCGAATATGTGGTCGAGCGAACAAGTAACAGAAGTAAGGAAAATGGATTATTACAGTCGCGGTAAATAGTGCTTCGCTATAAAGTGTTGCCCTTTGGCTACGTGATTTTGAGCGTAGCCGAAGGGTGTAAATTTTGGAGAGTTAAAATGGCCATTCGCATTCCTCATAAAAATGAAAAGTTCCCTGAGCCTCAGCCTGAACCTTCTTCTGATTCTACAGATGACTGTGGACTAGAATCAATGTTTACCAGGTTAGCAGCTAAACTTCGCTGGGAAAAGCAAAATATTTACCCGGAGTTAGGTGAATTATCTGCCTACTTTGACAATACGTGTTATATCTTTTTAACACTGAGGTGCGATGAATATGTCGGAGAAGGCTACGGATTTTACTCAGACAAATCTACCGATAAATACGAGAAGATTGGCGCAATTTTAGCTAAGATGTGGCCGATCGAGGAAGTAACCGAAGCAAGAAAAATGGATTACTACAGTCGCGGTAAATAATGCTTCGCTGAAGGGTTCTGAGTATTTCGGAGAACTAATATGTCACTGCCATTTCTCAAGAAAATTGACAATTACTCAGACTCAGAACCTTCCTCTTATTCTTTCATACATCCATCAGCTATCCCCTACGATCGACCAGGACTCAGATTAATTAACCGACTACGTTGGGATAGACAGAATATTGCACCTGAGCTAGACACACTGTTTCGTTATTACCGTAACACCTGTTGTCTTATAAAAAAGACTCAGGGCTTTGAAGCTGCTAAGTCTCCCGAAACTTACGATGAAATAGGTCAATTGTTAGCCAAGATGTGGTCGATGGCGCCTTCGCGCCCCGCAAGCTACGAACAATTAACAAAAGTGAAGCGACTGAATTATTACAGTCGTGGTGCTTCGCTGTAGAGTGGCAGCCTTTTAGTTAACCGTTGACGAATGAACACTCAGATTTTAGAACTTTTGGGACAAAACAGCCAGCAACAGTATGAAAAAATGACAGCGAAACTTTTGTTTGAAACGGAATATATTGAGCCATATTTAGGCTCAATATTATTCCCTTATTACAGCCACTACTGCATTATCTCGGTACTCGGTATCAACTACTCTCACTATCAGTTTGGAATTTTGGACAGCGGTTACCACTCTGATCGATACGATCGAATTGCCATGCTTCTCAAAAGAATTTAACAAATTCCCAGAAATTTCCACAAATTGTCAGAAAAATTGACTGTTACATTGCGCTTGTAACAGTCAATTAGCTAGCTGTAAACACCAAATCCTTTCAATTGGACCCTAAATATATGCAAGTATTTCTCACTGGAACCGAAAGACTTGAGAAAATGAACGCGGAAATGTGGACGCGAGTTCACAATATCACAAACCTAAATGCTACCATCTTAATCGGGAACTATCGCGGTTTTGATCTACTAGCTTTAGCATTCCTAAATATTCTGGAATATCCCAACGTTAAAGTTTATGAAACTGGAAGCGGTCTGAGTTTTGGCTATCCAATCATTAATGTAGGTCGATATCCAGCACAAGATATTGCCATGAGTCAATCTGCTGATTATATGTTGGCAGTTTATGACGGTCTAAGTTATGGAGTTAAAGCCAACTTAAGACGGATGCCAGCGGAGAAAACTCGAATCATTTACGTTAACATTTGAACCAAAATCATGAAGCTAAAATCAATAATTTTCGACGAAAACAATCCTAACCGCAATCGAAGCCTCAAAATTATTGAGGCAGTTGATAAAGCTTTAATCAGAAAAATCCGAGACGAACGCACTTACAAAATGCCCCCAAACTACATCAATTGGCATACTTTGAGCGGAATTGTCTCGGTAGCTCTGTCAAGTTGCAGCGCTGAATATGCCAAAGTCGATGTTTCTGCATTCATCCATAGCTACCGTACAGCTCTTTGGTTTATCAAAGATGCTCCTCTTTATTGCTTAACTGAGCAATTGATAGAATCATTTGATCAAACCGATGCTCTTTATAAACCTGGCATCCTTAGAGCTTGGCAACCATCATTACCTACTTTTATTTTAGCAATTCCTAAAGGATTTATCTACACACCGGACGGCGGTGAAGTGGATTATCTCACAATCTCTTGTAGCGATTGTGAACATATCCTGAGTGGAATTCCGGTAATTGGCAGAACATTCAAATTAAACCGTTTTCGCTAGAACACGATCGATATTTCCAGATTTGCACCCTAGATTCATTAGAAACTGTTTGGACTTCAGGAACTGCGGTTAAAAGTGACGGTACTTTGATTTACGATGAACGTGAAAACCTTGGCAGACATATTATCTCAACTGAAGATAAAGCGTTTCTTCAACCCATCAGAAATTTGGCAATCAATGTACTGTTGACTTTGGAATTCTCACCGTCCTTATTGACGACTGTGATTGACTCTGAAATCACAACTAAAAGCAAGGAATTTCAGGTAATCGCTCGGAGTTTTTCTAATGCCAGATATCCCCGTTGGCTGGGTAAAAACTATAAAAAATCCTCGGTAGTATCCGCAGAAAAAGGAACTCATTCGTCTCCGTATAGCCACTGGAGACAAGGACATTAGAGTGTGTTATAATGAGGGGAGGGTAAGCGCTGGAGAGATAGTAAACGGCTTTGGATTCAACCTGCTTTAGTCAACTTTCAATAGCTATTAATTAAGCCTTAAAACTAAATCACAATAAATAAAATACTTTTAAGGCTACCATGATTACAGCAGGATATGTCTATAACTGTTTTTCTAAATTTGTATTTGATGGCGATACTCTATCCCTAGATTTCCGAGGGGAAGAAATAAGAGCAAGATTGCGATGGATAGATTCACCTGAATCTCAAAAACCCGGACAAAATAGTACCAATCCTGGAATACTTAAACACTGGGAATGGGCGCAAAAAGCAAAAATTTCCTTGATGAATTATGTAGCAGGAAAATCAATAATCACGGTTCCGATCGAGAAAGATAAGTTCGATCGCTGGGTATGTGATTGTTACTTTGACAAAATTTCGGTAGCAACCAACATACAAATCCTGCTTTGCAAAAGTGGAATGGCGGTTACTTATCTCCCATTTAATCGCTTTGCCTACAACACCCGAGAATTATCTGTACTCAGAGGTGTAATCACTGAAACTGCCAGTGCTAATCGTAAAAAACTAGGGCTGTGGTCAGAGCCTGACCTCATTCTGCCCTACGAGTTCAAAAAGTTAAACCTCTCCTAAAAAATAATGAAATTAGTCGAAAAAATAGTCAAGTATATGGAAGCCAATGACTATGAATTGGCTACCGGAGCGGGAGAAAAAAACATAATTTATGTTGAAGGGATGGACCCGGATGGAACCCTTAACGCCGACACTCCCAACCATTTCAACGATGCGCGACTGCTTTTAGGATTTCACAAAGGAATCCCAACGATCGAAGCTGCCTGGGAGGCGACAACTGAACCGGGCTACTACTACACCGACAACCCCATGAACCCTAAAGGAGCCGCCAGAATTGCCTTTGGGCAGTATTGGGCATGGCAAGTCGGACTTCATGGTTACTCTCACCCCCACGAAGCTCTTATCCAAGTCGGGCCGGTTAGAGTGCACCGCGATTGGAATCGCGACATGATGCGAACCGGGGATGCGATCGATGAGGGTTACTTTGGCATCAACCAACATCATGGGTACGGCCACCCTAAGAATGACATTCACACCGCCGGAGCTGGATGTTTGGTAGGTCACGATCCTGACCAACACTTTGATTTCATGGATCGCGTCAAATCTGACCTACGGTATATTGCTGACCCAGATTTTGTATTTCCAACAACTATCATTCCGGGCAACAAACTCTAATCTATGGAAAAATGAAACAAGAGACGCTTGATTATATTGCTGGCTCGATCGGTATTGTTGCTATCATCTCTACCTATATTTTCTGGTTAGCGTCTAGACAAATTAAGGATAGTTTAGTTCATCAAATTGAGAAGTTTACTCATGATTTGACCAAAAAGCAAGAGAGCGATCAAATTATTGCCGGGTACAAAATGCGACGCTGGCAAGATATAAATAAACTTCGATTTATCACTTTGGAATGCCGACTAGAAGCCATTGAACACAAGTTAGAAATGGCTGCTTGCAATATCATTCAATCGATCGAAGAGCAGCTTGACGAAGATACAGACTCACGCTTTTAAACTCAATCAAAAACGATGAAATTAAGATTTAGAAAGCCAACCGTTGCTCAGCTAGACGTTATTTCCAGTATTTTAGGAGCGGTTGCTGGCATTGCTGAATTACTTGTCGCTTGCAAATATATTAGTAACGAAGAAGGTCAACTCGTGGCTGGAATGGCATTAATCGCGTGGGGATTTTTCTGTAACAAACCGCCTCGTAAAATTAAACGCACTTTCGAGTCTAACCTACATCCTGAATTGCTACTAAATGAGTTGAGAGATTAACAACAGTATTAGCAGTCCCACCCCAATACCTAATAGAAAAAAGAACAAATCCATAAATCTCATAGTAAAATCACAACTTAAAATGATTTTACTATGAGATTTATTATTTGGTTATAAATTATGGATTATTGATTTTATCCGATATAACCTTTGTTGTTGCTACGGCTCCGCCAACCAAACCTATGATTAGTCCAGCAGTAAAAGTGTGTGCGGGATTTGCTGAATTTTTGCGTTTCAATTCTTCACTTGCCTGATGCGCGTCCTCTTTTAAATCTTGCATTACATTGGGGACAACTTCAGCAGTTACTAACAAAGCTGTTGTCAATGTTCCCGCCAAAAATACTGATTCGCCTGGTGTTGGTTTACGCATTTTGTCTCCTAGTTTTGATTGATGTACTACGATCGAATTAACTATCGATTGAATTTACCTCTTTTCCAAGTAATCCTTGTATCTAGCAATCAGTGAAGGTGTACCATATTTCATTACGACGTATTGAAAGCATTTTTTACCTACATCTGAATAACTTCGAGGCTTCCTTCTCCCCTGGGTGAAACCCAAACCGATTTGTATGAGTTTACTTGGACTTTTATATTTATCAGATAATTCCAAAATGCGCTCACAAACTCCTGTTTCTGACTCGTTTGGGAGTAATCTTGCGAAATCTTCCGCATCCCAGATAACTGGATAATGCTCTCTGGGTAAGGGTTCTGGAGTTATCTCTGCTTTGATAAGGTTATCCGACCTCGATAATTCTTCACCTTCTTTATTTCCTGAATTATCTGGTAAATTATCCGAGCTTTGGTTTGCTTGTCTTCGGTGTAATTCTCTCGCTCGATCTAGTTCTTCTGGTGTCGATTCGGCTAACCAATAATCCCACGATACTGACTGATTTAATGCCCGATTCAGTTTGTCTATGTCCGATTCTACTCCAGGTTCCGTCTCAGATTCTACTTCAGTTTCTGTCTTTTGCAAGCTAAGGTTTTCCTCATGTTTCTGGTAAACTTCTGAATTACTAATAACTTGATTATCAGACTCTAAACTAAAGCCATTAAATAACTCATAGACCCATTCAGGGCGTATCCAGTACGGCAAAATAGAAATAGGTAAATCTTTGATGCACTCTCCCTCTTCATCTTTGATGCCCGAAATA
>Ga0164304_10000034_pt1 | contig 34490 bp, 38 predicted proteins | sample Whisoiple_217_MG_FD_110216 | JGI IMG/M metagenome (GOLD analysis project Ga0164304, IMG submission 110216) | Soil microbial communities amended with pyrogenic organic matter from upstate New York, USA - Whitman soil sample_217_MG | ecosystem: Environmental > Terrestrial > Soil > Agricultural...
AAGTATTAACCTTAAACGGTGTTTCAGCAAATCGAATAAACTCATTAGGCTTCTCAAGGTGTAGACTCGGAGGCAGCTGACGGTGTTGCATGGCCAAAATGACTTTGAGCAACTGTGCCATTCCGGCAGCTGGCTCTAGATGCCCGATATTCGTTTTAACAGAGCCAATGGCACAAAACTGCTTGCGATCTGTGTACTTGCGAAAAGCCTTCGTCAACCCTTCAATCTCTATTGGATCGCCTAAAGAAGTGCCAGTGCCATGAGCTTCAACGTAAGAAATAGAATCTGCCGATACCCCAGCCGCCTCCAAGGCACGACAAATTACCTCAGCCTGAGCTCGCGGATTTGGAGCCGTTAGTCCGTTTGTGTTGCCACCGTGATTAACAGCCGAACCCTTAATCACCGCATAAACTTTATCCCCGTCCTCTAAGGCACGGCCCAGAGGCTTGAGCAGCACCGCTCCTGCGCCTTCTCCCAAGACAATACCATTAGCCCGCTGATCGAACGTTTTGCAGCGTCCATCTGGTGAATGAGCCTTCATGCGGCTCATGGCAACATAGTATTCTGGCGACAATAGAATATTTACCCCTCCCGCCAGAGCTAATGTACACTCCCCTTCTCGCAGGCTTTGACATGCCATATGCAGTGTCACCAGCGACGAGGAACACATTGTATCCACCAATATTGAAGGACCGCGAAGGTTGAGAAAGAATGAAACACGGTTGGCGATGATGGCATTTTGATTGCCTATCCCAGCCGCGTGATCCAATGGTGTCAGAGCAGGCGCGATGCGTTGGTAATAGCCATTATTGCTACAACCAACAAAAACACCCACTTCAGTCTGAGCTAGTCTCTCTGCCGAATATCCTGCGTGTTCCAAAGTTTCCCAAGCAACTTCCAAGAAAATCCGTTGTTGCGGATCTATCAGCTTGGCTTCTCTCGGTGAGATGTTGAAGAACATAGGATCGAATTGGTCAATGCCATCGATGAATCCTCCCCAACGGGAATAAGTCTTGTTTGCTGCCTCAGGATTGTCGTCATAATAGGTGTGCCAATCCCAGCGATCGGTGGGAACCTCACTGACTGCGTCTTTGCCTTCACGCAGTAGCTGCCAAAACGACTCCAAGTCTGGGGCCTGAGGGAAACGACAGCCCATGCCAATTACAGCAATATCGTCTTCCCGTACAAAATCGTTAACTTGCTCAACCTTTCTTTGGCAAACCTTCGCAGATGAACTGGTTCCAACTGGTTGTTTTTCCGATGCGGTAGCCGATAATTTAGACTGTTCCCCCTTAGCGGCCATATATTCCTTTAACTTGACCCCATGCACTTGAACTAGATGCTCAGTAAGTTCGCCGATCGTAGGATATTCAAAGAGTAGGGTTGGAGAGAAAGAAATACCAAGAATGTCCCCCAAAGTAGCCATAATTTCTATAGCTTTGAGGGAATCGATCCCAAGGCTGTGAAAGCTATTATCGAGGGGAATCCTACTAGGCTCTATACGCAAGGAGTTTGCAATCTGCTCCACGATTGTTTCTCGGAGCCAACGCACCAGTGAGCGGTTATCAACATGTGTATCGATTCGGCTCTTCTGCGCCTCTGATTTGCTCTGGGTGCTAAACCCTTGCAGTGACAAGCGGTTATCAATAATTGTATCTGTGCGTTGGTTCTGCACATCGGCTTCTGGCAGGGTATGAGAATTTGGCAGCAATAATTGATACCGCTCTGCCTCAGTTACCAGCGATAAAGAAGGCTCTATATGATATTGATTTTGGATTAAATGATTATCGGTCAAACTCATAACAGAAAATAGTTTTAGCTAAATGGAATTCACTAGAAGTAGCAGTAATCAGTTCTAAGTAATGCGACCACTTTGTAAGGGGTGTTAGCTTGCTTTTCCTACCATCAACACCTGTAGCGATGTTAGAGTGCTAGCAATTGACGGATGCCTTGTTAATTGCTGCAATAGATTGGGAGTGCAATGCAACAGAGAAACAGAATGTTTTTCGAGCATTGCTTGCAGGTGAATAACTTCTTTGCTGGTTTGGTCATTGCTGCCTTCACTGGCACCATTAGCCAGCTTTCTGAGGATGTTTAAAGAGTGAAGATTTGCTAAAACTGAATCGACATCAACTCCAAAATCAATTAAACAAGCAATCTCATCAACGCCAATTTCCTTTAGACGCTCAACCATTTTCCAACAGGTGCTGGGTGTTCCAAATAAGGCACTTGTTTGGAAGTATCTCTCAAAGGCATAAGCAAACAAGTTGTCCTGTTCGGTTTCGGTCAACTCGTCAAGGCTCTTAGAGCCATGTCGCCACAAATCGACAGAACTTTTGAGATATTCTATGAACGGTTCCCGAACCTTGTTGCGAACAACCTCCATGTCTTCGCCGACGAAGGTATGCAGCATTAAAGTTACTTGACCGCAATTCGGATCGTGACCATATTTTGCCCGTGACTCACGGTAAATGGCTATTTTTTCAGCCAATTCTTCTATGGATTGGAAAAGAAGGGCAGTCAAGATGTTGGCACCACAGGCACCAGCTTCCATAAATCTTTCTTGACCACCACTACATGTGATCCAAACCTTTAGCTCCTGTTGCATGGGCAGGGGATAAATTTTGATCTCGGTATCTTTACCAACGCCATTGGCAACTGAGATTGCTTCCCCCTGCCAGAGTTTTTGCACTGTTTGCATATCTGAAAACAGGACTTCTTTGCTATTGGCGTAAGTATCAGGTGATAAGACAAAGTCGTTGGGATTCCAACCTCTGGCAAAGGCAAGGTCTACTCTGCCCCCTGACAAGTTATCTACAACAGACCATTCCTCAGCAACTCGAATTGGATTATGCAATGGCAATACAACACTGCCAGCTCGTAAGCGGATTCTTTCTGTAACCAATGCGAGTGCGGCACTTACAACAGATGGATTCGGGTAAAGACCACCAAAGGGGTGAAAATGACGTTCTGGTATCCAGACGGCTGTAAAACCATTTCTATCCGCAAACTTTGCCCCTTCCAGCACAAGTTTATATTTCTCATTGGAAAACTCAGCCTCGTTACTGGAGAAGTAAAACAGGCTGAATTGCATCCCTTTGGTTGCTGCCTGACTTTGGGTTTGAGGAGAGACTGTAGTGATTTGGGGCTGGGAGAGAAAGACAACTTTAGCACCGCGTGTGAGCGTCCAAAACACTTCCAAAAGAGAGAGCGTCTCAAAATTGTTGACTCCTGTTAGCAGGGTATCCGTTGGTTGGCAACCAACGCGCTTATCCATTCGCCTGAAATAGTCAACGACATTTTTGTGAGTGAGAATTAGGTTGGAGGATTGATTTTCAGATTTAGCTGTATAAGCTACGCAGGCTAGACTTTTTCCAACAGCCTGAGCGCTCAAATTTTCATCACTTTCCTCTGCCAGAATATCAGCTTTCGAGTCTAGATAGATTTCCCTTGACCCCTGAATTGACAAGAATTTGAGCAGTCCTGCTTGAGGCACCAGTATGGGTATTTGGCTATCTCCTAACACCGAAGCGCTCTCTTGTGCTGAATCCGACAGATCCAAGGGGACATAAGCCCCTCCAGCTTTCAGAATGCCCAATAATCCCACCACTATTTCTGGGGTTCGTGCCATGTAAATACCTACCCGCGAACCCGATTCAACACCCTGTTTCTGTAAATAATGAGCTAGCTGATTGGCTCGTTGATTCAACTGTTGATAGCTTAACTGTGTCTTTTCAAAAACCAGAGCTGTGGCATTGGGCGTCTGATGAACCTGTTGCTCAAACAGTTCATGGATGCATTTATCTTGGAGTAGCTGGTCTAATTTGGCATTACTGCTAGCTACAATATCCAAAGTCCCAGTTAGTAAGCGTTGCTTGCAAGCATAGCGCTGAATCTTTCCACTAGAAGTCTTCGGAATACTCCCAGTCTTGAGCAACAACACCGCATAAACTTCCAGTTCATGCTGCTGGGACACCGCCTCACGGACGGCTCCAACCACCTCATCCGCATCCAATTTCCGGAGGTAACTACGCTCAACCTCTTGAGCAACGACCACCCGCTCTTCGCCCTCTACCTCCACCGAAAACGCCGCACCGCAACCTGACCGCAGTGCCGGATGACTTTCATCTACCGTCAGTTCAATGTCCTGAGGATAATGGTTGCGCCCCCGAATAATAACTAAATCCTTTAGCCGACCCGTGACAAACAGCTCGCCGTTATGCAAAAATCCTAGGTCGCCAGTGCGCAGGAACGGCCCCTCGACCGTATCTGCTAAGTAGGCATGGAAAGTCTGTTGGGTCTCCTCCGGTCGCCTCCAATAGCCCTGCGCCACGCTCAAACCTGACACCCAAATCTCTCCTACTTGGTCAGATAAACATTCGGTTAAGGATTCGGGGTCAACGACAACAATTTTCTGGTCTAACCAAGTTTGACCACAGCCCACGATCGTCCGAACATCCTCTTGCTCACTGGCAGCGGTCACTACCCGGTTCTGCTCAAGTGCTGTCCCCTTGACATGGCGAACAACGGGTGGATCGGTTTTTAACCCCCCGGAAACGAATAAAGTTGTCTCAGCCATCCCGTAGCAGGGGTAAAATGCCTCCTTGCGGAAGCCACAGGGATCGAAGGCAGCTGCAAACCGCTCCAGCGTCTCGGCACGGATCGGTTCGGCACCAGTAAAAGCGACTTCCCAACTGCTGAGGTCAAGAGTCGCCCCCTGTTCGGGAGTAATCTTACGAACACAAAGGTCATAAGCAAAATTAGGTCCTCCGCTGGTAGTCGCTTTGTAACGGGAAATCGCCTGTAACCAGCGGAAAGGCTTTTGGAGAAAGTCCACCGGGGACATGAGAATGCACGACCTACCTAAATAGAGGGGCTGTAGCACATTCCCAATTAGTCCCATGTCATGGAAAAGGGGCAACCAACCTACAACGATAGTTTTCTTTGTATGCCCGAAGGCTCTCTCGATCATCCGCTCGTTGTGCAGCAGATTACCATGACTGACCATCACCCCCTTCGGTGTCCCCGTAGAACCCGAAGTGTATTGGAGAAAAGCCAGGGTGTCACTGCTCAATGCCGATTCCTGCCAGCCTAACGCCTGGTCGCTGGCGAGGTTATCGGTTGCTAGCCAGCGCAACGCAGCTAATTCTGGATTCTGAGCCAATTGCTCTCTGATGTTTGTTAACAGGGATGTAGTTGTAAGTGCCACTGCTGCCTGGGAAGAAGCGACAATCGCCTGTAGCCTAGACATATTCTGATTACGGCGGGGTGGATAAGCAGGAATCGCCACAGTCCCGGCATACAAACACCCAAAAAACGCGGCAATGAACTCCAGACCGGGTGGGTAAAGCAACAAAGCAAGGGAGCCACTGGCTCCAAGGCTCTGAAGCTGGGTAGCGATCGCCCGAGCCGACCGATCCAATTCTTGATAAGTCAGGCTTGAGCTTTCTGTTTCTCCATCCTGTAGAAAGGTAAAAGCTAATTGAGCAGGCTGGTGTAGCGATCTGTAACGCAGAAGATCTACTAGCGTGGAAAATTTCAAATTATTGAAAGAGTCGGACATATTATTTCTTTTTAAATTTAAAAGCTAGTTACCTTGAGTTTCAGGAAATAAAGTTCCTCGGAGACATTCTTGACATTCTCGAGCCTAAAGGCGTAGAGATTCTTAATTAATCGACTAACCTTTAAGCGCCATGTCCTTGTGGCAATTCTTAAACTTTTCAACCAATTGACGAGCCTAACTCACAACACCCCTTCTTGGTCTGTCTCCAAAAGTGTACTAAGATACGGAACAAGCCAGTTCGGCTATGCCCTACCCTACCTAACAAATAAAAAAGTTCTTTGTTTTCTGGTAACGAGGATGTATTAATCTTCTAGCTGTATGGCGAGTTTTCGCCACTCTGTGTCCCCAGTTTGTGCCTAAAAGTGTGTCTTAACTGTTTCACGAGGGCAAAGGAGTTTAACTTTTGCAGTATACTACAAAAAACCAGCAATTCCCTGATTTTTGGGAATAAATTTAAGAAATTAAAGCCGTTCTAGAACAATACTTCGGACAGTTTTTGATTGCCAACCGTAGAATAAGGGTTTCAAGGCTACAAGGCAAGTTCGCTACCAACGGGAAATCGATGGTTTCAGAGTATGAACTAAAAACTGTCCGGACTATTGCTAGAAGAACTGGGTTTTAAACCCAACTTTCCGATAAGGCTGTAGCAGTGATTATGTCATTGCCATCGCCGATATATATAGATCCGAAGTGGTATATTCACCGAAGTCGGTAAGTAAGTCGGCGCTTTAAAACGCAACTATGTAAACGATGTAAAGTGTCTAAATGCTCTCTAATGGCTGACTTAAGCCTATTTACATAGTGTTACATTATTCGGTTTAATGCCGCCTACCTACTTAGTAGGGATAAAGTTTACCTAGTTCGGGTTCAATATTCTCCCCTTCCCAGGGTAGTTTTGCAGTCAATTTAACAAAAATTGATTCTAGTTTTTCATTTGGCTCTGATGTTGAATTTGATGGTGAATTTGATGTCGCTGAAGACCGAGACACAAGTTCACTTTTCTTAGGCAATCGAATTTCCATATTTAACTCCTTTCATTAAAAAACCTAAAATCCTACATCGAAGTATAAAGAATCTGTTTAAATTCTTTATGCTTAATCTCAAAATTATCGAGAAACAGTGGCTAAAACTCCATGGTATTCAGGTAAAATCTGACAACCTTGCAAATCGATCGGAAATTCGTTTTCATCAGTTCCTTTGCGATGCTTGGTTTTATAAGGCAAAATTATGTTATCGCCCTTAGACTGCAACAGATTGCCCTGAACACATTGCAACTGAACCGGGTTTGAACCCAGTTGCTTAACGAATGGCGGAATGTTAGCGAGTCGGCATTGGCTGACGATCGATCGAAGCCAGTCTAAATTGCAGGGTCTGGAATCGCTCTTTTTCCGGGTTGACTCCCCGCCACGTCATCTATTTTTCTGCCTTCGCTGTCCCAATACGATTTTTGATATCGTTTGAAACGTTACATTATAATCCTGGGCTATTGTCTTCAAAGTTTCGCCTTGCTTCCTTCGATCGATAATTTCCAGCACTTGTTTATTGGTCAGTTTTGCTGATGGATTGTTTTCCCCCCATTGATTCAAGACATTCCCATGTTTTAGAACATGAATTGAGTGAATCGAATTCTGCTGTGGAGTTGCTATTTCCAGATTTGACAGCAGATTGTTTTTCTTGTTGCCGTCCTTATGATTGACTACCATTCCTTGTGGAATTTTCCCCATAAAATGTCTATAAACCAATCGGTGTGCTCCGGTTATGTATCGTTTCTTGTTGAACATCACTTTGATTGTTAGATACTCCCCATTCATTGATTCCGCTCTTACTCGATTGCATTTGTTAAGACGAACTTGGTGATTCCATTTGTCCCAGCCCCTTTTCGACACTCTCCATATCTGCCCGAGGTTGTCGATTTCCAGCTCTCCTGATAGAACTGCTTGGTAAATGATTTCTTCGTGATGCTTAACATAGGCCATGATTCAAAAACTCCGAAGTATGAATTTTTTCCAGTAACGGTTAGCAGCTAAGAAGGCGCACTGAGTCGTTTAGAACTTTCGGTTTTCTTCTAAGTGCTGTCAACCAAGCTACTACTCAAAAGTGAAGCATTACTTACTTGCATTTTGAGGAATTTATTCTGTCTCTAGCTTGTTTGGCATGGCAGGGAACACAAATACATTCAACTTCTAAATGATTGATAGCATCGTATCCCTTGTAATGGTCATATTCATGTTGTCTATCGTTACCAAGATGACCGCAATCGGTACAGGATCAGGTACGAGCATGGGGTAACTTATTACGTGTAACCGCATAATTCACACGAGCCCGTGCCTGGTTCTTGTCACCATCCCTGCCTGGTTTAGGAGGAAAGCCTCTGGGTTTGCGGAGTTCCGAAAGAATGCGTTCGTACCGTTGGCGATCGACAACACGGCGACAGCTTTTGCAACGATTGTCTTTGCCGTCATGGGTGGTTCTGTCCCGGCTAAATCCATCGGAAGGAAGCCAGTCTCGGCAAGAGAAACACCTTTTCAAGCCGGATTTGACATTTTGCAGATATTGTTCAGCAGAGATTCCTAGTTTGTTAGCGGCTACTTTGCAGCCACCGAATTTGGTTTGAGGCATAACACACAGATTTAATTGTGGGTATCGCTCGCCGGAACTAATAATTTGGAATTGGCGATCGCATTAGTCGCCAGTCATCAGTCATCAGTCATCAGTCATCAGTCATCAGTCATCAGTCGTGGCAGTTGTGGCAGTGATGGCAGTTGTGGCAGTGATGGCGGGTATTGATCGCATGGCACTGGCTCTGGCTTTAAAAAAAAAGCCGGGGATTTCTCCCCAACTTTTTCTCCTAAACTTTCAGGAATTACTTACCAGACTTGATTTGCTTTGTTGAGCTAGTAGCAGCAACGTTTATTGCTGGCGAAGCTTCGGGCAATGCCTGCGGTGTTTCTTGGGGCATTGGCATTGAAGCGAGACACATTTGCTCATTTTCAACCAACCGAGCATCTTGGCAATAGATAACTCCTTGCGTTTCTGACTCATAGACTTGACGTGCTGCCTTGAGAGCGGCTTCATCTAACTCGGTAGCGGGTTTTCGAGTTGAAATAGCTACATAGTAGTAAGGACCCCATTCCCGACTTTCTTGTCGAGTCAGTTCAAATCTGAAAATGTTTGTGAAGTAAGCCTCAGCAGCCTTCGATCGGGCATACTCCTCGTAACTGCCCGGCATTCCCTCTTCTGCCCAGCTATTGAAAGCTTGTTGGCTGAAACTTTCAACCAAACCTTTCAATTTGTCTTGTGATTGTCGATGAATTAGGAAAGTTGACAGCTCGCTACACTTCGGGTGAAAACGATCTTTCATTTCACCTGCTACTGGGAATCCCCAGAGTTCAGTGAATGGTTCATTGACATAATTAGGTTCAAACGTCAGAATTTTCTGATTTATGGCACAGATTGCCATTTCAACGAATTTTCCGCGACCTAAACCCCTTTCTTGAACTTCAAGGATGTTTAATCCTTTCGTTTCTCCAGTAACGAAGCAGCCAAAGTCGCGACTGCAATTTGCCCGATACCGACTAGGAACATTCGTTGGGATTCTGAATGCGTGTCCGTCAATAATAATTGGGTTTTGGTTTTCCATGATTTTTGATTCTGTTTTTAGTTGCGTTTCAGTTTCAGTTTTTGTTTCATGTTTCAATTTCTACTTATCGTAGAAAGAAACTCAATACCCAGCAGCGAAGCATTACGTCAACTGGGTTTAGATTTAATCAAAACTTATATGAACCCAAGTTTTATTTTGACGAATAGCTACGATCGTTTTATGATCGACACCAAACTGTTGACCAATTTTACGTGTACTTATTCCTTCAAAAAGCATTTTTTTGATTTGCTTTACTTGGTCATCATTAAGTTTTGCGTTCGATCGCCTTAAATTTATTCTCGCTCCTATTCCTTGGACATGAGTCCATTTCTTACCAGTGTTGATATCAGAAATTATTCCCGGCTTAACACCAAAAATTTCAGCAATTTGACAGATTCTAAGTGTCTTTTCAGAGAGCAAATCTCTGATTTCCATGACCTGAGTTTCGGTAAGTTTGGCATGACCATGACGAGAACCTTTGGCTTGGCGACCTTTCCTGTTTCGATCGAGCATATTGTCTCTGTGAGTGCCTAGAAAAAGATGCTCAGGATTGATACAGTGTGGATTGTCGCAAGTATGGCAAACAAGCATATTTCCTGGAAATACGCTTTTGTAAACTTCATAAACTTTACGAGCCAGCAAATGATTTTTACCATTAATCCTAATTTTTGGTCTACCTCCTGTGTATTTTGTTAGCCAACAACCATCCTTTGAGATGATGCAGGCCTCTATTCGTTCCTTAATTTGTAAAATTTGACCAGGCATAACCTCAATTTCTTATGAAAAGAAATCAAAACCCAAAAGCCTGAAATTGTTAACAGCATTTCGGTATTTGGGCTTTGATATATTTTAACGCTAACTTTTCAGGAACTTAACATAAACTGCCAATTTTGCCACTTTATTTTCTGTATTTTTCAGTTCGATAGCCCGTTGCCGTTTCAGGTTTTCTAAATGTGGAGAACTTAAAAACGTTTCGAGTTTTGTTTCTGCTTCTTCAAGTTTTCCTTGAAGTTCGACAATGAGGGCTTTGCAGTGTTCGATAGCGGTTGCGTTCGATCGACAAAGGTTGTCGTACTCTCGGGCAATGTCCTCATCTAAGCGAACAATGGTTGTAATTTTGTTATCATACTGGCTTCGGAATTGGATAATGATTTTGGCGTTTTCGTCATTGTGAACGATCTGTTTCTTGGATTGTTGCTGTTCAAGAACATCAAACCCTTCAATAAGTGCATCGGGTTCAATTGCTTCCGCCTCGGCTTGGAGAATAGCAATTTGGTTGCGGATTTCGGCTATCCGTTTTAGGTAAAGATTTTGAACTAAGACAGGATTATCCATGTTAGAATTTGTGCGGTAAATACGGTATGTGTTGGCATAAAAACAGTTTCTCGATCGTTTCTGTTTCTATACCAACACTTTTTTAATTAGCAGTCGCTACCAATCAAGTGCCATTATTGCCTCTTCACGAGGAGTAGCATCAAACTCATCTTCAAGTTGAGATGGTTCAGTAGCATCTAATTCAGCAGCTAATTCAGCAGCAGCTAACTTAGCAGTGGTTTCAAATTCAGCAGCGTGTTGAGCAGCTTGTCCCTCATTAAGAACATCTTGGTCGTATTCTCTTTCTTCCTCTTCTCTTTCTTCCTCGGGGAAGTAGTAACCATCAAGCTCAGGTAAATGACGATCAAAATGTTTTGAGTCCTGATAGATAAACCATTCCGGTTGCAGTTCTATCGACTCAAGATGATTCTCAAGCCATTTCAGGAAAGCAAACTTAACCTGCTCAGGCGTGAATGGCGCGCAATGTTGGCTATCAAGTCCCTGGAGTCGATCGACTATATCATCCAGATTTATTAGTTTGCTGATGGCTTCAGCTAGAATCTTGTCTGATAATTTCGATGCAATCTCTGAATTGAACTCTGGTGAATTATCATTTTGCTCAAGAGTTTGCTCAGAAATTTTGATTCGTGCTACACTAGCAATGGTAGAAATTGACATCATTTCATTGTTACCTTCAAAAGAAATCAATCATTGCCCCAAAGCGAAGCACTGCATTGCTAGCTTTGGGGCAATTTTTAACCTTCAGATGTTTCTCTAAAAACAGAAACATCATCACTCCACAGCGAAGCACAACACGATGATGTTTCTGTTTCTTGTTTTATTACTTAGAATCAGATGATGTTTCTTGTTTCTAATTCTGCTTCTTGTCCAAAAGATAGTTGCTCTAGTTCAAAATCTGGCTCTAGTTCTAGCTCTGGCTCTAGTTCAGGGTTTAGTTCAGGGTTTAGTCCAGGCTCCACACTAAAATAAGACTCAGAATCAAGTTCAGGTTGCTCGGGTTCAGCTATTTGATTTTGTCCCTTAGCCTTCACATTAAGAAGGTAAAGAAGACTTGCAGCACCAACCGTAGTAAATTTCTCGGTTTGTGGTCGCTGTTGACCAGGACGTAAATGTTTGATGAAATATGAATTGGCAGTGACTTTTTTACAATTTATAATGTCTCCCCGTTCGATCGCAGCCTCAGCAAGTCGTGCAATTGTGCCATGAATATGTACAGTGATTACTTTTTTCTTGGGTTTTGTGGTTATCATGAGTTGGGTATGGTGTGTGATGGTGAATATGTTCGGCGTGAATATGGAAAGAAAATCTCCTTCATTTCTGAAGGAGATTTGGGTGTAGATTTGGGTAGAACCTGCTAGAAAAGTCTTAACTGCTTATAGATAGGTTCAAGGATTATGTATTTACGGGTGTGTGGAACATATTGATAGATAAGTAAATTGTGTCTTTTAGCCATTTCAAAAGTTGTCGCTGTACCCCCGCCGTGACCATGAGGATCCCCAGAGAAAACAGCTAAACAAATGTCCGAGCGTTTAATCATCCATAGATTTCGGGCTTGCATCACGCCCTCACTGTATTTGGGATAAAGGCAAACAATTTTCGTTGCTTCTGTCAGCAATTTTCTGTAATGACTTTGCTGACGTGGTTTCCATTTGGCGTGTTGGTCAGCACATGGTAATACTGCTGTCCATTTCAATTTTCGATAAATCAGAACTTCGGCAGCTAGTTGATCAACACCAAGTGCCATTCCACAGAAGAAGTGTTTGACACCTTGATTAACTGCCATCATTATTACCCTTTCGATTTCTCGTTTATAACTTTGGGAACACCAGCGATGCCCAGTAATCATCGCGGTATTGTATTCTTTCCCCTCAAATGAGTCTTCATCGTCAAAATTGTACTGAGTTTCACGATTTAACGATTGATCGAGTTGTTGTACTAGAGCTGGAATTTTGGTTGTTGCCATGAGTTGTTACCTTAACTAAAAAAAAGAATCAACAACTCACAGCGAAGCATTGCTAATAAACTTGTCTAATGGTCAGGTTTAAGCGACCATGATTTTTCAACAAATTCGAGGTTCTAGGTAGAATTCTTTGGACTCCGTGATAGGCTAAACGGCTGTCACCGTGCAGGATTAGGACATCGCCCGATCGCAACATGATGCCTTTTAATGAATCTTTACGACTGCGGTTGCTGCCGATGACAAAACTGCAATCGTCACCTAGAGATATCGAAATGATGCAGGGTTTGAGATTTGGCTCGGTGTTATCTTGATGCAGACCTAACTTACTTTTCGTGTTGGCTGGGTAAAAGTTGATTAGGCAGGTTTCTGGTTGATAATGAAATTCACCAACTAAGTTGGCTAAATTTTGAGCAATGTCTATCAATTCGGTTGGCATTGCAGCAAAGGGCTGATTGTTGACAGGGTTAATCCTTGAATAACGGTAGCCTTGCCGATCGGATAGCCAGCCAACTAAGCCGCAACTGGTTTGACTACAGTTGAAGGGAGCGCCGTTGGGCATAATGGGAATTGTCATTCCGCCATTGGTTTTGGCTATATTTCGGGTGAGTTCAACTAGGTTTTCTTGTTCACGAACAGAGAAATACTTTTCCAGGTACAACATATTTACTCCACGAGTTACGAAATCAACTCCTCAACGCGAAGCGCTTTTGGCACGCTCGATTTCAAAAAATTGGTGATTTATAAGTGAAAGAAAAATCTCCAGCGAGGGCTGGAGACTTTTCTATTTGCATTCAGATTTGCGGGAATCCATCTTCTGCTTGATGCGGTGGGGAATGCCGAGAATTGCGCCTTGATAGAGCCGATCGAACTCCCGCTCGAAGTGAGCAGCGACCGTGGCACTCTCGACAACCAAGACTGCTTCGTCATTGGTTCGGTTGGCAGCTTCGCTCCAATTGTGCGAGCCGGTGATGACAGTCGTTCCGTCCACAACACCGAACTTGTGATGAAGGCGATCGCCAGCGGGCAGCTTGGGCATCCCGACCGTAGCCAGAGGTTTCACCCAAGGACTATTCTCAACCTCTAGCTTGCAGTTGTTCAGCAAGTTTGCGCCCATCATGTCCATACCCTCGCTGTACGGGCGGTAGATGAAACTGGAATCAATCAAGGCTCGGATGCCAACCCCTTGCTTCGATTTTCTCTCCAGTGTGTTTGCCAACTCCTGGGCGGAGAAGACAAACAGCGCGAGATTGACCGATTTCGATGAACTCGCCAAAGTCCGATCGATCAATCCGTTCGAGGTTTCTGCCAACGGAGTTCCCGCGCTTGATGGCGAAAACTGGACAGCGACGGTTGCACCGCCGACTCGCACTCGGGCAACGGGACGAGCAGGCTTCTTCACGCCAAACTTACTGTCTGATTTCCCTCCCGGCCCGTCGCCCCACATAAGCGCAAACTCCTCGCTGAAAACTTTTGCCAGCTCAGAGCTTTCCAGTTTCAGCAGATTGTTGGGATTGCCGCGACTTTCAGCGCTCACGAAATCCCCGTGGATATCGCTGGTCGTGAAATTCGCCGATGTGACGATGACGGTTTCGCCATCGATGACAACGAACTTGTGGTGCATTAAGCCACTGCCCTTGCTACCGTCTGCTGTATCGTCAATAACGGGAATTCCCGCATTCTTGACAATTGCCAGTGCGTCACCGCTAGCAATTTCTGCATCAGAGAGCGAGCCATCTTTATTGGCATCGGCAAGCTGAAGCAATTCGGCATAGCGTGAGCGCTCTCTTTTTGGCAATGCCGCCAACTGGGGCGGAGACAGAGCGATCGGACGATTGTAGAGATTTTCCACAATCACCCGAACTTTGATGCCCGACCGATGCCGATGCACCAAAGCTTGCGCTATCCGAGGCAACCGCAATTCTTGAACAGCGACATCAACAGTTTTGCGAGCACTATTCATGTTGTAGACCAATAGTTGTTCCAAATCATCTCCCGGCCTAGTTACCTGGCGATAAGGCTCGCTGTAACTCGAAACTTGAGAGTGATTGAAATAAACTTGAAGCGATGGATCTTGAGGCAATGGAGTTAATGGAACTAGAACCGGAATTTCTTCCCTTGGTTTCGACTTCATAAATTGGCATGAAGCAAAACCGAGAAGAACCAAAACTGCAAAACCGCCGATGATTTTCTTGTTCATGATTGTTGTGAATGAGTTGACTTGAACTAAAACCAAAACTCAATTGAAATAGACAAAAAAAAATCTCCAGCGAGGGCCGGAGATTTTCTTTACCTACCTGCAATCCAAATCTTTTCTGACGACATACTCGCCAGAATTACCGTAACTTCCGCCTCTGACGAGACAGAATTTCTTTCTTGCCCAGGGATGGCTGAAGATGACAGTGCCATGCTGACCAAAACTGCCTCCTATCCCGGAGTTCGTATCAGAAGCCCAACTAATGAGCGTGGCTCGATCAGCTCCGGCTCGGCCAGCAACTCTTGCATCAATTCCACGAAATGTGGATCTGATTTCAATCCCTGAAGGCAATGGCACTGGCTTGCCACAAACCCCGTTCAGACATTCTGCGATTCCTGGCTTGTCGCCAGTGAAAATCGCAACGGATCTGACCTGTCCGTAGTTGACGATCGCATCGTAGCGAGATTGCTTCGATGTTTGGTGTAACTGAAGCAATGCCGCAGTTACTTTTGCTCCCCCTATGATGCGTAATGCAGTAGGGACTGTGTACAAGGCTAAGATGCCTATACAGGTCATTGAAACCAACAGTTCGGACATTTTCATTGTCTTCGCCTCCTAGCGATAAGAATTCACTCACCTCCCCCTCGCGAAGCGCCTCACAGATTACCTTCAGGTAACTCTGTCTTTGCTATTACCAGCAATGGGAACTCACCTCCCCATCGCGCAGCGACCTCACAAATCACCTCCTGTTTCTGGACTTTGTTATTAGAAATAAACTCCCGGTATTTTCTGAAAATCGACTCACAATTCTAAGTGCGATCGAATATGAAAACTTTCTTTTTCTGAAAATCGGCTCACAAATTTTTCTTAATTGATACGCTCACCCTTCTTTGTGAATAAAAACTCACAATTGAAAATTCTGAAATGGTAATTGTGAATAAAAACTCACAAATTGATTTCATGTTGTGAAAAAAAACTAACAAAATTAGCTCGACTGTGCGATCGAACTTTCATTTTCCTAGCTCATTACGACAATTTGCTGGCGCAATAAAAAAAAAACTCCAGCCGACAATGTGTTGGTGCAATAAAAAAAAAGCCCCAAATTTGGGGCTTTTCACAGGCGAATTCACAGACGAAGCAGAACTAACTAGAACGGCATTGGATCATACTCTTGCGAGCTATATCCAGGATTACCGTCATAGTTAGGATCATTGCTGTTGCTGTTACCGTCACCATTACCGTTACCGTTACCGTTGCTGTTGTTGTAACTACGATTACCAGAATTAGTCGGATTGGATTTGGCTTTTTTGGCATAGTAGTTATTTCGCAGATTAATGAGTTCTGCCTCGTTGAATTCCAATGTTTTGGCATAGGCAACAACTTCCGAGTAGCTAAAACTGTGAATCTCATGTTCTTTCCATAAGTTATCGAACAGTTGATAACCACCGTATTCTAAGTCTTTTAATTGCTCTTTGTATTCTGAGCGAAAGTTTTCCCAAGCCAAAATTCGTAGTCCATCAATTAATATGCTGCATTTTTTACCAGTTTTGGTAGGAATGCTAATAGTCAATGTTGCCAATACACTTGGATCAATGGCAGTAGAAACAGAAGCAGAATCAACAGAAGCAGAATCAACAGAAACAGAATTAACAGAAGCAGAGTTTACAGAAGCCATGATAAGTACCTAAGTAAAGGGTAAAGAATTTGAAAGAAGCTAAGAAAACCTAGCTCATTACCTCATCGCGCAGCGCCCTAACCGACCAACTTCGCAACACAGGAGTTACGGATGTTAGATTGAGTTAAGTGCGATCGAATGAACAAATAAACTCGGAAAAACAACGAAAAATAGGGTAACTAAGTTTCCTTAATCACCCTACTTTCTACCAATCAATGGGCATCATCATTTGGGATTTAAATCCCTTAGCTTGGTTTAGCTTCCATAAAACTAAACTAAACCTTTCCTCGCTCATGATACGAGGGACAGCATGGAGAAGTTTACAATTAAACTTCATTATGTCGCCGTCATTTAGCACATAGGTTTTGTCATTGATAGCAAATTCTGCCATACCTATGTTCAAGAGCACAGCCATAGGTTGCCCATAGCTATGATCCCTGTGGGGGGCAATTAAGCCACAACTTCCCCCTCTTTCCTTGCCGTGATAGGTCAATAGACCAACATCACAGCCCGGATATAGCTTTTGGCAAAAGTCATAAAGCCGTTGGTTAAAATAACCTTGGCTTACTTTCCCGTTGCCTAAATGGATTTTATTAAATAGCCACAATTCTAACCTTTTCTTGGTTAAGCTACTGTGGCTATATTCCATTTCATTGACCAAACTCCTCAAATATTGCTTAAATTCAGCAATGTTTGGGATTGTCTTTTTAATGGTTTCCATTTGTCTTCGCCTCCTAGCGAGAAGAAATTACTCATTTCCTCATCGCGCAGCGTCCTAACAGACAAATTATCGGGAGTGGCTGTTTTCTTAAAAAATTGGCTAGGAACCTCAAAGCAATAACGGAGTTTCTATGGATTAATAGAATTGAGTGCTCAAACTAGGTCATCTTTTGCGAGGGTAACGCTTACAAACTATCAGGAAAAACAAATGCACTAATGCACTACAGCCTTACATTAGCCTTGAATTAATGCAAACTTCCGATCGTAAGCGAGATAAAATCCCGTCGAACCGGGATTTGTTTTTACCAGATAGCAAATTCAAAGTTATCTGCATTTCCGATTCGGATGTTGCCTTCTTGGTTTTCCCACATAAACTCGAAAGTCATACAAGGTCCAGAAGACAGCTTCATTTCTTCTATTATGCAGTTATCCCCGTTAGTGGTAGTGTAAAGACCTTGAAACTCCAATCTATCACCGTTGCGACAGAGAGGGACTTCACAAGAGAAATAGGTATCACCTTTACCATCATTGTGTATCCAAACTCCGTCTTCAAAACGACAATAACGACCTACTCGATTGTTAATTCCAAACTCTTTGTAAGACGGACAGCTACGCTTAGAAATTGCAATTTTCTTTTTCATTTTAATTACGGGTAAATTTACTCGCAACCTCACCGCGCAGCGACCTAACAGATAACTTCCTGGCTTTTGATTTATTTCTGTGAATCTTTCTAGTAAGCTAATCCTTAAGAAAGATTTCTTGTGGATAATGAGCAATAGAATAGTAGCATTCCCTGTAAAATAATAAGCCTTCAACACTAAAACCTCTTTCAATTGCAAGTTGTTCTAGTTCTTGTAAGTTCATTCTAGGAATCTTACTACAATTCCATTTCTGATAAAACCTGCTGTAACGCAGATTTAAATCATTATAAATTTCAGGGTTTGTTTCTAGAACTTGCCATGCGAGTACACGAAATGCGTCTCGTAACCGGAAAGTTTGTTGAGTTTCACAAATTTCATCTAAGCTTTGTTGAAGCATCTTGTCTCCTAATTTAGTAACTACCACTTCAAAGCGAAGCATACCAAACTCTTACCGATTTCTTAGCTACCTTCAACAGCTTAACTAGGACAGGTACGTGTATGTGCACCTGTACCTGTATGTGTACCTGTACGTTAAGAAGGGAAAAGAATCTCTAGGAATTCAACTAAAGATTCACTGCATTCAAAATAAATGCGATGAAGATAAGGAAAAACGGGGTCTGGAGAGATTTCTGAATCAAATTTATCTTTTAGGTGTTGAATCTTTTCGAGTTGAATCTTTTCGATCGGAAACAATATCTGCAAAGAAGTAACCCTGGAAGCCAACACTAAATCATATCTTTTAGCGTTGGAAGGTTTGTATCCCACATATTGTTGCTTACAATATGATATCAACTTGGTATTTTTTATTAGCCACTGTTGAGCAATCGAAAATAAATCTGAACCGCCTTCAATTACTTGAACCCTGGTTGAAATAAATGTTGGTACACCATCAACAATTTCAAATCGTTGGGTTAGGTCATAAACTAGCTTAGTCATGATTTTGTTTCCTATGTTTCTGTTTTTGCTATTGAATAATTCACAAATTCAAGTTCTCTCCAACATTTTAGCTGAAGAGAACTTGGTAGCATCAGCATTGCTACATTACTTTCTTCTGATTTGTGATGATCTGAGCTATATAATCAGGAGTCAGACCACGAACTTTGACTTCTAGTGGGAAATCTTTAATCCGTTTTGCTTTCCGTGCCTGACTTTCGTTACGGTATGTATACCCACCTACTTGAGCAACGATTCTCAGGACTTTTTCACCTTCAGGAATCGATCGAACGCCCATGTAAGTAATAAATGAATCGAAGCCTGAACTTACATCCGGCATTTCTTCCCAGTTGAATTGGTTATTTGTTGTACCAACGATGGTAATGCGATTGGTTAACCTAACCACTACAAAACTACCATGTGGTGAAAGTTCAACTACTTTTCCTTCAACACCTGCAAAGTTGATTTTCTGATTGACTTGCATGATTCTAATCCTTGCTAATAAGACGACTCAACACTTTACAGCGAAGCATTACTCTCAATCTCAAAAACAAACTTGTTTCTGTTTCTGAGATTGAGTTAGAAAAATGTTTCTGAACTGTTTTGTTTCTGGCTAAGTTGTTGTTAGGGGCTGCATGGGGAAATCCTCAATGGTTTGAAGAAGGTATTTAGGAGAAAGCCCGATCGCTCTCACCTCAAGCAGAAACCCATGAACGTGCTTACACAGGCGTACATCCTCATCTGGCGTCCCTCCAGCGTGAATGATTTTGTCCTTGATAATTTCTGCTTCATCAAATGTATGTGCACCCACATACAGGGTGAATCGCTCTCTTAGGAAACCTTTGAGATTATCGGTGACTGAATCCCAAACAAAATCGGCAGTATAAATGCCTTTGATTGCAATTCGATCGCATAATCGGAACAAAAAATAGCTGTTGTGCGGGGATAAAGCAAAAACTTGAGCCTGAATTCCACCAAAATTGATTCTTTCCATTTTCTGTTACCTAGTATTGGACAAATTAACTGATTATTATCACTTCAAAGCGAAGCATAGAAGTGTTGTCTCTCGGCTAGAATGGGTGCTGGCATAAAGGATTTGAAGCGGGCTTTATCTTGACTTCTGTGTTGACGGGCGATGTACTGAAAAACTTCTTTAACATCGCTGAGGCGAAGGTTTTTGTAATTAGTGCTGCCGATCGAATAGTGTTTCCATAGCCCCATTTGATGTAGGTATAGACACAGGTAAAACCCATAGTCTGGCAAAATCAGCACAGGACACTTAATTCCTGTTAGAAACGGTTCATATTGTTTTACTGGCTTACCTAAACTTTCACAACTTCCTTTGTTTATAAGCCAAAAGTCAGCTTCAGCAAAGTTTCTGCGGACAATCCAGTCATAACTTGATTGGTTTTCCATCGTTTTTGGGAGTAAGGTCATCCCCAAAAAACGAAGTATTAGAAATCTTAGAAGAAGCTGGTTTTAAAAAAATACCCTTACCTGAAGAGGTAAGGATATTTTTGATTACCAGTAAGCGTAAAGAAACTCCCAAGTCAGAAGTCTCTGTTCATTGCCTTCCTCATTTATGACAATGTAGTCAAAATGTTGAGCAATGCAGTTATCTGGATGCATAGATTTCACTCTAACTAATCCAGCTTCGGTCATATAGAGGCTACCTACCTCTATGCGATCGAAGTTCTGACACAACGGCAAGAAACAACTAAAATAGAGCTGTTTCTTGCCATGCTGGCAGACGTACACGCCGTCTTTCCAGAGAAAATCTGGCTCAGAACCAATCCCAAACTCTTCCAAGCTTGGTCGGGAAATAGGCGGAATGACCCTCTTAGGTCTGGGGGAAATAGGCGGGATTACCTTCTTCCCCTCTTTGACTGTAACTGTAGCTGTAGTAGCTGTAGCAGTCATAACGGTCATAGTCATAGCGATTACCCACAAGAATTACGTCATTCCCTCATCGCGCAGCGCCCTAAACGATAACTTCCTGTCTCTCTATCTTTCGGTCGATAGTTTTACTTCTGTTACTTTCTGTGTCAATTACGCTTTTTTTCTCTCAATTACTCTTACACTTTTACTGTCGATCGTCTAGAAACATTAACCAGTGCTACTAAAAAGCAAAAACTGGTTAATGTTTTGTTACTGGTCAATAACTGGATATTCTGACCAATACCATTCGAGAAAGCGCTTGATAAACTGAGCAGTAGGTAAGTCATAGTAGCTGACATACCAGAGGAACAGAGGTTGTTCTCTGAACCTCTCACAGAAATTAATAAAATGCCTGTTCACTGTTTGAGTTTGAATTTGATGCCAAATAATTTGGCGTTTTTCTTCAACGGTACTACCATCAAAGTAAGTTGCTAAGTTCGTTAACTCTTTGCGTTGTTTCCATGCCCAAGTTGATAAACGAATATCGCTACCTTCATAGGCAACAGAATAATGTCCTTTTAGCAATTCTCTATCGACTTGCTTGCCATTACGATCGAAATATGTTCCCTCGCGACGGTTAACATCGTAAGGAAAAAGTTTCATCGGGTTAATGTGAATTTTTGACATAATGCCCTTTCAATGTTGAACTTTGATGTTGATTTTGGTGCTAAAATTTGTACGATAATCATGAAAACCCTAAGAAAATCTAGTTAACTAGACTTTCTTAGGGTTTTTTTTAAATCTGATGTGCCAAATAATCGACACATCTAGCAATTAATTCGGCATGAGAGCGATCGGTTATGTAAATCAGCTTCAATCTACCTTTATCTCGGTAAATTGAAGCTAATCTCATGACAGCCCTGAAGATATCTGAGTCGGGAACTAAAGGCTGATAAAAACCTTTAAGTCCCGTCCTGAAATACCTTGGCAAATGTTGTTGAATTTGTTTCCACAACATTTGCCTATACTCCTCAACGGAATATTTGCCTCGCCAGAGAGGGGACATTCCTAACTCGTCATCAACATAGCGAGAGTTTGTACCCTCGCTGACGTTGAAAACCGTTTCATCCAAGTCCAGCGCAAACTCGACTTTCTCTGTGTCAAATTTGTTATAGTCAAATTTTTCTACAGTAATGGTCATGGCAATTACCAGGGGTGAGACATCACTTCCCTATCGCGCAGCGCCCCTCACAGATGGACTTCAATTACCTCAAATCCTGATAATTTTTGTTTTTTGTTGACCAGTTCGATCGATATTGTCTCTGGTTCCGCGACTAACGCCGTCCCAGAGAGCCAAACCATAATTGCAGACTGAGCACATCATCTTGTCTCGATCGACATAACTGCCTGCAACTCCAACCGTTTCAAATCCAGTAACGTTTCTAGGTTTCCCGTTACCCGACCAGAGGGCATAGTAAACCTTAACATCTGGATAATTCTGAGAGCGTAAATACTCTTGAACCAGTTTGTCTACTCCAGGCGCATCACCCAGAATAATTGAAAACTCTAGCTCCATTATCTTAGTGATCGATTCTAGTCCAGGGCTGATATCTTTAATCGATCGGCTGCCAGAAATCATTACAATTTGGTTCATTTTCCTAACATTTATTACAGTTTTTCCTCTCAAAGCGAAGCATATCTTGTGTTAAACTAAGGTATGAAATTGAAGTGCATTGATTTATTTGCAGGGATAGGAGCGTGGGAATTAGCAGTTAGTCTAGTAAATCTGATTTCTCAAGTGAAATTTGAGACAATCGAATTTGTAGAAAACAATCCATATTCTCAAAAAGTTCTGCAAACTCACTTCCCTGAAATTCCAATTCATTCCGATATAGTTGAGTATCAACCAACAAAAAATAAAGCAGATGTTTACTTCGTGTCCTTCCCCTGTACCGGGACATCAAGAGCCGGAAAAAAGACAGGACTTGCCCATATTGAATCCAATCTATGGTTTGAGGCGCTCAGGTGCATCATCATCGGTAGACCAAGTTTTGTGGTTGTGGAGCAGCCTGTTGGGATTATCGATCGAGGGTTACGAACAGTTATTGCCGGACTCAGAATGGCAGGATTTGAGGCAGAAGTTGAGATTGTCAGCGCGTCGGAGTGCGGTGCGCCACACGAGAGGCAAAGAGTATTTGTCATTGCCTACGCCGACTGCTTACAACTTCAGCAGCGGAAAGGGTGGACGGGCTGGTTTGAACAAATTGGAAAGCACATTACGATCACAAAATCGTTTATCAGCTCCCCAGAAACTCAACCCGGAACTCTGCCTCTGGTTAATGGGGTTCCAAACTACTTGGCTGGAGTGCATTATGAAAACTGGTGGAGAGCCAATCCACCACCACAAAACCCTGGAGTAGAACCTCGAACGCCGGGAAGGGCAGAAGCCGTGAGTCTAGTTGGTAAATCAATATGTGTCCCGCAGGCTACAGTTCCCTTGATGCGCCTCCAATTTCTTGCTCACTTACTTTGCAATCAACATATTCGGAGATAAAACTAATGGGTAGAAACAAGAGAAAGATGAAGCCGAAAGACCGACTGTTTCTGGAGATGAGCTATGGTCGGACACTCAATCTACAGTGTGTCATTGACAAATCACATCATAGTGACGGTCATGGCGTTTATCTACAAATCGATCGAGGAAAGCAAAAGCAACATCGGCTAATCTCCGTTCATGCCAACATATTGGATGCGTGGAAAGTTGCTTTGGATGGAAATTCGCTCTTAGAAAAATTCAGCTTCAGTTACTCAAACAGTAACGATGAAATTACTCAAGAGTTCATCCGTAATTTAGTTCAAGTTTATGGTGGCTATGATTCAGATGACGCTCAGTATATGCCCACGGGTGATAATCGGGTTATTTTACCGTGGCTCTTGTCTGGCGGAAAGATGGACGATCCGAATATCCCTGAAGGAATTACCATTGAAACGCTCAAATCTCCTGTAATCAAAAAGTGGAAGATTTATCATCGGGAATGCAACCATCCTGATTATTCTGAAGGAATGTATGCGCTCGGCACTTCAGACACGGAAGTTTTGCTGATTCAAGACACGGAAATGGTAGTGATTAGCAATGCCTACATCCTGGCTGCTTATCTGGCAGATTACTTGAATGATACCGACCACAGCGAAAGATACTTGGCTCAAACAGAACTCGATCGACTCTATGCAGATGCCCAAACAGTTTTCTCTGTTAGTCTCAACACTGTTGACATTAATTAATGAATAGAGCTTCTGGAAATCATAAGGATAAAACCCGCTGAAATTCTTTAAGTACATATCTCAGAAACTTCTGATTTCGACTAAGCAGCTCTAAGAACCTGTCAGGGAGACAAGTAAATCCTTGTCGAGTCAGCTCCTCAACCAGAAAGAACACAGCATATCCAAAGTAAAACAGCTTAGGAGCTATGTCACCTTCCGGCGTAAATCCTTCAGTGGATATGAACGAATTTCCTTTTGTATCGACATACTGAACCATATAGAGAGTTCCACCACCCTTCAGCTCTAGGGATTCTCTATTTTTTTCTTTCAAAGGCAAGTTCGGTCGATCGAAACGAAATTGATAATACATTTCACGGGCTAGATTATTCATGTAATCTAGTTGCCGTCTTAACCGTAAATTTTCTGCTTGTAGTTTCAGATTTTCAATCAACAATTCAGTGTTTTCAGACATACTAACTTCCAGTTTAATTTGTTATATTATAACAAATGTAAAAAGTTATAAATTGCTTCGCTATGAGGCATTAATGTTTTTCACTTATAAAGTTTATGACTGTAACAAACGTAACACAAACCAATGCAACACAAACCCAAAAACCTGTAGTAAATATCCATTGTGATGGTGCTTGCTCAGGAAATCCCGGAGCAGGCGGATGGGCAGCACTACTTACAATACCTGGAAAGCCTAATAGAAAAGTAGTTAGTGGTCGATCGCAAACAACCACAACTAACAACCGCATGGAACTAACCGCAGCGATTGAAGGACTAAAAGCACTCAAACTACCTTGTAAAGTTACACTATTTAGCGACTCACGCTATCTAGTCGATACAATGTCGAGAAACTGGAGACGTAACGCCAATCAGGATCTTTGGGAAGAACTTGATAAATTGGTTAAAACTCATGAAGTTACCTGGTGGTGGTTGTCACGTAATTCTACACCTGAACTAACTGAATGCGATCGAGTTGCCAAAGAGCAAAGCCTAATTACTTCCTAAGGCTACTGAATTTTCTAATCTCAAATAATCCCTGATTTGGAGAATGTAGCTGGTCACAATCTCCAAATTAGTATGTTAAAATGAGAGCTAAATTTAGGGTAAAAAAATGAGTCAGTTCGATTACTTACGAGCACAAATTACAGAAAATGTATGGGCAGGAAAAGAAATCTTGACCATAGCTGATGCAGTGAACAACGGAGTAAACACCGGAAAAGACTGGTATTTCAGCCTACCACATATTCGGTTTATTATGTCACATCCAGTGATGGCAAATCTAAAAAATGTTTTAGTAGCATCTCAAGATTTGCAGTCAACTATTATGGATTGTTGTCTAGTATTTCTGGAAACAGTTAATGGAGTAAATCGTGCCTACAACAGCAAAGCATTTTCCAATCTAGCAGCTAAAGGTCAGCAGGAATTATCTAGTTTGTTGCCAAGTAGTAGAGAAAGAGCGATTTATGAAGCAGCAGTGATGGCGCATAACAATTCATTGAATTTGCCTGAATTATCCATCATGATCGAGGAAATTAATGCTGAAATTCAAGGAATTCAACAGATAGGCTTGACAGCAGAAGCTCAAATAGAATCATGGAAAGCACAAGCTCTTAATAAAATTGAGGAATTAAAAAATCAGCTTCTGGGTCTGTTGGACTCATTAACCGGAAATGCACGTCGTAGTGTACGGGAACGGATGCGTAGGGCAGATGCTGCCCGAATTGCCATAACCACAGGCAATATCCCGAAAATCATTGCCCACAATCCCTATATAATCAGCTCTGTCTATAATCACCCCATCAGTTCTATTTACCGCCGTCCGCCTATACTCAATAGTGCGATCGTACCGATCGCAGTAGGCGGTGCCGCTACCATCACAGGTGCGGTGAGTGTACTCACAAGCATTGCAAGCTGGCTTCTCGGAAGTTTTTTCTTGAAAGCCTTCAATATTCCAGCAACTCTGTTGCCAGCTTTGACAAACACTGTCGTGTCGATCGTCTTAAAAATCACAGGTAGTGGTGGTGGCGCTGAAGCGGTTCGGTATTTTGCAGCTTCTGCTTTGAAAGCTGGGGCAAGTCTGATGCCAAAAATCTTCGCAGTTACAGGAATGCAAGCAAGTGGTTGGGCATATCTGATGGCTTGGGCTTCGCCTATAATTGGTGCTGCCGTTATTATTACTACCGCCATGAAATCTAGAACAGATCTTGCTGAATTCCTTTATATCTTTGCTGATGTTGGCGATGCAACTCCAAGAAATTTCAACTTAGCAGTTGCCAAAATGTCTGATACCAATCAAGTTGAAATTCTTGAAGAATTCAAGAATAGTGCTTATGAATTGATGGCTTCTGCTTTTCTACCAATCGAAAGTATTCTAGGAGTTGGCTTAAATAGTAAAAAAGAATTGATTATTGGCTATGATTTGACTACTCCCAGTAATCCAATTCAGATTCCCAAAGATGATATTTCTACCCGATTGGGTCCTGACAAACTTGCTAAAATAGCATCAGGAAAATTTTACTTTGGTGACTAATATGCCTACTGAGTACAAACTACTTTACTCTTGGATTAATGAAAGCCTAGCTCAGATCAGTACAACTGCTATCTGGTCTGTCTGGGATTGTGTCATTGGAAGATGGTCTACTTCTCCCAAAGTTACTCTCCGAAATACTCTCCTTTCTGGCTGGCATCAAGATTGTGGAAGAGAGCGTTTTGCCATCGGGGAAATCCCCAAAGACACTAAAGATGCCTCTGTCTTGAATCCATTTAATCCCAACAAAAATGAGCGATATTTTTTAGATTTAGCAAGTGGTTCTCGCAACCACGGGCGATTTACATTTAATCTGGCTCCGATCGGGAAAAAGTATTATGGTGATAAAGCTAGTGAGCAATGGAAGCGTATAATATACGGTTCCATACTGCACACCGGATGTAAACATCTGGTGGGGTATGAGTTTAATTTTATCATCGTAGATGACACGAATCGAAATGACCAAGGACAACTAGAAGATGACCCAACAAATGGACGACATTGGAATAGCGGAGACAGCCACGGAAAAGCATCCAGGGATTTTCTTCGCATATTAGGAACAGGTGATGTTCATTTTGAAAATGATGAAGGAATTCCCCTACAATTTAGAATAGCCTCTAGGGACAAATGGGTAGCTAAAGGAACAATTGCCTATAACCCTGAGTTAGATAATTCTGGATATGATTTAGTCATTCCCTGGAGTTCACTAAAAGGAAACAAACCAGATTTGGGAAACTATAGAGAAAAACTTCTTTGTGGATTGGTCTTTGAAGGAGAAGTACGGATGGCAAAAGCTGGTTGGATGCTATTCCAGTGGTTCGCATTTGAAACACTAGAACAAGACAATATAATTAGCCGACTTCGATTTAAGTGTGAGAAGCTAGTAGCAGCTACTAACTCAATTCAAGCGCTGGCTAAAGAGTTAAGAATCCACCAAGAAGAAGCAGCACAAGAACGTGAACAAGGTGATTCAATTCAATCAGAGGCTGAGTATGTAAATACAGCAATGGAGATCATCAAATATGACGTAAAAGGCAGACTGTTGCTCCATCCATACATTACTGGCAAGGTAGCAGAAAGACTTCGGGCAGTTTGGCTTAACTTAGCAAAGGCTGCGGGAGTGCGTTTCTGGTCGCTGATGTCGCAACCAGATGAATATTTTGCTAAATACGAAATTACGGACAATAACGGAAAAACTACTTTTACTGAGAAAGTTTTCTGTGCACCTGGTATGGCTCCTGGTGAGTATATTGTATTTTGCAATCCCATGAGACATTGGGGGGATTGCCAACTCTGGATAAACCGTCATGAGGGAACTTATGCCAGAGCTCAAAACCTCATGGCGGCATCTACAAAACTCATGCTGAATTTGGGGAGAGACTTTGATGGGGATTTCGTTCAGCTTATCGCCTCTCATCAATATCCCAATCTGAGAGATGCGATCGCCAACTTTGACAAACCCCCATCCGTCGAAAAACTTCCGAAAATGGCTCTGCAGGGAAATCTTCAGCAGGTCGCAATCAATTCGATGAACGACATCACTGGGATTGTGGCCTCACTTCTCGGTCGCGCCAAAGCAGCGGGTGCTGAAGGGATAGTCCTCAACATCCCGCCAGGGGGAATGCAGACCGAGCCAAAAGAGATGTCGATTATCAACTTCCTCAGCCAGGAGTTGCAAATTGCTGTGGATTCGATCAAATCAGCATACCCCAATAATGATGTCGGCCTTAAAGCTGTTGGTGAGTATCTAGATAGTCTTGGTGATGTAAGCCAAATCCCCTGGCTCAAGGACTTCAAAGACAAGACAGTTTATCTAAGCCGACCTTGTAATGTGGCCGATGATGCGATCGATACCATTTCTCGGATCGTCAAAGTCGTCAACTCCTACTGGCGACCAGCTCAGTTGGAAACCAACATCGACATCAACTCCTTTTACAATGCACTTTTCGTAGGGGTTGAGGTGACAGAGGAGCAAAGTAATTTTGCTTTTGAACAGCGTAAGGGATACGCCTCAGAAATGGGTCCTGCCATTCAGTGGAAGGAAGATAATGACGGCGACACCACCAAAATCCGTGAAGTCTCGGCCAAATATCAAGCTCTGAAGGAATCAGCCCTTGAACAATTTGTAGATACTGAAGGTAAACCCTTCACCCAAAAATCTTGGGCAGCCGCCTACTGGCGCGCCGTTCATTTTAAAGCTACTCCACTCAGCACTGGATCGCTGGTGTTCAACTTATTCAGGGAAGAGATTTTGCTTGACCTGCAAGAGAACCCAGACACCTTACCTTATATCAGCGTCTTTAATGTCCACAAACAAGTACCTAATGTTTGGAGTCGGGGCGAGTGGAAAGGACAGAATGTTCTCATTCGCATTGTTCAGCGGATGAAACCCCCAGCAGGTAAGCAACCTGCACGAATGGAGTTGGGAATCGACATGAGATATCCAGATAGCACAAGAAACCCTGGGTATTTACCACTTGGATGGGTAGCCGAGAATTATAAAGGTAAGGTTGCGATCGGTGAAACCAGAGAAATGCGAATTTACACAGACGGCAAATATATGGACGAAGGCGGGAATATCATTACCAAGTCCGTCCGTTTATACAACCAATCCCTTACCCAGGAACAGATTGATTTTTTAAATGGTGATATGCCCGCAGGCCTTTACGGCCCTGAAGATTTTGGTTTACCACCAAATTAGGGCCAAATTAGCGCTTGTTATTGTGCTTTTAAAAAATTTGAGGCATAATCAAATTAAGCATCTCATTCATTAGTCATTAGTCATTAGTCATTAGTCACATGGCAGAAATTACTCAAACAATCACCCAGACGGATACCCTTACTTTGGGTGAGGCGATCGAATCAATTGTTTCTGGTGTTAAAAATGGGGAAACCATTACAATTGAAGGTTTTGCAACGTTCTCTCCGGTAGTGAAAGAAGCGCGTCCGGGTAGGAATCCTCGGACAGGACAACCAACAACTTTCCGAGCCAGCCGAAAGGTCAAGATAGAACTTGACAAAAAATTCGCTGACCGAATTGATCTCCAAGATTCTAGTCCGGCTCCCGCGCCCGTTCCCGCTCCCGTTCCCGCTCCGGCTCCGGCTCCGGCTCCGGCTCCAAGTCCCGCTGTAACTCCGGTTGCTGTTGCTGCTTCAGTTCCTGTTTCAGCACCCGTAGCGCCAGTTTTGCCACCACCGATTCCACCAGAATTAATCGCTGCTGCTGCCGCCGATTCACACTCAAAGTGGCAAATCCGATCCCCAAATGGTGGTTTCGTAGAAGTAGCAACAGCCGATCTAGTTGCACATGGAGTAACTGCCTCAACTCCTGTTTGGTCACAAGCAACAAATTGGCAATTAGCAGGTAAAGTCCCTGAACTTGTAGGAATTGTATAAATAAATAGTTTTTTGTTAATCTAGAGACAAGGAACTATTACAAAAAGCTTGAGTAGCGTGTCTACCCAAGCTTTTTCATATTTTTGATAGAATTCTAGGAATCTCTAAGAACTCCAGAGAAAACAGGATGTCTCAAAGCTCCAGCAGCAGTAACCCCTAGATAAATAACTTCGATCGTCTTGTTTAAATATTCAGCTTGGTTACTGAATATGGTCGATCGTTCTAAATCCGTAAATCCAGTTCCGACGCGACTATTAATAGTCCGTCCGTCAATGTTACCCCTAACTAATACATTGCCCAAGGACTTAGAATATTTGCCCGTTCCCTTTGTAAAACCCACAATTTCTAGTTGAGCTTTGACAAAATTTTTCACTTTCAGTAGAGCAGTCGATCGACCCTGAAAATACATAGAGTCTCGGTTCCGCAACATTATCCCTTCATCCGATTGTCCTGAACTTTTGATTAGCTCTGCTTCAGCTTGAATAACTGAGGGCTTATTTTCGATCAATTTCTGTGGAACATAGCTAACTTTCCCCGCTGCTGGAAAGATTTGCTGAATCTGATTAAATTCATCCCCTGCCAGAATGTTCGGGTATTGATTGAAGCCGATCGCAAAGATGCGGAATTCAACTCTAAGTTTGTTGGCAGTCTGAGTCGCTTTTTTCGTGCGAACAATTCCAGAAATTACATCAAATGGTTCTCCAGGGATGTAGAGTTCACCATCCAGAAAGGATAGATTATTAGCCAAACTGATGCTTTCACAAATTTGTTCTATTTCCCCCAACCCTGAATATCGAACCGAGCCTGATCGACTTCTCAACCCAGTAGTCTGCTCCTGGTACAAGCACCGCACTCCATCCAATTTTGGGCTACTGAGCCATTCAGCAACTCCATAATCTTTCGTGGGGTTGTAAGTATTTGCTAATTGTGGCAACATAATCTACTCCTTAAAGAAATCGACCTAAAGCAGGATTTCGCAGGTTGCCCGTTGATGTCAAACCCATGTAAATAATAAGAACTTGCTTGCCTAGGTATGAGGTTTGATTCATCCAAAGCTCTTGCTCTTCCTCTTCGTTTAGTCCATAGACACGAGAGGTTTTATTAATTCCATTTATAGTACCCTCCACGGACATATAGGAGGTAAATCCTGTAGTAGCACTTTGGGTAAAGCCCACTACTGTAAAGATTCCACTGGTTATGCCCTTTACTTTCAGAAGATTGTCCGATCGAACTCCTGAATAAATTGAGTCTGGGTTTCGGAGGATTATTCCTTCATTCATCCCCGCATTCATAACGGTGTTTACTTCATCAAAAACGGACAACGTGGTGTTACGAATCAGTTTTTGAGGTAGGTAGCTAATCATCCCAGAATTTGAGATGTTCTGCTGCATCAAAGCTACCATTTCACGGGCAGTCAAATTTGGATTTGTCACCGAACCTACTGCGGAAACTCGAAATTCAAGAGGATTTTTTTCAGCAAGTTCATAATTGTCTCGATCAAGAATCAATAGTGCAAGTTGATCAAGGGTTTTCCCGGGAATGTACAATTCTCCATCAAGGAATGACAGATTATGAGTTTCACACACTATGCGACACTCTAATTCCAGGCGATCAAGTCCTACATATCGGGTTTTCAGAGTTTGGTTTCTCAATCCCCGCGGTTGGCCATTTATGTAAATACATCGGACTCCGTTTAGTTTTTGGGTGCTATACCAAAACCCAAGCTCGTATTCCTTTGCAGGATTGTAAGTATTTGGAACTTCTGCTAGAAAAGTCATCGATTTTCTTGATTTGCTTAATTAATTAAGAATTGAGTGAAAATTACTGAGGTGTTTCAGCGAGAATAGTGCTGAGACTTAAAAAACCTGAAGATAAATCGTAAGTAACAGGAGCTTGGAAAGTCACAGTGCCAGCTCGATCGATTTTGAGAATATTAGGAACTGGCGCGCCTCCATACCAGAAACAGGCTGGGTGCAGCCATCCATAACTGAAGATCCACAACCTCAGATCTGCTGGTGGAATTTGTGCAATGACTGCGCTTTTATCGAATTTTGTCAGCACCATATCCACAAATAATTGTGTTAACAGCCCGTTTTGCTGTTTCCGATATCGGAATGCTGCTTCTCGGTTTGTGCTGTAAGCCACACTTGCCGATGCGATTACCGGGACATTTACCCAAGGGCCCCATGTTGGTGCGGGTGCTGCCAGTCCTGGATCTCCTTTTGGCCCTGGATCTCCTTTGGGCCCAATCGGCCCTATTGGTCCCTGCAACCCTGTTGAGCCTGTTGCACCTGGCACACCTGGTTCACCGCGATCGCCTTTGTCACCTTTGGGGCCAGTTGTACCAGGAAGGCCGGGTGTGCCAGGTAAACCCTGAATTCCTTGAGAGCCAGTATCGCCTTTATCGCCTTTGGGACCTGGAGAACCAGGAGGGCCGATCGGACCTTGAGGACCAACGATTGGAGGGTCGGGGGGAATGACCTCGACTTCTTGGGTAGCGGTTGCCAAAACATTATTACCAAGCATCAAATAAGCTCGGAGGGTTCCATTCTGAGAAATGAGAGTATCAAATGGAATCCAGGGAGATTCTTTAATAATTTGGTCGTTCAAAGTAAATCGAACAAAACCGTTTGTTGGCAAATATTGAACCTCAGCAAGTACCAAGGTTTGCCCTGAAAAAAGAACAGGAGGATTAAGGACAATAGCTGGGACGTTGGCTTTAACCTCAAAATTAATTTTGTCGGTCGATCGAATTAGGATAGGTTGTGTGCCAGTAATATCCTCAACTTCAATTTCGTTAATACCCGCATTATTAATTAGGATGGTTAGTCCATATTGATATTGAGGATTAGCGGCAGTACCTATATTGGTTGCCATTGTATCTATACCCACAACCACGCCGTTTATTTTAAAGCGAACATCAGTGTTGATGTTACTATCAGCGATCGCAGTTACTGCTAAAGAGTAAGGTAATCCACCCACCTGGACACCCTGCTGAGTTGGAGAGGTTATTTTAATTGCCATTGTCTTGTAGGTTTGTAGGTTTGATAGACAAACAATCTCCTTCTTGCCGCACCAAGAAAGAGATTGAATCGGATATCAGTCGAGTTTTAAGCCTAAGCCAGAATCAGACTCAAATCACGTTTGAACAAGCAGAGTTTGAGCAATGACGATTTCGCCATCGATTGATTCACCAAAGATAACCAGACCTGTGTAAGCATCCGGGTTAGGATTACGATCATCGCTAATCAGGGCAACTCTGCTATTCAGTAATTGACTGAAAATTTGGTAAAGTTCAGTCAAATATTCTACTAATTCGATCGGCATCAGAATACCAAAAACAGCACTAGGGGCAACCAATGCGTCACTCATCAAACCTTGATTTTGCGCTGTTGTATTTACTTCTACTAGCGCATTTTCAATCAAAGGTTGGAAGAACTGATCGAGTTCTTGATAAGTAATTACTCGATTATCCGGAGGTTTGTAGTTAGTAACCTCCGGGCTTACAACTTTCGTTGTAGCTTTCCGCATTGCAGCATCTCTGGCGAGGATAGCTGGTTCATCAAATGGCTTTTTTGCTCGTTTAATTGCCAGCGGTGAATCACCTTCTGACATGGGAAAGAAATTAAAGTCGCTGATTGTCAGACGGAGTGATTTTGTGGCTAGTCCTGCTGTTAGTCCTGTTGATACCATGTCTGTTCTAATTAAGAGATTATTTTTAGCCTATATCATATTTATCTTTTTGTGTTTATCCATCAAAAACTTGACTTTTATCCCCATTTATTATAGAGACAAAAGTCATATTTTGTTAATTGGACTCTGACCAAGCGACTACGATAACAGATAAAGAGTCACCCGAAAAATCATTAGTTTTGAAGTGAGTTTTCAAAACTTTGATTGTATTCTCTGCCATTTCCTTAGTATCAAAGAAATGGGCTTGTTCAAAATCAGTAACCCATTTAGAAGCTTCGTTATCAAGCAAACCATTAGCCAGGAACAGAATATCACCATATTCTGTAAGGTTACTAAGAGAATAGTAAGCAGAACAGATAACAAATCTTTGCTCTGGCTTAAAGTTGGTGGAATCTGTTGAATCTGAACCTGACATAGAAAAACCAGTAGCGAACTGGTAAATCGCTAAAATTTGAGTAGAATCAGTCAACAAGAGGTTTAAAGCTACTAATCTTTGTCCAATCAAAGGAATTGCCTATGTAGCTATCAAACAAATGACTTTGACCCCGTAGCAAAATCTTGTTAGCAGGAAGCCAATGAGCTTCACCTGAAATATCACGAATCAGAAACAGGATACGGGAATAACAGGGGACGATCGGAAGTTCAATTTGACCAACTACCCATCCCGGACACCAGTTAGTGCCGTAGTGAAAGAAACATTCTTTTGGAGGGTCAAAGAAATTAATGTGTTCTTTCGTAACTTTTAAGGTTTCCATACAATCACCAGTACATCACCAGATAATGGACTTAAAATTATTAATCTTCGCCCAATCGAAGCAATTTCCTGCATAGGTTTCAAAAAGATAACCTTTACTATGATTTTGCCCACGAATGGCAACTTGATTGGCGAAAACCCAATGACAACCGCCTTCAGCATCATGAACCAGAGTTAGGAAACGGGAATAGCTTCCGGCGATCGGTAGTTCAACTTTTCCGATGACCCATCCGGGACACCAGGTAGCAGACGAAGAGTTGTATAAAAAGAAACAATCTTTCGGCTCTAGAAACAAATCAATGTGTTTCTGT